>ENA-OOZG01000060-OOZG01000060.1-human-gut-metagenome-genome-assembly--contig:-NODE-60-length-92930-cov-4.986810_pt1 | contig 92930 bp, 88 predicted proteins | sample MGYA00241706_ERZ501384 | MGnify/ENA primary metagenome ERZ501384 (study PRJEB25962, sample SAMEA2042742) | human gut metagenome | biome: human gut; feature: human-associated habitat; material: faeces...
ATCCAAGTGCTGGTTTACCCCAAGGAGTCATTGGTCCTGCGTGTCCTACTGGAGCCTTTCCTTCACCACCACCATGAGGGTGATCTACTGGGTTCATTGCAGATCCTCTAACTTCTGGACGTTTGCCTAGATGTCTTGTTTTTCCTGCTTTACCTAATTTTATGTTTTCATATTCTGCATTTCCTACAGTTCCTATTGTTGCTCTGCAGTTTAGCATTATTAATCTCATTTCTCCTGAAGGTAATCTTAAATTTGCAAATTTTCCTTCTTTAGCCATAAGTTGAGCTTCTTGACCTGCAGCTCTAACTAATTTTCCACCTTGACCTGGGTTTATTTCTATGTTATGAACCATAGTACCAACTGGAATGTTTTCTAATTTTAGACAGTTACCTGGTTTAATATCAGCATTTACTCCTGACATTACTGTATCACCGTCTTTTAATCCTATAGGAGCTAATATATAGCTTAATGTTCCATCTTCATATTTAATTAAAGCTATATTTGCACTTCTGTTTGGATCATATTCTATACCAACTACTGTTGCTGGCATATCTTCTTTTTGACGTTTAAAATCAATTATTCTATATTTTTGTCTATTTCCTCCACCTTGGTGACGAACTGTGATTCTACCATAACTATTTCTTCCTGCTTTTTCTTTCTTTACTGTTAATAAAGATTTTTCAGGAGTCTTTTTTGTTATTTCAGCAAAATCAGATACAGTTGTGTTTCTTAGTGATGGAGTTACTGGTCTAAATTTTTTTGTTGCCATTTCTAATTATCTCCTTAAATTTTTATATTAGTGAATTTTTTCCTGCTTCACCTACAGATATTTTTTATTATCCGAGTTATCTCTCGCTATTTTTATTTAACTACGCACCCATGAATTCATCAATAGATGTCTTATATTTTGTAGCTATTTTTGTTTCTTTTCCGCCTTTTGCAAGATATGTTTTGTCTGATGGATTTGTATCTATTGTAACAATAGCTTTTTTCCAATCAGATGTTCTTCCAACATTTCTTCCAACTCTTTTTTCTTTTCCTTTTACTGTTATAGTATTTACTCTTAATACTTTAACTCCGAAAAGTTTTTCTACTGCATTGGCTACATCAACTTTTGTAGCTTTCTTGTTTACTTTAAAGGTATACTTTCCTTCTTGTATTCCAGCATTACTTTCTTCAGTAATTATTGGTTTTATTATAATGTCTTCTGGTCTCATTATGCGTACACCTCCTCTAATTTCTTAACAGTGTCTTCTGTTACAACTAATTTGTTGTATTTTAATAAGTCATAAACATTTATTGTTTCAACTAATGTTGTTTTTACACCTTCAATATTTCTAGCTGATTTTTGAACTTTTTCGTTCTTTTCTGGAAGCATTATTAATGCTTTTCCTTCAACTTTTAAGTTTGAAAGAGCTTTTACCATTTCTTTTGTCTTTATATCGTTTAATGGTAAGCTATCAACAACTACTAATTCGTTCTCTAAAACTTTTGAACTTAATACTGATTTAACAGCTAATTGTCTTTCTTTCTTGTTTACTGTGTATTTGTAAGAACGAGGCTTTGGTCCTAAAGCTATACCACCTTTTATCCATTGTGGTGCTCTTATACTTCCTTGTCTTGCTCTACCTGTACCCTTTTGTCTCCATGGTTTTCTTCCACCACCAGAAACTTCGCTTCTTGTTTTTGTACTTTGTGTACCTTGTCTTTGATTTGCTAAGAAATTAACTAGAACACTGTGTACAACTGCTTCATTTGGTTCAATTCCAAATACTGCTTCATTTAATTCTAGTTCTTTAACTTTCTTTCCATTTATATCATATACGTCTATTTTAGGCATCTTTCTTCCTCCTTCCCTATGCTTTTACGCTTTGTCTAATTTTTAGTATTGCTCCGTTTACTCCTGGAACACTACCTTTTACTAATATTACATTTTTGTCTAAGTCAACTGCAACAACTTCTAAGTTTTGTATTGTAATTGTATTAGCTCCCATATGTCCTGGAAGTCTCTTTCCTTTGAATACTCTTCCTGGTGTTGATGTAGATCCCATTGAACCTGGTCTTCTGTGATACATAGAGCCATGTCCCATAGGTCCTCTTGATTGACCATGTCTCTTTATAACGCCTTGGAATCCTTTTCCTTTTGAAGTTCCTTGAATATCTACTTTGTCTCCTTTTACGAAAACATCAGCTTTAAATTCGTCTCCAACTTTAACGTCTTCTACAGAATCCATTCTAAATTCTCTTAAATGTTTCTTTAATGCTAATTTAGATTTTGCAAAATGGCCTTTAACTGGCTTATTAACTTTGCTCTCTTTAACATCTCCAAATCCTAATTGTACTGCGTTATATCCGTCTGTTTCGTTTGATTTAACTTGTGCAACAACACATGGTCCAGCTTCTATAACTGTTACTGGAATAACTTTTCCTGATTCATCAAATATTTGAGTCATTCCAACTTTTTTTCCTATTATTGCTTTTTTCATTTTAAAATTTTCCTCCTAACTATTGGCTAATGATTATTCACTAGCATGGTTTTTGTCAGATTTTTATAGGTTTCTAACTTTTTGCCTTAACTCATTGTTATTTTATTTCAATATTTACACCAGCTGGTAGTTCAATTTTTGTTAAACTTTCAACTGTTTTTTGTGTAGGATAAAGAATATCAATAACTCTCTTGTGTGTTCTCATTTCGAATTGTTCTCTTGAATCTTTGTGTTTGTGTGGAGAACGTAGTATTGTTACGATTTCCTTCTCTGTTGGTAATGGAATAGGTCCTGAAACTTTTGCTCCAGTTTTTTTAGCAGTATCTACTATCTTATCAGCAGACTGTTCTAAAAGTTGTGGATCATAAGCTTTTAATCTTATTCTGATTTTACCATTTGCTACTTCTGTTGTTTGTTTCTTTGCCATGTAATTTTCCCTCCTTAAATATTTTTTCTTGGTCGGAAGTTATAAACGCACCCTGGTGTTCTAAATATTACCAATATAAAAGCCCAAGTTTTTGCATGATTATCTTGGGATAAAGTGTACATTTATTAATACATACTTTTCAGTATGCATAAGCTACCCGCAAAATCTCTTACGGATACCTTAACCTTACCGCCTGGTCTCAGCCATGACATGCTCCATGAAAGTTCCCTCCAACCTTGGTTAATTGTATGGTTGTAGCCACATTTCACTTCTTCGCTATCTTACATGCTTTTCTATTATATACCCAAATTCAACTAATGTCAACGATTATTTTACAAATTTATTACATTATCTAATATTTTTTCTAACATTATTAATTCAATATTCCGTAAGTAATTCTACAATATAAAAATAAAAAAGGCTCATTTTTTCATAGTTAGAGCCTTTCTCATTTATTTAGATTGCTTGATCTTCCTCTTGATTACTTTCAACTTGTCTCACAACTTTCTTTTTGCCTTTTTCAATTTCTTCTATTTCCGGATACATTTTATATAATGCTTCTTGTTTCGAAATTCTAGTTATTTCCCTACCTTCAATCATATAAAAAACAGGTAAATCCAAAAGAACTCTTTCTCTGTCTTTTTCAAGTCTATTAAGAATATCAATTAAATCCTTGCTTTTATACTTTGAATACGCTAATTCTCCATACACACATTTTTCTCTAAGTTCTTCATCCCAATATTGTATTTCTACTTCTGGAAAAGTTTCATAATTTACTCCACTTTTAGAAGCATACTTTCTTTTCATATGTAGCATTTCATGTATAGCATTATAAGATGAATTTACTTTTCTACTATGGTCTTTTGTAGCATCTACTGTAAATTCACTTTCTATTACCGCTTGTATTTTTCTTAAATCATCCATGGGACCAATTATCCTAATTCCAAAGCAATCATCAACAGCTTTCTTTCCTGTATTTTCATACGCTGACTTAAAACTTTTTATTCTTCCGCTTATACTAACTTCATTCGATATAATATTTGCGTTTTTCATTTTTTCCACAATATAGCCAATCATTGTAGCTGTCATTTCATATCCAACACGTTGTCTTTCTATAAAAGAATTATAGCTTTTTCTCATTTCGTCTATGCTCTTCAATGTTTTCCCACCTTTCTCATTGGCATTTCTATATTATATCACATATAGGCATTTTTTTCAACAAAAATACAACCACATTTTCCGACATTCTTCTACAAGTAAGGATAAATTATTTTTTTGTTGGTAAATATTGTATTTTTTATAATTTTGTGTTATAATAAATTATATTATAAATAAAAAAAGGAGGTACATATATGTACCAAGTAAAAGGATTATTCTCGGTGCGAACCGAGCTGTTCAAAGAAAACGAGCATTTCTTTAAGGGGCTTGAATATCAGGCCCAAGCCTCTGACGATGGCTTCACAAGAGTCATTGTCACTGATAGCCCGGAATGCCCTGGTAATCCTATCCAATATGTGGCTGGCATTCTTGGCCAGTCAATGGCCAGAGTCGCATATTGATATTCCTTGCTCCCCCATTAACCTATTCTAGGCTCGGGGGAGCCTTCTTTTTTTATCTAACTTTTTTTATTAAATATCATATTATTTCTTATTATTGGTGGAATTTTTAATATTTTTTATAATTCATTATTTATTTTGCAAGTTATTACTTAGTTATTTAAGCCAAAAAAATATCCCATACGGGATATTTTTATTATTCAGCATCTTCAGCTTCAGTTTTTTCAACTGGTTCTGGATCTTCTGCTTCTTCATATTTTTCTAATACAGCTTTTGTAAGCTTGTCTCTTACTTCTTGATTAATAGGATGAGCTATATCGTAATATCTTTCACCTTTTTTTCTTCTAGGCATAGCAATGAATAAACCTTCTGGTTTTTCCATAACTTTAATTTCATGAACTACAAATTCATTATCAAATGTTATTTGGGCTATTGCCTTCACTCTATTTCCTGAGTTTACTTTTCTAACACGTACTTCTGTAATTTCCATGTGAGCACCGCCTTCCAATGTTTTTATTTTTGTACTATTTATGTATGTACACTTATATTATTCTCCATTTTGTATTTTTTTCCTTCTATTTTTTCAAAAAATTTATAATTTTTTATATTTTTTTAATATATCAATTCAAAAACAAAGACGTAAAATATGTTGAATTTTTCCTATTTTAAGTATATAATATATTAGAAAAATAAAACATATAAAAGGAGTGCTTAATTTGATTAATTTAGAAGAATTAAAAAAATATAAACATATACATATGCTAGGTATCGGTGGAACTAGTATGAGTGGTATTGCCACTATTTTAAAGAAATGGGGCTTTTACGTTACAGGTTCAGACGCAAACGAGTCTGAATTGGTTGATAAATTAAAAAACAATGGAATTTCTGTTGTGATTGGTCATGATTTAGATAACCTTAGAAAAGCTGATTTAGTCATTTATAGTGCCGCAATTTCTCATGATGATATTGAAATGCAAGAAGCAGAAAGATTAAATATTGAAACCATGGAAAGATCTACTTTCTTGGGAATTATTACTAAAGGTTATAGAGATACAATTAGTATTTCTGGAACACACGGAAAAACCACAACCACATCTATGATTTCTGTTTGTTTTATGGAGGCTCATAAAGACCCTACTGTTCAAGTTGGTGCTATTTTAAAGCAAATTGATGGAAATTACAGAGTTGGAAATAGCGAATATTTTATATTAGAGTCTTGTGAATATGTAGAAAGTTTCTTAAAATTTCACCCAAGAACAGAAGTTATTTTGAATATAGACAATGACCACCTTGATTATTTTAAAGACTTAGACCATATAAAAAATGCTTTTGTAAAATTTGTTGAATTACTTCCAAAAGATGGTTTACTAGTATTAAATGCTGATGACCCTAATTGTGTTGATTTGTATAAAAATACGAATGCAAAAATTGTTACTTTTGGTATTAAAAATGAGAAATCAAACTTTATTGCGAGAAATATCACTTTTGACAACAATGGTTTTCCTCTTTTTGATGTATACAGAAATAATAGTTTTTATAAGAGTATCAAGCTTTCCGTACCAGGAATGCATAATGTTTATGATGCTCTTGCTTGTATTGCAACATGTTATGAATATGGTATAGATAAAGAAGATATAAAAGAAGGTTTATTAAAATATACTGGAGCCCACAGAAGATTCGAATTTGTTGGAAGTACAAATGGAGCAAATGTTTTCGATGATTATGGTCATCATCCAACAGAAATAAAAGCTGTATATGATGCAATGAAAAAGAAAAAATTTAATAGGTCTTGGGTTGTATTCCAACCACACACATATAGTAGAACCAAAAATCTTCTTACAGATTTTGCTCAAGTTCTTTCTGGATTTGACAATATAATAGTAACTGACATTTATGCAGCTAGAGAATCGGATACTTTAGGTATTTCCTCTCAAAATTTGGTTGACCAAATTAATATTAATAGAGTAGGAAAAAAAGCTCTTTATATGTCTGATTTTAACGAAATTGCAAAATACATTAGAGATAGGGTTATGCCAAATGATATAGTACTAACAATTGGAGCTGGAACAGTAACAACAATCGGTCCAAAAATAGTCGGAAAATAATAATTATTAATATTTTTTCATGTTCATTTGTACATTGGTTAAAAATGCCAACAAAAAGAAAATATTCATTTTTTACCATGAATATTTTCTTTTTATTTATATTAATATCTATTATTTTCCATATTTTTCAGTCTCTATTGTTGGATATACAAATTTTTTTCCACTCTCTGTCATTTGTCCATTAGGAAAATGATTTTTATTCATTTCATTGCTTCCAACTAGGAAATATCTATGTTTTATCGAGTCTGACACATATCCAGTTCCTTTAATAACCGGGTCGTCCCAAGTTGAATCTATAGCATACCACTTTCCGTATAGTTGTACATAATTCCATTCATGTCTTTCAGTTTTTCCTTCAGAGTTTGTTGCAGTTCCACTTACTAAAACACATGGAATATCCACTTCATCTAAAATATATTTTAATGCTTCCGCATACCCCTCACAAACTGCAGATTTTTCGATTAATGCTCCATATAAATTATACACATTGTTATTTGTTATATTTTGTTCGTAATCTAAATTATTTATAATCCAGTCGTGGGCATGCATTATTTTATTATAATCTATTCCACTTAGGCTTTTAACTATACTGTCCCTTGTTTCTTTTATTTCATTTAATATCGCATGTACTTTTTCTTTACTTTCTATGCCATTTGCCAAATATCCATTCGAATCTGCTGGAGCAATCGACAGTGCATACGTTACTTTTTTACCATATGTAGTTTTTCTCATTTTCAAATTTATTTTTGTAACATCTATAAAAAATGTATCAACTCTGTCTAACATTAAGGCATCCCATGCCGATTGAAAACTCGTATCCAACTGTTTTTCTCCATCGTTCTCATATAATACACTTGCTACTTGATTCGACAATTTTATCTCATAATTTCCAGACATCATATTTGATAAATTACTTTCAATTGCATCATATATTAATTTTGCGGTATCATCTAATTGATTATAATAATACTTATTATTTTTCACATATGCAAAATCATATTCTTTAGAATTTTTATAGTTCTCATCAATAGGGACAACCATTGTATTTTGGTTTTCCGTTGTTTCTACTTTTTCTACATTTATGTATTCATCTTGTAACTGTTGTACAACATTTACTCCCTGTTCATAGCCTACTTTTATTTGTTGTTTATTGGATTGAATAACTTTATATATGTAAACTCCTAAAAGTAACACAATTAGTATTAATAAAACATTTATAATTATATACTGTCTTTTTTCTTTAGCACTGTTTCCCATAAAAATGGTTCCTTTCTTTTAAAATCCCTTAATATAACTTAATAATCGCATGAAGTGTGTTCTCGTCTTCTGACTTCATTGTTACGATATTTTGATTTTCCTCTTTTGTATATAGACACTTAAATTCATCATTTAATCGTATCTGTTTTTTATACATTATCTCTATATTATTACACTCTGGTGCTTCATATACTTCTTCTGGTAAAACCTCATAAGCATAGTCCAAATAATATAAATTGTGAATATGCTTGTTAATATCTATGTCTCTTCTTTGTGCTTTATATTCTTGCTTTCTTATTATAGTAACTGGTTCTTTTAATTTTAAAGTATAATCTTCTTCAAATACTTTTTTAGTCTCACATTGATATTTTTCAATAATTTCAGGAGTTAATTCTCTTAATTTTCCAGTGTTTATATCTACAATTGCCCACTTGCTAGTAGCAATTGCGCATAGTTCTCCGCTCTCATCGTATATCTCGTAGTCTCTATATGTAAAAATTCTATTTGAATCTCTTCCCCATGTATTTATTGTTAGTTCTTCGTTATATATAGGCCTTTTTAAAATTTTAACTTTCCAACCTAATAGAATCCAACTAAATCCTACATTTTCCATATCATTTAATCCAAAATGTATGGTCTCTGATTGCCTAGCCCCTGCATTTTCTAATATTTTTAATATCGCCTTATTAGTTATTTTATTGGAGTAACCAACATCTTCTAAATCTATTCTTGTTTTACTTGTGTATATTGCCATTTTCTGCCTCTTTCTAATAATCTATCTATCATTATTATATATTATGAACAAATTATTTTCAATCAAATTTTAAAAATCTGGCACATACTCTTCTTCATGTTTTCCTAAATCTTGCATATATCCATTCTCTATATCCAACAGATATAAATATTGCTCTATTTCTGAATATTCTTTGTTTGTTAATTTTCTATTTAAATACTTATCTTCTTTAGCCTTATATGTTGGAAAATATTGTGCCATTACACTCACATATGCTCTTGAATTTACATTTTCTTTTAACCATTTTAATATGTGTTTCGAATTTTGAATGTGTCCTGGAAGGACTAAATGTCTTATTATTACTCCTCTTTTTATTAATCCATTTTCGTCAAATTCTGGAGTTCCCACTTGATTAATCATTTCTAAAATTGCCTTTGTTGCTATTTCAAAATAGTTTGGTGCTTTTGAATATTTTACAGCAATCTCATTAGAATAATATTTTAAATCTGGCAAATATACGTCTATATATCCTTTCAGAGCCTTTATTGTTTCAACATTTTCATAACCATTTGTGTTATATATTACTGGAATTATAAGGCCTTTAGATTTTGCAATTTTTAAAGCTTCTATTATTTGATATGCATACATAGTTGGTGTTACTAAATTTATATTATTTGCACCATTTTTCTGCTGATTTAAAAAGATATCAGCTAGTTCTTCTATAGAAACTTCTCTTCCTTTTCCCTCTTGACTTATTTTATAATTTTGGCAGAATAAACAATTCAAGTTACAATTCGAAAAAAATACTGTACCAGAACCATTCTTTCCACTTATGCATGGCTCTTCATAATAATGTAATGATGCTAATGCAATTTTTATCTTATCATTACAACCACATTTTCCTATTTTCCCTTCCAATCTATTTACTTTACATCTAAAAGGACAGACTTCACATTGTCTTAGTTCCTCTAACATTTTATATTCCTCCATTTTAAGTTCATACTAATACTACAATAAACCATTCCTACCCATTTGTCAATTTTTAATTCAATATTATTTGACATTTTTCGTCACACAGCGTAAAATGGATATATCAAATAAAGGGGAGAAAAATAATGTTTGGATACAGAAGTGACGGCAGGAAATTAAAAACTGTTCCACCGTTTTTTAGAGTTATACCTTGTGTAATGTTGGAAAGAAACGATGCACAAGTTTATTTTAAGCAAGATATTAAATTAAAGGAATTAGATGAATACATTGATAGAAAAGCTAAAGAAGGAATAAAGCTTTCTTACATGAATATAATTTATGCAGCTATAGTAAGAATCATTGCTGAAAGGCCTTATTTAAATAGGTTTGCGATGAATGGTAGCCTATATGCTAGAAATCAAATATTTGTTTCTTTAGCAATAAAGAAGAGTTTTGCTGATGAAGGACAAGAAACAACAATAAAATTGCCTTTTACAGGAACTGAAAATATTTTCGAAATAAAAGAAAAATTAGACAAAGCAATAGAACAAAACAAAGATTACAGTACATCTAATAATACAGATGCATTAGCAAAAACCTTTAGTATTGTTCCAAATGGATTTATTAGAGCTGCTTTTAAATTTATTAAATTTTTAGACAAGCATGGTGCCGTTCCAAAGGCAATCATTTCAGCGAGTCCATTTCATACTAGCGTATTTTTAACTAATGTTGGATCTTTAGGAATTGATAGTATTTATCATCATTTATACAATTTTGGTACTACCAGCCTATTCTTTGCAATGGGTAAAAAGAAGAAAAGCTATATTTACGATGATGATGAAATGCATGAAGAAAAATGTATTACCGTAGCCTTTGTTGGTGATGAAAGAATTTGCGATGGTTATTATTATGCAACTTCTTTTAAGCAATTGTCTAAATATTTAAAGAAGCCAGAATTGTTGGAACAACCAGGAGTTGTAAAAGAAGATATAAAATAAATTTATAAAAGCTGATATATTGTTTTAGTAACATATATCAGCTTTTTATTATTTTTCTATTTCTTTTCTAAAGCTTATACCATTTTCAAGTTTTGGTAAGTCTAACATATCTAATATTGTTGCAGAAATATCTGCAAATGTGCTTCTTATTCCTAAATTCACATTTTCTTTTATATTCTTTCCATATATCAATATTGGAGTATATTCTCTAGAGTGGTCTGTGCTTGGAGTGCTTGGGTCATTTCCATGGTCTCCGGTTATAATAAGCATATCATTTTCCTTCATTTTGCTCATTATTTCTGGTAATTTCGAGTCGAAATATTCTAGTGCTCTTGCATATCCTTCAATATTATTTCTATGTCCATATAACATGTCTGTATCTACAAGGTTTGTAAATATCAAGCCTTTAGTATCTTTATTTATTTCTTCAATCGTCTTTTCTATTCCGTTAGCATTTCCATTTGTGTGTATTGCTTTGTCTATTCCCCTGCCACTGAATAAATCTTGTATTTTTCCTATGGCTACAACATTTGTACCATTTTCATGCATTACATCTAACATTGTCTTACCAAAAGTATTAGACTCAAAGTCTTTTCTGTTGTAGGTTCTTGTAAAATTTTCTGATTTATCTCCAATAAAAGGTCTTGCAATTACAGTTCCAACATTGTACTCTGGGTTATCTAGAATTTTTCTTGTAATTCTACAAATTTCATATAATTTTTCTACTGGAATTACGTCTTCATGTGCTGCTATCTGAAATACGCTGTCTGCTGATGTGTATATTATAGGATATCCTGTTTTTATGTGTTCTTCTCCGAAACGCTTTAAAATTTCTGTTCCAGAGCCAACTTCATTGCATAAAACACCTTTTACACCAGTTTTCTCTATAAATTCATCAATCAATTTTTTAGGAAATGCATTTGGATATGTTGTAAAAGCAGGATGCTTAATATAACCAGACATCTCCCAATGCCCTACTGGACTGTTTTTTCCATCTGCTTGTTCTTGTGCCTTTCCATATGCTCCTATTGTCTTTTCTTGTTTTTCTCCAACCTTAACCCCGTCTTATATTGTATAGCCCTAATTTAGCCATATTGGGAACATTTAAAGACGTATTATTGTATATTCCAGCAAGTGTATTGCTTCCTTCATCTCCATACTTGTTTGCATCTGGAGCCTCTCCGACACCGAAGCCATCAAGTACCATTATGATTACTCTGTCTACCATACTTTTCCTTTCCATTGGCAAATAATCACAATTTTTGCTACGTCAAAATTTGATTCTTTCCCAACTCTTTTATTATTTGCTTGTCAAATTATACTCATACACCTTCACATTCTTTACAAAATTATCAAATTCGTTCTTGAAAATATTTATATTAAATTCGTCTTTTCCTTTTAGCTCAAGCTTATATTTATCCATATTTATAAGTCCTTCTTGAGATATGTCCATTCCTAAAGGAAGTGTTTGATTGTTATTTTCAAAGAATGTTATATTCGAGTAAAATACTAACTTTGTATTTTCTGGAACGTTTATTTTATATAAATATGTTTCTTTAGATGTAGAAGTTTTCTCTAGATTATCCAAAGTTTCGAATGGATTTACACTAAATTTATCAAATCCATCTGGATCAATCTTTTCGTTGCTAGCCTTGTACAAAGATATATCATATGGAACTTCTATCTTTTCAGATTCATCTATAAGAATTTGTCTAAGTTCTTTTAATTTCTCTATAAATACGTCCATCTCTGTATTTAAATTTACATTTAAAACTTTGTACTTATCTTTTTCCGCTTCTCTATGTTGATTATTTTTTAATGTTTTTATCTTTGTCTTATCTTGGCTGATATTTCCAAAAATATCGAAATCCTTTTCTTGAATTTTATCAATATCTTTCTTGTAGTCGTCTTTTAATTGCTGCAATAAATTTGCTATTTTTGTTTCATCTGCTTTTAATAGCTTTTCCTTCGATACTATGTTTATTCCATCTAGTACAAAATTTGATGCAAACAATGCATCTTGTTCTTTATGTGTTAATTTTTCTCTTTGTTGGCTATCTATCTTACTTGCAAAATTTTCTATATCTTCTTCATAATCAAAGGTTTTTCTAAGTCCTGCATTCGTTGTTTCTTCCTCTTCTACTTCACCTTCGGCAAGCATTTTCGACTCATCTTTGTTTGCATATTTCCAAAATTCGAATATGCTCTTCTTATGCTCATCTATCTCTTCTAAAAACTCTGTTGCATTCTTTAATTTTTTATCAATATTATCAACCTTATTTTGCAAAGCCTTTAAGTCTAGTTTTGCATTTTTATTATCTTTTACATTATTATCAAGTTCTTTGCCAATTTTAATAATATCTTCTACAGTATAGCTCTTAAATTCTAATTCATCATCTTTAAAATGTTCTATATTTTCTTTGTCTTGACTTAAAATATCCTTTAATCTTTCTTTACTTGCAGAATGCCCCGAAACTTCTTCGTCTTTCTTGCCTTTCTTTCCCTTAAAGAAATATTTTATTCTTCCCATAAATGTTTTCTTGCACTCTAAGAAAGTAACAATCTCTTTCTCTTTTCTAAGATATTCTAGGTTTTTCTGTTCTTCTTGCTTTTGTAAATCTTTGATATCTGCCTTTACTTCCTTAGTCTCAGTCTTAACTCTTTCGTTTTCTTTTATCTTAGAAATTGACTCTTTCTTCAAAAACTCTGGCAAAGTATCATATTCAATTTTTTCATCATTATAATAAAATTCTAAGCCACCATTTTCACCAATCTTTATTTGAAATTGATAATCTTTTCTTAAATCATATGCTAAAATGAATAATGCTTTGATTAATTTATAGCATTTTGAAGCTTCTTTTTTATCTTTGAGAATAATTCTATATTGGCTTGTCATTTTATCATATATAACAGTCTCTCCAACTATTTGCAACTGAATATTTCCTTCTTCGTCTTCTATTTCATATATAGAAGGCCAATTTTTAGTGAAAAACCACAAGTAATTTTCTAAATCTTCTATCTCTGATTTTTTTAATATTACTTCCGAATATTCCTCATTACTGATAGGCACAAAAATAGTGTTATCCTTTTCACTCTTGCTCTTGCACGCTTCAATCTTTTTTTTCAATAAATAAAACATCGGCGAATTATCTGTTTCGTTTGTAGAAGCAAGCATAAAATATTTATCCGCATAATCAGAATAGAATATTTGCCACTTAAAATTATTAGCAAATTTCACATCAAATGGAATTTCTTTTTGAAAAGCTTCTTGTTCCTTTTCTATTTCTTGAATATCTGACACCCTAGTCTGATTTATCATTTTTAAAAAGTATGCATACTTCTCAAGATTTTCATTTGCCTCTGGCTTCATATATGTAAATAATGGACTGGCAAGTTTATACCTTTCCTCTAAATCATCTAGTCTGTCCTTTGGTGTGATTAATATTTCAATATCTTTTATTTTTACGTACTTATAAACTTTATATGTAGTTTCGTCGTAAACCTTTGGTACTCTATATTCAAGTGGCTCAAAATCCTTTAAAAATTCTGGGACTTCTCCTAGTTCAAAACCAATATAGTCTACCTTTTCTCTTAACATATTTAAGTTTTCTGTTGTACCTTTTACTACTTTCCTTGGCATATTTGCTCCTCCAAATTTTGCAAATTAAATTACTGAATTAGTATATCACAACTTTATTAATAATGCTATAAAAATTTATTGTATAATAAAAACTTACGCCAATTTTTCAAAAAAAGAATACAAACATATTCATTTACTATATGTTCGTATTCTTTTTGATTATATTTCTTATTTTGCAAATGTTTTTATTTCTTCATCTATTTTTTCAACGAAGTCTTCTAGCTTCATTGCTCCAACGTCTCCGTCTTTTCTGTTACGAACTCCGACTTCTCCAGCTTCTTGTTCTTTATCTCCAACAACTAGCATGTATGGAACTTTTTGAAGTTGTGCTTCACGTATTTTGTATCCGATTTTTTCTGCTCTATCGTCTACTTCTACTCTTACTTCTTTATCTTGTAATGCCTCTTTTACTTTGTTTGCATATTCTAAGTGCTTGTCTGATATTGGAAGTACTTTTACTTGTACTGGTGCAAGCCATGTTGGGAATGCTCCCTTTGTTTCTTCTATTAAAAATGCCATAAATCTATCTAGTGTTCCAAGTATTGCTCTGTGTATTACAACTGGTCTATGAGCTTTCCCATCTTCACCAATGTATTCTAGTTCGAATCTTTGTGGTAATAAGAAGTCTAATTGGCAAGTTGAAACTGTTACATCATGTCCTATTGCTGATTTTAATTGTACATCTAGCTTTGGTCCATAGAATGCAGCTTCGCCTTCTGCCTCGTAGAAGTCTAATCCTAGTTCTGTTAGTATTTCACGAAGTTGACTTTCTGCCTTGTCCCACATTTCGTCATCGTCAAAGTATTTGTGTTTGTCATTTTTATCTCTTAATGATAATCTAAATTTGTAGTCTTTAAATCCAAAGTCTTTGTAAACATCTAGTATTAATTTTACTACCTTTCCAACTTCATCTTTTATTTGGTCTGGTCTTACGAATAAGTGAGCATCATTTTGGCACATTTCACGTACTCTTTCAATACCACAAACTGTTCCGCTGTCTTCATATCTGAAGTCGTGTGCTAATTCACCAATTCTAATTGGTAAGTCTTTGTATGAACGCATTTTGCTCTTGAATATTAGCATGTGATGTGGGCAGTTCATTGGTCTTAATACTAATTCTTCGTTGTCCATTTTCATTACTGGGAACATATCTTCTTTGTAGTGGTCCCAGTGTCCTGATGTTTTGTATAATTCAACGTTTGCAAGTGATGGTGTGTATACGTGTTTGTAACCCATTCTTATTTCTTTGTCTTGAATGTATCTTTCTAGCAATCTTCTTACTGTTGCACCATTTGGCAAATACATTGGAAGTCCTGAACCTACTAATTTATGTGTCATGAATAGTTCTAAGTCTTTTCCTAATTTTCTGTGATCTCTTTGTTTTGCTTCTTCTAATTTTGCTAAATGTTCTTCAAGCATACTAGCCTTTGGGAATGATATAGCATAAATTCTTTGAAGCATCTTATTTTTTTCGTCACCTCTCCAGTAGGCTCCAGAAGTTGATAATAATTTAACACATTTTACTTTTCCTGTGCTCATTAAGTGAGGTCCTGCACATAAATCTGTGAATTCACCTTGCTTGTAAAATGATAAAACTTCGTCTTCTGGTAAGTCTTCTATTAGTTCTACCTTGTAATCTTCTCCTGCATCTTTCATTAATTTAATAGCTTCACTTCTTGGAAGTTCGAATCTTTCTATTGGTAAATCTTCTTTTATAATTTTTTTCATTTCAGCTTCTATCTTCTCGAAATCAGCTTCTGAAAATCTGTATTCTGTGTCGAAATCATAGTAAAATCCACCATCTATAGCTGGTCCAATCGCAAGCTTAACATCTTTATATAATCTCTTAATAGCTTGTGCCATTATGTGAGATGTCGTATGCCAATATGCTTTTTTTCCATCTTCATCATCAAATGTTAAAATTTCTACATTGCAGTCTTTGTTTAAGTTGTGTCTTAAATCAACAACCTTTCCATCTACTCTTCCTGCAGTTGCAACTCTTGCTAAACCTTCGCTAATCTCTCTTGCAAGGTCTATTACAGAAATACCTTCCTGTACTTCTCTTTTGCTTCCATCTTTTAATGTAATTATCATAAAAAATCCTCCTTTTGCATCTGGAAAACAAAAACACTCCCAAATGCTTTTAACATTTAGGAGTGCATATATGCACGGTTCCATCCTAATTTTTTACTTAATTTACTAAGCAAGCTTTCGCCAGAGTTTTCTGTGAGGTAGTTTTTCAAATATGTTTGCTTAGAATTGCTTTCAGCCTATGACAATTCCTCTCTAAAAGTAACCTTTATTTTACTTTGTCTCATTGCTTATCTATTCACATATTCTTATAATAGTACTTTTTTTGTGTTATGTCAATACAATTTTCTATTTTTTAGTTGGCTTTCCTAGTAGTCTAAACATGTTCTTCTTGTATTTTTCAACTCCTGGTTGGTTGAATGGGTTTACTCCAAGTATTGAGCCAGACATTGCGCATGCAAGTTCGAAGAAATATATTAATTGTCCTAAAGTCTCTGCATTTAGTTCTTGCATAGTTATTAATATATTTGGCACTTCTCCATCAACATGTGCTTCTATTGTACCTTCCATTGCTTTTTTATTTACAAAATCTAATGATTTGCCAACTAAATAATTTAGTCCATCTAAATCATCTTCATCTAAGTTTATGCTTATGTCTGAATCTGGTTTTTCTATTCTTATTACTGTCTCAAATAAATTACGTCTTCCCTCTTGAATGTATTGCCCTAAAGAGTGTAAATCTGTTGTAAAGTCTACTCCTGTTGGGAATATTCCCTTTCCGTCTTTTCCTTCGCTCTCACCATAGAGTTGTTTCCACCACTCTGTTACATAGTGCATTTTTGGTTCGTAGTTTGCTAGTATTTCAATATTCTTATCATCTTTATATAAGATATTTCTTGCAACGGCATATTGATAACATTCATTATATTTTAAATCTTCATCACAATATTTATCTTGAGCAAATCTTGCACCTTTCATTAATTTATCTATATCAACACCTGCAACAGCTATTGGTAAAAGTCCTACTGGAGTAAGAACAGAATATCTTCCTCCTACATTGTCTGGAATAATAAATGTTTCGTAATTTTCTTTTTCTGCTAATTGCTTTAATGCTCCTTTTTCCTTGTCTGTTGTAACATATATTCTGCTTCTTGCTTCTTCCAAATCATATTTAGCTTCTAACAGCTCTCTAAATATTCTAAATGCAATAGCCGGCTCTGTTGTAGTTCCAGATTTTGAAATTACATTTATAGAAAAGTCTTTATTACTTATTAAATCTATTAGCTCGCTCATGTAGTTAGGGCTTAAATTGTTTCCAACATATATTATCTGAGGAGTTTTTCTTTCTTCTTTGTCTTGTAAATTATAAAATGTATTCGTCAAAGCCTCTATTACTGCTCTAGCGCCAAGATATGAACCACCAATTCCAATAACAAGTAGCACATCAGAATTTGCTTGAATTTTCTTTGCACATTCTTTTATTTTCTTAAATTCTTTTTTATTATATTTAGTAGGAAGTTCTAACCATCCTAAAAATTCATTTTCATCATCTTTTTTCTCGTGTAATTCTGTATGAATTTTCTCTACCTCTTTACTATACTTCAAGATAGATTTTTCGGTTATACCAGCATTTTTTAAATCTAACTTTAGTCCAACCATATATTTCACTCCTTTGTTTATTATATTTACAGTATTTATAATATATTAATTTTTTCTTTGTTTCAAGTGTTTTAGTAATATTTTTGTTGCAATAGCATACATTTATTATAAGTAAAAATAAAGGAGAAAACAATGGTAAATGTAGCCGTAATAAATATAAAAAGTTTAATAAAAATCTTACTTATTCTATTTGTAGTAATATTTTTTATTTATTTTGTACAAGGCCTATCTATTAATTTAGATAAGCTTGCTTTTTCTCCTTTTATCTTAAACCAAACAATTCCTGGTATTGCTACCACCAATGACTCAGATTTTTCCTCTATCGAGACATCATACATAGAATTCAAAAGTCCTCTACAGTTTTTACTTAATTCACAACTCCCAGTTATGTCGTCTATCAAAATAGCAACTCATGAAAGTGAAAATAATATTGCCGAAGAGCCTACCATTGTTGAAAATAATAATACCGATAATACTATTGAACATGCTAGTACGAATATAGAGACACAAGTAATTGATTCTGGTGTACCAAACAAATACACAAATGATTATCAAGGTGTTGAAATCAAAAATGGAACTAATTATACTTTAACTGATGATATTTTGAATTATGAAGGATTAGAAATTAATCAATCTGATGTGATGATTTTTCACACTCATACTTGCGAAAGTTACACACCCACAGAAAATTTTGCATATGAAGAAAGTGGAACTTTTAGAACTACAGATTTAGATTATTCTGTGGTACGTGTTGGTAATTCTCTTACAGACCAGCTAACTTCATATGGTTTTAATGTTGTACATGACAAAACATATCATGATTATCCCGCATATTCTGGTTCATATGGCAGGTCTATGGCAACGGTTAAAAACTTGTTAATTTCACACCCCAATACAGATATAATTATAGACTTACATAGAGATGCTATTGCAGATACTTCTTATGCTCCTTCTATTAAAATTGGAGATGAGGTTGTATCTCAACTAATGTTTGTAATCGGAACAGATGGTGGAGGCCTAGAACACCCTAACTGGCAAAAGAATTTACAATTTGCAGTAAAAGTTCAGAAAAAAGCAAACGAATTATACCCTGGGTTATTTAGACCAATACTATTAAGAAACAGCAGATATAACCAGCAGCTTGGAAAAGCAGCCTGCATAATAGAAGTAGGAGCTACTGGAAATACATTAGAACAATCAATGGCTAGCATGAAATATTTAGCAAGAGTATTTTCATCAATTTTTGACTAATTCAAAAGTGTCTAGAACTATTAAATTAAAATTTAATAATTCTAGACACTTTTTATAATATCTTAAAAAACATTTGCATTCTGTATTTTTTGAGAATTTACAGTAATAATTTGTGCAAGTAATTGTTGCAATAAAGAGCTTAATTCCTCTTGGCTATAATCATTTAATGCAACACTGTTTTCATCATTTAATTCTGTAACTGTTACATCTTTAAATGTTATTGCATTATTGTATTCTACATTAAATTGTACGTCATTTGCATCATATGATACATAAACTTTTTCAGTTGCTCCATTATCCGAAATACCATCTAATTCAAAGCCAATTTCAAGTGAGCAGTTCTCTTCTGAACTTGTTACAGTATATTTGCTTTTACTTGCAGATTTTTCTTTAGATATTGTATATTCTATATTGTTTGGAGTTGCAGTTGTTTCCTCTGTAAGCGCATCTGCTGTATCAAAAGAACCTGTCTGTTTTATTGTAATATTCTTGCCTCGTTCTAATATTACAGAAAATCCTACATTATCTTCATCTGTATTCACCTCAACATCAGCTTCCACACCATTTTCAGTACTTGTTAAAGTTATCTTAATATATGTATTTGAAAAATCTTGTTCATTTAAATCATCAATTTCTTGGTCAATATTATCTTGATATGTTGATATATCATCACTCATGCCCAACAATTTAATAATTTCCGAGTCATTTTTAGCCTCATTTAAGCAGTATATCATAATATTTTTTAGGTTATCTTTTTCGATTGTTAATGTATATGAAGTATTATTATTTTTTGTAAAGTTTGACTCTGAAAGTTGTCCTGCCAATTTTCCTATATATTTTGTTACTAAGCTTTTGATATTTTGAACAGTTATTGATGACTTATCCAATTTTATATTGTTTGGCACTTTCATTTCTTCATCAATTCCTAATTTATTAGAAAGCTCATCTAGGTTTTCATTTTTTATTCCAACATATTTATTAGCAACTTCGTCAGAGCCAAGTGCAATCATCTGATTATTTTTTACAAGTTTAAATGCAAATTTTTCAGAATCCGAATAATTAATAGTTATTTCTTGTTCAAAATTATCATTATCTACATCTGTTGCTCCTTTAAATGTAAGATTTAAGTCTGTATTAATATCAGTATTACCTCCTGATTTTACTCTTAATACTCCAGTGTTTTCATAATTATTTGCTGATTTATTTGTGTAATACGTTTTTATGTTTTCATCATAAAAGAAATTATATAATTCCATATCTAACATGGTTCCATATTTAGAAAACATTTGTGAATTACTTTTTAATAAATCTGTTGCAAAATACACATAAGCAAAAGCACCTCCGCAAACTGCTAATATAATCAATAACACTATTATTACAATTAAAGCTTTTTTATTTTTCATCTTCTTATTCTCCCTTTATCACTTTTTTAATACTCTCCGCATTAAATTCTGTTGTTTTTTCCTCTCCAGTTTCCATATTCTTCACTTTTAATGTGTTATTTGCAATTTCATCATCACCAATTACTATTACATATGGAATTTCAAGCTTGTCTGCATATTTCATTTTTGCTTTTATTTTTTTATTATTTAAATATATTTCTGTATTTATACCTAAATTTCTCAAACTTGTTGCTAATTCTAGTGGAGCTTTTTTATTTTCTGTCATTGGAATTATTAATACATCAGAAATTGATTTTTTATCTGCTTTAATTAAATTTAATTCATTTAATTTGTAGAATAATCTTGTTAAACCTATTGATACACCAACTCCTGGAAGTTTTCTATCTGTGTAATTTTCTGCTAAATTTTCATATCTTCCACCAGAGCAAACACTTCCAATTTCTCTATAATCATTTAAGAAAGTTTCATATACGGTTCCTGTGTAGTAATCTAAACCTCTTGCTATTGTAAGGTCGACTGTGAAGTTTTTATCTGGCACTCCAAATAGTCTAATATTTTCAACTACTTCTTTTAACTCATTTACCCCTTTTGTAAATGTAGCATTTGTCATATTATCTGCACCAACATCTGTATTTTGAGACTCGTTTTCCACAATATTTGCACTATATAAGTCCATTTTTTCAAGCTTTTCTATCTTTTCATCTGCACTTCCGTCTATTCTTATAAAATCTATTATTGTATTTACTATTTTTTCGCCTACTCCAAGCTCTGCTATTTCTTTTCTTACAGCTTGCTCTCCAATTTTATCTATTTTATCGATTATTCTTAAGATTTCTACAGATTTATCTTTTTGACCAATCCCTTCAAATAAACCATTTAAAATTTTTCTGTTATTTATTTTTATTGTAAAATTTTCAAATCCTAAAGTTCTAAAAGTCGAATAAATCACAGCTGGAAGCTCTGCATCATTTATAATGTCTAAAGTTTCATCTCCAATTATATCTATATCACATTGATAAAACTCTCTATATCTTCCCTTTTGTGCTTTTTCTCCTCTGTACACTTTCCCTATTTGATATCTTCTAAATGGAAAACTTAAATTTCCATAATTTTTTGCTACATATTTTGCAAGTGGTACAGTTAAATCAAATCTTAAAGCTAAATCCGTATCACCTTTTTCAAATCTGTATATTTGCTTTTCTGTTTCTCCACCAGCTTTTGCAAGCAATACTTCAGCATATTCAATTATAGGCGTATCTATTGGCAAAAATCCAAATTTTTGATACGATTTTTCAATTTTTTGCTTCATATCATCAAATAGAATTTGCTCACTTGGCAATAGTTCCATAAAACCAGGTAGAGTTCTTGGTTCTGTCTTTCTCATATTCTTCTCCTTTCATTTTTCGCCCAAAAAGGGGCGTCCCCATTGGGCGAAAATTTTAACATTCTTGTCGGGGTTTTAGTTCTAGGTAAATTGGCTTTTCTTCCTTTATTAATGTTGATTTTCCATGTCCCGGATATACTATTGTTTCGTCTGGTAATACAAGTAATTTTTTTGTAATCGAGTCTATTATTTGTACGAACGAACTAGTTGGTAAATCTGTTCTTCCCCAAGTTCCTCTAAATAATGTGTCTCCCGAAAATAATAATCCTTCCTTTTCACAATATAACGAAGTAGAACCTTTTGTGTGTCCTGGAGTGTGTATTACTCTAAATTCTAGGCTTCCAACATGAATTAAATCTCCGTCGTCCACTCTTGAATCTGGTTCTAGCTCTATGTCTCCCATGTTGATGCAGGCGCTTAGATTTATGTTTTCGTCATCTAAGCCTTCTGCATCGTCTCTATGGATTAATATTTTGCCACCTTTTTTACTCTTTACCTCTGAAACGGCTCCAATGTGGTCTCCATGGCAATGTGTTAAATAAATGTATTTTACATTTGCCTCTAATATATCTAGCATTTCTAAAATCTTATCCGCTTCTCCACCCGGATCTATAACCATCGTTTCTTTTGTTTCTTCGTCTTCTACTATGTAACAATTTGTTGCTTCTCCTAAAGTCGTTTGTACTTTTAATCTTTTTAAAATCATGTGTTGCTCCTATTTATTCCTTGGCTTCGTTTTATACGCAAGTCATATTTTTCATATATGTTTTATTTATTTCTTCTTACTTCATATACGCTGTCTATTTTTCTTATTGCTTTTAAAACACTGTTCAATTGTGCTATATTGCTTACTTCTAGCGTTAATTCTGTTAATACTATTCTTTCCTTAGATACTTTTGATGATACCGCCATTATAGGTGTTTTTTCTGCAGTTATTGTTGCAATTATGTCTGCAAGCAATCCATCTCTATCATTTGAAAATACTACAACATCAACATTATAGCTCGATGGTTTATCTGTGTACCATGAAACATCTATCATTCTGTTTTCTTCAGATACCAAGTCTTTTACGTTCTTGCAGTCTTTTCTATGTACAGATACGCCTCTTCCTTTTGTAATATATCCAACAATTTCGTCTCCTGGTACTGGGTTACAACATTTTGATAGTTTTACTAGACAGTTGTCTATTCCTTTTACAATTACACCACTTGTTGATGGTTTGTTGTTTGTCTTTTCCTTTGTAAGTTCTTCTATTTTTTCTTCTAGATTTTCTTCTTTATGAACTTTTCTGTATTCTTCAAGTACTCTTGAAACTATTTTATTTGCTGTAATTGTTCCGAATCCAACACTTGCAAACATGTCATCTGCACTATTATATTTGTATCTTTCAAGTGCAGCTTCAACAAACTCCGGCCTAAATAATTCTGGGTAGCTCATTCCAATTTTCTTTACTTCTTTTTCTAAAAAGTCTTTTCCTCTTGCAATGTTTTCTACTCTTTCATTCTTCTTGAACCATTGTTGAATTCTAGTCTTTGCTGTACTACTCTTTATAAATTTAAGCCAGTCTCTACTTGGTCCTTTTGATTTATCTGATGTAATAATCTCTACAATATCACCATTTTTTAGCTTTGTTACAATAGGCATCATCTTGCTGTTTATCTTACAGCCAGTCATATGGTTTCCTATTTCTTCATGAATACTGTAAGCAAAATCTATTGGTGTAGCTCCTCTTGGTAATACTTGAATTTTTCCCTTTGGAGTAAACACATAAACCTCATCTTCAAATAATTCAGTTTTTAATGTGTTTAAAAACTCTTGTGGGTCTTGCATGTCTTTTTGCCATTCAAGCGTTTCTCTTAGCCAAGATAATTTATCTTGATTTACTACTACATTTGCCTTTTTGCCTCCCATAAAGCTTGCCTCTTTGTAAGCCCAGTGTGCAGCAATACCATATTCGGCTATTCTATGCATATCCCAAGTACGAATCTGTACCTCGAATGGAGTTCCTTTTGGTCCTATCAAGGTTGTGTGTAAAGATTGATACATGTTAGGTTTTGGAACCGAAATATAATCCTTAAATCTTCCTGGCATTGGGTTATAAAGCTCATGCACAACACCTAATGCCGCATAACAATCCTTTACAGAATTTACAATAATTCTTAATGCGAATAAATCATAAATCTGGTCCAGAGTCTTATTGTCTCTCTGCATTTTTCTAAAAATACTATATAAATGCTTTGCTCTACCCGTTATTTCCGCTTCTATTTTTTGCTTTTTTAATTGAACTCTTATCTCGTCCATAATCTGGTCGATAAATTTCAATCTTTCTTCTCTCTTCTTGTCTATTCCTTCAACAAGCTCTCTATATTCCTCTGGGTATAGGTATTTAAAAGATAAATCTTCTAGTTCCCATTTTAAAGAATACATACCAAGTCTGTTTGCAAGTGGAGCATACAAGTCCATTGTCTCCCTTGCATTTGCAATTTGACGGTCTCTGGCCAAATATTTTAATGTTCTCATGTTATGAAGTCTATCGGCTAATTTAATAAGAATTACTCTTATGTCTTTTCCCATTGCCAAGAACATTTTTCTATAATTTTCAACTTGTTGCTCTTGTTCACTCGTATAATTTAATTTTCCAAGCTTTGTAACACCATCAACCATTTCTGCAATCTCTGGTGAAAATTCCTTAGACAAATCTTGCAAAGTTACATCTGTATCTTCAATTACATCATGTAAAAGAGCAGCACAAATAGTGCTCTCATCAAGTCCAAGTGTAGACAATATATATGCAACTTGAACCGGATGGATTATGTATGGTTCTCCAGATCTTCTCAATTGTTCCCCATGCTTAGATTTTGCAAAATCGTATGCTCTTCTTATTAATTTTAAATCTGCTCTTCTATTAGATTTTTTTGCATTTTCTAATACTTCTTCTATGGTGTGATTTACATTTTCCGACATACTACCATCTCCCTTTACATCTAAAAGACTTTAGCTTATGCTATGTCTCATATCTTTTAGATTAATTTGTATATTTTCCATTCCCTTATAACTATTTATCTCTAAGTTTCCTACAACATCTACTTTTGAACCTATCGCATATTCAGAAGATATATTTCCTAAATTAAATCCTATTGTGTCTATGTATTTGTTTTCGTCTTGAAGCATTGCTTTTAGGTGCTTTCCATCCGAAAGTGTTCTAATCGATGTTATCTTTAAATTGCTAATCTGGAACAATGGCATCTTGTTTCCTTCTCCAAATGGCTCTAGCAATTCTAAGTCTTTTATATCTTTTATGCTGATATCATGTAATTGTACTTTTTCATCTATTTTAATTACTGGAACAATAGATGAAATATTAGATTTTTCAGCATATTCTTCAAACTCTTGTTTAAATTTTTTAAAATTATCTTTTTCTATTGTAATTCCAATTGCCATGCTGTGTCCGCCAAATTGCTTGATGTACGTACTGCATTTTTCTAATGCCTCATGCAAGTCAAACCCAGGAATACTTCTTCCAGAACCACGAGCTAAATCGTCTTCGTAGCAAAGTAACACACTTGGCTTAAAATACATTTCTGTAATTTTTGATGAAACAATTCCTATAACACCATGGTGCCAATTTTCTCCACCTAATACTATACATGGAAGTTTCTGTTGTTCTGGGTCTTCCATCATCTTTTGGGCTTCATTAAAAATTCTCTTTTCAATTTCTTGGCGCTCTTGGTTATACTCATTTAAATTATGTGTTATTCTCTCTGCCTCATCTTTACTATCTGTTAAAAATAGCTCTAAAGCTTCTTTTTCATGCCCCATTCTTCCACACGCATTTATTCTTGGAGCAACTCCAAAAGATATTGCCATAGAATCTATTTTTTTATAACCAATACTATCTAATAATACTTTTAAACCAATATTTCGTGTCTGTCTAACTAGCTTTAATCCTAATTTTGATATAGTTCTATTTTCGTCTACAAGTGGAACAATATCAGAAATTGTTCCAACACATACTAAATCTAAGTATTTTAAATATTCCTCTTCTCTTACTCCCAGCCTCATCGAAATAGCCTGAGTTAATTTAAACGCAACTCCTACACCAGCTAACCCATTAAATGGGTATTTGTTGTCTTTTCTCTTACAATCAACCACTGCAACCACATCTGGCAATGTTTCGGTTGGTTCGTGGTGGTCAGTCACAACAGTATCTATTCCAAATGACTTTGCAAGTTCAATCTCTTTGTTTCCAGTAATTCCACAATCAACCGTTATAATCAATGTATGTTTAGTATCTGCAATTTCTCTTATTGCATTTTCATTTAATCCATACCCCTCATGCAATCTATTTGGAATATACACATCTGTTTCAAGTCCTCTCTCAGCTAAAAATCTCTTTAGAACAGTGCTACTCGTAATTCCATCAACATCATAATCTCCATAAATTGCAACCTTCTCATGAGTCTCTATTGCCTTAACGACTCTATCTACCGCTTTTTCCATGTCTGGCATCATGAACGGATCATGAAAATCTGTCCTTCTTGGATGCAAAAAAACTTCTATTTCATCACTGTTTGTTAATCCTTTATTTGCAATAATATTTGCAACCAATTTACTCACGTTAAATTCTTCTGATATCTTGTTAATCAGTGCATCATTTGCTTCGTTTAATTCCCATTTTTTATTCAAATTTGTCTCCTTATCTTTTTAACATAATATTGACAATATTTTATAACATATGGGGTAAAAATACAAGCATTTAGGGCAAAAAAATTATTCTACAAGAGCTTCCCCTCTACGTTTGAAACATTGACAATATTATGAAAACAGGAGGCGAAAACTTCGCCTCCTGTCTCTTTGCTATGGAGTTTAGCAGATTTCCAGAATAAAATCTTGTACTTTCTACTTTTTTAATTTTTTCTCTTCTTCTGTCTATTAGAGAATGTCAAGTGCCTCCTGGGCCAACTTGCTTCTAACAGACTTCTTGCTGTTAAGCGTGATCTGGAAGGTATGCGGGTTGCCCTTCATCTTTTCACTTAGGTACACCAAACCGTTGTAGCGCGAATTAAGCGCAGGATTGTTAACCTGGTCAGCGTCTCCCAAAAAGATGAACTTCGAACCTTCGGCAGAACGCGTAACAATGTCCTTGATATCGCACGGCTTTATATTCTGCGTTTCATCAATGATAAACACCGTGTTCGGAATTGTACGACCACGCAGGAATCCAATCGGCTGAATTTCGATGTCTCCTCTCTCGAAGAATTCCATTGCCTTCTTCTTCAGCTCAGCATTTGTGAAATCCGGAAATTTCTGTCTGAGAATCTCCTTCAAATTATCAACAATACCGCCAAGATACGGGCCCACCTTATCGTCGATTTCACCAGGCAAAAAGCCAAGTTCTTCGTTTGCCACCGTAACAGTGGGAGTTGCAACGATTATCTGCTTATATGTCTGCTTTTTCTTGTCCCCTTTCTTTTCAATCGCATTCAATGCCATTGCCAAAGAACAATAGGTTTTTCCGGTACCTGCAACACCTTTCGTAACAACCAATGGTGCTATATCAGGTGGCATAAGCAAGGATTCCCAGAATACAACCTGCTCCACATTGAGAGCCTTATGTCCTCCCGGTATGCTCTTGTCATATTTAAGGCGAACAATTCGTCCATTGGTATAACGTCCTATGGCCTTAGAAGTGTCACTGACAATCTCGACGAACTCGTTTTCAATCCAGTCGAAATTTTCATACTGGTACACTTCCTCTACAGGAACTCCTCTTTCATCGGTAAACATTTTTTCCAGTGAACTCCCAGGCATGAAAACTTCAACTATCCCTTTATATTGATCACAAGGTTTAGGGAAAATCTCGTCCTTAAACAGCTCAGTATCAATTCCAAGCTGATTGCCCTTCAGACGAATGTTCGGATTTCTAGAAATCAAGATAACCTTTTGGCTCTTTTTCTTCAAATCCTTACAAACCTGGAAAACTCTATGGTCAAGCCGCGAAAAATCTGCCAAATTAGCAATTTCCTGCTCAATAGGTCCATTATCCACAATGCGCAGGTAGCTTCCGTTTTCCTGCTTGAAGCCTCCCTCGGAAAGCAAATCATTCTGGGGAAGGCTGTCGATATACTCTACGAACCTACTCGCCATGCTCATCTTTTCCGGCACACCCTTGTACCGATAAAGGTTCTGGAGAATTGCCATAGGCACAACAATGGTATTGTCATCGCCAAATCTCAAAGTCGGATCCTTAGATGCCAACAAAGCTTCCGTCCTCAAAACGAATACCTTTTTCATTTGTATATAACTCCTTTGCAAATTGCGTTCTGAAAATAGTGTGTTTCAGAACTGTGTGTATTCGAACTTTTTATATTATATCATTTATAATTACATTTTTCAATGAATCCTTTCAAATTTTAATAGATATTTACATAATATTTTTCTTATATAGATATAGCACAAACTGAGGCTCCCACCAAGGGAGCCCCAGCACGTTGTATGAATTATTTTATTCGAATTTTGTCGACAGGCTCTTTATAAGGCCTTCGTGATTCACACGGAAAAAGTAACCACTTCCAAGAATTCCGACCCTTTCAGTGTCAACTTCGTTGATAATCCTTTCTGCAAATATTTGCTTTGTATTAGCCTCTCCGTGGTTCACAAGGACAAGCTTAAGATGTTTGAACTTCTTGAGGAAGTCAATCATCTCGTCAGCCTTTGCGTGAGCAGAATATTCGGTGGTGTATTCGACCTGTGCATGCTTCTTTACAAGCGTACCACCAATCTGAACAGCCGTACCGACTTCAGCCGCTTTGAGTCTTGCACCAAGCGTACCTTCTGTGGTATAGCCCGTGAAGTGGATAAGCGAATTTCTTCTGGTCAAATACTCTGGAATATACACCTGTGCAGGGCCATACGATCCCATGCCAGAAGTGGTAAGGATAATCTTAGGCATAGTACTCGTCAAGACTTCGCCACGATTAACCTTGTCCACAAAGGTAAGGTTCTTAGGAAGAAAGTTTTTCATATCTTCCTTGATGTCCAGTCCATCTTTCAAGTAAAGCGTGGTATATCTGATGCCAAGCTTTCCATCGAAATAAATCGGGACATTTACGTCCAAAGAGCCATCGTCCTGCATGCATTTAACCTCATACAGAATCTCCTGCGAACGTCCCAGCGAAAAGACTGGTGCAACAACCGTACCTCCATGCTCAAGGCACTTCAGCACATTCTGCTTAAAGCAGCTAGTAACCTCATAGGAGTCCATGTCTCCATAAGTGGATTCCTGAACCAACGTAAGTGGAAGTTCAAGCACCCAATCCGGAAGGTCTGGTACATCGAAGAACATGTTCTTGTTGTTGTAGTCTCCAGTGAAAAACAAATTAATTGTTTCGTATCCCTCCCAACTGATTTGAACGAGAATGCTAGAAGCTCCCATCAAGTGGCCATTCATAAAGAATGTTGCCTTGATATTCGGGCGAATCTGAATAGTCTCATTATACTTGCAAGGATGAATCAGTCTCATGGTTTGAGACACATCGGCCTCGCTGTACAACGGCGAATGGTTCTGCCGTTTTGCAACATCTCGTAGCACCTTATGGCTATCCTCCAAAGCCAAAGGCAATAGCTTTGCAGTTGTCTCAGTCATATAGATCTCTTGGTTGTAACCCTTACTCACCATAAAAGGCAATCGACCAACATGATCCACATGATTATGCGTAACCAAACAAAAATCGATGTTAGCCGGGATGAAAGGCAAATTCTCATTGTTCTTGCTGTACTGCCTCTCTTGAAAGAGGCCACAATCAACAACAAATTTGACCGTGCTATTATCTGGCTGTTTTACAATAACCAGATTGCATGAGCCAGTTACCTCTGGATGCACAGCCATGATGTCTGCGTAGAGCCGGTCTTTTGAACCCATAATAATCCTCCAATCAAAAAATAATAAAGTTAATTAGCTTTAAAATGTTTTATGCAAACATTTCATGTTTTTATTTTACAACATTATGTTGCCATAGTCAATAATTCCAAACATATACTTTATTTTTTCAACAATATTTTTATGAGATGTATTTAATAATTATATTACGCAAAAAGAGCAACTTAAAATTAAGTCACTCTTTCAATCTATTATTCTTCGCTTTCTTCTGCTGCTCTTGGTTTCATTAATGGGTATAGAACTACATCTCTTATGTTATCACTGTTTGTTAAGAATTGTAAGAATCTATCTATTCCAAGTCCCCAACCAGAGATTGGTGGCATACCATATTGCATAGCTCTTATATATTCTGTATCTATACTCATAGCTTCTTCGTCACCATTAGCCTTTAATTCAGCTTGCTCTATAAATCTTTTTTCTTGTTCGTCACAGTCTACAAGCTCTGAATATCCGTTTATTATTTCTTGTCCATTTACTACTAATTGGAATCTGTCTGTCAATTTTGGATTTTCATCATTGCTTCTAGCAAGTGGAGATAAATCTATTGGGTGTTCAATTAGATATGTTGGGTTTATTATGTTTGGTCTACTTACCTTTTTGTATAATGTATCTATTAAATTTCCTCTTCCTAATTGTTCTAAGTTGTCTGCCTCTAGTTTTATTTCTTTTGCTTTTATTTCTGCAAGTAAGCTTTCTGCTGTTTCGAATTTGTCAATATCTATTCCACAGTCTTTAAGTATTAAATCTCTGAATGATACTACTTGCCATTCTCCACCAAAGTCAATTTCTTGTTCTCCAATTTTGATATTTAAGTTTCCATCGAATAATTTTGATAATATGTATATAATCATTTCTCTTAAGAATTTCATATTATCTCTGTAGCACCAATAAGCGCTGTATCCTTCAACCATTGTGAAGTCTTGTAAATGGTTTGCATCCATTCCCTCATTTCTGAAGTCTCTTGCAATTTCGTACACATTTGAAAATCCACCAATTATAAGTTTTTTCAATGTTAATTCTGGAGATATTCTTAAATATACGTCCATATCTAATGCATTATGGTGTGTTATGAATGGTTTTGCTGTTGCTCCAGAAGCTGTATTTTGAAGAACTGGTGTGTCTACCTCTAAAAATTCATGTGTATCTAAGAACTCTCTCATTAATCTGATAAACTTTGTTCTTAATACAAATCTCTTTTTAGCATCATCGTTCATGATTAAATCAAGATGTCTCTCTCTATACACTGCATCTTGGTCTGTTAACCCATGGAATTTTTCTGGAAGTGGACGTATTGCCTTTCCCAAGAATGTGTATTCATAAACTTGAAGTGATTTTTCTCCTGCTTGAGTTGTAAATATTTCTCCTTTTACTCCAATGAAATCACCTATATCAACTGTTTCGTGTAAGAATTTATATACATCTTCTCCTAAATCTTCTTTTTTAATAACTAGTTGAAGATGTCCCTCTAAATCCCTTAGATCTATGAAACTTATTTTTCCTAATTTTCTCTTAGACATTACTCTTCCAGCAATTGAAACATCTTTTGTTCCATCTAGTAATTCTCTTGCTTCTTTAATTTGATGTGTTCTCTCATATCTCTCTGGATGTACGTTTACACCATTATCTATTAGCTTTTGCATTTTATCTCTACGTACTTGCATTAATTCTTTTATGTCTGCCATATTTAACAACCCTTTCTAAAAAGCAAAGTTCTTATATTTACAAAACTTTGCATTTTCTCTTTAAAATTATGTAACCATTATATTACAAAAAGCCTTGTGCGTCAAGGCTTTTCTTTTTGTCTAATTATTTTGTTATCCATTTTACTAAATCCAAGTTTGCTGGGTCTAATAACATTTCATTTTTAGGCATTACTCTAAATGTATAACCATAATTTCCGCCAGTTGTAAGTTCAACTGTTGCTTCATACTCATATTCTTTCTTTTCATCATCACTGCCTATTAAATTCATTGGTATTATTTGAATTTTATCTACTATACCATTTTCCATTATTTGTCCATAGTAAACTTGTGCTTCTATGGAGTTTTTATCAATGTTTGGTAGATATACTTTACATCTAACTGTAATGTTGTTTCCAGCATCTACTGTGATATTATCTAAGTTACCCTTTTCTTGTTTTATTGTTATATCATTCCAGTTTGAATATAAATTGTTTTTCCAACTATTAAATTCTGCAACTGATGATAAATCTGTGTAATATTTGTTGTACAAATTACAAAGTGGCATATAGAATTTATTTGTATAATCTATAAGCATTCTAGCTGTGCTGTATCTTCCAGCATTCGACATTATAGATTGTTTCATTATTTCCATCCATCTCTTTGATATTCCGTTTTCATCTTTATCGAAGAATGTTGGAATTATTTTATTTTCTAATGTTTGGTAAATGCTCTCGCTATCAGCATTATCTTGTTCTTCATAAGAAGAATATTCGGCATTGGTTCCTATTGTCCAACCATTTTTCTGGTTGTATCCTTCTGCCCACCAGCCATCAAGCACGCTAAAGTTTATAACGCCATTTACAGCAGCCTTTTGCCCTGATGTACCAGATGCTTCCATTGGTCTTCTTGGAGTATTTAGCCATACATCAACACCACTTACTAAATATTTAGATATACCTATGTTGTAGTTTTCAAGTAAGAAAATCTTACCTTTAAATTGAGGCTTCATAGATAATTCGTGAATATATCTTATTAAATCTTTTCCTCCATTGTCTGATGGATGTGCCTTTCCTGCAAATATTATTTGAACTGGTTTTCCAGCCTCGTTTAATATTTGTGTTATTCTCTCTAAATCTTTGAATATTAAAGTAGCTCTCTTATATGTAGCAAATCTTCTAGAAAATCCTATTGTTAAAGCATTTGGATCTAATTTTGATGTGATATCATTTATATCACTATAACGATATCCTTCTCTTTTTAATCTATTTGTTATATTTTCCTTTACCAATTTTAAAAGTTTAACTTTTCTTTCCATATGAGCATTCCATAATTCTTGATCTGGAATATCTTCAATCTTCTGCCAGGTTGCATCATTCTTGATATCATCTTGCCAATATGGTTTTAAATATTCATTAAATAATCTCTTTAAATTTGGTGCAAGCCATGTACAAGTGTGAATTCCGTTTGTTACATAATCTATTGGAGCTTCATTTGGAGCTATATTTGGCCATACCTCTCCAAATAATTCTCTAGAAACCGCACCATGTAATTTACTTACTCCATTCTTCTTTCCAGAGAATTTTAGTGCAAGAATTCCCATGTTAAATCCAGTGTTAGATAAATCTGCATTTGGCTTCATTCCTAATCTGAAAAATTCTTCTTTGGTAATAGAAAATCTATTCCAATAATCTTTAAAATAAGTTTCAACTAAAGATAATGGGAATATATCATTTCCTGCTGGAACTGGTGTATGAGTTGTAAATACTGTTTTTGCAGCAACAATCTCCTCTGCCATATCGAAACTTATTTGTTTTTCTTTAATGATATTCTTCATTAATTCTAATATTAAGAATGCTGAATGTCCTTCATTCATATGATATACAGTAGGATTTAATCCTAAGGTTTTTAGAAGACTTGTTCCAGCCATTCCAAGAACAATTTCTTGTTGAATTCTCATTTCTTGGTTTCCACCATATAAATGAGCTGTTATATCTCTGTATTCAGGAATGTTTGCATCTATGTCAGAATCCATCAAATACAATTTAACTCTTCCAACATTAACTTGCCAAACCTTTAGATAAACTCTTTTTTTAGGCATATTTACATACACTAATAAATCTTTACCTTCTACATCTTTTACAGGATATATTGGTAGAGTATCTATATCATTTTCTCTATCTTCTTCATATTGTTGACCATATCCATTTATAATTTGATGGAAGAATCCTTTTTTATATAATAATCCAACAGCCACAAGTGGTATACCTAAATCACTTGCTGACTTCAAGTGGTCTCCCGACAAAATTCCAAGTCCCCCAGAATATATTGATAAAATTTGGTCTAATCCATATTCTGCTGAAAAATATGCAATCAAATCATTCTTATTATCTGGATAATTTTTCTTAAACCATGTTGTCTTACTGTTCATGTAGTCATAAAAATCATTTGCAATTTTATCATATTCTTTCAAAAATTCTGGATTTTCGGCTACATTTTCCAATCTCTCCTGTGAAACAAGTTTTAAAAACTTTACTGGATTCTTTCCAACAGTCTCCCATAAATCACCATCAATTATCTTAAATAATTTTAAGAAATCTGTATTCCAAGCCCACCATAGGTTACCAGCAATTTCAGACAATTTATTAATTCTTTCTGGTAGTTGTGGAGTTACTGTTATTTTATTAAATACGTACATTAAATTTCCTCCTTCGTAACTTATCAAATTCATCTCATCGTTTAATATCATCATTCTATATTATGTATTAACAAACAGAAATTGTCAAACCTTTTTGACAATTTTTTTAAATTTAACGAAAAAATTTTTTCTTAATTTTTAGACTCTAAATTAGTTCTAATTATATTTACTAAACTTTATTTTTTAAAGTCACTTTAAATTCATATTCTATATGTTATAATATATTTAGTAAAATTAACATTGCAGAAAATATTTACAAAATTATTTGATAAAGATTTTTTCAATAATACTATTTAATATAATTTGAAAGGGATGAATTTTGTATGAAATTTATAAGAAGACTTTTATTATTTTTATTAATCATAATTATCATTGTGTGCAGTGTATTCTATATGAATGGAAAAAAGTTGTATGACTCAAAACTATCATCAATAAGTCTTGAAGATAAAATTTCATCTATAAAATCAGATGAAAGCTTCGTATCTTTAAAAGATTTACCAGACTATTACAAAAATGCAGTAATTGCAGTTGAAGATCACAGATATTACAACCATGGTGCAATCGATCCAATTGCTCTAGCTCGTGCAATAGTCAGTAACATAAAGCAGAAAGAATTTAAAGAAGGTGGTAGCACAATTACTCAGCAAACAGCAAAAAACTTATACTTCATATCTGAAGATGATGTTGTAAGCCGTAAAGTTGCTGAAGGAATTCTAAGTTTCAAGCTCGAAAAAGATTACTCGAAAGACGACATCTTAGAACTATATGTAAACACAATATACTTTGGGAACGGATATTATGGGATAAAAGAAGCCTGCGAAGGCTACCTAAAAAAAGAGCCAAAAAATATGACTCTTTATGATGCCACAATGCTTGCCGGAATTCCAAATGCACCGAGTGTGTATGCGCCAACAGTAAATTTTAATTTAACTCAGAGCAGACAGCGTAAGGTTGTTTCATCAATGCTAGAATATAAATATTTATCTCAAGAGCAAGCAGATAAATTAAATAAAGAAATTACAAATGCCAAATGGTAATGTACAAACTGGTACACATTAGTAACTGAGAGTAAACTGTACAATTCATTACAAAATGTCATGAATCAGAATAACAGCTGTGTATGAAGAAAGAATTATGCAATCTGTTACAAAAACATGTTAAAGCATAATATAAACTATAGACAGAAAAAAATGCATATGATTTTCAAAAGACGAATTCTTAATTTTAAAATAAGAGTTCGCCTTTTATCTATTTTTTTATCAAATCCTCTAAAGTTTTACTATCCACATAATTTTCAATTGCATTATCTAGCCCTTGCCAGAAAGAATATGTTAAACAACTATCTTGCTTATGGCAGCCTTCCTGAACACATGTTGTTGGGGCTAAATCCCCTTCCGCAGTTCTCAAAATATCCCCAACTTTATATTCATCAGGTTTTCTAGCAAGCTTGTATCCTCCGGCATTTCCTCTAGAACTTTTCACATAACCTGCCTTATTCAATATCGCAATTATTCTTTCTAAATATTTTATTGAAATCTCTTGTCTTGTTGCAATATCTTTTAATGCTATATATTCTTCTGGATTATTCATGGCCAAATCCAGCATTATTGCTAATGCATATCTACCTTTTGTTGAAATTTTCATTATATTTTTCTATATGATACTAAAGTTAGTACCATACACTCCTTTCCAGTTTTTATATTAATTACAAACGGGGGATATGTTTTATATACTTCCCCCGTCATATTTTGTCAAATTGTATTTACTCCTCTTCTTTGCTTGCACTGTTTTCTTTGAATTTTGCATAACTTTCCTCGATTGCGCCCAGCAACCAGTCATGCACCTCCACAGGAGTCTTGATTTCAGTATTTAACAGCACCTTATCAATTTCCACGCTTTTTAAAAAGTTGCCAATGATTTCTCTGTTGAACTCATCAATAAACTTTCTGTTTACAACGTGACCTTCTCCGCCTCGTCTTCTAATACTTTCTTCGGTCGGAATAGTAAGTGCTACAATGAAATCAGTCTTAACTCCAATAGCTTCAAAGAAATTTTCAACACATTTGCTTTTTTCTTCGGAAAATTCACCACGTTTAGCATACAAATAGTTCCACGAGAGAGAATCCACAATGCCACGGTCCACCAAAACAATATCTCTGACATTATTAATTTCTTCATAAAGTTTCTGTGCTGTCTTCAAGGTCATCCAGATGTTACCTTTGGAACTACCTGTTTTAAACATATCAGGTACAATTTCCGCCGATTCTCTAACTAATCCAACTTTATAGCCTTTTTCCTCCAAGCTTCTTCTCAGCATTTTCACGCTGGTAGTCTTACCAGCTTCAGGTGTACCTAAAAATTCGACAATGAACGGCCGCATAGTTATGCAACTCCTTCCTCATTACAAATGAATTACGTACTCTGTATGTAGTTTATCATCTTTTTTAAAAAAAGTAAATAGCATATGCTTATCATCCTTACATTTGCATTATACTTCTTTTCAATTTTTAGTTATTAATATATGTATCAAAAAATAATTTCAGTAATTTTAGGTTTTTTCAAAAAATGTATTGACATCTATTCAAAAATATTGTATACTTCTAAGTGCGTTAAGAAATGCACCCTTAGCTCAGTTGGTCAGAGCAACCGGCTCATAACCGGTCGGTCCAAGGTTCGAATCCTTGAGGGTGCACCATTTATTATTTTTTAAATGGCTAAATGGGCAGATGGCCGAGTGGCTAAAGGCGGCAGACTGTAAATCTGTTCTCGTAAGGGTACGATGGTTCGAATCCATCTCTGCCCACCAAAAATTAAGTAGTATTCTGAAAAGAATATTACTTTTTTGTTTCTCATAAAAAAATGGATTCGAAAAGGAGGATTAGAAAAGCGTCCTGTGGACGGTTTTCCCGACGCGGCTTGACGAATCCATCTCTTTCCACCAAAAAACAGCATCTTGAAATATAGATACTGTTTTTATTTCTTATTTCATGATTTCTTTTATAAATTCTTTTATTTCTCCCTCTTCTGCATTTTCAAAGAAATATTTTTTAAATTGTTCTCTATTTATTGTTTGAAGTAAAAATTCTCTATCAATCTCTTTTAAAATTGTAAGCATATCTTTATGAGTAATTTTCTTTACTTCATCTAATATCTTTTTATTAGCCTGCTCTGGTACAACTCTTTCTTTGGGATATCCACCACCAGCTGGTGCCTCAAATAATTTTTCAAATATATATCTTAATGTCAATTCTGAACCCCAACCGAAGCCTTTAGCATACCCTAATGCAACCGCATTTCCAGCATTTATTTGGCTAAATAAATATGCATCTGTTGGATCCTCTATGTGACCACATAAAACATTTGGAAAGCTATTTAAAGCAAGACAAGCTCCTTCTCCTGTGCCACAACCAGTCACAACAAAGTCTGCAGCCTTAGAATTTATTAATATTGCTGCTAATAACCCAGCTTGTACATATGTTAAATTATTTTCTTCTGCACTTTCCATTCCATAATTATATACTGTATCACCATGTATGTTTGCAACATTCTTTAATTCTTTATAAATTATTGTATTTTTGCTTGCCTGACTATTTTCATTTATTAATGCAATTTTCATATTAGCTAATCTTCCTTTCTTTTCTTAAATTGCTCGTATACAATTTTCTTGATTATATCCATTTTTTTATCATAATAATTTAAAAAGAAAGCATATGTAAATTATATGCCTTCTTTATGCCTTTGTGTTTTGCAAATTTTTTTATCATTAGTTATAATATTTATTTAAATAAAATATTATCTTCTGTCTTCATCAGCACTTGGTAATGCTGGTATATCTAATACAACTTTTATCTTCATTATATATTTAATTGTTCTTACAAATTTGCTTTGTTTAAATCTTTGCCATAATGAAGGTTTTACTTCCACTCTTGTTGACTCATAATATTGTGTATCTTGTTCAACTGGCTGTGCCTGTTGTAAAATTTGTGCCTTTGGTTGTTCAACTGTTTCTATTTTTTCTTCTACAACTTCTTCAACATCTTCTTGTGGTGCTGGTATTAATTTTAATGCATCTGCAACTTCTATGCCTATGTAGCTAAGAGCTTTTGACTTATCTTCAATTCTTTCCATATCTATTTCGATATGTAAGTTTGATTCTAGGTTTGCAATTCTCGCATTTATTAATTTTAATGCATCTTGATAATTTTGTGATTTGTCTGATTTTGATCTTCCAATTACACCTAATGTATCTAGTATATCTTCTGTGAAATCATCTGACATTTCTTTTATAGATTCTTTCCAGCCATCTTCTTTATTTACAACCATGTTTAAAACATCCTTTAGTTCACCTGATAAAGCGATGTTCTTCTCTCTTTGTCTTATTAACTCTTCTATTTGCTTTGTATTTTCTTCAAATTCATTTGTAGCAAATTCTACAAGGCCATAAGCAGCTTTATACACACTCTTTGGGAAGTTTTTCTTTTTTGGATATTCAATTAAATATGTTTTTATAGATTCTACTAGATCTTTAAAGAAAGCGTCATCTTCTAATTGAACGATTTGCTTTTTGCTATTTGGATCTATCAATCTTTGAACTTTCGCTATGTTTGATAATATTTTTTCCTCGGTTATTACCATTCTTACATTTACTATGCCAGATCTAGACATTGTAAAATTCCTCCTCTTCATATGTATCACTATAATATAAAATAATTATATATTATTCAACAAAAAATTACAATAGTTACTGGTCGTTTTTGTATTACACTTTTCTAACACTTTTATTACAAAAATATTACAGTAACTATTTTTGTTAATTACTGCAATATTTCTACCTTTCTTATTACGATTTTAGTATATATGGCCTATTTTATAGCCTTATCTTTATTTATTTCTGCGAATCTTTTTATTTTCATTGTTGTTGTTTTTTCAAATTCATCTTTCTTTATTTCAATTTTCTTTACGGCCTTATAAGATGTAAGCTTTTTATTGTTTTCTTTTACCTTATCCCAAATTATTTTATAAATTTCATCATCTGATAAATTCTTTCCGTGTAGCTCTTCTATTTTAGTATAGTTTGGTATAATTTTAGCTGTTATTATTAATTCTTTGTCATGAGCATCTTCTGATTCTTTCTTTCCATATACCATACATTCAGATATTTCTGGAATCTCGCCAAGCATTAGTTCTATTTCTTCTGGATAAATATTTTTTCCATTTTGTGTTACTATTACATTCTTACTTCTACCAGTAATGTAAATAAATCCATCTGAGTCTATTCTTCCAATATCCCCAGAGCAGAAATATCCATCTTCCATAACTTCATTTGTTGCTTCTTCATCTTCATAATATCCAAGCATTACAGTAGGTCCTTTGATAAGAATTTCTCCCTCTCCAGCATCATTTACATTTTTTAGTTTAATTTCTGTATCCTTTACGGCCATACCAGTTGAAGCATATCTAGATGGTTCATATTCAGGGGTTAGTGCTGCAATAGGAGCTGTTTCTGTAAGTCCATATCCTTGTAAAAATTTTATTCCTATATCTTCTACCCATTTTCCAACTTTTGCATCGATTGGAGCAGCTGCAGAAACTATTATTCTAAGATTTCCACCTAAGTTATCTAATATTTCTTTGAAAACTTTTCTTTTTATATCTATATTTACATTTTTCAAAAGATTTGTAATATGTATCATAGAATTTACCATTCCATCTTTTTTGCTTTTCTTAATTGTTTCATTTATTTTCTTATATAGACTTTCTATTAGTAATGGAACAGCGAGCATTGCTGTTGGTTTCGATTCTTGCAAGTTTGGCACAATATATCTTAGTCCTTCACATACAGCAACAGAACATCCACATGCAAATGGAAGTAAGAAACCTATTGTTGATTCATATGTATGATGTAATGGAAGTACTGAGAATAGTCTATCTGAAGTATATAATCTTACATATTCTGAAACTGCATTTATATTAGCTGCCAAATTTCTATTGCAAATCATTACTCCCTTAGATTTAGAAGTTGTTCCTGAAGTGAATATTAACATTTTAAATTCTTCTGGATCAATTTCTATATCCAAATATGATGTATCTCCACTATCAAATATTTCCTTTCCTTCTTGTATTAGATAATTGAATCCCATGTGTTTATCCATTATATGTTCATCAGAATCCATTTTAATAAAATATTTTACAGTTGGAACATTATTCTCTATCTTTTTTATTGCATCCTCTTTTTTAGCCGAATAAATTACAGCAGTTGCATTTGCTCTATTAATTACATTTTCAAGTTCATTTTCTGGAAGTTCCTTATCAACAGGAACAACTATTCCAGCACCACAAAGTACCGTCATATAAGATACATACCAATCATATGTTGTTTCACTAACAATTACTACTCTTGAATTCTTTGGTAGCATTTTTATAAGTTTAGAGCCCAAGTCTACTACGTCCTCACCAAACTTTTTATATGTGTATTCTTTGTATGGTTCTTTATGATTTGGTTTTTGCAATATTAATGTTTCATCTGCGTAATTTTTCATAGAATGTATAAATATTTCTTTTACAGTCTTATAATCTGTTGCTGGATATGGTTGATGCTTTTTGTTTTTCTTTTCTTGAGCTTCCATAACTTTCGAATAATCTACTTTTACATCTTCAACATTTGGTATATCATTCATTTCAATCTTTTTAAATTTAAAATCTGGTATTTTAAAATCTTTTAATATTCTCATTTTCTTCGTCAGCAGTCTTTGAACCACTGCACTCCTTTCCCAATTCTAATACTAATTATCTCTTTAATTTTCGTATAAATGTTTTTTCTATTTCTGAATATAATTCTTGTACATTTATTTCTTTATCTGTTCTCATTTTGTAAATCAAACTCGAACAAGTAAACCCGAATATACCAGAGGCTATAACATTTTTATCACCGTCAATTATTTCTTTTTTGTTTATTCCATTTTCAACAATTTTTTCTATCATTTGTATATATTCGAATACATATTTTTTGCATAAAATACTTCTTGGTCCATTACCCCATATTTCACTCAAAACTATTGTCATGAAATCTTCATATTTTACTAGTACCTTTATTTCTATTAACACAACAGCTTTGATTTTATCTATTGAGCTTTCCAATTTTTCAGTTTTAATTTCAACACTGTTTTTTAATAATTTCACTCCCTCTTCAATTAAAAATTGAAAGATTTCTTCTTTGCTTGAAAAGTGATAATACAGTGTTCCCTTTGCCACTCCAACATTTGCAGTTATTTCTTCTATGCTAGTTGCATCATATCCTTTTTCTGCAAATAGTTTCATCGATGTTTCGAATATTTTTCTTTTTGTTTTATTCATTTATTTCACCTTTAAAAAATTCAATATATTCAAAATTATACTATATTTTTAGTATTGCTTGCAATATTTTCGAACATATAGTCAGTTTATTTTTTTAATCTCTTCTTACCATCTAGAACGTCTAAATTATCTAACGCCTTGCCAGTTCCTAGTGCTACACACGAAACAGAATCTTGTGCTACCATTACATTTATTCCTGTTCTCTCTTGCAATAATTTATCTAGTCCATCTATAAGGCATCCTCCGCCAGTCATGTATATTCCTCTATCACTTATATCTGCAGATAATTCTGGTGGTGTTTTTTCTAATATTGAATGAACAGCTTCCACAATTTGCTCTGCACACTCGGTTAGCGCCTCAAGCATTTCACTTGAATATACTGTAACTGTCTTTGGTAAGCCAGTTATTAAATCTCTTCCCCTAATTTCCATTTCTGCATCCTGTATTTTGGGATATACACATCCTATGTTTATTTTTAAATCTTCTGCCGTTCTTTCGCCTATCATGATATTATGCTTCTTTTTTACATATTTGACTATCGACTCATCGAATTTATCTCCAGCAACTCTGATTGATGTGCTTATAACCGTTCCACCTAAAGAGATAATTGCAATGTCAGTTGTTCCTCCACCAATATCTACTACCATATTACCGCACGGCTTTGATATATCTAAGCCTGCTCCTATTGCTGCCGCAAGTGGTTCTTCAATTAGATATACTTTTCTTGCTCCGGCTTGTGATGCTGCATCAATAACCGCTCTTTTCTCAACTTCTGTAACTCTTGATGGTACACAAATCATTATTCTTGGTGCAAAAATATACTTTCCACATATTTTATTTATAAAATACTTTAACATTTTTTCTGTAACTGTGTAATCTGATATAACTCCATCTCTTAATGGTCTTGTTGCAATTATGTTCCCCGGTGTTCTTCCTAACATTCTTCTTGCTTCTTTTCCAACAGCAAGTACATCACCTGTATCTTTGTCTACAGCAACCACTGATGGTTCTCTTAAAACTATACCTTTTCCTTTAACGTATGCAATAACTGTGGCTGTTCCTAAATCTATGCCTATATCTTGTCCAAATTCTAACATCAGTATCTTCCTTTCAATTCTGATTATTGCTAAACTGTTACAATTATATTACACATTTTAGTAAATTTCAAACCTTTTACTGCATTTTATATAAATACTTATAAAAAATAAAATAAAAGTCAGATTAACTTTATTTCCAGTTTTTTCTGCTTTTATTTTTCCGTTTATTATTGTTATAAAATTACATATTTTAATAATATTATTGCTGATAAAAATATTGATATATTTTTTATTTCTTCATTTTCTGCATCTGATAAATTAATTAGTTGAGCATTAGATTTTTCTTGTATATATTCGTCTACTATGCTCATATTGAATGATTTTATATTTTCTGCCTCAAAGTTTATGGTAAAGTTTTTTGTTTCTTTTGCTTTCAATTCGTCTATATCAAGATATTTTGTCAAAATCACATTACCTTTCTTAGACAAGAAATTAATCTTAACATATTTCGAATGTATATCTGAATCATTATTATTGGTTAATTTTCCTTTTACATATCCATTAACAAATGTTGATTTTGCTTCGTCAACTTCAATCTGTATTTCATCGCTCGAATAAACATTCTGTTCCATTGTCTCGTATGTACCTTTTATAAAGCCAATTGATGCAACTGTTACAAAAATATAAAATGCCACAAACATTAAAAGATATTTTCCAAATGTTTTTAATCTACTCATAATTTATTACTCCAACTATAACCTTAAATATCTTTGTCTATTGTTTTATAATTTTCTAAATACTCCAGCAACTTTTCCTAATATCTCACAATTTGGTACTATTATAGGATCCATTGTAGAATTTTCTGGTTGTAGTCTTATATGGTCTTTTTCCTTGTAGAACGTTTTTACAGTTGCCTCGTCATCTATTAGAGCAACAACAATCTCACCATTCTCAGCTGTATTTTGTTTTTTTACAAGAATATAATCACCATTCATAATTCCTGCTTCTATCATGCTTTCTCCTCTAACAGTAAGCATAAAACAGTCACTATTACCAATAAAGTCTAGTGGTATTGGGAATGTATCTGTTATATTTTCTACAGCTAAAATTGGAGCTCCTGCAGTTATTCTTCCAACAACAGGTACTTCTACCATTTCTTTACCAGAATATACACTCTTATCTTCTGATTGTGCTGGTTTGTAAGGTTTACCGCCTCTTATAAGCTGTAATGTTCTACCTTTTTTATCTTTCCTTGATATATATCCTCCATCTTCTAGTCTTCCTAAATACGAATGTACCGTAGCTGTTGATTTTAGACCTACAGCCTTTCCTATTTCTCTTACTGATGGTGGATATCCATTTTCATTTAATTCAGTTTCTATGAATTTTAGAATGTCTTTTTCCCTTTTATTTAACTCTAAAGGATCTCTTTTTCTAGCCATACTAATCACTCCTAAAATAATTTCTGCAACTATATTATCATAAAAAAAGGCGTTTGTCAAACAGAAGTTTGTAATTTTGTAATTTTTTTCAAACTAATCTTCCCATTCTAGCAAATAATCAAATACTTTTACTGTGTCACCTTCTTGTACTCCTGCATCTTTCAGCTTTTGATTTACTCCTAATTCAGATAAACGTTTTTGGAAGTAATATAAAGATTCATTATCTTCCATATTTACTTTTCTCATTAATTCTCTTATTGCAGGACCATCTACAACAAACATATCATCTTTTCTTGTGATTGTATATGGTTCTTCCTCTTCTAATCTATATACTTTCCTTGGAGTAGTTTCCTCTACTATTTGCTCTTTTGGCAATGTCTTTAATACCTTTGCAACTTCATGCATTAATTCTTTTACCCCTTCACCAGTTGCAGCAGATATCTTAAATATTTCCAAACCTTTTTCCTTAGCAAGTTTCTCCAATCTTTCATATAAAGTCGAATCTTGCATTGCATCAATTTTATTTGCAACTATTATTTGTTTTCTCTGAGCAAGCTTTTTACTGTATTTTTCAAGTTCTTTGTTTATTACATAATAATCCTCAACTGGGTCACGTCCTTCTGATGCAGAAACATCTATTACATGTAATAAAAGCCTTGTTCTTTCTATATGTCTCAAAAATTGAATTCCAAGACCAGTTCCTTCACTTGCACCTTCAATTAATCCCGGAATATCTGCTATTACAAAGCTTTCTCCATATTCAGGCTTAACAACTCCTAAGTTAGGTTCTAGTGTTGTAAAGTGATAGTCTGCAATCTTTGGAGTTGCTGCTGTTACAACAGACAGTATCGTTGATTTTCCAACACTTGGATATCCTATTAATCCGACATCAGCAAGTAATTTTAGCTCAAGTATAATTTCTTTTTCTTCTCCTTCTTCTCCACCTTGCGAAAATCTTGGAGCTTGTCTAGTAGAAGTTGCAAAATGAGTATTGCCTTTTCCTCCTCTGCCACCACGTAAAACAAGAGTTTTCTGTCCTTTTTCAGACATATCAGCTAAAATTTCTTCTGTCTTAGCATCTTTTACAACAGTTCCAATTGGTACTTTAATATATAAATCTTCTCCACTCTTTCCAGATTTACGTGCGCCTTCTCCATTTTCACCATTTTGAGCCTTAAACTTTTTCTTGTATCTAAAATCTATAAGTGTGTTGCTATCTTGATCAACCTCAAAATAAACATCTCCACCTTTTCCTCCATCTCCCCCGTCAGGGCCACCTGCTGCAATGTACTTTTCTCTTCTAAAAGACACTGCACCATTTCCTCCCTTTCCAGAGCTTACATAAATTTTTGCATAATCTGTAAACATTATTTTATTCCTCTCATTCTTTTCGCCCAAAAAGGGACGTCCCTAGTGGGCGAAATAATCTAATTTCATTGCTTTCTTTACTTTTTTCATCGTCTCTTGTGCGACTTTTTGAGCCTTTGCTGTTCCTTCCATCAGTATTTTATCTACTATTTCTGGATGGTCTTCATAATATTTTCTCTTTTCTCTAATTGGTCTTAAAGTTTCTATTATGTTATGAGCTAGTTGTTTTTTACAAGCTACACAGCCACGGCTTCCTGCTCTACATTCTGTGCATACGTTTTCATATTCTTCTTTTGTTGAGAATAAATTGTGATAGTATGCAACCATACATACATCTGGGTTTCCTAAATCGTCTTTTTTTATTCTCTTTGGATCTGTTACAGCGCTCATAACTTTTCTGGTTATTTCTTCTTCGCTATCAGATAAATATATTGCATTTCCTAGAGATTTTCCCATTTTCTCGTTTCCGTCTAAGCCTTTTATTCTTTTTGCTGATGATAAAACTGCTTCTGGCTCTATTAAAACATCTCCATAGATAGAATTAAATTTTCTAACAATTTCTCTGCACTGTTCAATTAATGGTAATTGATCTTCTCCAACTGGGACTAATTCGCCTTCGAAACATGTTATATCAGCTGCTTGGCTTACTGGATATCCTAAAAATCCATATGTAACACTTTCTCCGAATACATCTCTTTTTTGAGCTATTTCTGTTTTAACGGTTGGATTTCTTTCTAGCCTTGCAATAGTTACTAAATTAGAGTAAAACACTGTAAGTTCAGCAACTTCTGGTATCATAGATTGAATATATATTGTTGTCTTTTCAGGGTCTATTCCAACAGATAAATAATCCATTGCAACTTCTCTTACATTTTTTCTTACTTTATCTGGATTGTTAAAATTATCTGTTAATGCTTGCACATCGGCAATTAAAATATATGGATCATATAAACCTGAATCTTGCATTTCTACCCTCTTCTTTAAAGAACCAAAATAATGACCTATATGAAGTTTTCCTGTTGGTCTATCTCCTGTTAAAATTCTCTTTACTTTTTCCATACTTAATCAAATTCCTCCCTCTAAGTGTTAGATTAAACTCTATAAAGCATTGTCAAAAACTTTATCCAACGCTTCAAAAGCCATTATATATTTGCTTTTAATATTCCCATAAACTTCTCTTGATTGTTGTTCATCATAAATATGTGCTAATGAATTTCTAGCCAACATTATTTCAATCCATAATTCACCATCACTTATAATTCCATGCTTAAATCCCAGTTGAATATTTTCTCTGGGACTTCCAGTCTTCTCTGAAATTCCCATATATTCTAAATAGTCTTTAATAGTTTTCCATGCAAGCTCAAAAGTAAACTCAAATCTGTGTAAAATTCCATCTATTGCAAGTTCTGTAGGCTCTTCTTGTAAAGCCTCTCTTAACCTATTTAAAGCATTTTTATAATCTTTTTTTCTTTCTTCAAATCTACTCATCAAATACCACACCATCTCTTTCTATAGAATTCAAAAATTCCTTTTTTTGCACATCTATAACAAATACTAAATCAATTTGATATGGTATCTCTATCATATCAAAATCATTCATTATATTAAACTTTGTTTTGGCATCAACATCATCCATTATTGCCAAGTCTATATCAGATTCCTTTTTATAATCCCCTCTTGCTCTTGAACCAAAAATTTTAAAAGTGTATTTATTGTATTTTTCTATAATCGATTTTATTTTATTAAACGATTGTTTGGTTAGTCCGATACTTCATATATAATTTCATTCCTTCTTAATGACCTCAATCTAGTTGAATTCTATTTTCAACTTTTTCACTTTATATATTATATAAGATTTGCCTTAATTTTACAATACTTCTGCGAAATCCTATTATTTTTTCTAGAATATAGTTTTATATATTCAAAAAATCCTAACATCGGATTTCTCCAACATTAGGATTTCACATTATTTGCTTTCTGCTGTTGCTTTTTTTGTAGTAGCTTTTTTAGTTGTTGTTTTCTTTTCAACTTTTTTCTCTACTTTTTCAGCCTTTGGAGCTTCTATTTTAGCTGCCATAGCTTTTAATTCTTCAGCAGTATATACACTAACTTGTTTCTTATCTCTTCCAAGTCTTTCGAACTTAACTGTTCCTGTTACTTTTGCATATAAAGTATCATCGCTTCCTATGCCAACATTTTTTCCTGGATGGAATTTTGTTCCTCTTTGTCTTACTAGAATGTTTCCAGCTGGAACAACTTGACCATCAGCTCTTTTTAGTCCAAGACGTTTTGACTCACTGTCTCTTCCGTTCTTAACACTACCTTGACCTTTCTTATGAGCCATTATGTTTCACTCCCTTCATGTTTTTATATTCTCTATATAATTATTATTTTGTTTCTGCTTTCTTCTCTGCAGCAACTTTTATAGATGTTATTTCAACCTTTGTGAATGGTTGTCTATGTCCTTGAGTTCTTCTTTCATTTTTCTTAGCTTTGTATCTATAGATAACTATTTTTTTACCTTTTCCATTAGCTAATACTTTTCCCTCAACTTTTACACCTTTAACATAAGGAGCTCCAACTTCTACTTTTTTGTCATCAGATACTAAAACAACTTTATCAAAAGAAACTTTCTTTCCTTCTTCAGCATCTAATTTTTCGAAGAATACAACATCACCTTCTGCTACTTTGTATTGCTTTCCACAACTTTCAATTATTGCGTACATTAATTGTACACCTCCCTTTATATGTATACTCGCTAAGCATAAAATACAAGGCATCTAGCTTATTTTTTATAATCTAGCATTTAGTGGCCCGACTCAGGCGGCTTACAGGCTATAATTTTATCACATAAATTTATTATTGTCAATGTTTATAGTTTTTTTCTTGTCATTTCTAATAAATCTAATTTTGTAAAGCCCATTACCTGTGTTTTACTTCTATCTTTTTTCAACTCTTTTTCTAGTAAATTCATTATATTTTTACGGTCTTGCTCTTCTTCCATATCGATGTAATCTATTACGATTATTCCGCTTATGTTTCTAAGCCTTAATTGTTTTGCTATTTCAACTGTTGCTTCTTGATTAACCTTATATATTGTATTTTCCTTGCTTGAATTTTTCTTTCCTGTGAATTTTCCAGAATTTATGTCTATGGCTGTTAGTGCTTCTGTTTTATCTATTGTTATAAATCCTCCACATTTTAGCCATATTTTTCTCTCTTTCATTTCTTCTATTTGCCCAGCTATATCATGCATTTGAGTTAAATCCTCATTCTCATTTAAAACAACTTCGACATTTTCTTTTCCAATTTTCTTTAAATATTCTAATACTGTTTCATAGGTATTTTTTGAGTTAACAATTACTCTATCTACATCAGTTTCTAATACACTTACTAAAAACTTTGATATTACATCATAATTTTGGAAAATTAGTTGTGGTCTTTTATCTTTCAGATTTTCATCATATGTTGCCTTTATCTTTTTCCATATCTCTATTAAATCAGCAACATCTTTTTCTATTTCAGCTTTTCCCTTGTCTTCGGCTGATGTTCTTAAAATTAATCCGTATTTACTGTTTTCATTTAATTCACTTAATATTTCAGAAGCTAGCTTTTTTAGTCTTGCTCTTTCTTCCTTGTTTTCAATCTTTTGAGAAACTGTTATAAAATCTACATTTATCATTAATACAGATAATCTTCCGGTTATGCTAATATGTGTTGATACTCTTGCTCCTTTTAGGTTTTCCTCACTCTTTTTTACTTGTACCAATACTGGCATATTTACTTTTAAATAGTCTTTTATTTTATATTTTTCAAGATTTTCGTCTTTATTACCTGTCACATTACTTACCTTTGGTATTACATCTTTTATATGTATAAAAGCATTTTTATCTTCTCCAATGTCAACAAAAGCTGACTGCATTCCTGGTAAAAGGTCACGCACAATACCACAATAAATATTTCCTTCATTAGCTTTAATAGATTCGTCATCATCATATTTCTCAATTAACTTACCATTTTCAACTAATGCTATTAAATTACTACCATCCTCATTTTTATTAATTATTATATCTTTCATTTTGTTATATTCCTTTAATTCAATCTATTCATTGCATTATCTATTCCTATTTTCAGAATTTCTTCAACTGCAACTTCTGCTTTCTCCACACCAATTTCTAGTTTCTTATATTCCTCGTCACCAACTCTTCCTATGACATAATCGACTAAATCAGCTATTTTCTCTTGTTTTCCTGTTCCAACCCTAACGCGTGGAAAATCGGTAGTATTTAACTCTTTTACCATAGATTTCATTCCATTGTGTGTCCCTGCTCCACCTTTTTTTCTTATTTTCATAGTTCCAGTTTCTATATCTATATCATCAAATATTGTTATTATATCTTTTGCTTCTATCTTGTAAAATTTAGCAAACTTTTCCACACATTCTCCACTTGCGTTCATAAATGTTTGTGGCTTTAATAATATTACTTTTTTTCCTTCAATTACACCTGATCCAAATAGTCCATTAAATTTTTCTTTTTTTACTTCTATTTCGTATTTTGCAGATAATTTATTTATTACATCAAATCCCATGTTGTGTCTTGTTTTAGAATACTCTGGCTCTGGATTTCCAAGCCCCACTATCAAATACATAGTTTTCCCTCTTCTTAAAAAAATTTCACTTGATAGTATAGCATAAATTTTGACACATTGCAAAAAATATTATATAATTCCAATAGATTATTTTTATGGAGTAAATTATGGAAAATTCAAATTTTAAATCTGGCTTTGTTTCTATGTTAGGCAGAACAAATGTTGGAAAATCTAGTATTATAAATGCCTTAGTCGGCGAAAAGGTTGCAGCGGTTGCAAACAAAACTCAGACTACAAGAACTGCAATTAGAGCAATTGTAAATCGTCCTAATTCACAAATTATTTTTGTAGACACACCTGGAATACATAAGCCAAAGTCTAAGCTTGGAAACGTAATGGTGGAAACTGCTTTTGGAGCTTCTTTGGATGTTGATATAATTGTTTTTGTTATTGATGCAACTTCTGAGGAAATTGGCAGAGGTGATCGAATTATATTAGACAAGATAATAGAATCTAAGAAAAAATGTATTCTTGTGATTAACAAAATCGATTTAGTTGATAAAGCTCAAATTGCAAAATTAATCGAGCTATATTCTAACGAATATAATTTTCAAGCTGTTATTCCTATTTCTGTTACTAAAAATAAAAACTTAGATGTTTTGTTAGATGAAATTGAAGCTCACCTAAAACCAGGTCCTGCATATTATGATACTGAGGAATATACAGACCAAACCTTGAGACAACTTGCAGAAGAGACCATAAGAGAAAAAGCTTTGAAACTTTTGAATGATGAAGTTCCTCATGGAATTTACGTTGAAACAGATAAAATGAAATTTAGGAAAACTAAGACTGGCGAAGGAATTTATGACGTTTCTGCAACTATATATTGTTTAAGAAATTCTCATAAAGGAATTATTATTGGAAAAGACGGACAGATGCTTAAAAAGATTGGAACATATGCAAGAGAAGACTTAGAGAAAATGCTGGATACTAAAATAAACTTGCAGTTGTGGGTTAAAGTTAGAGAAGATTGGCTAAATGACACAGCACTTGTTAAGAAATTCAAATTACAATAATTTTTAGTATAAAAAACTAAAATTAGCAAAAGATAAAATTAGCTAGTATATTTGTTATACATTAGGAGGAGTCATATGATAAAAAAATTAGCATGGAATACTTTTAAAAACACTGGTAATATCAATACTTTTTTGGAGTTAATGGAAGTAGAAAATGTTGAAAGAGATTTACAAAAAAACGCACTTAATAATCAAATAAATTACGAGAAGGATATTTATGGGAATAATAAAGACAAAGGGAATAATTCTTTTAGAAAGTAACATGGGAGATTTTGATAAAATGGTATCAATTTTAACTCCTGATATTGGTAAAATTGGTTGTGCTGCAAAGGGGGCTAGAAAACCTAAGAGTCCTCTTATGGCTGGCACCCAATTTTTAAGTTTTAGTGACTTAGTTGTATATAGTAGTGTAAATTCTTATAATCTTAACTCATGCGAGCCTATCGAAGTTTTTTACAATATTCGTAAAGACTTGGACAAACTAATATATGCTTCTTTTATTTCAAGGCTTGTATATGATGTTACTGACGAAAACCAATACACTTATAAAATACTTCAATTATTACTAAATACATTATATATAATTTCTGAAACAGACGTCGACAAAGATTTTATACTGTCTGTTTTCGAATTGCGTCTTATGGTATTACTAGGCTATTCTCCAAGACTCGGAAAATGTGTAAGCTGTGGCTCTCCAGAAAATATCTGCTATTTTAGCATAGCTCACAGTGGCTTTTTATGTAATAACTGTGGTAGAGTGGATAAATCTGCAATTCAAATTACTAAAGATACTTTCGATGCTCTAAAATATATATGCACCGCACCTGCGAAAAAAATATATTCATTCAATGTATCTGATGAATCAAAAAAAGAACTGCAAATAATTAGCAGTTTGTATTTAAATAAGAATTTAGATAAAGACTATAAATTTGAAAAAATATTCTAAAAAAATAATTCGTATTACTAAATAACACGAATTATTTTTTCTTTAATCAACATCCTCTGTTACGGTTTCCTCTGCCCCTTCTATTGTTACTTTTGCATTTATTGGGCATATTTGAACATATGTATTTCCGTCATTTACTTTTATTTCGTTTCCATCTAGGTCTTTATACACAGTTTGTGCACTTCTTGAAGTCTTTTCACAGGTAATTTTTATTGCTTTACCATTTGTAATATAGTATCCATTTAATGTTCCAATATTTGATAATGTTTGTCTGTCTTTGTTTTCTCCATCATTCAATACTGAATTTTTTGCAAATGTTATTATTATATTCTTTGTTGTTATATTTTCTCCTGTACTCCAATCAGTTTCTTTTACGCCTTTTGAGTATCTTTGATATCTCTTTGTTGTAGCATCATATGTATATTCTACATCGTTTGAATAAGAATATGGAATAGTTATTTTTTCTGCACTCTGACCATCTGTTAGTTCAACTTCATCTGTTACATATTTTAATACACTTTCTTTTGTAGATGTTGTTTTGTAACCTTTACGTTCTGCTATTGATAAAATTTTTGCTGTGCTTGTTGCTACATTATGTGGTGCTCTCTTGTCTTTTACCCTCCAAAACGAGCTTTCACTTTCTGAGATTCCATTTATGTTGTTTACACCTAGATTAGAAATGTCGTATTGTGCCTGTGGACTCCAACCGTAATGAACATATATTGCATCATTTTCTAGGGCATAATCTAAGAAATAATGTCTTGAACTTCTTACAGGTCCAATTTTTTCTAGGTTCTGACCTTTAAATAATGCCATTAGTCTACTTTCTCCACCTTCAACAATAATTTCATAAACCATATATGCATTATTTAGTCCGCCCTGTGGTAATGCTGCTTTATGATTATCTATCATAACTGCTATTGGTCTATCATTTCCCTTAAAAGTTTGAACTGTTTTTATTTCAACTTCTAATGGTGGCTCTTCAACTGTATTCTGTGGTTCTTCATTGTTACTTGCTATATTTTGAAATTTATCTCTATAAAATTTATAGGCAATTATTCCTCCGCATAATATAACGATTATTATTAAAATTACTACAAGTATTCTAGTTTTATTATTCATACTTTATACTCCTTGTTTGCTATATTTATAAAATTCGAACATTAAGCTCTTTCTTTTTTATTGAATTTTAAATATTGTTAATCCATAAATTAACAGTACTATTAAAACTCCCATACATGCTCCAAAAACGATTTCCGCTTTGGTTCTAGCATTACTTCCAACTCTATTTTCAACAACTAGTATTGATAAAATTAATGCAAGTGTAAATGTTACTATATCTTTGCTGTTTAGCCAAATTGCTGTTAGTACTGCAAATGCTATTGCAGATTGACCACTTGGAACAAATCCCTCTTTTACAAGTTCTCCCCTCTCAGTTTTCTTTGAGCAACCTGCTTTCATAGAGATTACTGCTATTACAACCAACATAATCGCAACAAAAGCAAGATGCATTGGTGACTTTACCATATTATTAAATATGCTATCACTAATAGCCTTTAAATTTTCTTCTTTAAAAAATATAAAATATCCAACCACTAAAGCATTGCATGCTGCCAACACAACCGCTCCGGCTGCAACATCTTTTGAAATTTTTGCCTTTGGATGATAAACATCTACAAACAAATCAACCACAGTTTCTATCGCAGTGTTTATCAATTCTGCAAATATAACCATAAAAACTGCAAATAGCAAACATAAAAATTCTGCCGTATTTAGTCCATAAAATAAAGATAACACCATTACTATAACGGCTAGCACAAGCTGAATTCTAATATTTCGTTGAGTTGTCGCCGAGTAAATTATTCCGTTTGTTGCATTTCCCCAGGCTTCAAAAAAGTTGTCGTTTTTCATTTTATGATCGTCTTTTTTCATATTACTTCCCTACTATCTTGTTATATTTAATTTACTTAAAACATACTCTTCTTTTGGTCTCATTATAGCTTTATCTTCTTCTTTTATATGATCATATCCCATTACATGATAAAATCCATGTACTACCATATAGGCAAGCTCTCTTTCTACACTATGACCATACTCATCTGCTTGTTCTATAACTCTTGGAATAGAAATCATTATATCCCCTAAAACATCTTCAACAATTTCTTTTTTTGTTTGGCTTTCTTCTACTAATTTATCAAGTTCCTCTTTTTGAAACATTGGAAAAGATAGCACATCTGTCTCTTTGTCAATTTCCCTATAATGCTTATTTGTTGCTCTTATTGTTTCTGGATTTGTTAATATAACATTTAAATATAGATTTGTATTCATAAGCTTTTCTGTTTCAAAACAAGTTTGAACAACCTTTTGAATTATTTTTTTGTATTCATCATTTTCTTCTATTTCAAAGAAATCTATTTGTACAATTTCCAAAATATTACCTCTTTTACTTTATATTACTACTTTATCTAAAACTTTTTCTGTTTCAGCTTCTACTTTTTTGTAGCATCCTTCCGATGTACAGCTGTTTTTCAATTCTTTCATTGCACCTAGTGCAACTAGTTTTCTCTTGTAAAATTTAATTATTCTAAAATATCTATTATAATTTTTGTACACTTCTTTTAGTTCTCTTTTTAAGAATAATATTTCTTTATTCTTTGAATATTCCATGTAACTCTTTTCTTTTAGTTCATTAACTTTCTTATATTCAGCATAAAACTTTTTGTATTCTTCCCTATCAGAAGGTTTGTCCCAATAAATTTTTGTAGATAAAAGCCTTAAATTGTAATCATCTATAATGTTGATTAACAATCCATAAGCTTTTTCTTGCTTTCTAATAACTTTTGTGTCCATTATTAAAGTTCTTGCATCTACTAAAAGTTTTTCATAACATTGTTCTGCAATTACAAGTGGCAAACTATGTGTAAATAATTTTCTGCTTATTCCAAGTAATATCATATTTTTTTCAATTACATCATTTTGATCAAGTTTGCCAACTGTAAATCTTTCGAAGTTTTCATAGTCTGATAATATTTCTTTATAAATTTTATTATCAGGTTCTTCTTTCATTTTTATTGGTAAAATATCTGTTATATATTCTTCAACTGTTCCAAAGATTTTATTATAAATTTCATCTTTTTCTCTTGGTTGTAAATCATCAGATAATTTTATTGAATAATTTTTCAATAATTTTTTATATAAAGCTTCCATTCTACTAGCATAAAAATGCTCATATCTATCTGTAAGTTTTTCTTTATTTAATTCTTTTACTGTGTCATAATCCAACTGTATTAAGAATATTTGCTTTCTATATTTATACTCCAAATATTCAGTATCTTTTAAGTGGATTACCATGTAATACTTAGACAATGCTTCTCTTTCAAAACCTGTTGCTGTATCATTTTTTACCTTTTTATAAACATTATCCATCATGTGTTTATCTATTGCTTCAAGATAAAGAGAAAACATATCCTCATATTTTTTCTCTACTTCATCCTTTTTGTCTGCTTCTACATTTTCACTATTTATGTAATTTTCATAAGCTTTTAAAACATTGTTCCTCTTTATAGAAATTAACATTCCATTAATTCCTATCTTTGTTGGTATTAATAGTTTTGTGATAGTATTTGTTAATTTAGTAAAAAACTTTTTATCTGAGTAAACTCTAAGACTTTTTTCTTCCATATCTCTCATCCTTTCAAAATACTATTTTTTCTTTAGTCCCAATATTTTCTAATACCTCGTAAGTAACCTCTGCCTCTACATAATCATTATTTACATTGATATTTACATACTTTTGTAATACCTCTGGATTATCCTGCAGTTTTTCTTCTATTTTTTTGCATGCTTTTTGCACACTTAATTGCTTTGCTTCCTCAGTTCCGTAGGTAATTTGCTTTTCTACTATTTCTGAATTTGTAATTTTTACAAGTTCTATTGGCAAATAAAAATTAGAAAATATTTTTACCGAATTGCACGTTTCTATTGTATCATATTTTTCAAATTTTGGAAGGGTTTTGAACAAATTTATTGTAAAATTATTTATTTTTATTTTATATTTTTCTTCTGTGTTTCCTGTTTTCTCTTCAATCACCTGATTTAGAGCCACTTTTTTCTTTTCTGTGTACCAAACTTTCGCCTTTACTTCCCCCTCCGCATGTACATACCTAGTACCAGTATACTTGCCGTCTATCCAACCCGCAATAAGAATGTCTCCTTTAGTTACAACATCATCTTGTTTTACTACGGGGATACCGTTTTGTGCACTTATCTTTACTATCTGTGCATCTTTTGTTGCAATAATGTTGCAATAATCTTCTTCGTTTATTATTTCAGGTTTAGCTTGTGCTTCCACTATCTTTACAATAGCATTTGTGCCTTCAATACTTATTCCAATCCAAGCGATATCAGCTCTTTCCAGCCTTATCTCATTTATTATCTCTTGTGAATTGACTCTACTCTTTAAAGTTCCTACTTTTAATCCCTTTTGTTCAAGCATAGAAACAATTTCACTTTGATTAATTTTGTTATTTCCTTCTACTCTTATATTCCATACAAATTTAGAAGTAACAATTAGCAATATTGCAATTAAAATAACGAAAAATGCAAATATTTTTCTTTTTCTATACCTATTTAATATGAAAGGTAATCCTTTTTTCTCCTTAATTTGTATCTTGCATTTGCATTCTCTAGCAATTCTGCACAGTCTTTTAAAATCTTTTATGCCAGTATTTATATATACAATAGTGCTCTTCTCTCTTTTTACATTCCAGAAAAATATATTTTCATTTATACATTTATTTATAAACTTTTCAACAAAATATCCTTCAATCTTTATATTAATATACCCAAGAATATATTTTATTAAAATTCTAAAAAACATATTTTTCTCCTAACTCAATCTTCTATTTTTTCGAAATCAATAGTCTCTATGTCACCTGTTACCATTATATCGTCACTCGTCATCTCACTTAATTTTAAATTAAACCCATTTATATTTATAATTCCGATATAAGTTTTTATTCTTATGTATATATCTTGATATTCTAGAATGACCTTATAATTTTCTATAAGCATCTTCTTAAATCCTGCTATAGTTAGCTTTGGCTCATTTGTACATATTTCTTTCGGCACTTCTAAAATTCTATTTAGTGTGCTCTCTTTTTTACGCTTTCGTAACATAATCTCACCTCTGTAATATATTCTATCTTTCGAAATTGTCTATATTTCTAAATTCATACCCTCTATTTTTTATCTCTTTTATTACATCATCTAATATATTGCTATTATCTTTTGAAGTTGCATGTAATAACATTACTTCTCCATTGTGAACATTATCTAAAATTTTCTTCTTTCCATACTCTTCTCTTCCCTGTTTCTTTTCATCCCAATCATCATATCCAAAAGACCACATTACAGTCGTATACCCAAGTGTATTTGTATAAGCCACAGTTCTCTCACTATACTCTCCTTTTGGTGGCCTCATGTACTTCATTTCGTATCCGAATTTTTCATAAATTGCCGAATGTAAGTCCATCATCTCTTTCTTAATAGTATCTAAACTACAATCTGGCATTGATTTATGATTAACAGTGTGATTTCCAACTATATGTCCTTCATTAATCATTCTCTTAACCAATTCAGGTTGTGTATTTACATAGTGTGCAGTTATAAAAAATGTAGCTTTTACATCATTTTGCTTCAATACCTCTAATATTTTTTCTGTATAACCAGCCTCATATCCCATGTCAAATGTTAAATATATATACTTTTTCTCTTTGTTTCCCATATAAATCCCGTTGTATTTATCTAAAATCTCCATGTTCTTCTTTCCAACATCTGGTTGCTCAGAATTGTTGTTTCTCTTTATTCCCCAGCCAATTTTATTGTTTGGCAACTTTTCAATTTGTGCTAATTCTCCACTCGTATGTACAGCAATATTATTTTCTTTATTCATTTGTCTAGCAAAACAAATTCCACCTATCATAAAAACCATAAAAATAGCAATAATTGCAATCTTCTTGCCCTTAATTACTCTCATAAGCACTCTCCTTTTTTTCGATACTATTTAATTCTATGATAAAAACTTATTAATATAACAAATTTATAGACAAAAAATAACGATACACTTGCCGAACATAAGCATTGCATCGTTTTTTAATAATTCTCTTCAATCTCTAATTTAAAATATTTCAATTGTTACCCATATACTCAAATTAGAAATTTTTATTCATTTTTCACATAATTCAAATAATTTTCATTTACCTCTTGCATTTTGCATTAGGTTCAATTTTCTTTCGTTTTTACATTGTAGCAGATGAAACATGGAATACCTCTCCATTCTTTCCTACCTCATTTAAGGTTCTCTTTAATATTTTATGGTCATCATCTAAAAGTATAACATAATCATATTCATTCAATTTTTCCATCATTTTAATACTCTTTATAAATTCTCTATTTTCTGCATTATAATCTCCATTTTCTTTATTTAACAAGATATAGTTTTCTTCCCTAATAAATGGAGCATATTTCTTAAGCCATTGCTTCTTTTCCTCTACTATTATAAAGCTTCTTGCAAGAGACAAGATATATACATCTAAATTATCAATCTCATTTATTTTTTCTAAATTTTTTAGAATTACTTCCAATGGTTCTGCATTTAAAAATACTTCCTTTGTTTCAGTTGTTACAAAATTTTCTGGGAAAACTCTGTATTCCACAATTGTGCCATCCATGTCAACAAATAATGCTACTTTTTTATGGTTTCTGCAAATTTCACTTATTCTATTATAAAACTTCATATATTTTCTCCTATCTAAATTTACTATTATACTTAATATTCTACAATATTTTATTCTAAGGTGCAACTATTTTGCAACTTTCGACATTTTTATTTTATTTTTTTAATTAAAATATTGACAATATGTAAAATTTGGAATATATTAGTAATCAATTTGGAAAAAAATGGGTAGTTTCTATTTTTTTCAATATAATCCCCGATTTATTTTATATTTAAAGGAGATGAGCTCATGATAAAATTTGCGCTATGTGACGACAATGTTCAAGTATTGTCAAAATTGAAGGAAATGTTGGAAAAAATTTTTCTAAAGTATGACTACCGGAGCCACAATAGTGTTTACTGCATCTAACTCCGAAGATTTATTGAATTACTTAAATACTAATACCGTTGATGTTCTATTTCTGGATATAGACCTCAATTCAACATTAAATGGCATTGAACTGGCTAAGCAAATTAGAAAAACAAATAAATTTATATATATAATTTTTATTACTGCACATTTTGAATATATTGTTTCGGCTTATGAATGCAAGACGTTTGATTTTATTCATAAGCCATTTAATATTTCTGCTTTAGAAAAAACTATAAATCGTCTATCAGAGGACATACGAAATAACTCAACTAAATTTTTAAATTTGAACAACAATAAACAATTAGTAAATCAAACTCTTGTAAACTTTATTGAGAAATCAGGTGCCAAAACGGTATTTAATTTAACTACCGGCATAGTAGAGACATATGGCTCCTTCAATAAAATTTCTCTGAGTCTCCCAAAAAATTTTGTTAGATGCCACAAATCTTTTATTGTTAACATTAATAACATTCGTAATATAGATTTTAAGACAGACACTATATTCTTTAAGACTCCACCAAACTCTTTTTGTTTCATTGGCGGAAAATACAGAAAAAATTTTATGGAGGTTATAAATAACTATGGAAATTTTAAGTAAACTATGGGTAGCAATGACTACCGAAAATGAAACTATTGTAGATATCATGTCAATTTTTCTATTACTTATAGAAATGCCATTGACACTGGAATTTTTTCTAGCTGTTTTGAGAATACCTGCCACCTTAAAACAAAAGCGTATTTACATGGTCATAACTGTACCAATTGGATTATTATGCATATTTTTAATTCCAAAGCCATACAGCAACATTATTACTATGATAATTACTCCATTTATAATAATGAGAGTCTTTAAAACCAGCTTCTTTAAAGCATTATTTGCCGAATTTTTACCTATAATTTGTATTACTTTTTTAGAATTAATTTTAACAAGACTATTCCTAATTCTATTTAAAATTGATTATGGCGGATGCGCAAACATTCCAATATATAGGCTGTCAATTCTTACATGCATTTATTTAGTACTATTTCTTTTTTATAAATTATTTAAAAAGGAAGGCATTCATATAAACTTTTTTGATACAATAAATAGGCGTAATAAGTTCATTTTAATATTTAATGTGATTATCGCTATGGTTGTATTATTTTCTCAAATATATTTAATTGTATTTTATAATGATAGACTTCCAAACTTTATAATTTATATCAATATAATAGCATTGGTTGCTTATTTTGTAATAAGTATTTATAGTATGATTAAAACAATGAGTCTTCAAAAGACACAAGAAGATTTAGAACAAGAAAAACAATATAATAAAACATTACAAATTTTACATGATAATATTAGAGCATTTAAGCATGATTTTGCAAATATTATTTCCGGCATTGGTGGCTATGTTGAAACCAATGATATGGAAGGTTTAAAAAAATATTACAAACAACTATTACAGGATTGTAATCAAGTAAGTAATTTGGGATCTCTAAACCCTGATAGTATCAATAGTCCAGCAGTTTATTCTGTTTTAGCTAACAAATATTATAAAGCAGATAATTTAGGAATTAAAATATCATTAGAAAGTTTCATTGATTTTAATAATTTGTATATGGGAATTTACGAATTTACAAGAATTCTTGGCATTCTTATGGACAATGCAATTGAAGCAACTTCTGAATGTGATAATAAATATATTCATGTTGAAATTAGAAATGACTTCAACCGTAATAGACAATTATTGGTTATTGAGAATACTTACAATGATAAAGATATAAATATAGATAAAATTTACGAGAAAGGCTATTCTACTAAACCTCATAATACCGGTCTTGGTTTATGGGAAGTAGAAAACATTCTAAAAAAGCATAAAAATATAACTAGATTCACAACTAAAGACAATAAATTATTTAAACAGCAAATAGAAATTTATAAAAGCTAATTCTTTTCCACGGTTTTACCGTGGTCTTTGTTTTCTATCCCCAAAAAGAATGGCTATATTTCTATAACCATTCTCATTTTATTTTAATTGTTGTAAGAGTTGTATTTAACTAGTCTTTTTTTATTAAGCTAGCTGGCATTTTTGGTTGATGTAAAGCTCCCCAAAAGATACAAGCTGTGTTTGTAGATTTTGCATATTTTTCTGCGATTTTTGCTAATAATTTTAACATAATTATTTACCCCCTTGGTAATTTATTTTTTTATAATAAGCATCGCCGGCTTGACGCTTTATTATCTAACTTTAAGTTCTTTCAAATAATTTTCATACCCATATTCATTTTTGGTTAATTTATATGCTACTTTTGATATACAAATAGATTCTATTAATACATTGAGTAACAAAATATTAGATAATATGTTATCTTTAATTATAATTGCCACCAATAATGTTATTGTAGCAAATACGTATGATAGAATTCTTTTCGTTTTCCTTTCCCTTTTTGTTAATATTGGTAAATTTACAGTATCAGCTGGTGCATATAAACTTACCATTATTATTGAAAATACAAAAATCATAAAAATTACTGTATATTTCGCATATATAGATGTCCAAATTATATATTTGCTAATTAAAACATTTCCATAATAGATTGTAAGTGTTCCAATTGTACACCCTATGTTCGTTTTTAGGTGAAAGCCTCCAGCAGCAATCTTGTATGGTAACATTGTAAAGTATGCAAATATTACAAGCCATCCTATTTTCAAAACTATTGCTATAATAAAGAGTAGTAGTATTTTTGGAACCTCACCTATTATTAGTTCTAGCCCATATTTAATTACTTCTGCTTCTTCATCATCTATATCAGGCATTTCTTGTCGTATTTTATTTGTTAGTGATTCGCAAATTTGATTTATCATTTTGCTCACCTCTCTTTAACTGAACTCATCATATACCATAATTCGATTATTTTTTCATATTAACAGTAAAATGTATATTTTTATTAATAAAATAGTAAATTTTAGGCAAAAAAAATAATTTCATGACGAAAAATGGTATTTTCATGAAACTATTTTCTTGTTTATTATTCAATCACTATATCTTCTAATATTTTCCAGCTTTTTTCTTTTTCTGGTACTGCCATAAAAGCCATTTCCTTTTTACTTACTGGATGCTGTATTGTTAATTTATATGCCCATAGGCATATTTGCTTTCCATGCCCTCTACCACCATATTTTTGGTCGCCATATATACTATGTTGTCTGCTAGAAAGTTGAACTCTTATTTGATGATGCCTACCCGTATGCAAATCTATTTTTAGCACTGATAAATTCAATTCTTTATCATATTTAAGTACTTCATAGTCTAACTCTGCATACTTAGAGTTCTTTGTTCCTTCTTTTACAACTTTACTCATATTTGTTTTTTCATTTTTTAATAAATAATCCTGTAAAGTTCCTTTATTCTTCTCAAATTTTCCATTTACTATTACTAGATAATTTTTTTTAAATACTTTTTCTCTTACCTGCTCACTCAGTCTTGCTGCTGCCTTAGAAGTCTTAGCAAATACCATTACACCACCAACTGGTCTATCGAGTCTGTGTACAAGCCCCAAATAAACATTCCCTGGCTTATTATATTTTTCTTTTATGTATTGCTTTACTATTGCAAGCATGTCTATATCTCCAGTTTTATCTCCTTGTGAAGGAATATTTACAGGTTTCTCTACTACAATTATATGATTATCTTCATATAGTATTTTTAGGTTAATCTCATCATTACCAATTTTTATTAAATATATTTGATTTTCCATTTTATTTTTTCACCCATTTTGAATATATTCCACATGGTAATATAAAGTCAGAATCAGTCATTGGAAGTCCAACTTCACCATTTTCAAATATGCCATCATCTGCTCTTTTACCATATTTTTTTCTCATATTCATTTTCAATAAATTTTCTAGTACCATACTAGATGTTCCTGTTGTGTATGAATTTATTAAGAAGAATAATGGATTATCTGATAATACTTGCATACAAATTTCTATAAGCATTGGTAGATTTTCTTCAAACTTCCAAACCTCTCCATTTGCGCCTCTTCCATAAGAAGGTGGATCCATAATTATTGCATCATACTTGTTTCCTCTACGAATCTCCCTTTGAACAAATTTTACAACATCATCCACAATATATCTTACTGGTCTTTCTTGCAATCTTGATGATACAACATTTTCTTTTGCCCACGCAACCATTCCCTTAGAACTATCTACATGGCACACAGATGCACCAGCATAAAGACAAGCAACAGTTGCTCCTCCTGTGTATGCAAATAAGTTCAAAACTTTAACTTCTCTATTTGTAGTTTTTATTTCATTCTGAATTTTATCCATCATCCAATCCCAGTTAACTGCTTGTTCTGGGAAAATGCCAGTATGTTTAAATCCCATTGGCTTAATATTAAAAGTTAAATTCTTATACTTAATTTGCCAGCTATCTGGTAGCCTTTTCTTGTAATCCCAATGTCCACCACCAGTACTGCTTCTATTATAACGCGCATTAGCCTGCTTCCATTTTTCTGGATATAGCTTATCATTCCAAATTATTTGTGGATCTGGTCTAACAAGATAGATATTATTCCATCTTTCAAGCTTTTCACCATTAGCCATATCCAAAATTTCATAATCTTTCCAATTATTTGCTACTTTCATTAAATTCATCCTTTTCTAATATGTTATATTTACCATTGATTTTTTATATTGCAAGTTCAATAACTAATATGTATATAGATAGTTAATAAACCTGTACTAATAACATTTGCATCGTCTCCTTTCGTCAAGGAGCAACACATCACACTCTGTTTTACTTATATCATATAAAATTATACTAACTTTTGATAGATAAATCAAGCAAACATTAGAAATTTCAAGAAAATCCCACATTTTTATTTACAATCTTTGCAATAACTCCATAAAACTATATACCAACACACAGTCTAACATCATTAAAATAATACATATTATGCTTATTGATGTTATGAATTTGTGTTCATACATGAATTTTACTACTTTATTTTTATTATTAATTTCCACTTTACACATTTTCTCTTTGTTTATTGTTGCTTTACTTATTTTTTTAACAATTTTCTTGACTTTGTCATATTTATTTTCCCTTATTCCCTCTAATTTTAAATTCTCATGCTTGTCCTCTCCATTAAAAAATTTCACTCCTAAAACAATATCTTTAGAATACTCCATAAATCCCCCTTTTCAGGCAATCTTTTCAGGAAAAAGTTTGCCATTTTATATTCTTATTATAAAATATATTCAGCTTGTCCGAGATTTATGACAAAAAATTTCGCCCAAAAAGGGGCGTCCCTAATGGGCGAATTTTAATGTATAAGTGCATTTTTTATCTTTCTTGCTAATTCTTCATTTATTCCTTTTACTTCTGCTATTTCTTCTATGCTTGCGTTTGATATGTTTTCTACTGTTCCGAATTTTTTTAATAGTTCTACTTTTTTTACAGTGCCTATTCCTTTTATATTATCTAGTGCAGACCTGGTTACTTCTTCGTTTCTTAGCTTTTTGTGGTATCCTATTGCTGTGTCATGTACTGCGTCTTGGAACATTGTTATTGTGTTTAAAAGTGTTTGCGAAATTTCTAGCTCTTCTCTTTTGTCATTCATTAATGCACGTGTTTGGTGCTTATCGTTTTTTACCATTCCAAATACAGTAATGTTTACTTTGTCTTTTTCTGTTAGTTCTATGTTTTTTTCTTTTGCCTTTTGTTCTATTTCTTTGTTTACATTTCTTATTGCCTGTTGAATTGCATGTATTTGTGTTATGCCTCCATCTGCAAATATTACATCTGGTAGTTCTCCGAATCCGTTTAGTTTGTCTTCATTTAGAATTGGCACAGAATGTCTTAAACGTCTTGTTACTACTTCTTCCATACATGCTGGATCATCTTGTCCAACAACTTCTTTTATTTTGAATCTTCTTGCCATTTCTTTTTTTATTATACCATCTTGCATTACGCACATACCGGCAACCATATTGGTTCCAGATAAGTTTGATATATCGTAACATTCTATTTTTCTTGGCAATTTTTCTAAGTTTAATACATGTTTTAATTCTGCTAAAATATTGTATTTGTCCTTTTCCTTGTTCTGTAAAGTGATTAAGGCATTGTTCTCTGCCATTTCTACAAATTTCAATTTTTCGCCTTTTTGCGGTGTCTTTATTTCTACTTTTCTTCCTGCAGATTCTGTTAATAGCATTTCGATTGCATCCTTGTCTTCAATCTCTTCTTTTATCATTATTTTATTAGGCAGAATTGTTCTTCCCATATAATATTGTTTAATAAAGCTTGAAATTATTTCACTATCTTCCTCATCTTCTAAGCCCTTGAATATGTAGTGGTCTCTGCCAATCATCTTACTATTTCTAACATAGAACATCTCAATACAAACTTCTTCGTCTTTTCTTGCCAAACCGATTACATCTATATCATTTTCAGAAATATTTGAAACCTTTTGTCTTTGTGAAATTCTATCTATCGCAAATATTTTATCTCTTATTTCCTGAGCTTTTTCATATTCCATTTTCTTAGAAGCATCTAGCATTTCCTTTTCTAGCTCTTTCTTTAAATTATCGGTCTTTCCTTCTAAAATAGAAATAATTTCATCAATTTGCTTTCTGTAATCTTCCTTACTAATATATCCCATGCAAGGAGCCATGCACTTCTTTATGTGATAATTCAAACATGGTCTATCCTTATATTTAAAGCTTCTGCACTGTCTAATTTTATATCTAGACTTGATAAACTCAATCATTTCCTTAGCACTTCCAGCATTCGCATAAGGTCCAAAATACTTCGCACCATCATTCAAAATTCTTCTTGTAATATACAAATCTGGATAATCTGCCTTCACATTAATTTTAATATATGGATATGTTTTATCATCTTTTAAAAGCACATTGAATTTAGGCATGTTCTTCTTAATTAGATTACACTCCAAAATAAGAGCCTCTGCCTCATTATCGCACACTATATACTCAAAATGGTCAACTAACGCAACCATATTTTGAATTCTTTTTGTTTTCTTATTCTTTCTAAAATACTGCCTAACCCTGTTTCTTAAAACAACAGCCTTGCCAACATAAATAATTTTGTCATTTTTGTCGTGCATTATATAAACCCCTGGCTTTTTAGGCAGTTTTTTTAGTTCTGCTTCTATATCAAACATAATTTTTTACCTCGTAATATATTTTAGCACAAAAATAAGAGATTTTCAAAATTTATTGACAATCTCAGTGCAAATGTAATATAATAAACATAGGAAATAAAGAAGCCACAGAAATGTGTGCTACCTATTAATATTTGGTTAACACCACATAGCTAGGCAAAGCGTAATGTGGTGCTTTTATTATTTGCTCAAAATTACTACCAATGCAATAATTAAGGCAAATGCTATAATGGTCATTCCTACTAAACCGTAGAAAAGTAAGTATATAATAAATATAGCTTGTTCCAACATATAGCACCACCTCCAATCTCACAGCATAAACTGTGTATGTAAAGTGGTAGCACCCACACTGTGCTTATTCTCATTTCCTATATTAACAGTATAATATAATTTTACTGTTTTGTCTATAAATTTTTATCTAAAATTTTAATTTTAATCTTGATACATTTTCCCTTTTAGTGTAATATTATATCCATATAAGCATAAAATAAAATTTTTATTAAGAAAGGAGTTCATTTTTAGCGCCAGGGCAGCGTTTGTGCTGTTGACGAGGTTAGAGTTTATCGAAATATTCGGCGGATGCTCTAGGGCTTTCTACGGTCCTTATAAATTAGCAAAACCTAGCAGTGATGTTAGAACAGAGTTAATTTTGAGTAGTTTAATTATTTTATGCCTTTTATATTATATTTTGAATCAAAGTGTTTTACTTTGGTATTATTAAGTTATGTATTTTATAGGAGGTTTACTATGTGTGGAATAGTAGGTTACATTGGTAACAATAAAGCAAAAGAAATTTTAATAAATGGGCTTAAATGCCTAGAATATAGAGGTTACGATTCTGCTGGAATTGCAACTATTGAAAATAATAAAATTACTGTTATGAAGGAAAAGGGCAGGGTTTCAAATTTAGAGTCTCTTGATGGAATAGATAAATTATCTGGAACTGTTGGTATTGCGCACACTCGTTGGGCTACTCACGGAAAGCCATCAAAAGAAAATGCTCACCCTCATTTAGACAATTCAAATAGATTTGCAGTTGTTCATAACGGAATTATTGAAAATTATGCAGATTTAAGAAAATTTTTAACAGACAACGGATATCATTTTGTTTCTCAAACAGATACAGAAGTAGTTCCTAATTTAATTGATTACTACTTTACAAGTGATAAATCACAAAATACAATCGAGAAATTTTTAAGAGCTGTAAAGAATGCCGTTTCAGATTTAAAAGGAAGTTATGCTTTAGAAATAATCTCTTCTCTATATCCAGAAGATTTAGTAGTAGTAAGGAAAGATAGTCCTTTAGTAATTGGAAAAGGAAATGGTGAAAACTTTATTGCATCAGATATTCCTGCTGTTTTAAGATATACTAAAGATTTTTATCTTTTAAATGATAATGAATTTGCTCTTATCACTAAAGATATGATTAATTTTTATGATATGAATTTAACTCCTCACAATAAGGAAGTTAAAAATATAGAATGGGATGCTTCTGCAGCCGAAAAAGACGGATACGAAGACTATATGTTAAAAGAAATTTTCGAACAGCCAACCGCCATTCGTGAAACAATAGGTTCAAGATTAAAACTAGGAGAAAATTGCAGTTTTGATGATATCGAAATTTCTAAAGAATATTTAAAATCTATAAATAAAATATTTATAGTAGCCTGTGGTACTGCTATGCATGCAGGTTTAATGGGAAAATCAATAATAGAAAAACTATGCAGAATTCCAGTTGAAGTAGATATAGCATCAGAATTTAGATATAGAAATCCAATAATTGATGAAAAAACGTTATGTATTTTTGTGAGTCAATCTGGTGAAACAGCTGACACACTTGCAGCATTAAGATTATCAAAATCACATGGTGCAAGAACTCTTGCAATTTCAAATGTAATCGGAAGTACAATAACTAGAGAAGCAGACTACACAATTTATACGCATGCAGGCCCTGAAATAGCAGTTGCATCAACAAAAGCATACACTTCACAAGTTTGTTTAATTGCAATGCTTGGAATATACTTTGCCGAATTGTTAGGCTCTTACTCAAAAGATGAATTAGAAAAATTAAAGGCTGATATTCTAGACTTGCCTTCAAAAATAGAAGCTGTTCTAGATAACTGCGAAGAAATAAAAACATTTGCAAGTAAAGTTTACACACAAAAAGATATGTTCTTTTTAGGCAGAGGCACTGACTATAATGTAGCATTAGAAGGTTCTTTGAAATTAAAAGAAATTTCTTATATACACTCAGAAGCCTATGCAGCAGGCGAATTAAAACACGGACCAATTGCCTTAATAGAAAACGGTGTAACAGTAATCGGAATAATTACAAATAAAGAACTAGTAGAAAAAACAATCAGCAACATGCAAGAAGTAATAACAAGAGGTGCAAAAACCTTAATAATAACAAATCAAATATTGCCAAACAATAACTTCGGTTATGTAATAAATATACCTGAAACAAATGAGTTAATCTCACCAATACTTTCAGTAATACCATTACAATTATTATCTTACTATATTTCTAAAAATAAGGGATTAGACGTAGATAAGCCAAGAAACTTAGCAAAATCAGTAACAGTTGAATAAAAAATTCGCCCATTCGTCCAAGAGAGACGCCCCTTTTGGGGCGAATTTTTTTTGCATTCCATGCATTCCGTTGGCGGAGATGAAAAACTGCGTTTTTTTTTTTCGTTCCCAAATTGCCCTATTTCATATAAATATTGCTAACACAGTGAGCAGCACAGCACCTGGTATTCCTAATATTCCTACAACTAGTGCAGTAACAACATTTATTCCTATATGTAATCCACACACTGTTTCTACTATGTTGATAACATATAACAATACAGCGCCTAAAAGCGAATTTATTATCAATTTAGTAATTATTTTTATTGGAATTATAAATATTTTTCCTACTATAAATATTCCAATTATACACGCCACATACACCAATAACATTTTAACGTCCATGCTTTCCCCCATTCCGATGTTATCACATTCTATGTTTGTGCATGGACAAATATGATACTTTATAATGTCATTTATTTTAATAATACCCAACAATGTATTTAAATACGCACTACTCTATGCTTCATATTTTATTTTTTCTATATTGCTTAATTCTATGTTACTCTCTTTTGCCTTCTTTATTAAAAAATCCAGTCTTGCTTGATTCGCTTTTATTTGATATAAAAAATAATCAATTTGATCTTGCTCTGCATATTCATAATTCTTTATATTTAAATTTAGTTCCATCTTAGTTTTCAATATATTTACTATCAAATCTCTGTTTTTATCTTCCTGTTTTCCCCACATTGCATTATCCCCCAATCTATTACTATTATATTAATTTTTTTCCAATTTATTCTTGTTCATCTAATAATTGTATAAATAATAGTTCCAATTGACTGTATCACAAATAAGTTTAGTAAATTTGATGTTAATAGATTATTTGTAGCCTCTATTACACCAATTTTGTTTGCCATTTCTGTATTTTTCTTTTTTTCTTTTCGTTGTGCTTCTATAAATGTTATTAATTCTGGAATACTAGTTATAAAACCTAATAATATTCCTAGTACTAATTCTGGTAGTCCAAACGTATTACATAAATTTGTAAGGCTGTTGCTTAGTAATTCTCCTACAAAATATAAAAGCCCTGCAATTATTAGCAATGCAATCCAATAAAAAATTAAATTATTTCTTTTTATTTTTTTCTCTTCCTCTATTTCCTCTCCTAACTCTTCTTTTTTTATTTTCTCATCTTCTTTTTCTAGATAAATTTTGTGTACATTATGATTTATATAATAAAATACAATTAGTAAAATTAGAAAGATTACAACACTTGTAATACCTAAAGTCACATTAAAAATTGCAAGCACTAATGGAATTATTATTGTCGCAATAACTAAAAAAATATCGATTAAAATTGCTCTATTCCTTAAAAATTTTTGATTCTTATTCAAATAAATTGCAAAAATATATTGTATTAAATTGATAATATTTGAACTTAAAATATTGTACACACTTGTTCCAATTAGTCCACTAGCAGCAGAAAAAGAAACTGTTAAGAATTCTGGTACAGATGTGGCAAATCCTGCTATATTTCCACTAGCCTTTGGGCTTAATTTTAATGCAATAGAAATTTTTCTTAAAACTGGTACAAGCATATATTTAGATATAATAACTATTCCTAAAGAGAAAATTATAAATTTCAAAAATTCTAAAATAAGATTCATCATATCCTCCAAAACAATTTATTTTATCATCTATTCTTTACATATTAGCCCAATTTTATTTACTTTTTCTAAATTTTGTTATATAATGTTTTCATTGAAAAGGCGTAAGTGTAATTCGCCCTTATGTTTTTGCATAGGGGTGTCTTTTTATAGTTTGAATAATAAAAATAAATTTCGCCCAAGAAAGGGCGTCCCCAATGGGCGAAAAGGAGTGTATGTTATGATAGACATTAAATTTTTAAGAGAAAATCCAGATGTTGTTAAGCAAAACATTAAGAATAAGTTTCAAGACCAAAAGCTTCATTTAGTTGATGAAGTTATTGCTCTTGATAAAGAAAGTAGAGCTTGCAAGATGCATGGAGATGAGCTTCGTTCTAAGAGAAAATCTCTTAGCGATAAAATTGGTAGCCTTATGAAAGAAGGCAGAAAAGATGAAGCTGAAGCTATTAAAGCTGAAGTTAAAGCTATTAATGATGAGCTTGTTGTAAACGAAGAAAAAGAAGAAAAATTTGCAAGTGAAATCAAAGAAAGAATGATGAAAATTCCTAACATAATAGATCCATCAGTTCCAATCGGAAAAGACGATTCTGAAAATGTTGAAGTTCAAAGATTTGGAGAACCCAAAGTTCCAGATTATGAAATTCCATATCATGCAGATATTATAGAAAAATTAAACGGAATGGATAAAGAATCTGCAGGACGTACTAGTGGTGTTGGTTTCTATTATTTAATTGGAGACATTGCTAGACTTCATGAAGCAATGCTTGCATGTGCTAGAGATTACATGATTAATGCTGGTTTCACATATGCAATTCCACCATTCATGATTCGTAGTGATGTTGTTACAGGTGTTATGAGCTTTGAAGAAATGGATGCCATGATGTATAAAATAGAAGGCGAAGACCTATATTTAATAGGAACTTCAGAGCATTCAATGATTGGTAAATTTAAGGACCAAATTTTAAAGAAAGCGGATCTTCCAATTACAATGACATCTTATTCTCCATGTTTTAGAAAAGAAATTGGTTCACACGGCTTAGAAGAAAGAGGATTATACCGTGTTCATCAATTTGAAAAGCAAGAAATGATTGTTTTATGCGAACCAGAAGATTCAATGAACTGGTACAATAAAATGTGGAAGTTAAGTGTAGACTTATTCAGAAGTTGGAATGTTCCAGTTAGACAACTTGATTGTTGCAGTGGTGATTTAGCTGATTTAAAAGTAAAATCTTGCGATATTGAGGCATGGAGTCCAAGACAAAAAAAATACTTCGAAGTTTGTAGCTGTTCAACTTTAGGAGATGCTCAGGCACGTAGATTAGGGATTCGTGTAAAGGGTGAAAAAGGAAACTACTATCCTCACACTCTAAACAATACAGTAGTTGCTACTCCTAGAGGACTTATAGCAGTTATAGAAAATAACTACAACGAAGACGGAAGCATAACAGTTCCAGAAGTTTTACGTCCATACATGGGTGGAACAGAAATAATAAAACCTAAAAATAAATAATATTTTATATTAAAAAAAGACTAATTTTTATAAATTAAAATTAGTCTTTTTCTAAAAATTTTTTTGAAATTTTCATTTACATTTCTTGCTTTTCTCCCATATACCTTGATTCTCCCCACTTTCCGTGATATAATCTTTGACGGTATCGTTTTATGTAACTTTAACATGACAATTGTCTATAAAGGAGGTTTAGTTTTATGGCTAACGTTACCGTTATTGTTGGAACTCAATGGGGAAACGAAGGAAAAGGACGGATTGCCCACCAAGTTTCTAAGGAGTGCATTGCAGTTCGTGGAACAGGTAGTAGTAAAGCTGGTCACACCGTAATGATTGGTGGTCAAAAGTTTACTTTGCACTTGCTTCCTGCGGCAATTGTATTGCCAAACACTCAATGTATTATCGGTCCAGGCGTCGTAATTGACTTATCTATCCTTGCCACAGAAATAAAAACTCTACAGGCAATGGGTGTTAAAGTCTCTCCCGAACGTCTAATTATCAGTCCTCGGGCTCACATCATTCTGCCATACCACATTAACATGGATAAAATGCACGAAGAATTGAAGGGCTCCAATAAATTAGGTACTACCCTAAGTGGAGTTGGTCCATGTTATTCTGATAAGGTAAACCGCATCGGCATTCGCATGATAGATTTTGCAAGCTTGAATATTCAGGAGCTTATCACTCGCATTTCTCACATTATCAAGATTGACAATGTGATTTTGAATGCATTTTCTCCTGAAAACACAATCACGAAAATCCATACCCTTATCGATGACAGCATTTTAAGTTATCGCAGTTTGATTGTTCCCTACATTCGTGATGAACGACCTATACTTAATTCTGCACTTTGCAACGATGATAAAATAGTAGTTGAGGGTTCACAGTCTTTTTACTTGGATGTAGACCAGGGTGACTACCCTTATGTTACCTCTTCGAGTCCGAGTACTTCTGGAACTTTGGCAGCTGCTGGAATAGGTCCTGTCTACGTCCGCGATGTGTTGGGGGTTGCAAAAGCCTATTGTTCTCGCGCCGGCGAAGGTCCTTTTAACACAGAGCAATTTGGTAGCACCGCTAATGCAATACGCAAAATAGGCCACGAATTTAATGCTGATGGAAGCCCTCGTAGAGTTGGTTGGCTCGACTTGGTCCGTCTTAAAAACGCAGTCATCCAGGATGGCATCACCGAATTGTGTTTAATGCACATGGATGACCTTGGGAAAATCGGCTGGAAATTGGGGGAAATTAAAGTATGTACTTCGTATATATATAGTCAACCCCACAATTGGCCGATAACAATTGACTATGTTCCCGTTGACTCGGAGAATTGCGAACCTATTTACAAAAGTTTTAAGCAAGGTTGGGATACTTCTGGTTGTACAGATTACGACTCTCTGCCTCAGCCCGCTAAAAATTTTATCGAGTTCATTGAAGAATACTTGGAGATTCCTGTTATGTATATTGGAATCGGCCCTGATGTTCATGACATCATCATCAAATAACACATACCACTACGTTGCATAAAACCATACCGAGGAGGCAAATTTTGCCTCCTTCTTTATACTTTATAAACTTATTTGTGTAAACTCAAACATTGGCTTGACTATAAGAATAAATTCTACTTTTAGAACTAAACTAAAATTTACTTTTGGAATTAACTATACAAACATTTTTCTATGGATTCTAATTGTTTTTAATTATCTGGTATGGTATAATTTATACGGTTATAAAATTTAATTGAAAGGAAAATCAGGTATTGTATACTGGTTAAACATATAATATGATAGTAAAAAATCCTAAATTTGAAATTTCAGCAGTGAAGCCTTCTCAATATCCTCAAAACGATATGCCTCAAATTGTTTTAGTTGGGAAATCTAATGTTGGCAAATCTAGCTTTATAAACACAATGTTAAATAGAAAAAAATTAGCAAGAACAAGCTCAGAGCCTGGCAAAACAAGACAAATAAACTTCTACAATGTAGATAATAACTTTTATTTCGTTGATTTACCCGGATATGGATATAGCAAAATGTCAAAACAAGAGCAAGTTAAAGTTGGAAACTTTATTGAAGAATACTTGTCAAAATGTAAAAAAATCTCATTAATAGTTTTTTTAATAGATATTCGTCATTCACCAACAGAAAATGATAGATTAATGTACCAATATATTATAAATACAAATTCACCTTGTTTAATAGTAGCAAACAAATCTGATAAAATAGCAGTTACTAAAGTTTCTGGGGTTCTAGAAGATTTACAACAAGAATTAAACCCATTAAAAGATTTAACATTCTTGCCTTTTTCAGCAGAAAGAAAAATATACAGTGAAGATGTGTGGAATTATATTGAAAATTATATTTAGATTTTTGGGATAATTATTACGCATTAAGGTTAGTATATTTTATTTATAATACTAATCTTATTTTTATTTGAATAAATCTGAGAAAAAATGCATTTTTTGTTGAATTTTGTCGAATTTCGTGATATAATACAGCAATATTAACTCCTCTTTGAGGAGATTTCGAAAGGGGATTTTTTATGTCATTGAATCTTTGTACTCCTCGTAGGGCCAGAATGGCAATGTTTGAAGATTCAGCGCATCGGGATGTCGCTTTTGCCACAATTGGGGACAAATACGTTAACGTACTTGTCCAAAGGGTTGAAGGCAACGCAAAGGCACTTCTCGTCTCTTTGACCGGTAGTTTTCACTATGATTCTCTGGTCAAGAAAGCCATTGAGGATATGGGCGGTTCTTGGATGCCTGCCATCGAATAACCAACCTCATGTTGCCAATACGGTAACTTAGCCTCAATGTACTCCCTTCTCCCCCGCCGGATGCATTTGCATTTCGGCGGGGGATTTTTTTATTTCCAAATAAATTATTTCCTATACAAACTTTTATTACAAAAAGACTAATTTCAATTTTTTTAATAAGGTCAAGCTCGCCTTTTGAGGAGTCCGTTAGGACCTCTTACCAAGAGCACCGTGCCGTAATTTTTATAAATTGAAATTAGTCTTTTTTAATATTATTTTGTTATTAATTCTATTCTCTTTTCCACATTAGCTTTACCCAAAACATGCATTATTTCATACAAGTCTGGAGTGTTTCTTCTTCTTGTTATTGCAACTCTTAGTACTGTACTAATATCTCCAACATGTCCTGGCCATTTTTCTGGCTCTTTCTTGTATTCTTTAACTTCTCTTGCATATCCTAACTCTTCAGCCATGTCTTTCATCTTTCCAAACCAAGTTTGTTGGTCATCTGCTTCATCATAATATTTTGACATATATAAATTTAAAATCTTTTTTATTTCTTCTTTATCATTTATCTTGTCAAATTCGTATTCATCATTGCTTGCAAAGAATTTATCATCATACATGTATTCTATGCAATGTTTAACATCTGACCATTTTGCAATATCTCTACGAGGTTTAGCTTTGCCACGTTCAATGTTTAGAACTTTAATAGAATATTCTTTGTTGTTCAAAAGTTCTAATAGCTCATTGTCGTAAGTCTCAGCCCATTCATGTGCCTCGTTGTAAACCTGCTCAGCTGTATATTTAGATATAACATTTTTTCCTATGTCTAAAAGCTTAACCATATCGAATAAAGCTCCACTAACACTCATTTTTGTTAATTGGAAGTCAAATTCTTTTATCGATTTATCTGGATTTTGTTTTCTCCAAATTTCGAAATTTGAATTTGCAATGTTTAGTAAATATTCCTTTACAGCCTCAACTGGAATACCAATTTCTTTGTAGTAATTTGCTGATGCCTCTGGGTCCTTTCTCTTACTTATCTTTCTCTTATTTCCATTATCATTTTTAAGTATTGTTGCAGTGTGTGCATATTTAGGAGCCTTAAATCCTAACATTTGGAATAATTGAACATGAATTGGAACAGAAGATAACCATTCGTCTCCTCTTATTACATGTGTTGTATGCATTAAGTGGTCATCAACAGCATGCGCAAAATGGTAAGTTGGAAGTCCATCAGCCTTTATTATTACTATATCTTGGTCATTTTCTGGGAATATAACATTTCCCTTTATAACATCGTGAACCTTAATCTTCCTCTCTTCGCTTCCATTTGATCTTAAACGAATTATATAGTGTTCACCATTCTTTATTTTTTCTGCTGCTTCTTCAACAGTCAAATTTCTATACTTAGCCCAAACTCCATAATATCCAGGTTTAACACCAGCAACCTCTTGAGTTTTTCTCATCTCTTCAAGCTCTTCTGCAGTAGCAAAACATGGGTATGCCTTTCCCTGCTCTAGCAAATATTTAGCATAAGCTTGATAAATCTCTTTTCTCATAGATTGTCTATAAGGTCCATATTCTCCATGCCAAGTTGTTTCTGTATCCATTCCCTCATCTGGAAGAACATCGAAATATTTTAAAGAATCAATTATATCTTTAATTCCATTTTCAACTTCTCTTTTTTGGTCTGTATCCTCAACTCTCATAAAGAACACGCCATTAGTTTTATCTGCAATAGTTCTTGCAAGCAAAGCTTGGTATATAGTTCCAATGTGAACAGAACCAGTTGGGCTAGGTCCAATTCTTACAACCATAGCGCCTTCAGGTAAATCTCTCTCAGGATATTTTTCTTCGTAAAACTCTATTGGTTTTGCATCCGGAAAAATTAAATTTGCTAAATCCTTATAATCCATAATCTTACTCCTTTTATTTTTATTAAAAGAAGCTTTCAAGGCTTTTACTTTAAAAGCTTCTTTTCTAATTTTCCTAGTTTACCCTATTAAACTTCCATTATTATTGGTAATATCATTGGGTCTCTCTTTGTTTTTTGGAATATATAGTCTCTTAAATCATCTTTTAATGTTGATTTTATTGTTGACCAATCTGTTATATGTCTTTGTTCAAATCCTGCAACTTCTTGTTTTATCACGTTTTTAACGTCTTCCATTAAGTTTTCAGATTCTCTTACATAAACAAATCCACGTGAAATAACATCTGGTCCAGATACTATTTCACCTGTTGATGAATCCATTGTTAATACTATAACAATTAATCCATCTTGAGATAAATGTTGTCTGTCTCTTAATACAATGTTTCCAACGTCTCCAACACCTAATCCGTCTACTAAAACTTTTCCTGATGGTACTGATGTTGTGAATTTTGCTTCGTCTTTATTTAACTCTAATATTCTACCATTGTGTGTTATGAATATGTTTTGGGCAGGTATTCCCAGTTCTTTAGCAGTTTCTGCATGTGCCATTAATTGTCTATACTCACCATGAACTGGTATGAAGTATTGTGGTCTTGCTAAAGATAATATCAATTTTTGCTCTTCTTGGCAAGCATGTCCAGATACGTGAACATCAGCTAATGCACTGTATACAACTTCTGCACCAATCTTCATTAAATCATCTATAACTTTAGAAACAAGCTTCTCATTTCCTGGTATTGCATTTGCAGAAATTATTACTAAATCATTTGGTGTAATAGTAACCTTTTTATGCTCTCCTGCAGCCATTCTTGTTAAGGCTGACATCGTTTCGCCTTGGCTACCTGTTGTAATTATTACTAATTGCTCATCATTGTAATTACGTATTAAATCGATATCTATGAAAATATCTTCTGGAGCATTTATATAACCTAGAGCTCTTGCGTTTTCAATCATATTTATCATGCTTCTACCACAAACTGCAATTTTTCTGCCATATTTAACAGCTGAATCCACAATTTGTTGAACCCTGTGGACATTTGATGCGAAAGTTGCTACAACAATTCTCTTCTTACAATTCATAAATAACTTGTCGAAAACTGCTCCAACAGACTTTTCTGACATTGTAAATCCTTTTCTCTCAGAGTTTGTACTATCAGACATAAGTGCCAATATTCCCTTATTTCCAAGTTCTGCAATTCTACCTAAATCCATTGGCTTTCCATCGATTGGAGTATAATCTATTTTAAAATCTCCAGTGTGAAGTATTGTTCCTGCGGTAGTAGTAATTGCAAGCATTACAGAGTCTGGAATGCTATGGCAACTTCTAATAAACTCTACTGAAAACTTTCCTAATTTAATTGTTTGACCAGCATCAACTTCTACAAGCTTTGTAGACCTTAATAAATGATGCTCCTCTAACTTTCCTTTAATCAATCCACAAGTTAATTTTGTCGCATAAATTGGCATATTAATTTGTTGTAATACATATGGAATTGATCCAATGTGATCCTCGTGTCCGTGAGTAATTACCATTCCTCTAACCTTTTCCTTATTTTTTACCAAATAAGTAACATCTGGAATTACTAAATCTATTCCAAGCATATCATCTGTTGGGAACTCAAGTCCACAATCAACAACTATAATATCATCTTCATACTCGAAAACTGTAATATTCTTTCCAATCTCTTCTATACCACCTAATGGAATTATTTTTATTGATGGTTTCTTAAACCTAAAATCTTCTCTCTTTGTAATTGACCTTTCGCTTCTCTTAGCAATTGCTCTTTCTGGTCTTTTTGCTATTGCTCTATTCTCTACCTTAACAAGACCTCCTTCATGTCTTCTTGTTTTTACAAGCTTTGTGGTCTCATTTTCTTGGCTTGTTATATTTTTTTCTAACATTTCGTTACTTTCTGCAGAAGCATTCTCATTTCTGTTTTCTCTACTTCTACGTGGTCTTCTACTTCCTTTTGTATTTTCTGCTGTCTCTGTTGTAGTTCTTCTAGTACTATTTCTACTTGTGCCTTCTCTTCTATTGTAATTTCTATGGCGTCCTTCTCTTCTCTTTACGCCAGCATCAGAAACATTGTTTTCAGTTCCAACGTTTCCATCTTTATTTAAATTCTCATCTGTCATTAAAAAAAATCTCCTTCTTTCATATTCTTTATATGTTGTTACTCTCATACTTTTAACTTGATCCGTACATAAAATTTCTAAATTTATATATTTTATGGGAATACGAAAAATACATATATCTATTATCTCTTAGATATATCATTTTAAACATCCTATAAACCTACTATACAAAAAAATTCCGCCCTAACGTATAGCATATATAATAAAATCAAATCTCTTCTTTACCTTTTTCAGGTAACAACTGTTTACAATTATACCCTAAATTTAAGAAATTGTCAAATTTTACTTGACAACTCTTTTCTATTTTGATATTATATTAATTGCTTGTTAACAAGCATCTTAAATATCTTTATTAGTAGATAACTTAAAATGCAGGTATAGTTTAGTGGTAAAACATAACCTTGCCAAGGTTAAGTTACGGGTCCGATTCCCGTTACCTGCTCCATAAAGTTTGCAATATGTAATTACATTAGATTTCCAATAACATTGGAAATCTATTTTTATTTATCCAATTACTATATACAAAACCTTAATTTAATGATAGTATTTAGTCATATTAAAAATGTGAGGTGCAAATATGAAGAAAAATATTCTTTTTTCTATATTACTACTATTACTTGTAGTTTTTAACATATTTATTGGTCTCAAACTATGGTCAGCAATAGAAGATAATGACGATTTTGCTCCATATACTGAGAAAAATTTTGATGTAGCATATATTATAAGTTCTGATATTCTCAGTCCATCACAATTAAAAAATGAGGTAACTCCTATCGCACAAAATTATGAAAAGAACGTAAAATTAACAAGTCTTGATTATCATTTAGAAAATAAAAATTCAGGATCGGTAATACTAGAATTTTATAAATCTTTTCCAGGGAAAAATAAGGCTTGTACCATAGAAATGAAATTAGATATTGCTACTAAGAAAATTTATAATATTATTTATAGAAAAGGACACGGCAAACGCATTGGTGGACACGAAAATGAAATTATTAATACTATAGATACCGATATCTTATCTTATTTAACTGATGAAAATATCGAAGTTACAATATTGAATTATGGAGTATATAGTCGAAGCTTTTCCGTAGACGAACTTGAAAGAATGAAATAAATAATATTTCCTAAAGATTATTCTATAAAATTACATATATAAGTTTCTCGTCTATAGCTGGCAAATTTTATTTTAAAACCACTTGCCAAACATAAAAATCTATGCTATACTAGTTAAGTATTGAATAAATACAGCATATATTACCAATAAAAATAAATTTAACATTACTTAAATTTATTATAAATGAAGTCTGGTTTCTATTTTATTATTGGTAATATTTACACTTTTAAAGCATATATTATATTAATATGGCACCTTAGCCAAGTGGTAAGGCAGAAGTCTGCAAAACTTTCATCCTCAGTTCGATTCTGAGAGGTGCCTCCAAAAATAAAAGAGAAAATGTTGGAATATAAACGTTTTCTCTTTTTTATATGTTTCAGGCTAAAATTAAATACCTTCAGGAAATAAAAATATTATATTAAAACATATCGTAAATTTATTTGTAAACTTTACAATGTTTGCTTGTTTTTTTTAGAAAAATGTTGTAATATAATTATCATAGAAGATGAGATAAAAGCAGATGTGAGTGTTACCTTTAATTCCTCAACTATAGTTGAGAGATTGGAGGTGGTGTTTATATGTTAGATTTTTTAATGTTCTTAATAATAGGATTTATGATTTCAATAACTATAAACGTTGCCTTATTAAGTATTATATACATAATACTATCAAATAAGCAACAATAAAAAATACACCACATACGCTTTCGCAGAGCTAGTGGTGTATACTTAATCTTTTAGGTAACACTCATTATTTGTGTTCTCATTTTTTATCTATATTATACACATATTTTTATAGAAAGTCAAACGTTTTATATAGAATTACTGTGTTTATACTATGCAAAAGGAGAATAACTATGATTATACTTTTAGATGCAATGGGTGGAGATAACGCACCTGATGCTAATATTAAAGGAGCCGTCGCAGCAATAAATCAAATTAATGCTGAACTATGGCTTATTGGAAAAGAAGAAGTAATTAAAGCAAAATTAAAGGAATTTTATAACAAAACAGCCGAAGAAATTTCTCCAAGACTAAAAATTTATAATGCTACAGAAACAATAGAAATGGAAGATACCCCTACACTTGCAATTAAACACAAGAAAGATTCTTCTATGGTTGTTGGTTTCAATCTTTTAAAAGAAGGAAAAGGTGACGTATTTATTTCAGCTGGCAACTCTGGTGCACTTCTTACAGGAGCTACTTTATTAGTTGGCAGAATTAAAGGTGTTGATAGACCTGCACTTGCCGGAATTCTTCCATCATATCACAAGAGATTGGTTTTAATGGATTGCGGTTCTAATACAAATTGTAAGCCTATTAATTTATTACAATTTGCACAAATGTCTACTATTTACATACGCGATGCCTTAGGAGTTGAAAATCCTGCAATTGGCCTTTTAAACATTGGTACAGAAGAGACTAAAGGAAATGAATTAGTACGTGAAAGCTACAATTTACTAAAAGAAAAATCACCAGAATTAGGAATTAATTTTGTTGGAAATGTTGAAGGAAGAGATGCATTCTCTGGAAAAATCGATGCAATTATAGCCGATGGATTTACTGGAAATATTTTCTTAAAAACTGTTGAAGGAATGGGAAAATTCATAAAAAGATCTTTAATCGAGAGCCTAAAGAAAAACTTCTTATCCATGTTAGGATCTGTTCCAGCACTCCCTTCACTTAATAGATTTAAGAAAATGATGGATTATAAAGAATACGGTGGTGCATTGTTCTTAGGAGTAAAGAAACCGGTTGTAAAAGCACACGGAAGCAGTGATGCCAAATTGTTTGAATTTACTGTAAAACAAGCAGAACAATTCGTAAATAATAAAACTGTAGAAAAATTAACTACAGAATTTGAAAAAATGTCAAAAGAAAAAATCGCCCAATAAGACGATTTTTTCTTTTTATAATCAATTTATATTTTTTTGTTACCCAAGCGCATATTTCCTATTTTGCTAGTGGTACATATCCGCCAGCACTTACAGCTTTCTTGCCTTCTTCTGTTTTTAGCCAATTTACTAATTTTCTTACATTGCTATTTTGTGCTTCGTCTTTTCTATATACCGCATACACAACCTTTGTTAATGGATAACTTCTATTTGCTATTGTTTCATCTGTTGGTTTAACTCCATTAATAGCTAAAAATTTAACATTATCTTTTATGTATTGTTCTTTAGCATATAAATAAATTGAATATCCAATTGAATTTTTACTATTTGAATATGATGCTATTCCATCTATCAATCCGGACATAGAGCCTATCATCAAATTAGTATTTTCAGGCTTCTTCATTTTTAATCCTTGCATTACCATTTTTTCCATAAGATTTTGACTTCCAGAATTAGCTTCTCTTTGGTAAGCAATAATTTCTGCATCTTCTCCACCAACACTACTCCAATTTGTAATTTCTCCTGTATAAATTTTTTGTATTTGTTCTAGTGTCAATGAATCTACTTTATTTTCTTTATTTACTAAGAACACAAATCCATCAAGGCCTATTCCAACCATCTCAAACTCAACATTATTATCTTCCGCAGATTTTAAAATATCATCAGATGGTTCTGAAACAAATATTAAATCTTTTTCTTTGTTTATTAAGCTAGCATATACTTTGGCAGTTTTTCCATGTGTATTTTCATCTAAATATTTTTGAGCTTCCTCGTCCGAATAGTTTAAAACAGACTTTGTAATCTCTCCTATCATCGGAAGCATTGCTGTTGCGCCATCTACTTTAGGAAACTCACTTTCAGTCATAGTAAATTCTCTAACAGTATTTGCTACATTATTATTTTTTTTACTTGAATTATCTATATTTGATATTTCATTATTTATAGGATTGGTAGTTTGTTTATTCATAAAGAATATGCAATACACTATCGCACACATAATAAAAATTATTATAAGTATAATTGGAATTATTACTCCAGCAATAGATTTTTTTTCATTCATAAATATATCCCCCTTAGTTATTTTTTCTCTTCATAATGTTTATTTCTAATATAATTAAACAAATTACAATCATTATTCCAATTATTACTAACACAACAACATCTTTAGTAGTTATACTAAATAATTTCCTTTCTTCTTGTAAATTACTATTAATATCTTCTCCAGAATCATTTTTTATAATCGCATAGTTTATTTCATTTTCAGCATCTGATTTTATTTTTTCATTTTTTAGTTCGTTTATTTTTATTAAGTTTTGTGCTGTATTATCAGCAATTGCTTCCTTTATAGATCCCAAACCATTAGATTTTCCAAACTTAAAAAACTCTATTACATATTTACCATCTTCTTGAATCCTAAAGCCAACACATTGAGCTATAGTTGGTACAAGACATTTTTCGTTAATAATATCATTTGAAAATAGTTTAGTTGTAACATTATAAAATTGATCACTATAATAATTTTCATCTGTATATTCATCTTTTAATGTTACATACTGTTTAGCCACATTCTTTTGTTTTTCATTATAATAGCCTATCATAATAGGAATATAACCTTCTACAGTTTGCTGAACTTGTTTTCCTTTATCGTCAGTCGTAATATATGTATATGTTGTTTTAGCATTGTCATTAAAAATTACTTTTCTGATATATAAATCTGGGTTTATCATATTTATATATTCAATTTTTTCCTCTTCTGTTGCATCTAATTTTTCTCCAGTTATCCCAATACCAACATAAATAATTTTTTCCCCAGTCTCAGGTCTTTCTGACCAATTTGATTTATCTTTTGTTCTTAATATGTTCCATTCACTTGTTTCTATAGTATCAGTCTGCATATTTTCTTCCAATTCGCCTGAAACATTTTTCTTAATATATAATGTTTTATTTTCTTCAGATTCCACATAATCTATACATATCTTTTTATCTTTGAGGGTATAAATTTCATTAGAACTATTCTCTATAATATAATCCTTCGTTAGAACATAATTCCAATCTTCCTCATTATAAAAAGTATAAAAAATAGATGTCTGTAAGTCACTTTCTCCATTTATTAATAACTGTCTATTTAATGTATATTCCATAATCGAGCTAACGACGTTTGAAGTTCCCGATATATTTTCGTTAATTTTTAATAAATCTTTAAATATATCTTCTGTACTAACTATTTTGATATTTTTATCCTTTAAGTAATTTGAATTTTCAGTAGTATATTTATTATAATCTAAATAAATTCCATTATTTATCCAATCTTTTGCATTCTTTATTATAGCAATTTCATTATCAGAAAAACTATTTTCTCTTCCATATAGCAAATCTTTATATGTTTCTTTTTCTATAATTACATCTTGAGTTAAAGCGTTAACATTAAAATTATAATATTCCGCAATAATAGTATCATTTTCAAATTCATAGCATTGAGGGTAAATATTTTTTACAAGTGGAACATCTTCACTTGGCAATTTTATATTTATTTTAAACGCATTAATTTTTTTCCACTTAGATTTTTGTAAGCTATATTTTATTACTTTTGCCTCATTTAAATTATTGTTAGTTTGATATTTAGCAACAACCTTCTTAGCTTCTCCTGCGGGAATAGTTATATTAAAAATATAGTTTCCATTATATTTTCTAAAGTTATTTATATAAGTGTCATTGACATTCAAACTTACATTACTAACTGAAATTCCTAACTCTTCGTCTTCTAGTTTAATTGCTGCCAAAGTATTTATACTTTCATTTGTGGTATTCTTTATAATTATAGTATTCTCTACACTAGAATTTCCCACATCAATATTTACTTCGTTTAACAATACTTCTGTTCCATTATAATTTTGTAAATTTAAAATCTCTCCGTAAAAATAAGTTACATCACTTTGCGAATACACACTATGTGTTAACCCACATAAAACTGCAAAAATTATGATAATATATACTAAAATTTTATTTTTCATTTGTCCTCCTCTATTTCCTTTGTATAATTCATATTTTATATTACCACAATTTAAAAGTCAAGATATAGAAATTGTTATATATTATACTATAATTCATATAGTCCAATATAACAATAACTATTTTTTACAAGTTACATGTCACTCATAAAATATTTCATTATATCAATTTAGCCAAAATAATTAGTTTGCACACAACTTTTTATTTATAATACGAAAAAACTAGGTGATATAACACCTAGTTTTTTTCATTATATTTATTGAAACAATTATTGTAATTCTACAGTTGCTCCAACTTCAGCAAATTTTGCTTTTAATGCTTCTGCATCATCTTTAGAAACGTTCTCTTTTATTGTTTTTGGAGCTCCGTCAACTAAATCTTTAGCTTCTTTTAATCCTAATCCTGTTGCATCTCTAACAACTTTGATAACTTGGATTTTGTTTGCTCCAGCTTCCTTTAATACTACGTTGAATGAAGATTTTTCTTCAGCTGCTACTGCTGCTCCAGCTGCTGGTGCTGCAACTGCTGCTGCAGATACTCCATATTTTTCTTCTATTCCTTTAACTAATTCAGCAAGTTCTGCTACTGATAAAGCATCAATGCTCTCTAATAATTCATCTATTTTTGCCATTTTAAATTTCCTCCTTATATATTTTTTATTTTCTGAACTTTTCGTTCTTATTTTCACGGCAATGTGAATTTAATTTTTGATAAAGATTTTTATCAAATTTCTTTCTAAAATTAATTAGAAACAAGTATAACAAGGCAACCAAGTCAAAATACTGGAAACGTACTATGTGTACGTTGAGTATTTTTTGATGCAGGTTAACGCAGTTAGACGACGTTTATAATTAATTTTAAGCGTTAGCTTTTTGGTCTTTAACCTGATCCAATGCAACTGCAAGTTTTGTAATATTTCCAAGCAATGCTCCAGCAAGTTTTGCAAGTAATTCTTGTCTTGATGGTAATTTTGCTAGTGTTATTATTTCTTCTGCAGTCATAACTTTACCTTCTATAACTCCACCCTTTATTTTGTAGAAGTCATGATCCTTTGTAAAGTTATATATTACTTTAGATGGTTCTAAGTAATCTTCGTTTCCAATTACTAATGCTACTGGTCCTTCTAAAGCTTCGTCTAATGCTGATTCTCCGTTTGCATCTAATGCTCTTTTTATAATGTTATTTTTTATAACTTTATATTCTGCATTTGCATTTCTTAAATCAGCTCTTAATTTTGTTACGTCTGTAACTGTAATTCCTCTGTAATCTGTTAATAATACAACTTTAGCATCTTTTAATACTTTTGCTAATTCATCAACTTGTGCTTGTTTTTTTGCTATTGTTTTCTCATTTGCCATTTTATAATTCACCTCCTAAAAGTAAAATCCAATCCGTATAGCATCTCGAGGCTATAAGAATTGGATTTATTTCCGCTCTTATGCCTCGGTAGGTCTTACTTTATGCCTACTGTCTTTGGCTATATTTCATAAATTATTTTTGGTCAATATACATACTTGGACCCATTGTTGTAGATATTGCTACACTCTTTATATATTGTCCTTTTGCAGCAGCTGGTTTAGCTTTGATGATTGCTTCTATGATTGTTTCATAGTTCTCTGCTAATTTTTCTACTCCAAAAGATACTTTACCAAAACCTAAGTGAATTATATTATTTTTGTCTAATCTATATTCAACTTTTCCTGATTTGATTTCTTTTATAGCTTTTTCTACATCCATTGTAACTGTTCCTGATTTAGGGTTTGGCATTAATCCTTTTGGTCCTAATACTTTACCTAATCTACCAACAACACCCATCATGTCTGGTGTAGCAACTATAACATCATAGTCAAACCAATTTTCTTTTTCGATTTTTGGTATTAATTCTTCTGCACCTACAAAGTCTGCTCCTGCTTTTGTTGCTTCGTCAGCTTTTGGTCCTTTTGCGAATACTAAAACTTTTTGTGTTTTACCTGTTCCATTTGGAAGTACTGTTGTACCTCTAACTTGTTGGTCAGCATGTTTTGAGTCAACACCTAATTTAACATGTAATTCAACTGTTTCATCAAATTTTGCTTTTGGCATTTTTTCAATAAGTTCTAGTGCTTCTTTTGCGCTATATAGTTTTGTTTTGTCAACTAATTTTGCACTTTCGGCATATCTTTTTCCGTTTGCCATTTTTGTTTCCTCCTTTTGGTATTATCGAGTATTCTACTCTCCCATTTTATTTTAGATAATTTTATTTTGCAATTAACACACCCATAGAACGAGCTGTTCCTTCAACCATACTCATTGCTGCTTCTAATGATGCTGCATTTAAGTCTGGCATTTTTTGTTTAGCTATTTCTTCTACTTGTGCTTTTGTTATTGTTGCAACTTTATCTCTGTTTGGCTTTCCAGAAGCCTTTTCAATTTTTGCAGCTTTTTTAATTAATACTGCCATTGGTGGTTCCTTTGTTATGAATGTGAAAGATTTATCTTTGTAAACTGTTAAAACGATAGGAATTATCATTCCTGCTTCTTTTGCAGTTTTGTCGTTAAATTCTTTTACGAATTGCATAATGTTTATTCCTGTACCACCTAATGCTGGTCCTACTGGTGGAGCTGGTGTAGCTTTACCTGCAGGTATTTGTAATTTTATTATTTTTGCAATCTCTTTTTCTGCCATGTTTTGCACCTCCTTTAGTATTGTATATTAACAAAATAATTTATTAAAATGAATTTAATTTACTTAAATTCTGTTTTAAACTGTATTATTGAACTTTTTGCACTTGGTATAGTTCTAGCTCTACTGGAGTTTCTCTTCCAAACATAGAAATTAATACCTTAACTTTATTCTTTTCTTTGTTTATACTTTGTACAACCCCAATGTAATCTTTAAATGGTCCGTCAGTTATTTGTATAGAATCATTTACATCATAATCTACATTTATTTCTGATATTTCAAATCCCATCTTTCTGATTTCTTGTTCTGTAAGTGGAATAGGATCTGTTCCAGATCCAACAAAGCCTGTAACTCCTCTTGTATTTCTAACTATATACCATGTTTGTTCTGTTACAATCATTTTTATTAAAACATATCCTGGGAAAACTTTTTTTAGATTTGTTTTGGTTTTACCTTCTTTGATTTCGATTTGTTCTTCCATTGGAACTACTATATCAAAAAAGTATTCTTCCATTTCTTGATTTTTTATTTTCTTTTCCAAATCTGCCTTTACTTTGTTTTCATATCCAGAATAAGTATGTATAACATACCATTTTGGTTCTAAGTCTACATTTTTTTGCGACATGACTGAGCCTCCTTTTATTAATTATTCAGTAACTTCTGCGTCCGCTTCTGTAGATTCTTGTGTTTCACTATTTTCTGAAATTAGATTTTCTATTTCTGTATTTTCAGATATCTCGTTTGTTTGTGTAGATTGAACTATTGTTTTTAGTTTATTTACTCCAAATGAGTTAATCTTCTCTAAACAAACGTCTAACACAAATACGGCAATTCCAACAATTAGAACAATTGAAATTACAGCTACTGTATTATTTACTAATTGTTTCTTTGTTGGCCATATTACTTTTTTTAATTCAGCTTTAACATCTTTAAAAAAATGTCTTTTTGTTTTACTTTCTTTAACTTTATTGTTTTTATTTTTTGCTTCTTTAGGCATAATATTTCCCCCCTAAGGATTATTTTGTTTCCTTATGTGTTGTACGTTTTTGACAGAACTTGCAGTATTTTGTTATTTCTAATCTTTCTGTATTATTTTTTTTGTTTTTTTCTGTCATGTATGTTCTTCTTTTACATTCTGTACATTCCAATGTTATTGGTTCTCTTGCTCCCTTTGCAGCCATTTTATACACCTCCAGCCATTATTTAGCTTTATTATAATTCATTTAAGCGTATGCTTTTACATACGCTTAAATATTGTATCACGATTTTGCTTGTATGTCAATCATTTCATACAATTTTCCCTATGAATTTTGTTTTTTGACAATTTAGAATTTATAAAACCCTAATACAACAGCGAAAACATTAACAGATTAATATGTTTGTTGTCGGAATATTTTGTAATAATATTCCGACTGTTTTTGACTTAGTGATATGCACTCTATAACTTTATTAATCTTTTTAAAATTTTTTCTTTTGGCGTAAATACCATATATTTTATAAAATATTTTTGTATTTGATTAAAAAATGTATCTAATAACAAAATATCTTTTACTTTAAACTTAACTCCTTTTTTCTCTAAATAGTCGCACGTAAATAATTTACAGGGAAGACACTTAGCATCACAGGTGTAGTTTTCTTTATTTATATGTTCACATATAACCATCTTCGAAAACGGTCCTAATATTTTATACTTAAAATGATGGCAACAACCAGTTGTACATGACGTGGTTCTTTTTTCTCCACATTTATTATCTTGAAAATCGCATAGATTTTTTCCGTAAAAATATCCATCTAGGTAATCACACACAGTATCATATATATAATTATATCTTTCATATTTTGTATTATAAAATATAGCCCTAATTCCCGAAATAAAATCTTGGTGTTTAATGTTGTTTTCATTATAGTTTATTATATATGCAACTATGTTTTTTTTGTCAACAACAAATCCAATTTTCTTTTTCATTTTTACACTTAAATTTTTAATAAACAGCAATTTTCTCAATAGTGTTCTATATTCTTCTGTCTTAATTTTATTAAAGTCTATTTTGAATACTATTTCTTTTATTTTTAATATCTTTGCTAATTTTAGCTTTATTATATCTTGGCATTCTGATGGTATCGTAGAATTCTCGTTAATTATTTTTATATAATTATTGTTATACACATTTATAATATTTTTCATAACTCTTTCCTTTTTTTCTTTATAATGAGGTCTGGAAAATTTCCAGACCTCTTTGTCGGTTTTCTAACTAAAGAAAACCTTTGGCACTTATTTAGCCTCTGTTGTGATAGAGCTGACCATCGTTGGAGTCATCATTGTTGATACGGTAATCCCCATCACCAGTGACATATCCCACACGATTGTCATTTCCGTCGTAGACATCTCCGTCTTCAGAATATCCACCAGGATAATCATTGCGGAAGTCCTGACTGTCTTTCCAGGCCATAATTGTGCCTCCTTTCATGAATTTACAGTACTTTTGTACTATATGGTTATATTATACTATCTAGTTATTGCTTTGTCAACACTTTTTTACCGAATTGTTAATTTATTGTTTACTTATACGTTTTTTTGTATAAGCCATAAAATCATTCTTCTTATATTTTCCTTTTGCTCTTTTTCTTTTCTACTGAGAATCCGAATTTTCCTTCTTTTTTTGCTAGTGGATAATATCCTCCATTTGCATATGCTATTAAATCACATTTGCTAATGTCAAATGCTCCTTTTGCATCTATGTATTTATCGTCAACATCTATTGATAATATTTCCGCAACAAACATATCATGACTTCCTAATGGGATTATTTGTTTTACTTTGCATTCCACTGATACCGGACTTTCTTTGATTAATGGTGCTTTTACAAATTTGGCTTGTTCTTTTGTTAGTCTCATCTCTTTAAATTTGTCTACATTTTTACCGCTTTTTACTCCACACCAATCTGTTGCATATGCTAATTTTTTAGTTGTTAAATTTATAACGAATTCCTTATTTTCTTTTATTATGTGATGCGAATATCTTTCTGGCCTTACAGATATGTAGCACATCGCAGGATTCGTGTTTAATATTCCTGTCCATGCCACTGTTATTATGTTTGATTTTTCCATTGTTCCACACGATACCATTACTGCTGGTATAGGATATATGAATGTTCCAGCCTTCCAATTTATTTTTGACATTTTATTTTTCCTTTCTTTTTTATGATATTATATCATTTTTTGTGAATTTGTGAAGTATTTGTTGACTTTTATCTTATTTAGTCTATAATATTGTTGTATTTTATAGGAGGATGTTGAAATGTTGGATTTAGAAAATATTAGTACTAAGGAGGATATTATAAAAGAGTTTTTTACTTGGCTTTTTGATGATTCTCGTATTAAGAATCATTCTATTGCCTTGCAAAAGGAAACCGATCTTACTCTTGTTAAGGATTATAATGATCCTAATATTTATTTTCCTAATCAGATATACGATTTTTTCCAGACTCAAGCCATGAAACGTTTGGGCCGCGTTGGTCAGCTCTTTTTTACTGTTAATATTTTTCCCAATACTTATCATAATAGATTAGAACATTCAAAAGGTGTTTATAATAGAAAAGTTGAAGAGTTTATATATAATTTTCAACAGCCAGAATGGAAAAATTTTATTGAGTCTAATGACTTGAAATTGACTCTAATTGCAGAGTTGATTAAGGTTGCAGGACATGATATTGGGCATTTTCCTTTATCACATGCCTTTGAAGAACAAGTTTTTCAAACTCATGGTGCTCATGAAATCATTGGTCAAAGATTGATGTTGGAAAATCCTGAAATCCAGTCTGTTCTTTTATCAATTAGTGATGATTTACCAGAAGTGTTGTCTTCATTATACTCTAAGCCTGTATTGAATTTTCCAGCACATGATGAGAGTTCTTATGATGTTGATAGACTTGATTACGTTTCTCGTGATGCTTTGTATAAGGGATGTCCAGTATCACTTCACACTGCAAAATATTCTTCTACTCCTAGGCTTTCAACTACTGATTCTTTTGTTGATGTTTATAATCAGGAATCTATTTCTAATATTGAGGAACTATTGAAGAAAAGAGATGAATTTTATTCTTCTTTATATATGTCAGAACCAGAACAGTCTTTTGAATGTGCTGTTGGCGCATTTTTCAATGTTTTACTAGATTCTAGTTTACCTGAATCTGGTTCAAGCCAAAAGTTGCCTTTATACTTACGCTGTTTAAAGTCTGTTGGCGTTGAAGGTGTTAATTTGGATGATTTCTTAAAGTGGGATGATGTTTCTCTTTATTCTGAGATTTTTGATATTGCTGAAAATTGTCCTGATTCTAATATACGTCAGCTAGCAACTTTGACTATTCCAAAGTTGGATTCATTTTTTAATATATTGTATTCTCATTTAGATTGTAAGAATACACATTCTTATTCAAGTGAAGATTTGCAGTTCTTATCTCATATTAAGAGTTTGCTTAAAGGCAATTCTACTTTAATAAGAGATTTAACAAATCCTGATTTTTTAAATGACAACATTGTTTTTCTTACTCATTCTCCATTGAAGGATGAGTTGGCTAAAAGAGGTTTAATAAGTTCTTTTTCATATAAGTTTAAGACTTATAATCCTAATGAGCCTGTATATGTCGAAGATGATACAAGTAGATTTGTTGAGCTTTCAGATTCTCCAAAGTCAACTATTGATTGGGAAAATTCTAAAAAACTGTTCAGCTATAATTTTGCTTATATTCCTTTTTTGAGATTCAAAGGTCTTTCTGATACAGAGATTAGTAATATACGAGCCAGTGGTGTTCGTCCAGATATTAAGACTTCTCAATCTTCTAAGGTTAATATGTCTCCTTTAAGTGTTGAGCATAGTGTTAGAGATTATTTCAAAAATATGGATATTGATGAAAGATAATTTTTTATATAACAAAAAGTAGAAATTAAAAATAACAAAATTGTTTATCTTTAATTTCTACTTTTTCTATATTTTATCTTAGAGCAATTTGATTCTCTAAGATGTTTTTAAGCATAAAAAAAATCTGGCAACAACCTATCTTCCAGGCAAGGTAACTCGCGAGTATTTTCGGCACTTAAAGGCTTGACTTCTGTGTTCGGAATGGGTACAGGTATTTCCCTTTAGGTTATAATCACCAGAAAAGTTTTGTATACTTTCATTGAAAAACAAACTTGTTTATTTTTCAAAATGCTAAGCACACTCAAAAATACATAGAAGAAAATTTATTTGTAAACCATATCTTTTTTATATTAGTGGTTAAGCCCTCGATTTATTAGTATTGGTCAGCTCAATGTATCGCTA
>ENA-OOZG01000067-OOZG01000067.1-human-gut-metagenome-genome-assembly--contig:-NODE-67-length-86209-cov-3.621991_pt1 | contig 86209 bp, 75 predicted proteins | sample MGYA00241706_ERZ501384 | MGnify/ENA primary metagenome ERZ501384 (study PRJEB25962, sample SAMEA2042742) | human gut metagenome | biome: human gut; feature: human-associated habitat; material: faeces...
GCGCCGCATGGAGATCTACACCTACTTTGAGGTTCCCGAGGGGCAGGCAGTTTTCCACATGTGCGGTGAGCCTACCGAGACCCGCCACATTGTCATGCATAACTATGACGCTGTCATCAGCCCCTCCTGGAGCATCCACAGCGGCGTAGGTACATCGAATTACACCTTTATCTGGGCCATGGGCGGCGAGAACATGGAGTTCGATGATATGGATAATATCGCCACGACTGATTTGCGCTGACCGCAAGAAACGCACATATTTTGCGCCGGCTTGCGCAAGATATGCGCAACCATTTACTTTAATTCTCGCGCCCCAGTGATGGGCGCTGGAATATATGACTGTTACAAACTTTAGGAGGTTTTGCATCATGTCTGTTTGCACCCCGAAATCCTTTGACCTGACCGGCAAGGTCGCCCTGATTACCGGCGCTTCTTACGGCATCGGCTTTGCCATTGCCACCGCTATGGCCAACTGCGGCGCCACCATCGTTTTCAACGACATCAAGCAGGAGCTGGTGGACAAGGGCCTGGCTGCCTACAAGGAGGCCGGCATCAACGCCCACGGCTATGTCTGCGATGTCACCAACGAGGATGCCGTCAATGAGATGGTCAAGAAGATCACCGAGGAAGTCGGCCACATCAATGTGCTGGTCAACAACGCCGGCATCATCAAGCGCATCCCCATGACCGAGATGAGCGCTGCTCAGTTCCGTCAGGTCATCGATGTTGACCTGAACGCACCTTTCATCGTTGCCAAGGCGGTCATTCCCGATATGATCGAGCAGGGCGGCGGCAAGATCATCAACATCTGCTCCATGAAGAACAATTAAATCGTTATGAAACAAAAGGCTCATTACCAGCACCTAAGTTGTGGTTGAATCCAGATATTCAAGATTTCTATGCATTTGATCCAAAGAATGATGTGAAGCTGATTGGCTATGAGCATATGGGAAAAATTAGTTTCCCTTTAGCACAATAGGAGAATTATGAAATTAACATTGATTGCGGCGATTGGTAAAAATCGTGAATTAGGAAAAAACAATGATATGATTTGGCATTTGCCTCAGGATTTGAAGTTTTTTCGTAAGCAGACTTCGGGACATACAATTGTGATGGGAAGAAAAACATTTGAAAGTCTTCCAGGTATGTTACCTAAACGTCATCACGTCGTGATTTCGCGTTCGTGTTCAGATTTGGGTGAAGGTGTCGAAATGTGTTCGAGTGTTGCAGAATTTTTGAAGCGATATAAAGATGTAGATGAGGAAATCTATTGTATTGGTGGAGGCATGATTTATAGTGAGATGTTAGCTTATGCAGATAAGCTAGTGTTAACTGAGATTGATGCGCAAGCGGATGCGGAGGTTTATTTTCCTGAATTTGACAAGTCTTTGTATACAAAAACAATACTTTCCGACATAGAAGAGAATGGAATTCACTATCAACATGTTGAATATACTTTAAAATAACCATTTGCAGAGAATTTTTGTGATTCTCTGCTTTTTTGTTTGGCAGATTTATTGTAAAATAAAACTAGGTTAGATACTATATAATCTTTTTGGAAGGAGGATCAACATGAGTGATACTTATTATGTAAAAACATTTGGAGGGTTGGAAATCACAAACGATAATGTAACCGTTAATATTGTCGAATTATTTGGAAAGCAGCTAGTGAATTTATTACAGGTCTTATTGTTTCACAGTGAAAAACCAGTTCAAAAAGATGAACTGATTGATATTCTTTGGCCAGAAAGTAAGAATCCATCTAGTGCTTTAAAGTTCTCGATTTTTAGATTGCGTGCTGAATTGAATGAAATTGAATTCTTCAAAGACAAAGAGGTTATTGTAACAACAAGAAAAGGGTACATTTTAAATCCAAATTTAGATTGGAATATTGATTTTGTTGAATTGGAAAAGGCGTATAACCAAATTAACGATGGTTCGGAACTTTTAGACGAAAAAGAGTTTAAGACGGCTAGAAAGATTTTCAGATTGTACCAAGGTCGTTTCTATGCTTCACCAAGCCAATTGCACTGGATTTTACAGAAACAAGAGATCTTTAGACAAATGTATGTGAAAACGATGATGCGCACATCTTGTTACTTATATACGCAAAAACGCTATGATGAGATGATGCTTATGAATTATCAGGCGGTTTTAATTGAACCATTTAATGAAGGTTTACATTACTATTATATGAAAGGCTTAGTGGCTACACGTAATTATCGTGAAGCGTTGAAGTATTATGATGAATTGAATGATATTTTCTTATCTGAACTAGGTACGGGTTTATCGAAACGCTTTAAACAATTGTACGATATCATTATTGCTGATCATGCCAAAGAAGAAAGTAAAGATATGGAAACAATCATGCGTGAGCTTTCAAGCCGTGATCAACAAAACCAAGGCTTCTTCTGTTCGTATGAAATTTTCAAGTATTTCTATGAATTGTTGTTAAAAATGTCTATTCGTAATGAACAAAATTATTATTTGATTATGTTACAGTTTTCAGATGGTACTTTGGATTATGAAAAGATTGGTTTAGATTTTGATCGTGTAAAACGATTGGTAGGTTCTTGTTTAAGAAGCAATGACTTGTTTACTCGTACAAGTGAAACGCAACTGCTGCTTCTAGTGGATTGTCAAACCGAAGAGAATGCGCACTTGATTATTCAGCGTATTTCAAATAAGTTCTATAGTATTTTTAGAAAGAAAAATTATCGAATGAATTATTCTGTTCATAAGGCAGAATTAGATAGAAATAATTAGTAAAAAGGAAAGATGTTGGTTGTATATGGATATAAACATGTTGCAGAAAAGGATACATAAATTATTGATCATCTCTGTCATGATGGTACTTTCAATACTTGTTATGGCATTCCTTTTCATTGACCATGGAGATGTTAGTTTAAATCATGCGACATATACAACGATGAATCAAGAAATTGATTTATGTACACAACGTATTTCTTCACAAAAACATACAGATCTTGTTTTATTGAATACTTTGGCAAAGAGTTTATCAAATAATACAGAGATAGATTCTTCATTGGCAGAAATGAAAAAAGAAAATGCCTTTACTTCTATTTCCTATATGGATTCACAACGTGGTATCTATTTTGCGAATCCATCTGTACATGTTGAATATAATGAATTATCAAAAGTGTATAAAAGTAAGGTGGATTCTGCTTTTTTGGGTAAGCAAAGTGCATTTATACAAAAACAGGATGTGATCACAAAAGAGTTTGTGATCACATATATTGTTCCTGTATATGATAGTTCTAAAAATGTAACAGGAGTATTAAGTGCAACCAGCAGTTTAAGGCCATATGCGACGCTAATGAAAAAGTCCGTCTATGGTGGTAATCTTTATATTACGGATTTGAATGATTTTTATGGGATTCAAAAGGATAAAGAATCAAAGGATGTATTGGCTGTTTTAAAAGGTATCGATTTATCTGAACGTATCAATGGTTTAATCGGAGTAAATGGCGAAGAACATGGAATTGTTGTCAAAGAGATGGGATTCGATGGTTGGTACTTATGTTATGTGAATTCCGCAAAATCATTGAACAATCCATTGTATGTCATGTCACGAGCAAACAATTATGTGTTGATGGTTTTTGTGGTTGTTGTCATGATCTTATTGTGGATTGCCTATATGATGATGGTAAAAAATAATAAGGAAATGGAAAATTTAGCCTATAAAGATCAATTAACAGGTGCTGTATCTTTTACTCGATTCACAAAATTAGTCAGTATGTATGCTCAGCGCAATGTAAACTATTCCTTAGTGTCTTTGAATATGCGTCGTTTTAAGTTTATGAATGAAATTTTAGGACGAGATAAATCGGATGATTTTTTATGTCGTGTTGTTACATGTATTCAATCTATGCTTAAAAAAGATGAAATCATTTGTCGAGACAGTGCAGATGTTTTCTATTTATTGTTGAATGATACAAATGAAGACGAGGTGGCTAGACGAATTTATGATATGTTTACGAAAATTCGCCAGAATACAAAAGATTTTCGATATGAATATGAATTTTGTTGTGGTGTCGCAAGTAATATAGAAGATCAGGAGAAATATACTTTTGAGCAGATGCTCACAAATGTGATGTTTGCGTTAGCTCAATCAAAAGAAGCCTCTTCTGAGAATATTTGTTTCTTTGATGAAGAAGTACATAAGAAAAAAGAATTTGAAAACTTTATTGAATCAAATATGCAGCAGGCACTGGATTCACAATGTTTTGAAATGGTATTACAACCTAAAATGAATCTACAAACAAATTCTGTAATCGCAGCAGAGGCACTTGTTCGTTGGCGCTTAGAGGATGGAACGTATTTACCTCCATCTAGTTTTGTAGATATATTTGAAAAGAATCGTTTTTGTTCAAAACTTGATTTTTATATGTTGAAAAAGGCGATACAGCAAATTCGTAAATGGATAGATATGGAAATAAATCCTGTTAATATTTCAGTGAATCAATCCAAAATTGTTTTTTATCATGAAAATTATATTTCGGAATTAAAATCTTTATTAGAAGAATATAATGTATCGGGATCTTACATTACGTTAGAAGTATTAGAGAGTACAGTTATTGAAGATATTGATATTTTTAATTCTATCTTAACAGAAGTAAAAAAATTAGGCTTTTCTGTTTCTTTAGATGATTTTGGCAGTGGATATTCTTCTTTGAATGTTTTATCAAAATTACAGATTGATGAGTTGAAAATTGATCGTATCTTCTTACATACAAAATCAGAGGTTGATAATCAAAGAACTAAATGGATTTTGGAATCCATTATTGATATCGCGAAAAAATCACAAATTCTAGTAGTCGTCGAAGGTGTGGAATCTAAGCAGGATGATCTATTTATTAAAAACTTAGGCGCAGATGTAGGACAAGGATATTTCTATGGTCGTCCTCTTTCAATATCTGCATTTAATGATTTAATTGAAACAAAATAGGTGTATTATTAAATCAGTATGAAAAAGAATAAGATTATAAGTGCAGTTATTTGTATCTTGATGGTATTAACACTTTTGTGTGGATGTCAAGATTCAAAAAAGTATCCTACAGAGTGCAAAGAGAGTCCTTCGCAAACAGAAGAGCAGGTTTTATGGCCAAGTTATGAGCAGGCGGATGTTTTAAGTGATGGAAATCTGGCTCTTGTAGATTTTACTCATAAAGATGATGGGTATATTTGTGCAAGATTGCTTCAGGAAGTGACCGGAATCAAGCTGCAGATACAAAAAGATGATAAAAAATATAATTATGATTTAAAGACGACCGATTTTACTACATTCCCTGTAAATATGGAGAATGGAACTTATACAATAAAAATTTTGCAACAAATTGAAGGAACAAGATATGCGATATGTGCTTCTACTTCCATGGAAGTCAATTTGACCAATGATCTTGCTCCTTATTTATATCCAAACCAGATTGTGGATTATACAATCGATTCATATGTATACAAAAAGTCTTTTGAGCTTGTAAAAGAAGATCGAGATGACTTAACTCGAATCGCACATTTATTTAAGTATGTAGTGGATACATTGGATTATGATGATCAAAAGGCTAAAGATGTCAGTGAGACATTTGTCTTGCCAGATATCGATGGTTCTTTAAAAAGTCATAAAGGAATATGTTTCGACTATGCGGCAAGTCTAGCTGCTTTATGCAGGATTCAGGGGATTCCTGCTAAAGTTATTGTAGGCTGGACTGATATTGAATATCATGCCTGGGTTGAAATTTATTTGAAGGATAAGGGTTGGATTAATCCTAAAATCTATTTTAAGAAAGAAAAATGGAACCTTGTAGATCCTACTTTTTCTGATTCGAAAAACTCGGATTATGAGGGAAAATATGATGAAGTGTATCACTATTAGGAGGCGTATGTATGTTATCGAACAAAGAAAAATTTATTTTTACTAGTGAATTGGCTTTAGCTATATCGAATGGACTGCAAATTGAAGAAGGCTTAAAGATGTTGGCTGGTTTTGATGCGGGGGTAAGTCATTGTGCAAAAAAACTGATGGATATCATGCAGGATGGGACTTCTTTTGTGGATGCACTAAAACAGTCGAATGATTTTGATGAATATATGATTCAAATGGTTGTTGTAGGGCAAAGTATCGGGAATCTAGATGTGGTTCTTAAAGAATTAAGTGTCTATTATGAAAGACAAAAAAAGTTGAATTATCAAATTCAAGATGCAATCACATACCCTTTTGTGTTGATATTAATGATGTTTGTGATTGTGGCGGCATTGATATTTAAAGTGTTTCCTATCTTTGAAAATATTTTAAGACAAATGTCAATGTCATTATCACTAATGAATACAGCTCGAATTCTAAGTTATATTGGTTTCTTTATTTTATTGGTAATTCTTGTTTGTGGTGTCATTTTATATATTTTATATAAAAAGAGTTCGAATAAGGCTTGGGCTACAAAATTACCTTTTTTTTCAAAATTGAACTATCAAACTGAAATGACAAAATTCACATATATTCTTTCCTTGTTTGTATCGAGTGGATATTCTTTGATTGATGCGGTGGATGTTATCTTACAATCGATTGATCATCCTCTTTTAAAAGATAAGGTTGTTCATGTGAAAGAACGTATGTTAGAAGGTGAGAGTCTTTCAAAAGCTCTAGTAAATGAAGGTGTATATGATCAAGGTTATGGCGCTTTATTGATGGCAGCTGATGAAAGTGGTCATCAGGATGAAGTGTTAAAGACGTTATCTAAACACTATAAAGAAGATCTAGAGAGAATGCTTTCAAGTTTTTTAAATCGTTTAGAACCAACTATGATAGCGGGTCTATCATTATTGGTAGGATTTGTTTTAATTTCAATTATGCTTCCTTTGATGAATGTCTTGCAGACGTTGGGGTAGCATATGAAAATAAAGAACATATTGTTCTTTGTCTTGTTTTTAATATTGATATTGTTTGGTTTTTCAAATATCAATAAGAGTACAGAGAATTTAGATATAGATCGCGTAAAGAACAGTTTGGATACGGCATTGATTACTTGTTACAGTGTGGAGGGTCGTTATCCTGAAAGTGTTCAATACTTAAGGAAAAACTATGGTTTTACTTATGATAAAAATAGTTATTTTATAACATATGACTGGCAAGGGGACAATGTATACCCAAATATTTATGTGTATAGAAAGGGGAATGAATGATGAAAAATGCAGGTGTTTTCTTTTCTCTTTCTTTATTGTTCTTGTTTGTGGTGTGTTGTTTTATGTTGCTGAATATTCAAATCGAAGATTATACGATGCTTCAAAGACGCACAAAACATGATTTTGAAACATATACTCCTGTTTCTTATGTCACGAATAAGATTCATAGTTATGATGCCGAAGATGGAGTGTGTGTTCTTGTTGTGAATGATCAAAAGGTGATCAAGCTTTCGGATGCGAAAAGCGATACATATTTGTATAAATCAGGAACGAGTTTGATGGAACTTTGCGTTGTTAAGGATATGGAACCGGATTTAACGATGGGACAGCCGTTAATGACTTGTCATGATTTTGATGTAGAAAAAGATGTAAATACTATCTCATGTAAGATCAATGGTGTTACTTTTTATGTAAATATAAGAAGTGAGGTGGCATCATGACAAAGAAGCCATTTTCATTCTTTTTAGAATTATTGTTTGTGTTATTCTTCTTTTTGATTACTTCTACGATTTTGATTGAAATCTATGCGAAGATGGTGCAAATTTCGCAAACGGACACGTATCGTCAAGATGCCATGGTTATAGCGCAAAATAAAATTGAAACGAGTGCTAGTGTGGGTGAATATTCGCAAGAGATGAATGATAATATATATGATGTTAAGATTTCAAATGTAAATAGGAATGAATATTGTATTCGTATTTATGTAAAGGAAAAGAAAGTGTTGGATTATAAATATTATCAAGAGGAGAATCACTAATGAAACAATCAAGAATAGGATTAGGTGTAGTTACAATGCTAAGCATATTTGTCGTTGTCTGCATGTGTGTATTAGTGTTGTTTTCATCAAATAGGGTATACCAAATCCATGAACAGACCAATCGTAGTTATGCGTTTAAAAAGGCGTACTATGAAGCTGAAATCAAAGCCCATAAATTAATAGATGAAAATCAAACGGATTTTTTGGTTCATGTAAAGGGTGACACATATTTAAAAGTAAAAGTAAAAGATGACAAAATCGTTATCTTTAAAACGATTGTGAAAGGGGAATAAAATGGAAGTTGTTGAAATTTTAAAAAAAGCTATAGACCAGAATGCTTCAGATATTTTCTTTGTGGCTGGAAGTCCATGTATGTTTAAGGTGGGACAACAGTTAGTTAAGGTTACGCAAGAGAAAATGATGCCAAATGATACAAAGGATATTGTTCAACAGTTGTATGGTTTTGCCCCCTATTGTTCATATGAGAATTTTGTGGCAAATGGAGAAGATGATTTTTCTTTTTCTTTATCCCAGGTTGGTCGTTTCCGTGTGAATGTGTATCGTCAAAGAAACTCAGAAGCTGCTGTATTGCGTGTGGTTAATTTTGATTTGCCAAATCCAGAAGATTTAAATATTCCAGAATCTGTCTTAAATCTTTCAGATCGAAGAAAAGGGATTATCTTAGTGAGTGGTCCTGCAGGCAGTGGTAAAAGTACGACGTTAGCTTGTTTAATAGATCGCATGAATGAGACAAGAAGTTGTCATATTATTACGATTGAGGATCCAATCGAATTCTTGCATTCGCATAAAAAGTCAATTGTATCCCAACGAGAGGTATATCATGATACGGCAAGTTATTTAAATGCATTAAAATCGGCATTGCGTGAGGCACCTGAAGTTATTTTATTGGGTGAAATGCGTGATGAAGAAACAGTTTCTACAGCTCTTTCCGCGGCTGAAACCGGACATTTAATTCTATCTACGTTACATACTGTAGGAGCTGTAAATACAATTGATCGTATTATTGATATGTTTCAAGGTCATCAAGATCAAGTGCGTTCGCAATTATCAATGATTTTAGAGGCTATCATTAGTGAGCAATTAATCCCAGGAAAAGATGGAGAATTGATTCCTGTGTTTGAAATTATGCTGGTCAATCCTGCGATTCGTTCGCAGATTCGTGAGAATAAGATTCATCAGATTGAGAATACAATGATTTCGAATCGACAGAACGGTATGGTTATGATGGATGATGCGATCTATGACTTGTATCAACAAGGTAAAATCACAAAAGATATTGCGATTCAGTATAGTCTGCATCCGGATCGTATGAAAACCTTAACTTTGTAAAAAATGTATAACTACAATTGAATTTTTAAATGAATAGTTGAAATTTCCTGTATTTATGGACGATTTCAACTTTTTTGTCGGCAGAATCTATGATATAATGGAGTTATACAGTATAACTACTTTTGGAGGCTATTATGTTACTCAAAAATGTTAAGGTAATTCGTCCTAAAACGACTAAAATTCAAAAAAGAAATGGTATCGGATATGTGTATCAGGTTATTGGAAAATCTTATAAAAAAGATAAAAAATATACGGTGGAAAATAGAAAACTGATTGGTAAAATGATTGATGAGGAATGGATGATTCCCAATGAATATTTTGAACAGTATTATCCGGATGTCTGTGTAGAACAGGAAACACCTGAGTTTTCGGATACACTGCGTATTGGTTGTTTTCTTGTTGTTCAAAAACTATTTAGAGATTTACAGATTGAGAATGTGCTGTCATCTATATTTGGTGATCTGGGATTATTTATTGAAGATATTGTTTCTTATATGATCACGAATGAGAGCTGTACATTTCAGTATTATTCTAATTTTATGAGGAATCATCCTGTGGTGGATAAGAATATACGTGATGATACGCAGATCAGCAGATTATTAAAATACAACATTAAGGAAGAGGATATTAACCTGTTCTTGCGTGCATGGAATCAGATGAACAACACAAAAGAGTGTGTCTATGTTGGGTATGACAGCACCAATTTCAATACGAATGCATATGGAATTGAATTGGCTGATTATGGACATCCAAAAGTAGATGAAGGACTGCCACAGTATAATCTAGCCTATGCAGTGAACCAGAAGGATTCTACACCGTTGTTTTATGAATTGTATGATGGAAGTGTTATCGATAATACAGAACTGGAAATCATGTTAGAAGAGGCAAAGGAGTTTGGACACGAAAAGTTAGGGGTATTAATGGATCGTGGATATATCTCGGAAAAGAATATAAAGGCATTGAGAACAAAAGGATATGAATATATTCTGATGATGAAACAAAACCAGAGAATATGTCAGGAAATAATAGAAGAATATGGTGCGGCGGTGCAGTCATTAGAAGGATATTATATTGGTGAACATGGAGTTTATGGAACAACAGTAAAAAAACAATTGTATGGTCAGGAAACAAATATACATGTTTACTATGACGATATAAGAGCTAGTGAAGAAAAAGTAGCGCTTATGAGTAGATATGAAACGTGGGAAAAAGAAATTGAAAAGAAAGTGGCAAAAAGAATAGCTACAGAAGGAGAGATGAAAAAATATAGAAAAGTATTCAAGCTAAAGTATGATCAAAATGGATATTTGGTTGCATACCAGAGAAACAGCCGATATATAAAGGAAGAAATAAGAAACCTTGGATTTTTCTTTATTATAACGTCAGAAGAAATGAGCGCATCCAAAGCACTGGATATATATCGAGGCCGAGATAATATAGAAAAGATGTTCAGAAGTTTGAAGAGTGGAATAGATTTTAATAAGGCACGTGTACATACAACAGAGTCTTTGAAATCAAAAGTATTCGTAACATTTATCGCAATGATTGTAAGGAATGAGTTGTTTCAGAAAGCTGAGGAGTTAAGAAAAAAGAACCGTAAAGCATATACGGTTCCAGGAATGATAACGGAGCTTGAAAACATAGAATGTACAAGAAACAGTGTAGGAAGATATAGAAGAAAATACGCACTGACTGCAAAACAAAAATTGATATTAAAACAATTTGATATGGATGAAAAATATATTGACAGAAGCATTGGTGAATTCAGCTACTAATGCTTCTTTTATTTTTTAGTTATACAAATTCTGCAAAGTTAAGGTAATATCAAAGGCTGGATGAAAAATTCCAGTCTTTTTTTTGCTTTCATCAAAAAAGAGTCCAGACAATCAAATGTTGTCTGGACTTTTGGTGAGTAAAGCTTATTGTCTTCGAATGTCTAAATCAAGGGTTTTATTTGTTGCATCATAGTGTATATTGACTAATATATTATCGTTGTTGACGCCTAAAAAAGATTTTTCTGGAGAATTTGGATCAATGGAATCAAAACCTTTCTCCTTTATTTTCTTTATATAGTCAAAATATTTATTTTCTTCTACTTCATAATAATGAATGGCATATTTATTCTTTTTGTTGAAAACCGTTCGTGAAATAGAATCTGTTTTTGGCAATAATGAGTTTAATTCACTTACTGGAGAAGACAGATTTTTCTTTTCTTCTTTAGCATCTTCTTGGATCAAACGATTGTATTCTTTTTCTTTTGCTTCTTTTACTGTCATAGAATCATAATTTGGATTATTGGCCAAGTCTTTTTCGTTACCATTTTCATCCATGACTGTAGATGCATCTGTGAAGCCACCATTTTTCTTATTATAGAAAACCTCATCTGAATCATTGAATCCCTCAAATTCTTCAGTTAAATAGTTATTTACATCCATAGCTAGTAAAGCATAATATTTAGCTTTTTTTGCCTGAATGGCTCCTGAATCTTGATCACTATCATAATATTTTCCATTCACTTCTTTTGTTCCATGTATATATTCTCCATTTGGTAAACGAATAATTGTATCTGAATCACTATATGAAGAGAATGAATCATAAGCTACATTATCCTTTAGAATATATTCCTTGATATTTTTTGTGTTTGTGATGGTAGGTGTAGAAGAGCATCCAGTGATTAAAAGTAAACTGGTGATTGCGATAGCTAATTTTTTCATAGTTAAGTGCCTGCCTTTCTAATTTAAGTATACTATATTATTTTAATTATTGACTAGTTATGAATGAAAGGACATAAAAATGAATAAGAGGATAGTTTTTAAATTACAATGTCTTTTTCTAATGTTAAACTTCATATTTGATTAGTTGAATGTCTTCTAGTTTTTCAATACCTAATCTATTGTATTTTTCTGAGAATAAACGTATAATCAATGTCTTTTATTAACGTGTTATTCAAAAAAATGACCTTTTGTTCATCAAGAATAAAATTTTTATAAAATGACTATATAATATATAATATAAATAATCCATACATTAAGACTGTGGATAAAAGATGTGTGCAAGGATGTGTGCAAGACATGAGGAAAATATCAAGAAATAAGAAAAATAAAATGACAATTATATTAATAATAGTAGTGATAGGTATTGTATTTTCTTTGTTTGTATTATATTTGATAAATGGAATAAAAAATCAAGTACCGGAAGATTTTTGGAATGTAACAGCACAGGCTTTGGATTATAAGGATTATCAAGAAGGAAAATGGAAAATATCCGTAGAGGAAAATGTAAAAGATCATCCTAGAATATTTATTCAAAATATAGAAGAAAATGCCACCGTTTCTTATGGTTTTCAAGAAGATGGAATCACATACATCTATGATCTGCAGACAATCGAAGATGATCAAACCATTAATAATGAAAAACTAACGATTCAATCGACGGATACAGAGTATAAGAAGTATTCTATGGATTATATGAATGTTATCTATCATGGACCTTTATATTTTGACACAATCACAGCTTCAGGAGATATAACAGTTCAAAATGACGGTTCACTTCTATTTGACGATACACCATTTTTAAAAGAAATGATGGAAAGAGAAAGAACTTTGATTCAAGAATTTGAAGAGAAGTTTGATTTAGATTATTCAAAGACGGATTTTGTAAATCTTCCTGAATTGTTCAAAGATGTACAGTTTGATGAAAATACAAACTACAATGAATCATTAGATGCAATACAGTATTTCAGTAATGCAGATATCAATGCCAAAGGATATCAAATTCAAACCTTTTTAGAATTAGATAAAAACGGGAATACAGGTATCCTTGGTACATATGTGGCTGAGCAAAAAATGTATGGATCGCAAGTGAATGTCACCCTTCAACCTAGAAGTATTGAGAATTGTTATGATTTGATTCCAGTTTATGATTATGATGCGGAATATACGGCATATATATCTGAAAACATGATTTATCTTTATCCAATCGATATTACAGATGAATCCTTGAATCAGGAAATGCAAAGCAACTGTCCAAATAGTGTAAACCAACTTAGTTCTGATACAAAACCAATAGAGATGTGGTAGAAAATAAAAAAAAGAGAGGGGTTCAATATGATTAAAATAGAATATATTATGACAAAAAATATGGTAGAGAATGTATTAAAAAAAAATGTTTCACTCTATACTAATAAAATATTATTAATTTTCATTTTAATATTTACTCCCATCACCATTTTTTGTTGTGGATTCTTTTGTGGAACCTTACGTATCGAAGATATTCTTCTTGCCTTATTTATAGTTATATCAAGCTTATTAATTTGGACTCAAATTGTTTGTATCATTATAACAAAGAAAAGGGTAAAAAATACCTTTGAAAGAGTACGAATAATGTATGGAGATACAGATGAATTTCCAGAAGCAATTGTTTTTGAAGAAGACGAATGGCTAGTTGAGGGAGAAAAAAGAAGTTTAAATTTTAAATATGAAGATATGGTAAAATACTTTTTTCTTGATAATCAATTATGCATCGTCACAAAAGGAAATTGTCTAGTTAATTTTCCTATAGATCCAAATTCAGAACAAGCAAAACAAATAGAAAAGCTTTTAGTTCAGAAAGGTAACGCAAAAAAAATCAGGTGGTTTTTATAAAAATTTCTAACTTTTAAAATAAAGAATCACTTTGGTACATAGAATTTATAATTTATATGTTAAGAAGTCAGAGGATATTAAAAGGAATATCCTCTGACTTCTTAACATATAACACGTATAATTAATATAAAAGAGTTTTAACCTTCCGAATATATAGTTTCTTTTGCTTTCTCATAGGGATTAAAAGATTTAACAAATATTAAAATTAAACATTTTCATGAATAATTCCGGTTAAATATGTTTAATATTATTTTTTCAGTTATATTTTTGTTGTTCTTTGAAGCAACTTTCTGCACGTTCATTCATACAGATTAGGGGGGAAGGGTTATGTTGAATGTATTGATTATTGATGATGATTTAAAAGATTCTAAAGATCTTGAAAAGTTATGCATCTATTATTTTAATAAACGTAATATCGATTACAAGATTAATATTGAATTAAAATTAAATGAGAATTTGGATACCTTTTCTAATGTAGACATATTATTTTTGGATGTAGAAATCGGAAATAATAATGGAATTGAATTTTCTAAAAAACTTAGAAAAGTTTATCCGGAATTAATGATCATCATTACTTCTAAATATTCACAGTATTTGATTGATGGGTATTCTATCGATGCCAAACGATATTTTTTAAAACCAATTGATGAAAATATATTTAATGAAGAAATGGAGAATGTACTAGGTGCGACATTTCAAAAATATATGGGGTTCTATGATTCTAAAATTGCACCATATAAAATTCACTATGATAAGATTCTCTATGTTGAATTTTTAAATCGTGCAACTGTACTTCACTTTTTAAATGGAGTACAAATAAAAACAAGTTACCCTTTGAAATATTGGATTGAAAAATTAACAGAATATGGCTTTGCGCAACCTTATAAATGTTATGTGGTAAATCTTAAATATATTTCTGGTATTAGTAAAGATGAAAGAGATCTTTTCTTATCGAACAATGAGAAAATTCCTTTGTCAAAATTTTATAAAAAGACCTTTATTGACAATTATTATAGATCTTTATTTAAATTATTATGATGTTAATATCAGTATCTTTAAATTTATTGTTTTTAACACTTTTTATCAGGTCTTTTAGTGAATTCAAAAATAATAAATTTGTATTGCCAACATATATTATAGTCGTTTTAATTCAGTGGTATTTAAATCAGAATGGAATGACATTTTATGGCCGATGGATTATTCTACTTTTGAATCTATGTTACATTATGCTTATGTACAAAGGTAAAATATCAAAAAAATTGATTTATTTTATTTTTGTTTATTTTATTTTCGCAATTTCAGAATTAGTATCGATTCTACTTTTAGAAATTTTTAATGTTGTTAGTGCACCAATAGATGTACATTCATCTACATATTTAATTGTGATTTTAACAACACAGATTATTTCGTATACAATAGGATTTACATTGTCAAAGTTCTATCATGATAAGAATACAATCAAGTTTACATACATTGTGTTGATTCCGATTATTTTCCTTTTAGGGATTGCTTTATGTTACAAAGATTATCGTGAAATCCTACAGAAGAATCAAATATTCTTGAATGTTTTCTTCTTTTTAACAATTCTAATCTTCATTTCATTTTTAATTCAATATGGCTTTATTCACAATTTACAGATTAAAGAAGAATTGAAATTAGAAAAGATGGAGAATGAATTTAATGCTATAAAATTTGATATGATGGATAGAAACTATAAATCAAATTTTAATTTTATGCATTCGTTACTGCATGAAATCACGACATTAAAAAATAGGATAGAAAAATCAGAAAATCAGGCGGAATATGCACAAAGTATAGATGCAATAGAAAAAATTGTATTGGAAAATTTTAATCAGATTTATTCGAATAATATCGCAATGTCTGTAGTTTTAAATGAGTACAAAAGTAAATTAAAAAATAGACACATAAAACTTTCGATGAATCTTCCAACAGATATTTTTTCAAATATTAAATATGATGAACAAATCAATTTGTATCTATGCTTATTTGATGTGATTTGTGAAAAAATTAAAGAAAATAGTGTTCTTAGCATACAAGGTTGTTCAACTAAACTACAGGATGTGATTAAAGTTGTTTTTGAATCACAAGAACAATATGTTGAGTTTGATAAACTATTCAAAGAATTTTCATATATTCAAACTTATTCATTTGAAGAAAATGGATATTTCGATGGACTTATCATATATAAGAAGTAGAAAAAGTATAGACTTATAATGGTGCTTACATCCTCGTAGGTACCTTTTTTAAATTCCAGTCTTTCATTTCTTTTAGAATAAGAATAAAATAATCAAAAAAGGAGAATCCTTATGACAAAATTTTATGAACAAGTAAAAGAGAGATTGATGCGCTACGCAAGAATCAATACAGAATCCGATCCACATAGTACAAGTGTTCCAACAACATCTTGTCAGCATGATTTAGCTAGTGTTATCTATGAAGAGCTTCAAGAAATTGGTGCTACAAATGTATATTATGATAAAGATACATGTGTAGTATATGGATCTTTAGAAGCGAATGTAAAAACGGGTAGAGCCATTGGTTTTGTGACACATATGGATACAGCTCCTGATGCGAGTGGTAAAGATGTGAAGCCTTGGGTGTTAGAAAACTATGATGGAAATGATATTGTTTTAAATAAAGAAAAAAACATTATTATGTCACCATCTGTATTTCCCAATCTGAAACAATATATTGGTCAGGATTTGATTTTAACGGATGGTACAACACTACTTGGAGGGGATGACAAGGCAAGTATTGCAGCTGTCATGACGCTGTTGGAATATTTAGTAAAACATCCAGAAATTAAGCATAATTTTATTTCTGTCGCATTTACACCAGATGAAGAAGTAAGTGGACTTGCTAAAGATTTAGATTTAGAACGCTTCAAATCACCCATCGCATATACACTAGATGGAGATCATTTAGGCTATTATATGGATGAAACATTTAATGCGAGTCTTTCAACGATTGAGATTCATGGTATTTCAGTACATACAGCTACCGCAAAAGGCATTATGAAAAATGCGGTGGATATTGGAAATGCATTCTTAAATAAATTACCGGCATTAGAAAAACCACAATATACCCAAGGAAGAGAAGGCTTTTATCATGTGGTGAGTTTTAATGGAGATTGCGAATATGCCAAGATTGAAATCAATGTTCGTGATCATGATAGTTTACAGTTTGATATTCGAAACAATGCATTAAAGATGATTGTGGATATGTTAAATAAAGAGTATGGACAAGGTACCATAAATATTACACAAAGAATTCAATATCGTAATTTAAAAGAAGTGATTGATCAAGTACCATTTATGATTCCATACTTGAAACAAGCCATTGAAAGTATAGGATTAACACCTCAAACAGAACCATTTAGAGGAGGAACCGATGGCTCAGCCTTATCTCATAGAGGACTTCCTTGTCCTAACTTATCGGCGGGATATGAAAATGCGCATGGACGTTTTGAATATGTTCCCATTCAGTCGATGGAAAAGAATGTGGAAATCTTATTGAATCTAATTGATATATATGCGAAATGTGACTGTTAAAAAGGTCACATTTTTTGGTTGCGTACTGTTTGAATTTTTAGTATAATACACTCAGTCGCAGAGATGGTGAAATGGCAGACACGCTGTCTTCAGGCGGCAGTGCGAGAGATCGCGTGAGGGTTCAAATCCCTTTCTCTGCACCATATAAATTATGCCGACTTAGCTCAATTGGTAGAGCAACTGACTTGTAATCAGTAGGTTGTGGGTTCAATTCCTATAGTCGGCACCACTTGTGACCCGTTAGCTCAGTTGGTAGAGCATTTGACTTTTAATCAAAGGGTCGGGCGTTCGAATCGCCCACGGGTCACCACTTATATTTGCAGGTGTAGTTCAATGGTAGAACTTCAGCCTTCCAAGCTGACTACGTGAGTTCGATTCTCATCACCTGCTCCATGTAAAAATCTACTCGCAAGCGCGAGTTTTTTTTGTATCTAAAATGCCAAGGATTAATCCTTGGCACTTTTTATAAATTCATATATATCCTCGTAAATTATTTGATTCTCTTTTTCATTTAAGATTTCATGTTTTAAAGTCGGATACAATTTACTAGATACATTCTTATATCCAACACCCATTAAAAATTGTTTCAATTGTTCAAATTTATCCTTACCCTGAATGACCGGATCTTCTTGACCTGCAATCATAAATATATGTAAGTTTTCATTAGTGACATTCCATCCTTTTTTATCAAAAGCTTTGATCATCAATTGAAATAAGTTAATAAAACCATTCGTTGTAAATAAGAATCCACACAATTCATCTGCTTCATATTGCTCTACATTCTCAACACATTTACTCAACCAACGATTGCCCGATTCATATCCTGCAAAAGCCATCTTATTCAATAAGCCATTACCTTTCTTCTCCTTATAGAAAGGCTTTAATATTTTTGCCAATGCCAAACCTAGACTTGCCGCCGAATTTTCAGTAGGAGGACCACACAAAATCAGTTGATCAATATATGCATCATATTTCTTTAAGTAACAACGAGCCACTAAAGTCCCCATACTGTGACTAAATAACGTTACCTCTAATCCAGGATACATTTCACGTACATATTCCGTAACCTGGAATAAATCCTCCACAATATAATCCGCATTTTCAGTATAGAAATATCCATAATCATTTTTTGATTTCACGCTACTTCCATGACCTCTATGATCATGAATCACACAAATATAGCCACGATCATTTAAATATCGCATAAAGTCAAAATAACGCTCTTTATGCTCGGCCATACCATGCGAAAACTGTACGATTCCTTTTGGATTCTTGCACTCCATAATCGCAATCTCTAATTTTAACCCATCTTGTTTTGATGTTATTTTCTTAATTATCATATTATAGTACCTACATATCTTTCTTGTACTCATTGTATCAAATATATAATTATCGAAACTATACAAAAACAAAAAAAAGACCATTTTTTAAAATGGTCCAACTAGTTTTCACTAATTTCTACTTTTACTTTGTGATCCGCTTCCACATCAAAAGTGATTTTTGCGAAGTCATCTAAATGATTTGTGACAATATTATGAACCTGATCAAATACTTCGTCCTCTTTTTCTTCAGACTTGCAATCATATTCAATAGATGTAACTGTGTGTTTTTTAATTTTTACATCTTTTAATTCTTCTAACATTGATTTCATAATTATCTACCTCGATATAAGTCTATCACTTATTAAATCCAGTTGTCAAATTTATGCATGAAGCCAATCTACCCTATGATAATAAATAAAGAACGTGATACTTGATAAAGACCAAGTAATTGGATAAATCCAATATACACACCAAATATTATGCACTAAAGCCCCCATGATTGTAAGACCTGTAACACGCACAAAACACCAACAAACCATCATTACAATCATTGGAACCATTGACTTCCCAGCCCCTCTTAAAATAGCCGACACACAATGTGAATACGCTAATAAACAAAAGAAGAAAGCACTCGTTTGTCCACGCAAAGTACCAAAATGAATAACTTCAGGTGTTGCGTCAAAGGCTGCAACAAACTGAGGACTAAAAACAAAGATGATTACACCAATAATTTCTGCCAAAGTCATCGAACAAATCATACCAAACTTAGCACCCTTTAAAACACGATCATATTGGCGAGCCCCTAAATTCTGTCCGACAAACGTTGTAAGCGCCATTGTAAAGCTGGTAATCGGCAAGAACGCAAATCCTTCAATCTTAGAATAAGCTCCACATCCAGCCATCGCCATATCGCCAAAAGAGTTGATATTCGATTGAACTACAACATTCGCTAGACCAATAATTGAATTCTGAAATCCACTTGGCAAACCATACTTCAAAATCTCACCTAAAAGCTCTTTATGAATTTTTACTTTAGAAGGAACAATACGATGCGTTCCCTTTGTCGTCAACAATAAATAGAGACAAAGACCTGCTGAAATATATTGCGAAATAATCGTAGCTAAAGCAGCCGATCCAACTCCCATCTTAAGTACCGCAATAAAGAATAAGTCTAAGACAATATTCACTACACTTGATACAATCAAATAATATAACGAATGCTTACTATCTCCTACAGCCTGCAATATTCCTACAAAAAAGTTATACATTATCGATCCAAAAGAACCTAAAAAATATATTTTAAAATAAGTTACCGAAGCTGCCATCACACTATCTGGAGTTCCCATCCAACGAAGCAATGTAGGTGTAAAGAAAACACCAATAAGTGTCATAATAAAACTTACAATCAATCCAAACGCAACCGTTGTATGAATCGCATTTTGCATACGCTCTATTTCTCTTGCGCCAAAATAACGCGAAATGACTACACCTGCACCAATCGCAACCCCATTAAAGAAGCCAATCATCAAGAATATAATGTTTCCACTTGAACTCACCGCCGCAAGTGCCTGACTCCCCAAAAAGTTTCCAACAATTAAGGAATCCACTGTATTATATAATTGCTGAAATAAATTTCCTAATAAAATAGGTAACGCAAAGAAAACCATCTGTTTAGGAATCGATCCAGATGTCATTAACTTTTGTCCTTGTGCCAACCCTAACACCTCCTACACTACTAAAAGAAAAGGAAGCTTAAACTTCCTTGTAAAAACTTTGTAGATGACTACAAGAAGCATCAAACTGTTCTTTTTCTTCTTTTGTCATTTCAATCTCAACAACCTCTTTGACACCTGTCGCATCTAAAATAGCCGGTACACTTGTGAATACACCATCTTGTCCATATTGACCATCTAAATACGTAGAAATAGGAAGTACTACGGATTCATTAAACATCAATGCACGAACAATACGTGTTGTACTTGCGGCAATACCATAACATGTATTTCCTTTACGATTGAAGATTTCCCAACCATCTTTCTTTACCGCTTCATGAATACTTTCAAACATCCCCTCATTCATGCGTGTTGGATTATCTTTAATGATTTGGTAAATGTCTTTACCACCCACACGAACTGTACTCCATGGAATCATTTCACTATCCCCATGTTCACCTAAAACATAAGCATGAATACTCTTTGGATCTACATCAATACAATCAGCAATATGACATTGTAAACGAGCTGAATCTAATAACGTTCCTGAACCAATGATTTGATTTGCTGGTAAACCAGAAACCTTATAAGCCACATAAGTCATAATATCGACTGGATTTGAAACAACTACGATAAATCCATTAAATCCATTTTCTATAGCACTCGAAACAATACTTGTAACAATCTTAGAGCTTGATTTTAAAGCCACTAAACGATCGTTTTCCTTACCCATTGGAGCACTTGCGGTAATAACCAAAACATCTGCATCTTTGCAGTCTGTATAATCTCCCAATTTAATTTCCATATTACGATTCATAAAGGCAATACTATGAATCATATCTAATGTTTCACCTTTAGCCCTTTCTGTATTCATATCAATTAATACAATTTCATCGCAAATTCCTTGATTGATCATACAAAAAGCTGTACTTGCACCTACATTTCCTGTACCAACAATTACTACTTTTCTCTTTTTAATCATAATGGCTCCTCCTACAAAAATTTAGAGATATATCCCTGTATAAATATTACCAAAATAATAACAGGAATGATATATGAAACATAGAAACCAACTTGTTTAGGAAAAGAAATTCCCTCTCCGCAATTGGCTTCCTTTAAAAAGTTTTTAAATCCCCATCCATATTTAGATGTACAAAACAATACATAGCAAAGTGATCCTAAAGGTAATAGATTATTCGATACAATAAAATCTTCTAAATCTTGAATGGTTGAACCAGCACCTAAAGGTTGAACAAAAGACAATACATTAAATCCTAATGCACATGGTAAAGATAACACAAAAACAAGCACAAAACTTACTTTGATTGTTTTTGAATGAGACCATCCTGTCCATTCCATTGTCATTGTAATGATATTTTCAAATACCGCAATAATTGTAGTTAATGCGGCAAAACTCAAAAACAAAAAGAACAAAGCACCCCAAATATTTCCAAACTGCATATTCGCAAAGATATTAGGTAATGTCTGGAAAATCAACCCAGGCCCTTGCCCAGGATCCACATTATACGCAAAACAAGCAGGAATCACGATGAAGCCTGCAACCAATGCAACAAATGTATCTAAACACACAACCGTAATGGCCTCAGATGTTAACTTCTTACTTTTATCAATGTAACTTCCAAATATCGCAATAGCACCAATACCTAAACTCAAAGTAAAGAAAGCTTGGCCCATGGCCGCAAATACGACATCCGATACATTTTGCATCTTTGAAAAATCAGGCAACAAGTAAAACTTTACGCCCTCCATAGCCCCTGGCAAAATGAGTGAACGAACAGCTAGCACAAGCATCAACACCAATAAACACAACATCATATACTTTGATACTTTTTCCACACCATTCTGCAAGCCTTTTGAACAAATGAAAAAACCAATACAAACAACTAGAAACATCATACCTACTTGAATCAAGGGATTTGACAACATTAAACCAAATTCATTATTAATTTGACCCACATTTAATCCATTAAAATCACCCATCAACATTTTGTAGCAATAATAAAACAACCATCCACAAACCGAAGTATAAAACATCATCAGTATGTAATTTCCTGCCATTGCCACATACTTCATAAAATGCCACTTTGTTCCTTTTGGCTCTAACACATCAAAAGATAGGGCTGCACTTTTTTGACTGGCACGTCCTACCGAATACTCCATAACCATAACTGGCAATCCTAATATGACTAGAAAAAATAAATAAATCAAGACAAATGCAGCACCTCCATATTGCCCTACAATATATGGAAAGCGCCAAACATTGCCAATTCCTATTGCGCATCCTGCGCTAATTAAAATAAATCCTAAACGATTTGAAAACCTATCTCTCATTTTTCCAACTCCCTATAAAAACAATCTAAACATCCTATATATTTACCATTCCAAGGTTTCATTCTTCCGCAATAATGTATGATAACACTATTCTTTTTCACCCAATCAAGATCTATCCTACTTCTTGGATTTCTTAGATTATAGAAATTCATCATTCTCTCACTCAAATTATATTTACGATAATCTACTAGTTTTGTCTTATCTCCATATAATGCCGTCAATACATCTTGATCAAAAAGTACAAGATTTTTCTTATATGCATTCACATAATTTAAAATATCTTGCTTATTTAATTGCTTACGCAATAATTCTAAATTCATCAACAAGACCCCAGTATTGATATATGGCACATCTTCTTTTAGCCCTAATCTTTTTGCATTTAAATGCGTCATACGCTCATTTACATGACTCGAAGCGATATAAAGATTACTTTCAAAATCCATGTTATACAATTCCCTTAAACTTTGAATCACAACAATATCCACATCCAAGTAAAGAATTCGATCCAATGTCTTAGGCAACAAATCTGAAGCGAATAATCGATAATAAATTTCTAGAGGATATCGAGATGAAATAGGAAACCCCTTAAATTCTTCTTCCTTTACTTCTATAAAATGAAAAGTACATTCCAAAAAAGAACGTCTTAAATCATCCATGTGTTTTTGATTTAAGTCATGATGCAAAATATAGAAATCAATATTTTTGTCAAACCGAATGATGGAACGTATACATGTCTTTGTCAAATCTATGAATTTTGCGTTAATTGAAAATAGAATGTTCATAAAATGATTTTATCACAAAATAAATTGAAAATCTTTTCATATTTTGTGATACAATACTTACATTAAGGAGATGATGATATGAAACTTATTATACCTAAAAACTACGATCCAGTATTAACTGTTAGAGAGACACAAGAAGCTATTAAATATATCCGTGATACATTTCAATATGAATTTGGTAAAGAATTAAATTTATCAAGAATTTCAGCACCCTTATATGTTACACAAAGTTCTGGTTTAAATGACAACTTAAATGGTACAGAAAAACCCGTATCTTTTACCATGAAAGAACTTCCTGGTGAACAAATGGAAGTTGTGCACTCTTTAGCAAAATGGAAACGTATGGCTTTAAAGAAATATGGCTTTAAATTGCATGAAGGCTTATATACAAATATGAATGCCATTCGTAAAGATGAAGAATTAGATAACTTTCATTCTGCTTATGTCGATCAATGGGACTGGGAAAAAATTATTTCTAAAAATGAACGCACAAAAGAAACATTAGTAGAACATGTACGTACTATCTTTAAAGTCATCAAGCATATGGAACATGAAGTTTGGTACAAATACCCTCAGGCAGTTAATCATTTACCTGATGATATTTTCTTTATCACAACTCAGGAACTATTAGATATGTATCCAAATATGAACGCAAAAGAAAGAGAAAACGCCATCACAAAAGAACATGGCTGCGTATTTGTGATGCAAATTGGTGATAAATTATCAAACAATGAAAAACACGATGGTCGTGCTCCAGACTATGATGACTGGACACTAAATGGAGATATCCTATTCTGGTATGAACCACTACAAAGTGCTCTAGAAATATCTTCTATGGGAATTCGTGTGGATGAAGATACATTATTAGAACAATTGAAAAAAGAAAACTGTTTGGAAAGATGTGAATTACCTTTCCATAAAGCCATTCTAAATAAAGAATTACCATACACTTTAGGTGGAGGAATCGGTCAATCCAGACTATGTATGCTTCTACTAAAAAAAGCACATATCGGAGAAGTCCAGGCAAGCTTATGGCCTGAAGTCATGGTCGATACATGCTTAAAAAATAATATTCAAATTTTGTAGGACAATTGTCCTACTTTTTTATTATCGTAGCATTGGAATTGGATATATAATTCTCATACTTTAAATCTGACAATTCACATCCATAAACTGAAATGTTTCCATCACAAACAGTGATAGATCCGTCTGTATTTTCTTGGTATCCATCATATATATAGGCACCCGCAAACAATAGGCCATCCATTATGTTATGTTTAATATCAATATCATCACATATTACACTAACAGTACATTGATCTTTATTTGTGCTGCTTTTTAAATATGTGTAATACGCTCTACCTAAATCAAAATATTTTTCCATTTTTACTCCTAAAGAAAAGGAATAGGTATCTACCTACTCCTTATATTCTTATTCTTCAGATTGGATATCCATTGAATTATTGTCTGCAGTTTCTGCATCTTGTAGAATTGATTCTTCTACTGAAGCTTCTACACTATCCATCGTATCTCTATCATCAGAGCCAGATACTAGTTTGTCGAACTCTTCATCATGAACTTCTTTCATACGTGCAATACGTTTGTCACGAAGTTCTTTTGCCTTTTCTGCAACAATTAGATTTTGTGGACGATCTCCCTGGCATCCTGTACCTGCAGGAATCAGCTTACCAATAATAACATTTTCTTTCAAACCAATTAAGTGGTCAACTTTACCCTTAATAGTCGCATCTGTAAGAACCTTTGTAGTTTCCTGGAATGAAGCGGCTGATAAGAAAGAATCTGTTTCAACAGAAGACTTAGAAATACCTAATAATACTGGTTTGAATGTAGCAGGAGTTTTACCGCTTAACAATGCGTTACGATTGATTTTTGTGATGTTATTCAATGATAATTGAACACCAACATTTAAATCAGTATCTCCACTATCTACAACGATTACTTTCTTCATCATCTGTTTGATCATTACTTCCAAGTGCTTATCACTAATTTCGATACCTTGGCTTTGGTATACTTTCTTAACTTCCTTCAAGATATAGTCTTGAACTTCACGTACACCAGCAACACGTAATAATTCTTTTGGATCTAATGGACCTTCAGTCAACGCAACACCGGCTTCAATCTTTGCACCGACCTGAACCCATGGACGCATAGACTGGTTCGCGTTAATTTTATGAGAAACACTTTCGTGTTCGTTTGTGATAATAACTTCTTGGCGCATTGTTCCTTCAATACGTTCAATTGAAGTAATTTCACCTGAAATCTGAGCAATTACCGCAACACCTTTTGGACAACGAGCTTCGAACAATTCTTCAACACGAGGCAAACCTTGAGTGATATCTTCTGCACCGGCACCGGCAACACCACCTGTATGGAATGTACGCATTGTTAACTGTGTACCTGGTTCACCAATTGATTGAGCCGCCATGATACCAATAGCTTCACCAACTTCAACGTCTTTACCTGTAGCCATGTTACGTCCATAACATTTACGACAAATACCTAAACGAGACTTACAAGTAAATACAGAACGGATATACATACCTGTAACACCAGCATCTACAATTTTCTTAGCAAGTTCATCAGTGATAAATTCATCACTCGCAATAATTAATTCACCTGTCTTTGGATCTGTTACATCTTGTTTAGAATAACGACCAACTAAACGATCTTGTAATGGTTCGATAACAGAGTTTGTTTTGCGATCCATTAATGTTTCGATCCAGTAACCCTTATCTGTACCACAATCGTCTTCTTTGATAATTACATCTTGGGCAACATCAACCAAACGACGAGTTAAGTAACCAGATTCGGCTGTCTTTAAGGCAGTATCTGTAAGACCTTTACGCACACCGTGAGTCGAGATAAAGAACTCACTTACGTTCAATCCTTCACGGAAACAAGAATAGATAGGAACTTCTATGATGGTTGGTACATATTCACCAGCACCAGCTTTAGCGTGACCAGGTTTTGCCATTAAACCACGCATACCAGCTAACTGAGTAAAGTTTGACGCGTTACCACGAGCACCAGAAGTCGCCATCATGTTGATTGGGTTTTTACGAGGCAAGTTTTTCATCAATGATGTTACGATCTTGTCTTTTTGATCATCCCACATCTTAGATAAGTGACGTTCCCATTCTTCCATTGTCAACATACCTTTACGTTGTAAGTGTTTCAACTGATCGGCTTTAACACGACCCTCATCGATATATTCATCTTTGTGAGGAGCCACTTCGATATCTGACAAGGCAACTGTAATACCAGCTACTGTTGAATATTCAAATCCTAAAGATTTGATTTGGTCAAGAATTTCAGCAGTTTGATCTGCATCATAACGTTTGAAGACTTCGGCAATAACTTTACCTAAATCTTTTTTCTTAACCGCATCAACTAAAGGCATAGCTTCGATGTATTCTTTAATGTTTTGTCCTGGAGCAATAAAGTATTTATCAGGAGTACTAATAAAGTTTTCTTTTGATACCTCATTAATATATGGGAAATCTTCAGGGAACATTGAGTTGAACACAATCTTACCAACTGTTGTAATTAAATAATCATTTTTATGTTTTTCATCAAACGATGTTTTATGCATATTGCATACAGGCAATGCGATACGAGTGTGAAGGTGAACTTGTTTCGACTGGTATGCCATCATAACTTCATCTTCATCTGTGTATACATGACCTTCACTTTCACCAAAACGGTGCCAGTGAGCTGCTTCTAATGGGCAGCCAACTTCTTCGTAGTGTTTAGCTTCTGCAAAGAATTCTTCTTTTGTTTCTTCCATTGTTAAATAGAAGTTACCCATAACCATATCCTGTCCTGGCGTAACGATAGGTTTACCATCTTTAGGACCTAAGATATTGTGAGAACCAAGCATCATAACTAATGCTTCAGCACGAGCTTCTTCTCCTAATGGAACGTGGATGGCCATCTGGTCACCATCGAAGTCAGCGTTGAACGCAGTACATACTAATGGGTGAAGACGCATTGCACGTCCTTCTACTAATTTAGGCAAGAAGGCCTGAATACCCAAACGGTGTAATGTAGGTGCACGGTTCATTAATACAGGATATCCGTCGATTACTGTTTCAACAACGTCCCAGATACGAGGATCACGACGTTCGATTAATTTTTCTGCATTTTTAGGATTTTGTGCTAACCCTTGGTTTACGATTTCATTAATGATAAATGGTTTAAACAAGTTAACTGCCATTTCACGTGGAATACCACATTGGTACATTTTCAAATCTGGTCCAACGGCAATTACAGAACGACCAGAGAAGTCAACACGCTTACCTAATAAGTTCTGACGGAAACGACCTTGTTTACCTTTTAATGAATGAGATAATGATTTTAATGCACGTCCACCAGCACCTGTAATTGGTTTTGAACGACGACCATTGTCAATTAAAGCATCTACAGATTCCTGTAACATACGCTTTTCGTTTTGAACGATAATATTTGGAGTACCCAAATCTAACAATTTACGTAAACGATTGTTACGAGTGATAACACGACGATATAAGTCGTTCAAATCACTTGTCGCAAAACGACCACCATCCAATTGAAGCATTGGACGTAAATCAGGTGGTATTACCGGAATGTTAGTCAGAATCATCCATTCTGGTAAGTTTTCACTATTACGGAATGCATTGATTGTATCCAAACGTTTGATTAATTTCTTACGTTTTTCACCTTGTGCTTTTTCAAGCGCATCCTGTACTTCTTGATATTCAGATTCTAAATCAACATCTTGTAATAAACGTAGTACAGCTTCAGCACCTGTTTGAGCTGTAAATCCTGTTGAACCATAAATAGCTTGGTTTTCACGGAATTCACGTTCAGAAAGAATTTGTTTATAAGCTAAACCAGATTCTTTTGGATCCGTAACAATATAGCTTACGAAATATACAACTTCTTCCAATTGTTTTGGTGTTACATCCAACAACAATGCCATACGGCTAGGAATACCACGTAAGTACCAAATATGAGCTACTGGTGCAGCTAAGTGGATGTGACCCATACGCTCACGTCTTACGCTTGCTTTTGTGATTTCTACACCACAACGGTCACATACAACACCTTTAAAACGTACTTTTTTATATTTACCACAAGCACATTCCCAGTCCTTAGTTGGACCGAAAATGCGTTCGCAGAATAAACCATCACGTTCTGCTTTTTGTGAACGATAGTTAATTGTCTCAGGCTTTGTTACTTCACCATGACTCCATTTTAAAATCGTTTCTGGACTCGCTAAGCGAACCTGAATCGAGGCAAAATTGTTAATACTCATATTTTATACTACGCCTCCTCTTCTTCGTTATTTTCTTCTTCAATATCGTCTACTAGCTCTTCCTTTTGTGTTTGTTCTGGTAAAGGTTGAGCTGGATGAACGTCCTGGTCATCATCATCTAATGTGATGTCAACCTCGTTATTGTTTTCATCTAACAAACGAATATCGATTGCTAAACCTTGTAATTCGTGCATCAATACACGGAATGATTCTGGAACACCTGGTTCTGGAATATCTTTACCTTTAATGATGGCTTCATAAGTCTTGATACGACCTTGAATATCATCCGATTTGATTGTCAAGATTTCTTGTAATGTGTGGGCAGCACCATATGCTTCCAATGCCCAAACTTCCATTTCTCCAAATCTCTGACCACCATTTTGAGCTTTACCACCCAATGGCTGCTGAGTAACTAAAGAATATGGACCAGTAGCACGAGCGTGTAGTTTATCGTCAACCATGTGGGCCAACTTGATCATGTACATTACACCGACACTAATACGTTCATCGAATGGTTGTCCAGTTTGTCCATCATATAATACCTGTTTTCCATCGACAGTCATGCTTGCTTCGCGCATTACATCTTGTAAGTCTTCATTTGATAAACCATCAAATACAGAAGTAGAGAATTTAACACCTAATTTACGAGCAGCGTAACCTAAGTGGATTTCTAAAATCTGTCCGATGTTCATACGTGAAGGTACACCGAATGGGTTCAACAAGATATCAACTGGATGTCCATCAGCCATAAATGGCATATCTTCGATAGGTAAAATCTTAGAGATGACACCTTTGTTACCGTGACGACCAGACATCTTATCACCTTCAGAAATCTTACGTTTCTGAACGATATATACTTTAACACGCATATTTACTCCAGGAGGAAGATCCGATCCATCTCCACGTTTAAATACACGAATAGAATGAACAATACCAGCACCACCATGAGGTACTTTCAATGAATTGTCACGAACTTCACGTGATTTTTCACCAAAGATTGCTAATAATAGTTTTTCTTCAGGACTAACTTCACTTTGTCCTTTTGGAGTAACCTTACCAACTAAGATATCTCCTTCTTTAACTTCGGCACCAACCATGATGATACCATTTGAATCTAACTTACGAACTGCTGCTTCACCAACGTTAGGAATATCACGAGTGATTTCTTCTGGACCTAACTTAGTTTCACGACAGTCAATATCATATTCTTCTACGTGGATTGAAGTATATACATCATCACTAACCATACGTTCTGACATGATGATGGCATCCTCGTAGTTATATCCATGCCATGTTGTATATGCAATAACAACGTTTTGACCTAAAGCCAATTCTCCATTTTGCATACTTGGACCATCAGCTAAGATATCGCCTTTTTCAACCTTTTCACCAACTTCTACAATTGGACGTTGGTTGATACAAGTGCTTGCGTTTGAACGAGCAAACTTACGTAACTGATAAGTGTGGTTTTCACCTTCATTATCTTTAACTACAATACGCAAACCATCTACATATTCAACTACACCATCTTGTTTTGCGACAATACCAACACCTGAGTCCTTAGCAATTTTATATTCAATACCAGTACCTACATAAGGTGAATGAGGAACTAATAATGGAACGGCCTGACGCTGCATGTTGGCACCCATTAAGGCACGAGACGCATCATCGTTTTCCAAGAATGGGACACAGGCAGTCGCTACAGATACGATCTGTTTTGGACTGACATCGGCAAGTTCTACTTCGTTACGATCAGCGATGATAGTTTCACCAGCCTTACGAGCTACGACACGTTCATTTACTAAATGACCATCACGAACCTCATTGGCCTGTGCGATTACATAATCTGCTTCTTCATCAGCACTTAAGTAAACTGTATCTTCACTAACAGTACCATCCGCATTTACCTTACGGTAAGGCGTTTGAATAAATCCATATTCATTGATACGAGCATATGTAGTTAAGTTATTGATCAAACCGATGTTTGGCCCTTCAGGCGTTTCGATTGGACAGATACGACCATAGTGAGAGTTGTGAACGTCACGTACTTCGAAACTTGCACGATCACGACTGATACCACCTGGACCTAAGGCTGAAATACGACGTTTATTTGTCAATTCAGCTAGAGGGTTTTGTTGATCCATGAACTGTGATAACTGTGAACTAGAGAAGAATTCTTTAATTGCAGCTGTCAAAGGACGAATGTTTGTCAATTTTCTAGGAGTTAAGCTATCCATTTCTTGAATTGACATACGTTCTTTAACGACACGTTCCATACGAGATAAACCAATACGGAACTGGTTCTGAATCAATTCACCAACAGAACGAATACGACGGTTACCTAACATATCGATATCATCTGTTGTTCCTACACCTTCCATAACATTTAAGCTATACGAGAAGAATGCATACATATCTGAAACTGTAATTGTGTGTTTATTTGCGAATGGGTCATTTCCAGCAACACGGACTTCATCCCCATTATCGTCAATAATATATAATTCTTGGACACATGCACCAATCAACCATGCTGTGATATCTTCACTTAAAGCACGTTGTTTAACTTGTGTTTCAACATCACTATCGATGGCATCTGGAGTTACACCAACCATATAACGGTTCGCAACTAATTCCATATCTGCATCAACAATATCTTCACCTTGAGCATTTGTTAAACGTCCAAGAGCATATAAACGTTGACCATAGTTAAATACAGAATCCATATTTTCGGCTGTTAATTTAACTGGTTGTGCAAACAATCCTGCAAAAATATCAACATTTTCAACAACCTTTTGGATTGCTAAAACATCTTTTTCAGTTAATACTGTACCAGCATCTAAATAAGCATCTTCTGTTTCAACATCACTAGCTAATACACGACCAATTAATCCTGTAGTCCAGCTTGTTGGAATTGAAACGATATCTTCTTCATGGAATTCTGAGCGGAATGGATAAGCGACACAATAAGTACCCTTAGCCAATTCTTCACGTAATGCATTTCTTTCATCACGGTGAACCATAGTACCTTTTTCCATGAATACGTTGCCATTTACATCAACAATATCATGAGCAAGGCTCATACCATACATACGATCGATCGCATTTAATTTCTTACGTAATTTATAACGACCAGCTTTTGTCAAGTCATAACGACGGTGATCAAAGAATTTAGCTTGCATCAAAGTGATTGATCCATCTAATGTAGGGATTTCATCACTTCTTTGATTTTCATAGAAAGAAAGTAAAGCTTCCTGAGTTGTTTTTACTTTATCGTTCAATAAAGTGTTTTCAATTTCTTCATATTTACCGAAGAAAGCAGTATACAACAACAAATACATATTCATGTATTCGCGATCTTCTGCATCTGTAGCTACATCAGACCAGTTACGTCCCATTGCACGAAGGAATGTTTCCATCATTGATGTATCGTGAGTATCTTCGTTCACTCCGATATTCAAAGACATACCAATCGCCTTGAATAAAATACTGAATAATACTTTACGGCGACGGTCAATAGAAACATTAATTAAACGTCCGTTTGTAGTTTTCTTTTGTTCAGTCATGAACTCTAACCAAGTACCACGACTTGGAATTAATTCACAACTATAGTTTTGTTTACCAGTTTTTTCATCATAACTGTCCGCAAAATATGCTCCTGGAGAACGTACGATCTGACTAACGATTACACGTTCTGCACCATTGATGATGAATGTACCAGTTTCTGTCATTAAAGGGAAATCCCCTAAATATACTTCTTCACTCTTAGTTACAACTTCCCCAGTTTCTGAGTCTGTAACTTCCAATTCCATATCTGCATATAGAGGTGCTGCAAAGTTGCATTCTCTATACATAGATTCTTCTGCGTTATATTTTGGTTCTTCAAAATGATAACGAAGGAAATTTAAGCGAATGTTTTTTCCATAGTTTTCAATTGGATAGATTTCTTCAAATACTTCTTGGATACCTTGTTGCGTAAACCATTTAAATGAATCTGTCTGGATTTCGACAAGATTAGGTAACTCTAATTTACCACTAACCTTTGAGTAATCTCGGCGGGAAGATTTTTTTCCACACGAGACAATACGATATGCTTTGTTGTTGTCCATGCATGCCATCCTTTCGTTCGAATTTGTACTATACTAGGTGGTTTTCATCTGAAAACACACACTATTATGCAATTTATTATACTACTAGTAAAACCACCAAATGTCAATAAAAACTTGACAAAATTTAAAAAATGAGTTATAAATATTGCCTATCCTTTTTAAGCACCTGCACAAAGTAGGTGCTTTTTCATTTGTCCATTTTGACATCCCCTTTAATTGTGCATACAATATAAACGTTTAAAGGAGTTCCGAATGAAAAAATTTTTAACCCTAATTATAACTTGTTTTTTATCGCTTAGCCTTGCAGGATGTTCAAACTCAAAAAACAATGATGACATCCTTACATTCTTTGATGCATTAGGTAATACATTAAATCTAAAAAGTGTCCAAATCAATGGAACATTGGATATGAAAGATTCAAAAATGAATATTGATGCACAAATTCTTCAAAAAGAAGATCTACAAGTTGCTACTTCAATAGGTTTAGTTGCAGGCGATCATGTGAAAAATAATTTTTTAAACTTTTACATTAAAGATGGAAAAACATATTTAAATTCTATGGGTACAAAAACCCAAAGTACAGTCGATAAGATCGGACTTAAAAAGAATTCAAAATTAAATACATACAACCCATTTCTAGATTTAACTGACGATCAATTATGCGAATTATTTGATTCCTCTAAAAAAGAAAATGATACATATACTTTTAAAGTCAACACATCTAAATTAGCCACCCTTCTAGATAATATGGGATCTATAAAACTAGATGATGCAACGCTTGAAGCAACTATCAAAAGCAAAAAAATCTCACACCTGATTTTAAGCTTTACAGGTAAACAAACCGTAGATAAAGCAAGTGCAGATATTGATATTTCAATCGAACTTAGCATCAAAAAATTAAATAAAATCAATTTCCCAAATGATTTAGATTCATATACAAAAGAAACTGCAGAAGATTAATTCCTCTGCAGTCTTTTATTTATTCGCTTTTTTTTCAATCTCTTTTTGTTTTTGCATAACCTCATTAATTTTTTCTTGAATTAAATGAGCATATGCATCAGCGCCCTCTTCAATCGGATGAATTCCATCTGCTTCTAATAAATCTGTATGCTTAGAAATATAAGAGTTCCAATCTATAATTGTGACATTTGAATGTTTTTTAGCCAATTCATTCAGATATTTATTGTTGCTAGCTTCCCATTCAACTCCAGGCGCATACACATTGACCCAGAATATAGACTTATCTTTACCAATTATTTCTAACAGTTGTTCAACGGTATTCTCATCCAAAACACCATTTGTTCCAAGCGAAATCACAACTGTATTATGAATATTCCCTTGAGACTGATACCAACTTAAAATGTCTAGAGCATGATATATTTGTCTTGAAACAGCTGCATCTATTGTTGCATCCGGATAAATATCTTGAATATTTGTATATGCCGACAACATGACAGAATCCCCTAAACAAAACAATCCTTTATCCGATACTTTCTGTGAGTTTCCACTCGAAGCATAGTCGTCAACTTTGCCTTTTTCAACACTACCATCCGATTTTGCGTTTCTCTTATTTGCCTCTATTGCCTTTTCATTTTCTGCTATACGCTTCTGCAATTCCGATGAATCTATCTCTTTTGAAGTTGCTAAGGCGACAACGCCTGTGGTTTGAAATACAAACCCCACAATTCCACAAGCCAACACGGCTTTTTGAAATTTAGGTTTAATTTGTTTATATTTAAATACCTTCAAGAAATAGTTTGACCATACAACCAACAAAATCAATATCACAAGCTCAAACAAATACATCACAAAATTTGTATTCCAATCTTTATATTGAAATAAATAAATAACTGGATATTGCCATAAATAAATTTCATAACTATGTTGACCAATCCACTTTAACACTGGAACATCCAATGAAATTGAACTATCTGCCGTTTTTTCGACTATATACAAAGATAAAACTGTCATTAATGCGAGTACAAACAAATAGACAACTGGCATTCGCCCATCAAAAATAAAGCATGAAATCACAAACACTCCAAGCAACCCAATTGAGGTATAAAAATTCTTTTTAGTTGTTTCCCCTTTTGTATACATCCAACCTAGAAGCATGCCCGCAAACAATGAATAAATTCGCGTATCTGTTCCATAATATAATCGTGTAACATTCACTCTACATAAATATAGAATTGGCATCACAAGCGCAAAGCCAACTGTTACACCAAGCATAGTTTTAATTGTGAATGATTCTCCTTTTTTATCTTTCAATTTATACATTCCAAACAATAATAATGGAAAAATCACATAGAACTGCATCTCTATAGATAAAAACCATAAATGCGAGAATGGCGAAGTATTCGCAATGCGCGTAAAATAATCAATACTTTGCGAAATTTGCCACCAGTTATTGAAACCAGCCAAAATACTAAACACCTGCATTTTCATGTTGTACAATGCGTCCTTAGCCAAAATAAAATAGATTCCCAATGTAGTAAATACCATCACAAGTAATGGTGGGTATATTCTTTTGATTCTGGCAAGATAGTAATCACGCAATGAAAACTCTTTTTGATTCATCTTCTTCTTTGCTGATACCACCAACAAGAATCCAGTTAATACAAAGAATAACACAACTCCTAAGTATCCACCCCTAAAAACACTTGGAAACATATGGAATAGTGTAATCGCAATAATCGCAACCCCACGCAATCCGTCCATTCCCCTTAAACGTCCGTCTTCTTTTTTCATATCTACATATCCCCTTAGATGCTTACTTTAAGCACCATCTATTTTAGCACAATCAAATCTTAATAATTATTAATAAATATATAATTTTTTAATATCCCTTTTTCAAAAAATACAATATAATATATTAAGATTCTGAGAGGAAAATAACATGCAAAGTATTAAGACAATTTATAAAATCGGACCAGGTCCAAGCAGTTCACACACATTTGGTCCAATGATGGCTTCTAAATATATCAATGAACAGTATCCAGAAGCTACAAACTTCAAAATCACATTATTTGGTTCTTTAGCACTTACGGGAAAAGGGCACCTTACAGATAAAATTATTTTAAAAGCATTGGGTGCTAGTAAATGCGAGATCATTTTTGATATGAAAACCCCTGTTGAACACCCAAACACAATGATCATTGAAGTTTTTGACAAGGATACAAAAATTGCAGAACATACATTCGTATCTATTGGTGGTGGAAAAATCGAAATCGATGGAAAAAAAGGAAATGTAGACCCAGAAATTTATCCACACACAAAGATGGATGATATTCAAGTTTATTGTAATGAACGTCATTTGCGTTTAGACCAATATATCGATGAAGTGGAAGATTCTGATTTTGACTCCTACATGAATCAAATCTTTAAACAAATGTTGAAAACAGTAAATACCGGATTAAAGAAGACTGGTGTTTTACCTGGAAGCTTGAAAATTGACCGTGTAGCGCATGCCTTACATCAGTCGGCACAAAGCTGTAATGATATCCAAGACAAAAACAGTTTATTATTAAGTAGTTATGCCTATGCAGCCAATGAACAAAACGCAAGCGGAGGCATTGTCGTAACAGCTCCAACCATGGGTAGCTGTGGCGTTCTACCTAGTCTTGTATATCATTTCTATCACGATCAAAATTATCCTAAAAAGACAATTATCCAAGGACTTAAAGTCGCTGGATTGATTGGAAATCTAATTCAGACAAACGCAACCATCTCAGGTGCCAAAGCTGGATGCCAAGCAGAAGTTGGTGCAGCCTGCTCTATGGGCGCTGCTTTTGTCGCTTATTGTCAACTTCAAAATAACGAACAAATCGAATGTGCTGCTGAAATTGGATTAGAACACCATCTAGGACTTACATGCGATCCAGTTGGCGGATACGTAATGATTCCTTGTATTGAAAGAAATGCAGTAGCTGCCCAAAGAAGTGTAGATGCCGCAAGACTTGCCAAATATTTACGTAACGTAAAAAAGAATCGTGTTAGTTTTGATATGGTTGTTCAAACCATGAATCTAACAGGAAAGAAACTTCCAATTGAACTAAAAGAAAGTGCACTTGGCGGATTAGCCGTAGTCGTACCAGAAAAAGCTTAAAGGCCTAATTCATGTGAATTAGACCTTTTTTTCTATTTATCACGAACGAAGCACTCTAATACTTTATAGCCTTTACGCTCTAAATCTGCTTGTAAATCATCTGGTTGGGTAGTATCACAACGAATGACTAGATTGGCAATTCCATCTTCAAAAGAATACACACCAATATGATTGATATTCACTTTATTCTCAACAAAGATTTCCGACAACTTACCAATGGCACCAATCTCATCTTTTACGGAAACCGTAATTCTTGAACCCACTTCATCCCATCCAAGAACATTCAAGAAACATTTAAACACATCATTCTGCGTTACAATACCTGTAACTTCGCCAGAAGCATTTGTGACCGGCAAACATCCAATGTTGTTTTTCAACATTTTCTGTGTTGCATATTCCATCAATTCATTTTCATCGACAGAAATGACTTTTTTTACCATCACTGTGCTTACAGTCGTTTTTGACAATAAATAATTTAATTCATATATGCTTAAGCTTGTCGCATTCGTTGTACCCGAATTAGAAATCATACCTTCTGTAATCAATCCAACAAGTTTTCCTTTTTTAACAACAGGAACACGGTGAATTCCCTTTTCCTTCATTAAATCAATGATTTGTGAAATCGTTGCATCTGGTTCAGCACATATAACATTTTTTGTCATATAATCCTTAACTTTAAACATACTTTATTATCCTCCTAGATATGCCTTTTGAACATCCGAACTCTTTGCCAATTCCTCACCAGTACCTGACATTACAACTTTACCTGTTTCTAAAACATAGGCACGATGCGCAATTGATAATGCCATCTTAGCATTTTGTTCAACTAATAAAACCGTAGTACCTGCTTTATTGATTTCTTCGATGATGTTAAATATCTCCTTAACTAAAATAGGAGCTAACCCCATACTCGGTTCATCTAAAAGCAACAATTTAGGTTTTGCCATTAGTGCTCGCCCCATAGCTAACATCTGCTGCTCACCACCAGATAAAGTAGAAGCATCCTGATTCATACGTTCTTTTAAGATAGGAAACTGCTCACAAACCTTTTCATAATCGCGTTTGATTCCATCCTTATCTTTTCGTAAAAAAGCTCCCATCATCAAGTTTTCATATACGCTCATTCCTGTAAAAATACGACGGCCTTCTGGCACCTGTGTTAAACCCATTTCAACAATATGTTTAGGATTTGCCTTCATAATTGACTCATTTAAAAACATGACATCGCCACTCGTCTTTTTTACAATGCCACTAATGGACTGCATCATTGTTGTTTTTCCAGCTCCATTAGCACCAATCAACGCAACAATCTCGCCTTCATTTACTTCTAAACTGATACCTTTTAAAGCTTCAATTACACCATAATGTACGTGAAGATCTTTTATTTCTAACATTGCCATACTAGATCTCCTCTCCTAAATATGCCTTAACTACAAACTCATTTTGTTTAATTTCTTCAGGCGTACCATTCGCTATCATTTTACCATAGTTCAAAACATAAATACGCTCACAAATCTTCATAACTAAAGACATATCATGTTCAATCAGGATTACAGTTAATTTATATTTTTCTCGAATATGATCAATCAATTCTGTTAACTCTTTTGTTTCCTGCGGATTCATACCTGCCGCTGGCTCATCTAAATAAAGAATTTTTGGTTGAATTGCCAAGGCACGTGCAATCTCTAATCTTCTTTGTTTACCATATGGAAGATTTGTCGCCAATTCATTTCTTAAAGAATACAATCCCACTTCTTTTAATAATTCTTCCGCCTTTTCTTCGACCCACTTCTCTTCTTTATAATACGTAGGCAAGCGCAAAATTGCAGCTAATGTTCCATAACGAATATTTTTATGCATCGCAACTTTAACATTTTCTAAGACTGTCATTGATTTAAATAAACGAATATTTTGAAAAGTTCGTGCAACTCCTAGATTTGTGATTTTATAAGGCTTCAATCCACCAATCTGAATACTTTTATCCTGATCCATTAACTCAATCAAACCACTACTTGGTTCATATACACCTGTCAACAAGTTGAATAATGTAGTTTTACCAGCACCATTCGGTCCAATCAAACCAATAAGTTCCCCTTCATTGATTGTCATTGATACATTAGAGACTGCACAAAGACCGCCAAAATTCTTTGTCAGATTTTTAACATTTAAAATAGTTTTCATGCAGATTTCTCCTTTCGCTTATCAAATAACTTTTTAAAAGATAATTCCTTAGTTCCTAAGATACCTGTCGGTTTAAAAATCATAATTCCAACTAGTGCCAAACCATAAATAATCATTCGTATTTCTGAGAAGTTTGCCAAAACGACATTGATAATACCAATCGCAACAGCTGCTAAAACACTTGATGTCATAGAGCCCATACCGCCAAATACGACCATAACTAAGATGTCAATTGACTTATTAAAAGTAAATTGATCCGGTTTGATAACATAGAAATTACATGCGAACAATGCACCAGCTAATGAAGCTAATAATGCCCCAATCACAAATGCAATTACTTTATACTTTGTCGTATTGATACCCATTGCCTCACTAGCAATTTCATCTTCACGAATCGATAAACAGGCTCTTCCTGGAGCAGAATGTGTAAAGTTACAAACAACTAGAATCGCAATAACGGCACATACAAACAACAATGGAAATGTAGTTAATTTAGGAATTCCATTTAATCCTGCCGCTCCATTTGTGATTTCCATATTTTGCACTAGGATACGTACAATTTCCGCAAAGCCCAAAGTCGCAATTGCCAAATAATCCCCTTTCAAACGCAATGTTGGAATAGAGACAATCAAAGCTACAATGGTTGAAAGTACAAAGCCAATCAATACTCCAATAGCTAAGCCCGTCATATTTGGCATCATTTTTACCATAATACCAGCACAATAGGCTCCAATACACATAAATCCAGCATGTCCTAATGAAAACTGGCCACATACACCAATAACTAAATTTAATGAAACAGCTAAAATAATATTAATAAAGATATTATATAGAGTGATGGAATAATAAGATCCAATAATTCCAACCTTCATTAAAATGGTTAGAACTATAAAAGATACAACAGAAAGTAAAAGCCAAGCAAGATTTGCCTTATTCAATAATTCTTTACGCATGACTTACACCTTCTCTCTAACGTTTTTACCTAATAAACCAGCTGGTTTTAAGATCAAAATCAAAATCAATATAATGTAGACAATCGCATCTTTATACAAAGAACTACCATAAGCGGTAACCATAGTTTCAGCAATCCCAATAAATAATCCACCAATCATAGCACCTGGAATACTTCCAATACCACCAAATACTGCAGCAATAAATGCTTTTAATCCTGGTGTCATCCCCATCAAAGGATTGATTGAATTATAATAAATTCCAACTAAAACGCCGGCAACACCTGCTAAAGCTGACCCTAAAAGGAATGTAAATGAAATTGTTTTATCCACATCGATACCCATTAAACGTGCAGCATCTTCATCAACACTTACAGCACGCATAGCACGTCCCATTTTTGTCTTTTGAACAATGAACTGCAAAACAACCATTAAAATAACAGTAATGACAAAAATATAGACTTGTTGCATCGTAATTGTGACAGGTCCTAAATGAAATGATGCACTCGTTAATAATTTAGGATACGTTCTTACTTCACTACCCATGATATATTGTGTTGCATACTCCAAGACATAACTTACACCAATTGCTGTAATCAATGCGGTAATTCGAGTCGCATGACGAAGTGGTTTATATGCGATGCGCTCAATCAATACACCTACAACACCACAGAAAATCATTGAAATTAATAGTGCAGGAATAAACCCTAAACCACAATATGTTGTTATTAGAAATGCACAATAAGCTCCTAACATATAGATATCTCCATGTGCAAAGTTGATCAATTTAATAATTCCATAAACCATGGTATATCCTAAGGCAATCAATGCGTAAATACTTCCTAAGGATAGACCATTGTCTAGTTGTTGTAAAAAAGCTGTCATATTAACCTCCTTATTAAAAAAGAGGGGGAATTGTTCCCCCTTTGAACAAAGACTTATTTATTTGGATCTACTGAAACGGCTTCCGTCTGAACACCATCTACTAAGTTAACAACTAATACAGACTTTTTAGGTGAATGTGTCTTATCAAATGTGAATGAACCAGTTAAACCATCAAATTTAGTATCCGCAATAGCCTTTTGTAGATCGGCACCAGTCTTACCTGCTTTTTCTAAAGCTTGTAAACCTAAATTAGTAGCATCGTAAGTTAATGCAGAGAACATATTTGGAGCTTCTCCATATTCTTTAGTATATGCATCTACAAATGCAGTTAATTCATCACTTGCGTTAACTGTAGTATAAGCAGTTGAATAGTAGCAGTTATTTAAATTTTCACTACCAGCAAGTTCTACTAATTTTTCTGATTCAAATCCATCAGCACCTAAAATTGTGCAATCCATACCAGCTTCACGAGCTTGTTTAATAATTAATCCAGCTTCTGAATAGTAACCAGCAATGAATAATACATCTGCACCTTTATCTTTTACTTTTGTGATGATACCGGCAAAGTCAGTATCTTTAGCGTTATAGCTTTCTGTAGCTACAACTTCTCCACCCAAATCTTCAAATTTTTGTGTAAATACTTTAGTAAGACCCTTTCCATAATCACTAACTTCGTTAATGATAACAGCTTTTTTCTTACCTAAGTTTTCATATCCAAATTTAGCCATTGCCTTACCTTGATATGAATCTTCGAAACAAATACGGAACGCATATTCATAAGGAGAATCCCCATTCATTGTTGCATCTACCTGAGTAGCAGATGGTGAAATGACTGGAACTTGGTTTTGATCCGCTACTGGATATGTTGCAATAGAAGCACCAGAAGTTGCAGGTCCAACCTCAAAAGCTACACCATCTTCAGTCATCAATTTTGTAGCTGCTGAAGTAGCTTCACTAGCATCTCCTTTATTGTCCATTTTGACAGCTTTAATTTTATATTTTGAATCCTTGTTTGCGTTATATTCCTTGATTGCAAGCGAAGCCCCTTTATACTCAGCTTGACCATAAGAAGCCACAGCACCAGACAATTCATAGTTCAAACCAATCTTGACCGTATCTCCTTCTTTTAATTCAGTTGCAGCAGTTCCACTTCCTGAACTACATCCGACTAACATGCTTAATGCGACAGCACTAGAAGCAAACGTTTTTAATAATTTACCTTTCATAATCTATACCTCCCTCGAGTTGTACAGATATAATAGCGCAAGCGGAAAACGTTTTCAAGTCTTTTTTACATGTTTTTACACTAAATTTACATCCGTATTTACAATTTACATTACTTTCAAAAGCTTTCTTTGCACAAAAAAAATAGCTAAAGTTATCAAAACCTTAGCTATTCAATCAACTATTAATACATTCCCTGAGGCATTGCAGGTGCTGGTTCTTCTTTATCAATTTTAGCGACTCCAGCTTCTGTTGTTAAGAACAAAGCTGAAATACTAGAAGCATTCATCAATGCATTACGAGTTACTTTTGTAGGATCAATGATACCAGATTCAATCATATCTACCCATTCACCATGTTTTGCATCGAATCCTACATTTTCACCTGCTTCTTTTTGTCTTTCAACAATCTCTTCACTGTTATATCCAGCATTATCAGCAATCTGTGCAATTGGAGCTAACAATGCATCAAATACAACTTTAATACCTTTTTGTACATCAACTACATCAGATTTTACTTCATCTTTCAAAGCAACATATGCCTTTACTAAACAAGCTCCACCACCAACTACAATACCTTCACTAACAGCAGCACGAGTTGAGTTCAACGCATCTTCAATACGAAGTTTCTTTTCTTTCAATTCACTTTCAGTTGCAGCACCCACTTTAATGATCGCAACACCATTTGATAATTTACCTAAACGCTCTGCCATACGTTTCTTATCATAATCACTTGTAGTGTTTTCCATTTGTGCTTCAATTTCAGCTACACGAGCAGCTACATCTTCTTTACTTCCAGCTCCACCAATCATTGTCGTATTATCTTTTGTGACAACAATCTTTTTAACTGTACCCAAATCCGATAACTGCATATCTTTTAATTCCATATTCAAATCTTTTGAATAGAATTTAGCACCTGTCATAATCGCAATATCTTGCAACATTTCTTTTTGGTTGTCACCAAAGCCTGGAGCTTTAGTCGCAACTACATTGAATGTTCCACGAAGTTTATTTAATGCCAAAGTAGAAACTACTTCATTTTCTAAATCTTCCGCAATAATCAATAACGCACGATTTGCCTGAACCAATTGTTCAAGTAAAGGTAAGATTTCCTGAATGTTTGTGATCTTTTGATCCGTTACTAATACATAAGCATTTTCCATTGTAGCTTCCATTTTTTCACGATCACTCACCATATATGGAGAAACATAGCCCTTGTCATACTGCATACCTTCACTAATTTCAAGTTCTGTTTCAAATCCCTTTGAATCATCTGTTGAAATAACACCATCACGACCGACTTTTTCCATCGCATCCGCAATAATCTTACCAATTTCTTCCGATCCAGATGAAATTGTCGCAACATTGGCAATATCTTTACTGCTTTCTACTTTCTTAGATACGGACAAGATATACTCGCTCACAGCCTTAGCTGCTTTTTCGATACCTTCACGCATCAACACGGGATTTGCTCCACGATCCACTTGACGTAAACCATTTTCAATCATACTTTGAGCTAAAATTGTAGCTGTTGTTGTTCCATCTCCAGCTGTATCATTTGTCTTATTGGCAACTTCATATACCAATTTAGCACCCATATTTTCAAACTTATCTTCCAATTCAATTTCTTTAGCAATACTTACACCATCGTTTGTGATCAATGGGGATCCATATTCCTTTTCAAGAACAACATTACGTCCTTTAGGACCTAAAGTAACACGAACTGCATTTGCTAATGTGTTAACACCTCTTAACATGGATTCACGAGCATCTTTTGAAAAACGTACTTCTTTAGCCATAATTCATTACCTCCTACTACTTACTTACTGCAATGATATCTTCATCTTTGATGACAATGAATTCTTCATCATCAATCTTCATTGTAGTTCCTGAATATTCTTTATATAAAACTTTATCTCCACAAGCATATCCAGCATCTTTAACATCTGCACCAATACTTGCGACAACTGCAAGCTTTGACTTTTCTTTTCCACTTGTCAAAATGATTCCACTTGCCGTAGTTTTTTCTTCTTTCTCTTTCTTTAATAAAACATAATCATGTAAAGGTTGTAACATAATTCATCCTCCTTTTAGCACTTAACTGTTCTAACTGTTAAATACTATTATACTCATTTTTAGCACTGATGCAACAAGTTTGCTAAAATTTAATAAAAGAAAATGGCGAGGATTACTCGCCATATACATGAATTCTATTAATTGCTCTTTCCAATGATAACTGAGCTCTTTTTAGATTTGTATCTGAATCTTTTTTCTCTAAACGCGCTTTAGCACGTTCCATTGATTTTTTTGCACGCTCAAGATCGATATCTTTTTTTCCTTCGATCGCATCAGCTAGAATCATGCCTTCATTTTTGTTGAATTGTAAAAAGCCACCAGAAATCGCAAAGATTTCTTCTTCATCATTTTCGTTTTTCAAAACAAGCTTACAAGGTACCAAAGATGCAAAGATAGGCATGTGATTTGGTAAAATTGTTGTTTCTCCAACCACCGTCTTTACATGGATACTTTTGACTTCCTGCTTTAAATATTCGCCTTTTGGTGTTACTACTTTAAAAGCAATCATGACTATTCACCAGCCATTTTTTTAGCTTTTTCCTGCGCTTCTTCAATTGTTCCAACAAACATGAATGCTTGTTCTGGAAGATCATCAAATTCACCTGCTAATAAGCGTTCGAAACTGCGAATTGTATCTTCCAAAGGTACATATTTTCCAGGAATACCAGAGAATACTTCGGCAACATTAAATGGTTGCGACAAGAAGTTACGAACACGACGTGCACGGTTAACAACTTTCTTATCTTCTTCACTTAATTCATCCATACCTAAGATGGCAATGATATCCTGTAAATCTTTATATCTCTGTAGAATATTTTGAACTCCACGAGCTACTTTATAGTGCTTTTCACCAACTACAAGTGGATCCAAAATACGTGAACTTGATTCAAGTGGATCTACGGCAGGATAAATACCTAATGCCGCAATGTCACGGTCTAATACCGTTTTTGCATCCAAGTGAGAGAATGTTGTTGCTGGAGCTGGGTCAGTCAAATCATCCGCAGGCACATAAATAGCCTGTACAGAAGTGATAGAGCCATCTTTTGTTGATGTGATTCTTTCTTGCAACTGTCCCATTTCTGTAGCTAATGTAGGCTGATATCCTACAGCACTAGGAACACGTCCTAATAAGGCACTAACTTCAGATCCTGCCTGTGTAAAACGGAAGATATTATCAATAAACAATAATACGTCCTGGTGTTCTACATCACGGAAATATTCTGCCATTGTTAGACCAGTTAATCCAACACGCATTCTGGCTCCTGGACTTTCATTCATCTGTCCATAAACCAATACTGTTTTATCTAATACGCCGCTGTCTTTCATCTCGTGATACATATCATTTCCTTCACGAGTTCTTTCTCCAACGCCTACTACAACGGATTTACCACCATGTTCTTTGGCAATATTGTGAATCAACTCTTGAATCAATACGGTTTTACCTACTCCGGCACCACCGAACAATCCAATCTTACCACCCTTTGCGTAAGGACATAGTAAGTCAATAACTTTAATACCTGTTTCCAATGGTTCGCTTGTTGTACTTTGTTCATCAAATGCTGGTGCCTTTCTATGAATTGGCATAGTTTGAGCATCTACATCACCTAAACCATCAATTGGTTTACCCAAAACATTAAACATACGACCCAATACATTTTCTCCAACAGGAGCCTGAATTGGTTTTTTAGTATCAATGGCATCCATACCACGAACCAAACCATCTGTACTTCCCATCGCAATACAACGTACTCTATCAGCACCGATATCTTGTTCGACTTCTACAATTAGATTTTCTTCATTTGGGCGTTCAATTTCAATTGCCGTTAATAAATCTGGTAAATTATTTTGTGAAAATTGAATATCCACAACCGGACCAATGATCTCAACGACTTTTCCAATATTTTGACTCATGTTTACCCTCCTTTATGAAAGTGCATTTGCACCACCGACAATTTCAGTGATTTCTTGCGTGATAGCTCCTTGACGTACACGGTTATATGCAAGTTCAAGATTATCCTGCAATTCTTCTGCATTGTCAGTTGCACTCTCCATTGCCATTCTTCGAGAAGCCTGTTCACTTGTTTTACTCTCTAGATAACGAGAATAAAGGATTGATTTTGTCACCATAGGAATCATGTTTTGTAACATGGTTTCCTTATCTGGTTCAAAAATCATATCCGCATGCATACCTGACTTCTTTTCTTCCTGAGGCTTAGAAACAGGTAAAACCGTTTCTAAAGTAGGAACAAATGTCAATGTGTTCTTATAGTGCGTATATAAAATTTGAATTTTTGAAATTTCTTTCTTTTCAAACAAGTCTAATGCATCCTGCATACATTTCGATAAAGCATCATATACATCATCCTCGTCAAGATCACTTAATACATTTTTAACGTTGTAGTTTCTTTTTGAAATCCATGCAGAACCACGAATCCCTATCATAACTACATGATCCTTTTCAGAAAACTCATCTTGTATCATACGATACACGTTTGCGTTGTAGCCACCACAAAGTCCCATATCACTTGTGATCACAAAGATAAAGCTTGGCTTTCCTTGATTCTCATTTAAATACATAGAATCATCTCCAGCACTACGAAGTACCATTGTGAATAGTTCTTGAAGACCTTGTGCATAACTACGGTTTTCTTCCATAATTTGTCTTTGTCTAGTTAATTTACTTGAAGCAATCAGCTGCATTGCTTTTGTGATTTTTTTAGTTGAACTAACGGAACTGATTCGGGCTTGAATAGCCTGTCTACTCTGTGCCATGTTGCGCACCCTTTTCTAGTGCATATTGTTTTGCGTATGCATCCAAAGCCTTCTTAATATCCGCTTCTAATTCATCGTCAATTGCCTTTTTCATTTCAATCTGATCTAAAACATAAGGATATTCACGATGTACATACTCCAACATTCCTTGTTCAAATTCACCAACTTGGTCTACTTCAACAGGTTTTAAATATCTATTTTTTGCAGCATACAAAGATAATACTTGTTCAGGCACTGTTAATGGCGAATATTGTTTTTGAATCAATAATTGAGTTAATCTTGCACCATGATCCAATACATCTTTTGTACTCGCATCCAAATCTGAACCAAACTTCGCAAAAGATTCCATTTCACGATATTGAGCTAGTTCAAGCTTTAATGAACCAGAAACCTGTTTCATAGCTTTTGTCTGTGCAGCACTACCTACACGACTTACACTTAAACCACTATCTACACTTGGACGAACGCCTTCATTAAACATATCTGTTTTCAAGAAAATCTGTCCATCCGTAATTGAAATTACGTTTGTAGGAATATAGGCAGAGATATCTCCGGCCTGTGTTTCAATAATTGGTAAAGCTGTTAAAGATCCACCACCATAATTCTCATTTAAACGTGCAGCACGCTCTAATAAACGTGAATGTAAGTAGAATACATCTCCAGGATACGCTTCACGTCCAGGAGGACGACGAAGAAGTAAAGACAGTGTACGGTAAGCTACGGCATGTTTTGATAAGTCATCATAAACAATTAATACGTCTTCTCCGTTTTCCATCCATTCTTCACCCATTGCACAACCTGCATAAGGTGCAATATATTGTAATGGCGCTGCTTCAGATGCAGTAGCCGCTACGATCGTAGTATATTCCATAGCTCCGTGTTGTTTTAATTTTTCAACGATTTGAGCTACAGTACTTGCCTTTTGACCAATCGCTACATAAATACATTTTACATTTTGACCTTTTTGATTCAAAATCGTATCGATTGCGATTGCTGTTTTACCAGTCTGACGGTCACCAATGATCAACTCACGTTGTCCACGACCAATTGGAATCATAGAGTCAATAATTTTTAAACCCGTTTGTAATGGAACCGATACACTCTTTCTTGTCATTACACCTGGGGCCACACGTTCTACTGGACGTGTTCTATCTGTTTTGATTTCACCTAAACCATCAATCGGTTGTCCTAATGCATTGACAACACGACCCATCAAACTATCACCAACTGGAACTTCAATGATGTGACCTGTACGTTTTACAACGTCACCTTCTTTGATATCGGAATTATCACCTAGTAATACGACACCTACTTGTTCGTCTTCTAAGTTCATGACCATACCATATACATCGTGAGGGAATAACAACAATTCACTCATCATGGCATTTTTCAATCCATATACCGTTGCGATACCATCACCTACTGTTAGGATAGTACCACTTTCATTCATTTCAAGATCCTGGTCGATACTTTGAATCTGAGCTTTGATTAATTTTGAAATCTCTGCTGGATTTAAACTCATCATATCACCTGCTTATCTATTAATTGCTTCCTTCATTGCGTCAATCTTCGCAATGACCGTATTATCCATCACTAAATCATTTGCCTGTACTTTAATACCTGCAATCAAAGATGGATCCACTTGTACTTCAAGTTCAAGTGTCTTATTCATTTTTTTCTCTAACATCTCTTTCAATCTTGATAATTGATCTTCATCTAGTTTTGATGCACTCGTTACTTTAACGATTTCAATTCTATGTTTCTTTCGATAACACTCTTCATACGCATCACTGATTTTATCAAGATGAGAAAGTTCATTATGCTCATTTAACACAAGCAAGAAACGAAATACAGTTGTATCTAATTCGGATTCGAAAGCTGTTTGGATGATTTCCTTTTTCTTTACTCGAGGAATACTTGGATGTGCTAGAATCTTGCTTAATTCTGGTACTGAAGTAATCACTTGCGCTACTTGCTTTAGCTCTGACATCCAAGCCATTTCTTGCTTTGAATCTTGTGCTAATTCAAATAGAGCCTGGGCATAAGGCGTGTAATCTACCATTGTTTATCGCCTGCCTGTTCAATAAAATCTTCCACAAACTGCTTCTGTGTTTCTTCATCCATTTCTTTTTTAATCAACTGACTCGCTGCGCTTAATGCGACATCGCTAATTGCTTTTTTCATTTCTTTTTGAGCGTCACGCTTCTGACGTTCGATATCTTCATTTGCGTTTTTCTTAATACGCAAAGCTTCGTCATTTGCTTCTTTTATAATCTGCTGTTTTTCTTGATCCGCATGTGCTCTAGCTGAAACAAGAATGGTATGAGCTTCTTGCGATACATTACGCAATTTTTCATCATACTGTTCTTTAACATCTTCAGCCTGCTTTTTAATAGCTACTGAAGAATCGATATTTTCTTGAATTAAATCTTGTCGTTTTTGAATTAATGTTAGTAATTTTTCCCAAAAGAATTTTTTGGCAAACATTACAATCAAAAAAGTAGAAATACAAACTAAAACAACATCGGTCAATGAAATTCGCAAATAATTGTCAATATTAAAGTCAATCATTACCGATTCTCCTAATCATTAACCTTTGATGAAAATCAATAAAATCGCAATGATCAAAGCATAGATACCTGTTGTTTCGGCTAAGGCGATACCTAATACCATGATAGATTGAATTTTACTTGCTGCATCTGGGTTACGACCAACGCTTTCTGCACCTTTACTAGCTGCAATACCCTGACCAATACCAGGACCTAAACCAGCAATCATCGCAATACCTGCACCTAAGCAAGCCATACCACGTACGAAAAATTCATTAAACATTTTATTTTCCTCCTATTTATTAATCTTCTTGAATCGCCACTTGCTGTCCTAAGAAGAACGAGCTTAGTGTAAAGAAGATATATGTCTGAATTACACCTGAGAATATATCAAAATACATATGTAAAAATGGCGTTACTAATAATCCTAACAATCCTATTGGCATCAACATTTTAATCAATGTATACACCAACATAGAAATGATATATCCTGCCAAAATATTACCAAATAAACGCATTGTTAATGAGATAGGCAGCGCCAACTCTCCTATGACATTCAATGGTGTCAACAAGAACATCGGCTCTGTCAACTCTTTCATTCGTGCTAATAATCCACCTTTTTTAATACCATTACCTTGGATCATCAACCACATTGTGATAGCCAATGTCGCATTAAAACTTACATTGCTCGTTGGATTTTGAAGCCCAATCAAACCAATCAAGTTACTTACAATCATCATCACAATCAAAGTGCCAAACATAGGAATATATTTCTTTGTAGTTTCCCTTAAGTTATCTTTAATTACGTAAAGCACTAAGTTGTAGATCTCCTCACAAATATACACAATCCCTTTACTAGCTTTTGAAGGATCTTGTTTTTCAATTTTCTTCCCTGCAAAGTAGAAGAAGAACGCAAAGAAAACACAAATTCCAAGCCATACAAGAATAGATTGTTGAATCTGTAAAGAGAACTTTCCAATGTGAATGATAATTGCACTTACATCACTCATGGAAATCCTCCTTTTCTTTTAGTGCATATAAAAGAATAGCTCCTTTATTGCACATAAGCCCAACAAGAACTGCCAAAATTGGCAACTCCATTAATTGACAAATAACTAAAACTAGACCATACATAAGATATCTTTTCATATATTCTTGTGTACCTATCTTTTTTCCAGCTATTTCATCTGTTGGAATATTTAAAGCCATTTGAACAATCTTACGATACCCCACTAAACCTGTAAGACAACCTATCCAAACCGCTATAAAGACTTGAATCATTTGAGAATGAAAAATCATTGCACAAGCTATAGAACAAAACAAACTAAATATCAAAGTATACTTTACTATTTTTTTATTCATTTGCTGCATTGCTTTACCTCGATTTTTTTATTAATAAAATAATACTACCAATAATGCTGTACATTAAACCTACAATCACAAATAAAGGCGTAGTATGTAACCAACCATCAATATTATAACCGATAAGCCCAAATATGAGCATGCTTGTGCATAACATTCCCGAAAAAGCATAAGGTTTCATCAATTACTTCGTACCGAAAATACGATCTCCAGCATCTCCTAAACCAGGAACAATATATCCATGTTCATTTAAATGGTCATCTAATGAAGCTAAGTAAATATCTACATCTGGATGTGCTTTTTCAACTGTTTTAACACCTTCAGGTGCACCAACCAAACAAACCAACTTCACATTTGTAGCCCCTTGCTTCTTAACCATATCGATTGCTGCTACACTTGAACCACCAGTTGCGAGCATTGGATCCACAACGATTGTGATCGCTTCTTCTAAGTTCTTTGGATATTTTTCAAAATAAGTATGTGGCTCTAGCGTTTCTTCATCACGATACATACCAACATGCGCAATCTTTGCGGTTGGAATCAAATCCTGAATTCCATTTACCATACCTAGTCCAGCACGTAAAATTGGCACAATCACGACTTTTTTAGCCAATTCATAACCTGTGTACTGACAAATTGGTGTTTCGATTTCAATTGGTTTCAAAGGCAAATCACGAGTGATTTCATAAACCATTAATCCTCCAATTTCATCTAAGTTTTGACGAAAATCTTTCGTTCCCGTTTCTTTTTTTCGCATAACTGTTAATTTATGCTTAATCAACGGATGATCAATAACTTTTAACATTTAAATTACCTACCTTTATAGCCATAATTATACCATCCTTGTCCATAATAGAAAACACTGAAAGAAATGGAATCCTCCAAAACTTCCAGTGTTATATTATATGAATATTCTGCTTTTTTTGTAAAACAATTCTAATCAATTGTCAAAATTTCAAACTGCTTTGCCGCTCTTACATCAATTCCAGAAGGATGTAAGTCCTTTCGTAATAGTACATTCGAAAATGTATCCAATGCTAGATCTTGCGTATTCGCCTCTTCACTCAAATGCGCAAGAACAATATTTTTTGTCTTCGCATTGATCAAGGAAGTTAAATTTAAACTTGAATCTTCATTATTCAAATGCCCATTATCACTCAAAATACGCTGTTTTAAAAACATCGGACGATTTGTATGCATCAAACGATCCACATCGTGATTGCTTTCAAAGATATAATGGTCTGCATTCGCAATATACGGTTTGATTTGATTGGGTACATAACCTGTATCTGTTACATACACAAGTTTTTCTTTATCCGACTCTACCACAAAACCAATTGTATGTGGCGAATCATGAGACAAACCTAGAAATTGAATGCTCAAATCTTTGATAATCAACTTTTGATTCGGTACTACATCATGTTTATCCAACGCATCCTTTAAATCACAATAAGAATACACATCCAAATGCTTAAAATGCTTTAACTGCGAAACATGATCCGAATGAGCATGACTAATCAAGACACCATTTGTATCATCAACACAAGCTCCAACCTTTTTAAAGCTTTCCATCAAATACTTTTTTGTTGAACCACAATCAATCAACAATTGCGTATCTTCATGACGAATCAAACAACTGTTGCCTTTTGAGCCACTACACAATAAATCAATGCGCATAAATATCATCTCCAGAGGCTTCTAAATTTGTAAAACGAGATATATTCTTTTCAAAAGCCAATTGAATCTTTCCAATACCACCATTACGATGTTTTGCCAAAGATAAATCAACAACTTCTGTTTCTTCTTGTGATTCCTTATCTTTATCATAATAATTACTACGATATAGAAACATTACGATATCAGCATCCTGCTCGATTGATCCAGACTCACGTAAATCGGACAATTGCGGTTCATGATCCGTTCTTTCTTCAACCTTACGAGAAAGCTGAGAAAGCGCAATAACTGGACATTCCATTTCTTTTGCTAAAATCTTTAAATTACGCGAAATATCACTAACCTCTTGTTGACGAGAATCTGCGCGTGTTCCCGTAATCAGCTGCAAGTAGTCAATTACAACTAAAGAAATAGAGCCATTTTCACTCTTTAATTTACGACACTTCGAGAAAATCTGAGATACCTTGATACTACTTGTGTCATCAATATAAATCTTTCTTTCACTCAAATGTGAACCTGCCTCATATAAACGAGACATTTCTTCATTTGTCAATTTACCACTACGAAGCTTATCCGAATATACCTGAGATTCCGAACTCATTAAACGCTTCATCATCGAATCACTAGGCATTTCCAGTGAAAATATCGCAACAGCTCCTTCATTACGTTTCGCAACTTGAGCTGCAAAATTTAAAGCCAAGGCACTCTTTCCCATGGCAGGACGAGCTGCAAGAATAATTAAATCGCCTCGCTGAAAACCATTCGTCATACGATCCAATAAGACATAACCCGTTTCAATTCCAGTTACACCTTTCATCGTACGAAGCTCTTTTAATTCATTAATGACACGAGTAACGATTTCTTCACTTGATTCAAATTCGCTTCCCCTACGATGTCTAGTTACATCCATAACTAAACGTTCCGCATCATCTAAAACTGTATCAATATCTTCGCCAGATGAATAGCCTTCTTCACTAATTTTATCCGCAACATAAATCAACCTTCTTAGCTGTGCCTTATTTTTGATTGTTTCAATATAAGATCTTGATGTTGCACTCGAAATAGCTGAGTCTGCCAAACGAATAATATAATCTGCTCCTTGACTAGACTCTAACTGATCTGTTTCCTGTAAACGATTGACAACCGTATTCATATCAATAGGCTGACCATTTTCATGAATTGTACAGATAGCCTGATAAATCTGCTGATGAGAAGGCAAATAAAATTCTTCTGCATGTAGATCGAGTTCCTGACAATCTTGAATGACTTTAGGATATACCATCAAAGAGCCAAGCACTGATTGTTCTAAGGAAACTGCGTTAGGCATTTCACGCGACATATTATGCCTTTTCACTTACATGAACAACAATTTCACCAATCACTTGTCCACGATATAAATCCACAGGAACACGAGTCACACCTAAAGATGCAATAGATTGTTCCAATTGAAGTTTTCTTTTATCTACACGAATCCCTTTTTTAGATAAAGCTTCCACAATTTGTTTACTAGAAACAGAACCAAAAGTAGCTCCATTTTTGCCTGTACTCAAAGTAAACTCTAAAGTAATACCCTTTAAAGTTTCGCTCAAAGCTTCAGCTTCTTTTTTTAACTCAGCCTCATGTTCAGCTCTTTCTTCCATTTGTTTATCTAAAACTTTGGCAGAACCCTTTGTATACGCAATCGCCGATTTATTCTTAAATAAGAAATTTCTTGCGTAGCCATCACTTACCTCAACTACATCATCTTTCTTTCCTAATTTACGAATATCTTTAAGCAATATTACCTTCATTTTTAAGTTCCTCCTCTATACAATTTAAGATCATATCCTTCATCTGTTGCACGGATACACCTTCTCTTTCGACAGCAGCCGCACTAAAGTGGCCACCACCATTTAATTTTTCCATAATTTTTTGAACATTATAAGACCCATCACTACGAGCACTTACCGCAACGGCATTCGGATTTGTCTTTACCTTTGCGATGGTAAAACTAGCAACACAGCCTTTAATCAATAATAAAGCTTGTGAAACCTGAGCCATCATCGTCTTATCTAATGTTTCATCATCAATCGCTGCAATCATAAAATGATTGTAGTAAGGTTTTGCCTGCTGAATCAATGCATTCTTCATAGAGAAATACAAATAGTCTTCACACAAAGCTTTTTCAGCACGACTTGTATTAGCTCCCCAATTTTGTAAGGCAGCTGCTGCTTCAAACGTACGGGCATCCGTATGCATTTTAAAACGATTTGTATCCACTAAAATACCCAAATACATAATCGTCGCTTCCATTTCATAAATAGGAATATGATTTGGAATATTTTGAAGCAATTCAACAATTAATTCACACGCTGAACTTGCACTGCTTTCAACATATGTCAACAAAGTATTCTTAACAAACGCATCACTACGTCTATGATGATCAATCACAAGGATACGATTGCATTGATCCACAAATTCTTTGACACTTGATATTGCAGGAATACCATGATCAGCCATAATCAATAAATCTTTATTATAATCTATAGAATCCATCGCCTCATCTGGAGTAATCAAAGTATGTCTTTCTTGAATGACAGTAACAAATGAATTCATCATTTCTTGAAGCTGCTCATCTCTAGGAACATCCTTTAAAACAATAAATACTTCCTTGCCTAACGCATGTACCCAGCTAGATAAAGCTAGACATGCTCCCATACAGTCAAAATCACTCATAACATGCCCTGCAATATAGACACGATTTGATTCCATAATAGCTTCTTGAATAGATTGTGCCATAATGCGTACACGAACTTTAGAACGTGTTGAACTTGTTTCTGAGTTTCCACCCACAAATTGAACCGTTCCTCCACTTGAACGAATAGCCGCCTGATCTCCACCACGACTTTGTGCGAGTTCAATCAATTCATTGACCATATCATCTAGTACCGTAAAATCATTTGATCCATACGCAAAAGCCATACTTAACGTAATTGAAACATCTAATTTATTTGCCTCATCCTTAATAAGCTGTAAAATAGTAAAATTCTGCTTCCGTACTTCCGTTAAGATTTCTTTATTCAAAATCACCAAAAAACGATCTGAACGTAAACGTCTAACAAACATCTTATTATCTTTAGCCCACGTTACTAAAGCAGCTCTTAAATGTGTATTGATTTGGGCCATGATTTCTTCATTTTCATAAGACTGATATTCCATATAGTTATCTAACTGCAATAACCCAATCACTATTTCATTATCCAAATACTGCTGACGCATATTATAGTAATCTGTAATATCCTTCACATATAAAATTTGAGCATCTCTTTTTCTCGTGATTTCGTAAATTCGACCTTCCGATTTTCCAATAACCATATCCACATCGTCATCAAACAAAGTACGAATATTGCTGATCCAGCTGGTTAATTTACTATTAGTCAACGTAATACCCTTCTCTTTAAAGAAAGGCGAAGCCCAAGTTACAATGTATTCTTCGTTATAAGTTAAGATACCCACATCACCAAAATTCAAAGCATCTTTGGCATCTTTACCTAAAACTCTTGAAATATCTACTTCCGTCTTCATTCCATGTTCTTTTAAAGATTTCCAAAAGCCAAAGAAAGCACAGATAAAAACAATCCATACAATCAAAGCGGCAATCATATATATATATTCTTTCTTTAAAAACAACAGGATTGATAGTATAAGGCCCAAAGCTAGACCTGTAATGCATAGACTACGCCACTTTTCAAACTGTTTCATATAGAAAACCTCTATTCTTTTCGTAACTGTAAAAGACAGTCCAACTCTCCCATAAACATCCACAATAAATTAAGTCCAGGCACAAACGCACCAAAAATAGAAAGAAATGACCATTTCTTCTTTTGGTATTTGACACATAAACTCATAAAATAAACAACTCCAAAATATAATAACAAGGTACAATCCACAAAGAAAATAACTTGTGCTAAATCAACGATCCCCGTTGGACATTCTATCACATTTTGAACAAAAAAGAACGCAATCCACACCACAACAGAACCTAGACCTATCCATCTTGGGCTTTGTACCTTAGATAATGGTTGTGGCGGAATAATATCCATATGCATACGTAAGCACACCATTAATGCTACTAAATGAATACATAACGCCTGTAATAGACCTAGTAATCCTATCATCAAGTATGTAAATACTTTTAAGCTAATGAAAGGAATATATTGTGAAATCAAGCGGAAATCTTCATAGAAATCAATGCCAAACAAAGTACTCCACAATAGAATAATACATAAATTGGCTATAATAGAAAGAATAAAACAAATAATAAAATTAGTCATATTCTTAGCATGTTTAAACACGCCCACCCCATATATAAATCCAATTAATAATGAGGTCCAACTATAAAACCAGGTTGTAAAGCCACCAAAAAACATCGTCATCAAACCCATGCATATGGTAACCAACGCACCCATTTTAACACCATTCATGGCTGTATAAATAAGTACAGGAAATGCAAAAATCCAAGAAGCACTGGATTCAATCATCAATGCACTCTGTTGATTTAAAAATAATAAAGCTCCATAAATAGCGCAAACCATCGCGCCTTTAGTAATTTGTTTCGTTTTTATCATACGACTATTATATAAAATAAAAAAAAAGACTTCAATATATGAAGTCTAATTAGTCAACCACGTAAGGTAACAAAGCCATTTGACGAGCACGTTTAATAGCTGTTGCTAACATTCTTTGGTATTTTGCACGAGTTCCAGTCACACGTCTAGGAATGATTTTTCCGTTAGCGTTGATGAAACGTTTTAATAATTCTACGTCTTTGTAGTCGATTTCCTTAATTTTGTTCTTAGTGAAGTAACAAACTTTTTTACGACCCATACGTTGTTTTTTAAATGCCATAAGTAAGTCCTTCCTTTCTAGAATGGTAGATCATCACTAGCAATATCTAGTGAATCATCTGCATTGAATGTTGAATCAAATGCGTTATTTGTATTCTGCACAGGATTTGAATATGGATTTTGATTATATCCATTCTGTACAGGAGCAGCATATGTATTTTGAGCAAAACCTTGATTCATTCCATAATCCTGGCTTGGAGCTGAATAACCTGATTGTGCATTTTTAGGTTCTAAGAATTGAACACTTTCTGCGACAACCTCTGTAACATATACCCTTTGTCCTTGTTGATTGTCATAAGAACGAGTTTGAATACGTCCTTCTAAACCAATCAATGAACCTTTGTGTAAATACTGTGTCATTAAATCAGCTGTTTTATTCCAAGCAACACAGTTAATAAAATCTGCATCTGGCTGTCCTTGTGTTGAAACACGACGACCAACTGCCATTGTGAATGAGCAAACACTTGTTCCACTTTGCGTTTTACGTAATTCAGGATCACGTGTCAAACGCCCAACCAATACTACTCGATTAATCATATTTATTTAACCTCGATTATTTTTCGCCTTCAGTTTTAACAACCATAACACGAATTACATTGTTACTGATACGAGACAAACGTTGGAATTCGAAAACTCCTGCATTGTTTGCAGTTACATTGATAACTACATAGTGTCCCTTTTTCATGTGATCGATTTCGTAAGCGAATTCTTTCACACCCCAGTCATCTACTTTGTCAATTGAACCACCGTTTTCAGTGATTGTTGCATGTAAACGATCTGAAACTGTTTTGAACGCTGCATCATCTAAAGATGCATTCACAATGTACATAATTTCATATTTTTTCATGTGTACACCTCCCTTTGGCCTTTTTGGCTTCTTACGAAGCAGAGAACAGGCATAAACCTGCTTAGTTATTATAACAAAAAAAGACTTTGCTTGTAAACCACAAAGTCTAATATTTTTTTAATTGATATTGAGCATTATAGTAAAGCTCATTATATTTTGTTCCTTCAAACACTTCTAGAACATCATTTAAACCTGAAATCAACTTATAATCATGAATATTTGACAGTGGAATCCACTTTGATTCTTCATTTTCGATTCCATTAAACACATTTGTTTTATATAAGAAAACTATATGTCTGCAATTATCACTCGAGATAAATTGTTTTGTTCCACACAAACATAACTGTTCAACATTTAAACCTGTTTTTTCTTTCACATCACGCATTGCTGATTGTACAAATGATTCACCAAGTTCAATATGACCAGTTGGCAATGTGTATCCATTTGGATTTTTGCTATTTTGAACTAACACATTCCCCTTTTCATCCTGAATCATAACCATATTTGTTAATTCGCAATATTCAGCTTGCTTATTCGCATTTAATCGTCTTCTTTCAAGTGCTAATTTACCATCCGCTACAATATTACGAATTTCTGTAGAAATACGACGTTCTGGGAAAGCTTTTGAAATATGTTTTTTTGCTTCTAAAGAGAAATTGTCCAAACTGCTTTGGAATTCTTCTATACGCTGGGATAAATCAGGACGAGACAACATCCATTCTTGGAAAGCTTCTTGCGCTTCTTGAACACGCAATTGACTTTCGGCTTCGAAATCCTTTTTGAAAGCTTCCATTTGAACTTGTACTTTCTGGAATACTTGTTTGCGACGAAGTAAGGCAAGTACAGTAAATACACAGTCGATACCAAATCCAATTGTAAAAGCCGATAAAAAACTCATCAATGCCGTAAAAGGAATATCCATTACGATATCTTGAATTACAGGATGAATGATATAAACCACCACAATAGACATAATGCCAAATAAAGTGGAATTCAACAAACATACGCGCCCATTAATATTCATAAATCTTTCCGAATAATCCCACCATCTTGTTTTAAATAAAATTTCCATTACCCAACTTGTAATATATTCCAAAGTACTCGTAATAATGACACCTAAAACAAACACAAGTATAGGATAATCTTTCACAAACAATAAAGGATATAAAACCAGTAAAGCACCTACTCCATAGATTGGGCAATACGGACCATAAAAGAAGCCTCGGTTAATAAATTTCTTTGCGGGAATCCCACAATATAAGTCTTCACACACCCATCCTAAAAAGGCATACAAAACAAAGTAGGCATAGGCATATACAAATTCCATCATATACTTGCCTTCATTTCTTCACTTAACTTTGCATTTGCCAACATCAATCGAATACGATTTTCCTGATTTACCTTTGATGCGCTTGGATCATAATCAATCGCAACAATATTCGCTTTCGGATATTCATCCTTAATCTTACGAACCATACCTTTGGCAACAATATGATTTGGCAGACAACCGAATGGCTGTGCACTAATCACATTAGTAACGCCAGATTTAATAAGTGAAACAACTTCACCTGTTAAAAGCCAACCTTCACCCATTTTTACACCTGGATCAATAAATGCTTTTCCATTATCAATGACTTCACTAAAATCGTCTGGTGCAATAAAAGTTCCATCTTTTTTTACTATATCTCTAAATGTTTTCTGCATACGCATAATCACATCTTTTACTATATTGTATATATAGTGATTTTTTTCGTGCATATGATAATACTCATAATCAATAATTGAATTTTCTACACAATATAGCGCAAAATCCATCACGCCGGATAGAACGGGTTCAAAACCTTCTTCAATCAAATAATCTTCTAAATGTTGATTCCCTAATGGAGAATATTTCATATAAATTTCCCCAACAATTCCAATACGAATCTTTATCTGAGTACGATCTTGTGGAATCGCCTTAAACATTTCCAACATCTTTTTATAAATACGTTTTGATTGTTTATAAGATCCATGTTCAAACATTGGAATCAATTCATCAATAAACTGATTTACCGCCTTATCTGTAGCTCCTTTTTCAAGTTCATAAGGCTTCACCTGATTGCTTAACCACATTAAAGCATCACCATATAAAGCTCCATAAAGAATGCGAAGAATCAAAGGCATTGTAAATTCAACACTACTGCCTTTTTCTAGACCATTCGCATTGGCAGATAAACAAGGAATGTGTTGCCATCCTTCCATAGCCAAAGCTTTTCTCAATAAAGAAAGATAATTACTTGCACGACACCCTCCTGCCGTTTGTGTAATAGCACAGGCTACATGATCCATATCATATTTTCCGCTTTTTAACGCATCAATCATCTGTCCAATAACCAACAACGCTGGATAACAAGTATCATTATGCACATGTGCTAAACCTTCTTCACGTACTTGCTCCCCTTCATTTGTCAAAACTTCTAATTTATATCCGCTTTTCGCAAAGACAGGTGTCAATAAGCGAAAGTGAATAGGAAGCATAGAAGGAACTAAAATTGTATAATCCTTCTTCATATCTGAATTAAATAATGTATATTCTAAACTCAATTTTATGCTCCTTTCTGTTGGCCAATCGCCTCTTTCAATGAACGCAAACGAATTTTTGCCGCACCTAAATTATCAATTTCATCAATTTTGATTTGAGTATAAAATTTATTTCCATCCTTTAATATATCTCGAACCTCATCACTTGTAATGGCATCAATACCACATCCAAAGCTAACAAGTTGAATTAAATTCATATCTTTATTCTCAACTACATAATGTGCTGCTTGATAAAGTCTTGCATGATACGTCCATTGATTTAAAACATTCACTTTATGATTCTTTTGACGAGGGACACTTTCCTCACTAACAACCACAAAGCCAAGTTGTGTCAACAACTGATTCATTTGATGATTAATCAGTGGATCTAAATGATATGGGCGTCCACAAAGCACAATAATTGGATGATTGTTTTCGCGTGCATACGCTACAGCTTTTCGATGTTCCTTCACTAATTGTTCATGGAATGCTTCATACTCATTTGTGGCTGCATTTTTCGCAATAATAATATCTTTTTCACTAAAATGAATACCCACCTTTTCAAAATGCATACGAATGGCCTTCGCAAAAGTCGCATCATGATCAAAATTAATGAATGGATATACAATTTTTGTCTTATCAAAATCCATATTGGCCGCAATCACTTCTGGATAGTAGGCAACCAATGGACAATTATAATGGTTATCCGATTGATGTTCATCTACATTATAGGTCATACATGGATAGAAAATTACATCCACACCTTTATCAATCAATTGTTGAATATGTCCGTGCACAACTTTAGCAGGAAAACATGCCGTATCACTAGGAATGCTTTGTTGTCCTGAATGATACATTTCTTTAGTACTAGGTGTTGACCACACAATTTCGTAGCCTAAACTATCAAAGAAACGCGTCCAGAAAGGCAATAAGTCATAATTATTTAAAACTAAAGGCATACCAATTTTTTTATCATGTTTAAATTTTTTCTTTTGTGCATTCAACATGTCCGTTTTGATTTTGTATAAGTCTGGTAATTCTTCCTTTTTTATATCTAAATTATGAACCATCTTTTCACATTTGTTTCCTGCAACTAAGCGCGTTCCATCATTGAATGTATTAATTGTCAATGAACAATGGTTGTTGCAGCCTTGGCAAGCAACAGATTGTGATTTATGCGTAAATTTAACAAGTTGTTCATAATTCAAAATATTGCTTCTTGTTCGATGTAATTTTTTCGCATATAAAGCTGCTCCATAAGCCCCCATTAAAGGTGCAATGCTTGGTCGAATGACTTCAAGTCCAAGTTCTTGTTCAAAACAACGAAGTACAGAATCATTTTGGAAAGTTCCACCTTGCACAACGATATGCTTTCCAATATCGTCCTTATTTTTTGCACGAATAACTTTATATAACGCATTCTTTACAACAGATTTACAAAGTCCAGCCGAAATATCTTCAATACTTGCTCCATTCTTTTGGGCTTGTTTAACCCCTGAATTCATAAACACTGTACAACGAGTTCCTAAATCAACAGGGTGTTTCGATTTTAATCCAAGTGTCGCAAATTCTTTCGCATCATACCCCAATGATTTTGCGAACGTTTCAATAAATGAACCACATCCACTTGAACAAGCTTCATTCAACACAATATCATCAATGTGTCCATCACGAATTTTAAAACACTTAATATCCTGCCCACCAATATCTAGAATGTAGTCTACTTCTGGATTGAAAGATCGAGCAGCTGTATAGTGTGCCATTGTTTCAACGATTCCACCATCCAAATGGAAAGCATGACGCATTAATTCTTCGCCATAACCTGTCGCATAGGATCCATAGATTTTAATATTTGGATTTGTTTCATAAATTTTCTTTAAATCTTCTAATACAACATCCAATGGATTTCCCTTATTTGATGTATAAGAATCATATAGAATCGCATCGTTTTCATCGAGTAAAACGAGTTTTGTGGTCGTTGAACCCGAATCAATTCCTAAATAAGCTTTACCTGCATAATTTTTTAAATCTGCATACTTCGCATCATGTGATTTATGACGTTCAATAAATTTTTGATAGTCTTCTTCACTTTCAAACAAAGGTTTTGATTCTGTTAATTTAGCTGGTGCATGCACCAGATCTTCTAAAGCCTTATACAATTCATCATATGTATATTCTTGATCTGCACAAATGGCAGTTCCTAAAGCCACAAAGTTAATGGCTGTGTCAGGACAATTCACTTGTACATCACTTAACTTTAAAGTTTCAACAAATCGATTTCTTAATCCACTCATAAAGTAAAGTGGTCCGCCTAAAAACAGAATGTTTCCTTCAATTTTTCTCCCCTGTGCTAGTGAAGTAATGGTTTGATCCACTACTGCCTGGAAAATACTGGCACATAAATCACATTTATCCACACCTTGATTGATCAATGGCTGAATATCTGTTTTTGTAAACACACCACAGCGAGATGCGATGGGATATAAACGATGATAGTTTAAGCTAGCTTCATTCATTTCTTCTAAAGACATATTTAATAAGGTAGCCATTTGATCAATAAAAGCTCCTGTACCCCCAGCACAAGTTGAATTCATTCTTTGTTCTACACTTCCTTGAAAGAAAAGAATTTTCGCATCTTCTCCACCAAGTTCAATAGCACAATCTGTTTCCGGGTATAATTTACTAACTCCAGTCGCACTCGCAAATACTTCTTGAACAAAAGGCAATTCGCCTTGTTCGCTTAATCCTAAAGCCCCTGATCCGCTGATTGCGAATTTAAATGGTTCTTTTGTATATTTCTTTAATTCTACTAATTTATCTAAAGCTTTTTGACGCACTTGCGCCTTGTGCCTTTCATAACTTTTATAACAGATTTGGTTATTTTCATCTAAAACAACCGCTTTGATTGTTGTACTTCCAATGTCGAATCCTATACGATAACCCATAATCTCCTCCATTTTCTTTTATTATCAGTATTATTATACTCATTTTTCATTAATTTTCATGTATTCAAATGAAAATAACGACAACTTACAAAATATGTTCACTTTGTTGTAGATTATTCGAGACAAAACATATATCATTAAATTAACGAATAGTTAACATGTTCAATACATGGGATTGTTATAATTATTTTTGGAAAGTTGGTAAATCAAATGAAAAACAAATTAACAAAACTTGAATTCAAGTGGATTTGTTACGACATGGGAAACTCTGCCTTTATTTTATTAGTCGCGACAATTCTTCCTATCTATTTTAATTATCTTTCAAGCTCACAAGGTGTAGCCGAACACAACTACCTAAGTTATTGGAGCTATGCAGCAAGTCTTTCAACATTAATTGTTGCACTTGCTGGTCCAATTCTTGGAACACTGGCTGACTATAAAGATCACAAGAAAAAAATCTTCTTAACTTGTGCAATGCTAGGTGCATTAGCATTAGCATGTTTCTGGATTCCAAGTTCTTGGTTTGCATTTCTAGTCCTATTTATTGCTGCCAAAGTTGCCTATTCTTTATCTTTGATCGTATATGATTCGATGCTTACAGACATTACTACAGAAGAAAGAATGGATGCCGTAAGTTCAAAAGGATATGCATGGGGCTATATCGCTAGTGTTGTTCCTTTTATTATTAGTTTAATCTTTGTATTAATGTATGACAAAATAGGAATGACATTAAAGACAGCCATGATGATCGCATTTATATTAAATGCGGTATGGTGGATTGCCTTTACACTTCCTTTAGTAAAAAGCTACAAACAAAAATACTATATTGAACCAGAAGCACATCCTGCTTTGGATACGTTTGCTCGTTTAAAAGAAACTTTAATGAAGGCAAAAGAACAAAAGAAAGTCTTCTTATTCTTATTTGCATTCTTCTTCTACATTGATGGTGTTTATACAATTATTGATATGGCTACCGCCTATGGAACAAGTTTAGGATTAAATACAACTGGTCTTCTATTAGCCTTATTATTGACTCAAATTGTTGCCTTCCCTGCAAGTTTAACATTCGCTGTATTATCCAAAACAAAAGATACGGCTTCATTGATTAAGGTTGCGATCATCGCATACTTCTTAATTGCTTTATTTGCCGTACAATTGGATAAACAATGGGAATTCTGGGTATTAGCGGTTGCGGTTGGATGTTTCCAAGGTGGTATTCAAGCTTTATCTAGATCATACTTCGCAAAAATCATTCCAGAAAATGCCAGTGGTGAATACTTCGGACTATTTGATATCTGTGGTAAAGGCGCTAGCTTTTTAGGAACTATGTTGATTGGTGTTGTAACACAGATTACGGGTAAACAAAACTTAGGTGTTGCCGCTCTCTCCATCATGTTTGTGATTGGATATCTAATTTTTAATAAAGTATCTAAAATGGACGACTAAAAAAGATTGTACAAGTAACGTACAATCTTTTTATTTATCTAATTTCATGACCATTCTTACAATTCCATACAATGCTGCATATAAGACGGCAGCAACAGGCCAAATCATATAGGTGATATCCCATTGTTTTGTCCATAAGCTCCAACCAAGATAAACAACTGTTACAAGACACCAATATACAACTGTGAATGTTTCAGTTTTCTTCTTTGCGAGCTTTTCTTTTTTCGTATAATCACCTTCTTGCAGCAATGTATCATAGCTACTTTTTATTGTGGAAACACGAATTAGAATATTCACGCCAACGGAAACCAAAATTAATAATACAGCTAAACATAATGTACACACATAATCAGATGCTTCCATGCAACCTGCAATAATCAACGGAATTACAGATAAAATACACAAAACAACACCGCAGGCTAGACAGAAAGAATAATGTTCTTGATAGTTTTGATTCTTTTCTTTGACAAGTCCTGTTACACCATATTCTGTTTCAAAGGGTTCTTGTTCTAAATATTGTAAAGAACTCAATTTAATTCCTGTTTTAATGAAGATAAATACTGCAAGTGCAACCATACCTAATAATATGGCACATGCAATTCCAATGGCTAAGCCATTATTGAAAGTTGAAATTAGAAACAAAGGAATTGGACTTAAGATACATAATGTTGTCGCATTCGCAAGCATAGGTGCTGCTTTTTTCTTTTCATCCATATATGTATTCGCTTCTTCCATACTCACACGATGTAATTCACAATCTGTATCGCATATTGTCTCTGTATTTTCTTTTTCAACTTCATCTTTTAACAAGTAATCTGTGCTCACTCCAAATAAGTCAGCTAACTGAATAATCTTTTTTAAATCTGGAATTGCTCCTGCACTTTCCCATTTTGAAACCGATTGTCTGGATACACCTAGTTTTTGTGCCAATTCTTCTTGTGTCCATCCATTCTTTTTTCTTTCTTCAATTATTTTATCAGCTAGAATCATAGTTCTTCCTCCTTAGCCAAAGTTTACTAAAATTTGCGGTTGCATTCCACCAACCTGGCTTGTCAATTTATCAATTTACAGTTGCATATACTAGAAAAGACTTGAATTCAAATCAAGTCTTTATCTATGACACATATTTACTTAATATATGATTAAGCTTTTGTTCATCAATCGGTTTTGAGATTGAATCATTCATAATTGTTTGATCAATACTATATTCTGATTGCGCACTCATGGCAACAATTGGAATGGATGGATTGATTTTACGAATGCATTTAGCAGCTTCATCCCCATTCATTTTTGGCATCATAATATCCATCAAAATCAAAGAATACTTATTTGGTTGTTCTTTAACTTTTTCAACTGCTTCTAATCCATTCCACGCCTTATCTACATTTGCCTGCACGGCATTCAAATAAAACTCCGCCACTTCCATATTAATTTCATTATCTTCTACCAACAATATACATTTGTCATGTAAATCTAGTTTGGTGCTTTCTTGATTATCATTAACAGATGTATCCAATTGGTAAGTAAGAACGACCTTAATTTGTGTACCGACATTTACTTCACTTTTAACTTCAATACTTCCACCAAGCTTATCCACTAAGCCTTTCACAATCGACATACCTAAACCAGTACCTTTGTATCTTGTTCTGGCATCTTGTTTAGCTTGTGAGAAAGGTGTAAACAAATGATTTTTAATATAATCTTCACTCATACCAATTCCCGTATCTTTAATTTCAAATTCAAATGTAACTTTTGAATCATCACTCGATATTTCTCTGACATACGTATCAATCGTGCCATTTGACTTATTGTACTTAATGGCATTCGTTAATAGGTTTACGAGAATTCTTCTAAGTTGTAATGCATCTCCAATTAAATGCGTATGGACTACATTCTCCATATGCTTGTGATATGTAATATTTTGAAGGGATACTTGGGCATCAATCAAACTATTCAATTCTTCAACCATATAATTTAAATCAAATGGCTCATTCACAATCTCCATATGATCTGATTCTAATTTAGACATATTCAAAACATCTTCAACCAATTCATTTAAGTGTTTTGTCAAAACTTCCATCTTATTTAAAGAATCATCCAACTTATCCATATCACCCCAGTTTTTACGTATAATCTGCATCATACCTAAAATACCATTGATTGGCGTACGAATATCATGGCTCATACGATTCATAAAATCAGTTTTAGCTTTACTTTCTAAATCTACTTTTTGATATGCTAGTTGTAACTTTTTCTTTTCTCTATCTTCTTTCTCATGAAATGCCGATGTATTTCTGAACAAAATAATAGCACGTACTATATTACGTTCCTTTTGAATATCTATATCATAAATAACATCTTCACTCATCAATATCATTTCCTGAATCCAAATCACACCTTGATGTGGTATTTGAATCTGATATTCAACCGTAACATGTTTGTCCCCTGCTCTATATCGATTTAAAAGGCTTTGACTCGATTCAACAACGCTAAAGCTTCCCAAACAATCCTCTAACACATTCGCTTTTATTTGTTTAAAATATGCATTATAATCACATGGTAAATTTGGTTTTTTATCTACACACATATAATTGTCGTAAATACCATCGATTTGATTCTGCGTTAAATTCACGGAGAAAATTGATTGTGCCATTGCCATCAAAGCTTCAATATAATGATCGTTTTCTAAAATAGATTGTTTCAACTGATCATAATAACGCATCAATTGTTGCTTCTCATCCATTTCAATTGTGTCATAATAAATTTTAAAACCTAACGCAAAATGATGCAGATGATTCTTTTCATCGCTGTCTAAATAAACGGCTATAATTTTCCCTTTTAATTTTGTACGCTTAATTTGATGACAATATGAAATTTCTAATACAGGATTTTCCTTTGTGAGACACTCATTTAAATAGTCAAGCTGTAACACATGACGATACTCTTCCTTCTTATTTTCTTCAAACAATTCATTTAGAATTTGCTCAACTGCACCCGAGTAGATGCCATCTTCTGCTAAGAAAAAGGAATAGCTAGCCCGTAAAGTAAAATATGCATCGATTTTAGCATCACAATAAATACAATCCGAAAAATTATACCCTTTATCTTTTAATTGTTGTATAACACGAAGAATCAAATCACGTTTTTCTGTAGCCTCATTGATTTTCGCCTGGTTTTTATCAATATACATATTTTTATCTGCCTGACAAAACAATTCGCGCATTGTTAATTTTGAAAAATCATTTGAATACGCAAAACCAACCGCATAACTTAATGGAATTTCTGAACATTTAGTACATTCTTTTTTGATATTTTCTAAATTTCTTTTTACATCTTCCTTTGTCACATTTTTAAAGAAGGCAATGAATTCATCACCGCCACAGCGACCTACAAATTGATTTTCATCCACACCGTTACGAAGACTTTTCGCAAACGAATTGATGTATAAATCACCTCTTTCGTGTCCTTGTTGATTGTTGATGATTCTAAGATTATTTAAATCAAACACACAGATTGCCATATTTTGTTCAGCTTCTAAAGTTAAAATCTCTTCACACTTATTTTTATTTGGCAATCCTGTAGCTTCATCTAAATATATTTTACTTTTTAATTCTCGATTCGCCTTCGCATAATGGAAAGCTTTAAAAAGTTCATACAAAATCATAAAGATGAGAATTACAATATCAATGATTGTCAACGCTTCAAATTGTCCTAAACGTGTTGCGATTCTTTGTGCATATGTTTCTGCAAGCCCTGTGGCCACATCACATAGAGAAAAGAAAGTTTCACTCTTTTGAATAATATTCGTATTCTCATATCCAACTTGTCGAACAAGATCAATCTCTTGTTTTAAAGTATCAAAATACGCATCTAATTCTTCCATTTTAGCTTGAAAAGCCTTGTCATCTAACGAAACCAAATCTAATTCTTCACTGCCAAAACGAAGTCCTTCAATATATCCATCCACATCCGCAATCATTTCATCTTGCGGCATTCCTGCATCTTCCAATTTAATAATTCGCTGTGTTTTTCCACGTACTAATCCTGCATAATTGACAACGCGAGCCGTTCCTTGAATTCGAGATACCATTAAAATGATGATTAAAATCAGCACAATCAAAACACTGGTTAAAACCGTCATTAAAAAGCGTATCATTTTTGAAATATGTCTTTTTCGTTTATCTTTCATACAATTATTCCTTATATATTTATTGTATTAAGAAAATGAAATTATCACAAGAAAATAATAAAAGGATAAATCACAAACGATTCATCCTCTTATTGATCCATACCATGATCCAAATACCTGCGCCAATACATACTAAAGCTAAGCCAATCAGCAGTAAGGCAGTACCATCATGCATCGCACCATCATACCCTACATATGCGTTTATTTTCCCCTTTAAAAGCAAGAAAACAGTTCCTGCAATCAAAAATAAATTTGCAACAAATGCAGGTGTAAAGACACGATCCTTTTGATCCATAATAACATCCCCTTATTGTTACCGATGTATTATATCATTTCATTCCTTTATTAAACCTTAAATTTCTCTTAACTTTCTTAGCATTTGATTGTACAATAGATAAGAATAAAAGAAGGAAGGATTCTTATGCAAAACATTGATGAATTAGTTGATTTACACGAATGCCCTCTATGTGAAGGTGGTTCGATTCTAGAAGAAGAAGGAAACGGATTCTATGCACAATGCATGGATTGTGGCTGCTATACAGTTCATGTTGATTATAAAAACGAAGAAGATCGTTTAGAAGCTGCTAAAAGAGCCGCTGAATTATTTAATACAGGTAAAGTATTAAAATCAAATCCTGGTGAATAAGAAAATGAGTGGAAATTCCACTCAATTTTTTTATTTAACTGAATTTTGATCTAACCACTTGCCTCGAACCATACGAATCAAGAATATAATACCCCTAAATACCAGTTCGAAAGTCATTGTAGCCCATACACCAATAACACCATATCGTTTTGTGAAAATAATAATTGGTAAAACACGCATTCCCCACATGCTCAACGCATTTAGAACAAAAGGACATTTACTATCTCCGGCCCCACGTAATGCCCCCATTACTACAATACTAATCGCAAATAATGGTTCAGAAAAAGAAACAATCCTTAAGCACTCACTAGCTCCATCAATAACTTCTTGACTATTCGTTAGTGTTGAAGCCAAAAATGGTGCAAACACAAACATGATAACGCTCATAAATATCACTAGAGCAAAAGATAATAAGGTTGTTAAATACGCAAATCGTTTTGCCATATCCTTTCGATTGGCCCCAATACTTTGTCCAACCAATGTAGTTGCAGCACCACCAATTCCATAAGCTGGCAAATAACATAATCCTTCTGCTGAAACAGCCACATAATTAATAGCCACACTGATTGCACCCATCCCTGAAACGACACCCGTCATCACAACTTGAGCTAAAGATAGTGTCACTCTTTCAAGGCCTGCTGGAATTGAAAGATTCACTACATTCTTCAAGATATCTTTATCAAATTTCCACGATTCATCGCCTAGAAGTCGTAATGATTTTTCCTTTTTGACTACAATATACATTAAGATAAAGCCTACAACCAATTGCGCCATTCCCGTTCCTAGTGCAGCTCCGGCAACGCCTAAATTTAGTATATAAATAAAGAAATAGTTAAAAATAACATCGAATACACACATTGAAATATTCATAAGACTTGGAAGCACGGCATTCCCTGAACATCTTAACATTCCTGAATGTAACATCGCCATCATATTAAATGGAATAAAAGCACCTACTATAGCCAAATATAAAGTGGCATCTCTACAAATTGATGGGTCTGCTCCCAATAATTTTGGTAAATAAAAACTGAATGCTACCACAACCAATGCCATACATAAACCAAAGATGATATTAAAGAGAATCGACTGACATACTACCTGTCTTGCCAATTTATTTTTACCAGCCCCTAAATATTGAGCTACCTGCACTGAAAAACCTAATACCGCAGCTGTACAAATTCCTCCAAAAAGCCATGTTGTACTGGCAACAACACCAATGGCTGCCGTAGCCTTATAACCTAGTGATCCAACCATAGCTGTATCAATATAACTCATGGCCGTTCCAACTAATTGTTCTAATATTGCAGGTACAGATAATAAAATGACGATTTTTAATTGATCTTTGAATTCTATTTTTTTATTTTCGCGCATCTGCGCCGTTATTTCCATCATGTTCATAAGATGATTATACAAAGAAAAAAGATGTATGTCACCATACACCTTTTATTCTTCTACCTCTTCACGCCACATTTTAGCTCCTAAATGAGCTAACTTTCCGTCCAAGTTATCATAACCACGATCAATGTGATAAATATCATGGATTTCTGTCACACCATCAGCCATTAAAGCTGCGATGACAAGTCCAGCACCACAACGAAGATCTGTTGCAGTTACTTTAGAACCATGTAACTTTGTCTTTCCGTTGATAAACGCACTTGGTGTGTGTACATCAATGTCAGCACCCATCTTATTTAACTCTGCACAATGTTTGAAACGTTCTGTATAAATTGTTTCCGTTACTACAGATTGACCTTCACATTGTGTTAATAATACAGTAAATGGTTGTTGAACATCTGTGGCAAAACCTGGATATGGTTTTGTCAAGATTTCTGTACGTTTCAAAGGTTTATCTGTTTTAAATACATGAATAAAATCCGAACCAACTTCCATATTGATTCCCACTTCTTGAAGTTTCATAACAATGGCTTCCAGGTGTTGAGGAATAATATTTTCGATGCGCATGTCATTGGCCATAGCGGCTGCCATAATCACATAAGTTGCTGCTTCAATACGATCTGGAATGATTTCATGAATACAGCCCTTTAAATATTCAACACCATCAATCACAAGAGTACTTGTCCCCATACCATGAATTCTAGCACCCATTTTATTTAATAATGTTGCGATATCGATAATTTCAGGCTCACGTGCGGCATTTTCAATAACCGTTCTACCTTTTGCGTAAACAGCTGCCATCATAATGTTGATTGTAGCTCCTACACTCGAAATATCTAAGAAAATATTTGTTCCTTTTAATTCTTTCGCATCCAATATATAACATCCATTTTCATATTGAATATTTGCACCCAAAGCCTCAAACCCTTTTAAGTGCAAATCAATAGGTCTTGGACCTAAGTAACATCCACCAGGCATCTTAATTTCTGCATGCCCAAATTTTCCTAACAAAGCTCCCATAAAATAGTAGCTTGCTCTTAATTTAGAAACAGCTTTAGATACCATAGGAATATTTTCCATATGAGTAGGATCTATATATAATGTTTCTTCATCTCGTTTTTCAACATAAACACCAAGTTCATTTAATAAAACGATCAAAGACTGTACATCTGAAATATTAGGTACACCATAAATTGTAACCGGCTCATTTCCTAAAACACATGCTGGAATTAAAGCCACAGTCGCATTCTTTGAACCACTAATACGTACTGTTCCATTTAAATCATGTCCACCTTCAATTTTAATGACTTTTTCCATTCATTTTCCCCCATTTCAAGGTAATGCCTATCTATTATAGCCTATTCAATCCGGATAATCTAGAAAAATATTGTAAATTCCAAAAGCCATCTATTTTAAATGTTTTTCCATCCAATTTGTGATTTCATTTAAACGACGCAAACGATGTTGAGGAAGTCCCGTACGTGATAAATCATGATTTTCACCATGGAACAAGCACATGCGAGCTTCAATATTCTGATCTAATAAAGCATTCAACATCTGTAGGCCTTCACAAAGTGGACAACGATAATCCTCATCAGAGTGAATAAACAATGTTGGTGTTTTCACATTACGTGCATATTTCAATGGTGAATGCCACCACAATTTTTCTGGATTTTCATCATATGTAGCAGATTGTTGATCTTGTGCAAAGTATGGCCCAATATCACTTGTCTGAGAGAATGAAATCCAGTTGGCAATACTTCTTTGACTAGCGGCACACGCAAAACGATCCGTATGACCAATAATCCAGTTTGTCATAAATCCACCATAGCTTCCACCAGTTACACCAACTCTGCTTGAATCAATTTGAGGATATGTTTCTAAGACTTTATCTGTAAACTGCATCAATTCATCATAATCAATCGTTCCATATTTTCCACGAATGTCCATAAACTCGTTGCCACGTCCATCTGAACCATGAATATTACAGAAGAAGACAAAGTATCCCTTACTTGCCCACACTTGCATTTCATGATAGAACACTTTTCCATATACTGTTTTAGGTCCACCATGAATATCTAAAATAGCCGGATATTTTTTTGCTTCATCATAATCTTTAGGCAATAATACCCATCCTGTTAAATCTTCACTAAAATTAACTTCTACAGGATCTGCCACATATGTATCTTCCATTTTATTAAAATCAGATAATTGAACGGCTTTACCATCTACAACTTTATACAATTGTTGAAGACTTGCCACATCAGCTCCAATAAAATATAATGTGTCATCTTCAAATGCGAAAGATTGAATTGTTCCTGGCCATTCAAATACAAGTTCAATGTTTCCATTTTCTAATTTATACAAATTATTGTGATCATAGATCGTAGAAACAAAATATAACGCATCTTTATTTACTAGAGTCGCATTACCTGCAACTAAAGCACAATCTGTACCTACACTGTTTCCAACACATTCTTGCCAATCAGCAATTAAATTAAAGTCTTGATCAAAGAATTTTGGATTCTCATTCAAACCATATTTTTCATGTGTGCTTGCGATAAGAACCAATTTACCATCCACAAAATCAAAACTTTGAATACTTCTTTCCTTAGCATCTACAACTGTACTTACAGAACCATCATATTTATAAAGACTTTCATATAAAGCTTGTTTTCTTGTCCAATTTTGTCCTGTATAATACAAAGCACCATCATGAATCTTTGCGTTTGACACATCAAAAGTACCTTCTGTAACGCAAACAAGTTCTTTTGTATCTAAATTATACGTATATAAATGCGTACGATGTTTATTTGTGACTCCCTGACCATTCATATAGAAAGGAATCTCATCAAACACTTCATAATCACTTTCTTCTTCAACAAGTTTTTCTTTAGTCATCAAAACCAAAGTATTCTCGTTTAAATATCCCAAAACATTCATTCCTGGTTTATCAAATCGAGCAATTTCTTTGGCTTCTCCACCATTCAATGCCAAACGATATAAAGATGTAGATTTTTCAATATTCTTACGATTTCCACAGAATAGAACCGAATTTTCATTTTCAATATAAAACCCTGCTTCTTTTCCAAAAGAAGTTAAATCATATACTTTATCGTCCTTTACGCATTTTAAAGTATATTCATAAGCATTGTCTTTTTCAGCTGCTACTCCATCAACAAAAACTTTTACTCCATCTTTCACTTTTAAATTTCCATAAAAGTGATAAGACAATAAATCATTAATTTCAACTGACTTCATATATTTCCCCTCCAAATTATGCAAAAAGCAGGCTTAAAGCCTGCTTTATTTAAAAACTTTAATTATTCAGCTTTTCCAGCAGAACCAAAGAAGTTTTCCATCATTTCTTTACATAATGCTGTGATTGCATCAGCACCTGGTTTTAATAATTTACGTGGATCGTATCCTTTTCCTTCTTGGTCTTTTCCAGCTTCGATGTATTTACGAGTTGCTTCAGCAAATACTAACTGACATTCAGTATTAACGTTAACTTTAGAAACACCTAATGTGATAGCTTTTTGAACTTGTTCACGAGGGATTCCTGAACCACCGTGTAATACTAATGGTTTTCCGTTTGTTACGTTTTGGATTTCTTCTAAACGATCAAAGTTTAATCCAGCCCAGTTTGCAGGATATTTACCGTGGATATTTCCGATACCAGCTGCTAAGAAGTCTACACCTAAGTCAGCGATAGTTTTACATTCTTGAGGGTCAGCTAATTCACCAGCAGATATGACACCGTCTTCTTCTCCACCGATTCCACCAACTTCACATTCAATTGATAATCCTTTTGAGTGTGCTAAGGCGATCATTTCTTTTGATTTTTCTAAGTTTTCTTCAAATGCATAGTGAGAACCATCGAACATTACAGAAGTAAATCCTGCTTCGATAGCAGCTTTTGCACCTTCATATGAACCGTGGTCCAAGTGTAAAGCTACAGGAACTGTAATTCCCATTGCATCGTGGATTTCTTTTACCATAGCAGCAACTGTTTTGAAACCACACATGTATTTAGCAGCACCTTCAGATACTCCTAACATAACTGGTGATTTAGCTTCTTCAGCAGCAGCTAAGATAGCTTTTGTCCATTCCAAGTTATTGATGTTGAAAGCACCAATCGCATAGTGCCCTTCGTGAGCTTTGTTGATCATTTCAGTAGCAGATACTAACATTACTCTATTCCTCCTTTAAACATTTCTGTCATAACTATTCTACTCCATAACGCCTAATTTGAAAAGTGAAATTATTAACTAACGACGTGATTTTCCGGATAATTCAACTGGTTTGGACAAAGTACGAATTCTTTCTAGAATTCTTAGACTCGCAATTGTATTATTCGGTTTATTCACAAGACGATACTGCTGTTCTAGTTCTTCCATTGAATAATTTGACGTAAAGTATGTTTTCATTCCTTTATTCATACGCTCATCTAAAACAGGAAGTAAGATTTCATCTCGCGTCCATTGCGTAATACTTTCAGCTCCAATATCATCTAAAACCAAAACATCACTGTAGCGTAAATGGTTCATCACCCTTTGACGATATTCATTATCTGTCATAAACTGTTTCAATTCCTGAATCAATAATGGAACCTGCACAAAAGAAACACTCTTATTATTTTTGGCATAGTAATTACAGATTCCCTTCATTAAATAAGACTTTCCAGTCCCTGGATTTCCATATAAATACACGCCTTGATTTAGTGGTATACTACTCACACTTTGGGTATAAGCTGCCATATAATCTTTTTCTTTGGCAGCACTTAAAAAGCAGGCATCATTTAAATCGATTAAATAATCATTTAAAGACATATGAGAGAAGCGAAATTTACTTTGATGAGCCAATTGCTGATCTCGTTTTTGTTCATACTGACAAGAAGCATAATATTCATTCAAGAAACCAGAATCGTCAATTTTTAATTTTGTAGCCTTACCACGAATCTTCTGTACACAATAATCCAATCCTTTACAGTTTCTACATGCGCTCACACTCTTGATCCACTGCAACAAAGCGCCACTATTTTCTTCTACAAAAGATGCATCTAAATGATTCTGCTCAAGAAATATTTGAATCCATTCATTCTCTTTTAAACGAGCAATATTCTTTTGTCTTTCCATCATTTGCTCTTCTGAAAGTTTAATATTTAAATTCACTACAACTTACCTTCTTTCAACATCTTTTGAAGTTCTAACATCTCCTGTTGGATTTGCGTATCTGATTTTTCTTCCTTTTGCGTATAGAACTTCTCATCAAGTACAACCTTTTCTTCTTTTTTCTCTCTTTTATTTTCTGTTGGCGCTTGGTTGATAATTTCCAATGCTTTCTTCCTAGAATCCACGCCCAGGCGAACCCAGCTTGCCGCAACTTTTTCAACGTAATTTCTAGAAAATTGTTGATGTGTTTGCTGCAAAGTATATTCAATCAAAGTATTCACAACTTCAACTGAAAGCTGGAATTGTGTGCATAAACGTTCAATCAATGCCTGATCCGATTTCACAACAGGAATACCATTTTGTTTATTCTGCAAGAATTTAACAGGTGGCATCTGATATGGATCTTTACTTGTTTCCATAACCTTACGATTACGCATAACCATCTCTTTTAATTTGTCCAAATCAAATACATGTGTTGAAGGATTAATACTTCTTTGCACGTATCTACGCATATCTTTGGCATCAATTCCATATATTTGTGCCATCTGTGCAATACGATCTAAATTTTCATTAGTTCGATAACGTACCGGAAAAACCCGATCCATCCCTTTGAAGAGTGTCGCAAAATCAAAATCATATTTTTGTTTAATTGTCGGTTTCACCTTTTCGTACGCAATCTCTTTAGATTCGTTCCACGAATCTAAAATTGAAACATCCAAAGGACTTTCTACTTTGGTATATACAGAAGAAATCGTCTTATCTTTATGAAGCATTGCCTTTATTTTATCAAAACGCTTTGATCCTACACTTGCCAAATACAATCTTGAATACGTATCGTGACATAAAAATTTATCTGGTAATAATGGAGCATACAATAAAATCAACATGTCATCTTCATGAACATAGGTTTCAATTAAATGATATTGTTCTAAATAATTTCGTGCCTTATCAAATTGTGAAGCATTTATATTCAACAGTAAATATACGTCTTCTAATTCAACAGAATTTTGAATAGAACCTAAAAATTCATATAGACAAATTGAACTTTTACCCATCAAAGGACCGTACAACAAATGCAAAGATTGTCTTTGTTCAACAGATAAATGTTCTATGCAACGCACTTCAATCGCCATGTACCTTCTCCTCTTTTAATGCTTCTTCTATTTGTTTATGCAGCTGTTCTACCGTACCATTATTTTGCAGTACAATATCACTTTTTGCCATCTTCTCTTCCGGATTCATCTGTGATACAAGTCTTGCCAAAGCTTGTTCCCTAGTAAAATTGCGATAGGTTTGTAGGCGCGATAAGGCTACATCTAAATCAGCCACAACGCACCATATTGAATCAAAATGATCTTGTGCAGAAATCTCAAATAAAATTGGCATTTCCACAAAAACAATCGAACTCTCTTGTTCATAAATCCATTTATGCATCTGTTCAAAAATCAAAGGATGCAAGATGGCTTCCACTTGTTTTCTATGTTCTGCCTTAGAAAACATATATGAAGCTAAACTTTCCTTAATGATTTGTCCATTTGAATCCAATTCAACAATGCGCAAATCATTTAATTTCTGATAACCCAAATTTCCCTTTTTTAATAAATCCGTATTGACCTGATCACAATCTAAAACAGGATATTTTTTTCTTAAATATCGAGAAATCTCACTCTTTCCTGAACCCATAGATCCAGTGATTCCTATTACTTTCTTTTTTGACAATTTGGACATAGATAAGTCCCCCTTTGTGATACAGTTAATTTTTTAATAGCATGATGACACACTTTACATTGTGTTTGATCATGTACATTCAAATAGAGTTGAAAACGTCCCGTTACCCCTAAACTTGAGGTATAAGAACGGATGGTTGTTCCACCAAAACGTGTAGCTCCCTGCAAGATTCGCTTTGTCTGAAAAACTATTTTCTCACAATCTTTCTTTGAAAGCTTTGAGGCACGGCTTCTAGGATCTAATCCTGAGGCAAAACATATCTCATCCGCATAAATATTTCCAACACCTGCCATAATCGATTGATCTAACAGGCAGGATTTCAAATTTCGTTTTAACGAATGAACACAGGTATAGAAATACATTCCATTCACTCTTTCATCCATATAATCATATCCAACATTTTTAAAACAAGGATATGCATGAATATCTTCTTTTTTAGGATACAAATACATTCTTCCAAATTTTCTTGTATCATGATACGACATATAGGTTCCACTATTTAATTTAAATACTATATGAATATGTTTATTCTCACAAAGCATATTATAAAGATAAAATTTACCTTCCATTCTTAAGTGAACAACTAGATCATAGTCATCCAGACCAAAAATCAAATATTTTCCAAGTCGATTAAACGAATGGAATGTTTGCCCAATTAATTGATTTTTAAAAGTTTCTACTTCTACATTATCAATAATCTTAGGATAATATATCAATACATCTTCAATTGAAACATCTTTAATTTGTGCTTCCAACGTACTTAATACGGTTTGTACTTCTGGTGCTTCCGGCATTATTTTGCCTCATACCATGACTTTCCAACACTAATACTTGCCTTTAATGGAACCTTTAATTCCATTGCACTTTCCATTGTTTCTTTGACAAGTTTTTGCATCAAGTCCAATTCTTCATCTGGCACTAAGAAAATCAATTCATCATGGATTTGAAGAAGCATTTTTGATTTTACATCGGCATCCTTTAAAGCTTGATCCATTTTCAACATCGCAATCTTGATCAAATCGGCTGCACTACCTTGAATTGGTGCATTCATGGCAGCTCGCTTACCGAATTCTCGTGTCATAAAATTCTTATCGTTGATTTCAGGAATCTCTCTTCTTCTGTGGAATAATGTTTCGACATATCCATGTTCTTTACAGAAATCAATCAATTGATTCATATATTCGTGAATCTGAGGATAACTTTCAAAGTACATCTTCATAAATTCACCCGCTTCTTTTCGTGTGATATTTAATTGTGAAGATAAACCAAATTCAGTTTGTCCATATACAATACCAAAGTTAACTGTCTTGGCAATTCTTCTTTTATGTTCATCTACCTCTTCTGGTGAACACCCAAAAATTAAAGTTGCCGTTTTTGTATGAATATCCAAACCTTCATTAAACGCTTTTATCATGTGATCCTCATTGGCCATATGTGCCAACATTCTTAATTCAATCTGCGAATAATCAGCAGACAATAAGTGATAGCCATCTTCGGCGACAAACGCCTTACGAATTTCTTTACCTAACTCATCCCGAATACTAATATTTTGTAAGTTTGGTTCACTACTTGAAAGTCTTCCAGTTTGTGTCATTGTCTGATTAAAAGAAGTATGAATCTTTTGATCCGAACGAATATGTTTTTTCAAACCATCAATATATGTACTGGATACCTTCGCAATTTTTCGATACTCAAGAATATCATCAATGATTGGATGTTTTCCACGAAGCTTCTCTAATACATCTGCGGATGTTGAACGTTTTTTTCCACCTGAACTTAAGTTCAACTCATCAAATAAGACATTCGCCAATTGTTTTGGTGAATTGATATTAAAAATCATACCTGCATGTGAGTAGATTTTTTGAGCAAGAGCATCCAATTTCACATTTAATAAAGCTCCATACTCATCTAAAAAACTTTCTTGAATCGAAATACCTTCTTGTTCCATTGAAAACAAGACATGTGTTAATGGCATTTCAATATCTTCATATAAAGACAATACATTTTCTTCTTTTAAAGAAGCACGAAGCTTATCCTTTTTTTCATATAGTTGCTGAGTCAAACTATGATAGATTGCCTTTTCTCTTTCCAAACTATAAGCAGGCTCCTCTTTTGTCTTCTTAGATACATCATGGAAAGATTCTGGAAGGTGAATTTGAAGTGCTTCTAAGACTGCATCACTATCTGTTGCGGTAGAATTCAATAAGAATCCAGCAATATGTAAGTCATTACTAAAAGTATTCCATTTAAATCCATAGCGATCTAATAGATGCATCATTTCCTTTGTATCCCATGTACTCACTTCTTTTGTTTCCAACAATGTTTTAAAGTTTGTATCCTCTAATGCATGTTCTACTGAAATATAATAAACAGTTTTATCTTTTGGAATCATAAAACCATACAATTTTTGATCTAAATAAGGCTCTTGAGTACATACTGGCATAACCATAACGTCATCCATATTTTCAAATTCAAAATGGTCCACTTCTTTTAAAGGCCATTTTTCCTCTTTAGTCTGTTTCGTACGATTTACCAATGATCGCATTTCATATTTTTCATAGAATGCATTCACATTATCTTGAATTCCTGTAAACTCACAATCGCATAATTCAAATGGCAATTCCATCTTTGTATAAATAGTAGCCAATTCTAAAGACATGAAGGCATTATCTTTATCTTTTTCTAGCTTTTCTTTTAATTTTCCTTTTACTTCATCAATATGAGCATAAACATTTTCTACAGTGGAATATTGATTCAATAAACGCAAGGCTGTCTTTTCACCAACACCGGCTACGCCTGGAATATTATCGGCTGTATCACCCATTAATCCTTTCATATCAATAACCTGACTTGGAGTAATTCCATACGTATCCATTAAATTTTGTTCGTCCATTAGATCCATTTCACTTAAGCCCTTTTTCATCAAAAGAACATGTGTACTTGAATCAATCAACTGTAATAAATCACGATCACTAGTCAGAATTGTAGTTTGAACATCTTTGCAGCATTTGGCCATGCTTCCAATAATGTCATCAGCTTCATAACCTTCTTGTTCATAACGTTTGATTCCAGCCGCATCCAAGTATTCTCTAACAATTGGAAATTGAACAATCAATTCTTCATCCAATGGTTTTCGTGTTCCTTTATACGCTTCAAATTGTTTGTGTCTAAACGTAGGTTTTCCTGCATCCCAAGCCACTAAAATCTTATCTGGTTCAATAATGTCAATTGCCTTGTTCAACATCATCACAAAGCCATAAACCGCATTGGTTGGAATGCCATTGGATGTAGTCATTCTATGTGTATATAACGTTGCATAATATGCACGAAATAGCATGGAGTTTCCATCTAATAATAATAGTTTTTTCATACGCGTACCTCTTTTCTTCTATTTTAACATATATGAAAAGAAGGAAACGAATCCCTGACTCATTTCCTTCGAATATTTTGCATTTTCAACTTTTCCATCCGCTTAAATCGAATATCTTTGATTGTCGCATATCGCATGAATACTGTAATAATATAGATCAACACGAATATAGCCACACCATTAAAAATCAATGTCAAAGCTTCAACGTGAATAAACCATTTCACAAAGCTCATTGTGAGATATCCGAAGATCTTTGCGCCAAAAAAACAAATTAAATCATTCGCAAACATCATTAGGAATACAATACCAAATTGTACCCAGTGATCTTGATCCATCGCTTCTTGAAAAAAGCCAATAGCCCAGCCAAACAAGCCAAACAAAAGCATCTTAACAAGCCAGTCTGAAGTAAAAAACATTCCCACACAAAGGCCACATAAACAAGCATATAGAAACCGATTTAAACTTCTTTCATGAAACACTACTAATAGACATCCACAAAAACATAGATGGCTAACTAAAGATAGTGAGGAATATGTAAAATCAACGCCAAACAAAGAAGCAATCAATTGATCTAACATAGCTAAAATGGCTAAGAAAATAAATGAATAACGTTCCTTATTTATCATTTACTCTCCTCTTTTCCAATCACAAGACAATAGTCAAAACTTTTCATATTGGATACAGGTGATACATAGACAGTTGAAATAATGGAGTCATCATTTAAAGATACATCTTTTACTTCACCTATCAAAATTCCACTCGGATAATTTCCACCCTTACCACTTGTCGCAACTTTTTGTCCTTTTGTGACAATCGCATCATTGTCAAATAAAGATACTCGATATGCCTTTTTTTCTGTATCATACGATTGTAAAACACCTTCTACACTTGTACCATCTTCCAAAGACATCTTTATCGCAATATCATTACTTAAATGTTGGCTTGTCAACAATTGTACAGTGCTCGTCATTGTTTGAACACTTTCAACCAAGCCAATGGCACCATCACTTGTTGCCACAAGCATATTCTTTTCTACCCCTTGTTTTTTGCCAGCTGAAATTGTCACTGTCTGCAACCACGAATCACTTGAACGTTCTAAAACAGATACACTGATTGTTTTAGCATCCCCAAATCCGCCTTTCATTTCAAGCAACCCTTCAAGTTGTTTATTTTTATTTCTTTCATCTTCATATGCCGTCTGATAATTCTTTTGTTCTGCCAATTGTTTTGACAAATATTCATTATCATCATAAGCATGCCAAAGATTCGCAAAATCATTAACTGCATTTCCGATTGAAGACAGCGGATATTGAATTAATCCATATTTTAAGTATGTCCATGCACTATATTCAATATTCGTGATGGAGTTTTGTCTTAAGCCAAACATTGCACATGCTAGTATACATAAAACGACAATTGTCGTAAGTAATCTTTTTTGAATTCGAGTAAATTTACGCATAATATCCCCCAAACTAACTTATATTATAGCGATAAAGCCTCCTTCTTTCAATCGAGATATTTATGCTCTTTAAACGAATAATATTGATTTTGTCCTACAATAATGTGATCAATTAAATTCACTCCCATTGTCATTGCGACATGAACCATTTTATAGGTTACCTCAAAATCTGCTTTGGATGGTGTACAATCACCAGAAGGATGATTATGGGCAATCAAAACGGAGTTTGCGTTTTGAAGAAAAGCCTCTTTAAACACTTCTCTAGGATGTACTACACTTTCATTCAAGGTTCCCTTAAACAAAACACGATGAGAAATGAGTTTACTTTTTGTATCTAAATACAGAGCAATAAAACATTCTTGTGGCAAAGAGCCATACTCAAATTCAAACCATTCAATCACATCTTCAGGTCTCATAATGGAGGCATGATATACCTTTGATCTAATGACACGTTTACTGAGTTCCACACTTGCCAGAAGCTGTAAAGCTTTAACTTCTCGTATTCCTTGAATCTGCATCAATGTATTTACATGCATTGACATTAATTTTGATAAACCTTCACTTTCTTTCAATACATCGGATGCAATTTCGAATACGGAACGATTTTTATTCCCGCTTTGAAGAATCAAGGCAACCAACTCTAAATCGCTCAAAGATTCTAAGCCATAGCGTAGCGCTTTTTCTCGTGGGCGCTGTTCCACTTCCATCTCTTTTACCTTCATATACTCTTATACGAAAAAAAATACACTTTTTTTAATTTATTTTACTTTTTTGCTTGCAAAGTACAGAATCACATGGTATATTATTTAAGCGTCAAGCAAACATGGCGGTTGTGGTGAAGTTGGTTAACACAGCGGATTGTGGCTCCGTCACGCGCGCGTTCGAATCGCGTCAGCCGCCCCACTAAGATTTTTAAGCTTCGAGAGATCGAAGCTTTTTTATTTACTTTTTTTAAATTTATTTGTATATTAGGAACATGAAAAAATTATTACTCATACTTTTAAGTCTTACATTATGCGCGTGTCAAGCACCAACAAAGAGTACAACTTCGACTTCAAAAAAAGCTTGTGATGTAACAAGCGAAGAAGAAAAGTGCAACGAAAAAGACAATACTAAAACAAATTTTAATGAAATTAACTTTGATGAAGCCATTCAATACTTCACTCAAGAAAAATCGGGTGTTTTATATTTCGGATTTTCAAGTTGTCCTTGGTGCAAAGAAGCTAAACCCATTTTAAAGAAAGTCGCAAAAGACAATGGAATCGACATCCAATATGTAAAAGTAAGAGACGAAGAAAAGAATCGTCTTTATACAGATGAGCAAAAAGCGATTATTGAACCATATATCCAAGATTATATGTCAAATAACGATGAAGGTATTCTAACCTTATATGTTCCTCTAGTGTTAGTTGTAAAGAATGGAAAAGTCATTGATGGACATGAAGGAACATTAGAAAGTCATGATGCGACCGAAAGAAAAATGACAAACGATGAAAAAGAGCAACTAACAAAAATCTATACAAAATTAATGAGTGAAGCAAAATAAACTAGCTTCACTCATTTTATTTTCTTCGTATTTTGACTTGATCATCCAAATTCAAATGTCCAATCAATAAACTAGAGTTCACATCATGCATCTTATAGTTTGATACAATTTGTTTGGAATCAAAATTGGCGTAGCAATATTTGCATCCGTGTAAACATGAATTATAAGCACCAACATCCACCATATTCACACAATGGCAGTCCCTTGCCTTCCACTCTTTAAAAAGCTTGCCCGTTCTTTCAAAAGCATATTTAATGCTGATGCAGCAATCCTTTTCATCACCAATTTGATATTTATTTTCCATACAACTAACAATCTTCATATCATTCTTTTCAAAAGCTTCTTTTAACTTAAGATATTCCTCATTAGAGGGTTCATGATAATCCAAATGATTATTTCTAACATTTTTATAATCATCCACAAAAGAGACAATCATTTTAGATACATATCCTTTTAACATTGCGCATAATTTATTAAAGGCACGAACATGATAATCAACATTATATTTGGAATTCAAAAGGATTGGATCATATCGCACACATACATTTTCTTTTCCTAGATAAGAAGACAGTTTTTGAACACACGCAATGATTTCTCCTTTATCAGGTACTTGAGGTTCCATATCTTTAAAGTATCCAGTGATGGTAACTTGTAACTGAATGGGCACAGAAAATACATGTATTGTATCAAGCAATGGCAATGGATTTTTTGTACAAAATACAATCATATCTACATCAGATACAAAGATACGACTGACAAGTTTTGGATTAAAAGGATTTCTTACATCAAAATATCCTTCATTCCAGCGGTTCACAAACCAATCCATATAATATGCTACAATATCTGTTCTTCCACTTGCATTAATAATCATAGGTTTATTAAACTAAGAAACAAAAAAATAGTCAATATAAAGAAAAAAAGTCATCCAAAGATGACTTCAATTTCTAAATGGCGGTCCAGATGGGACTCGAACCCACGATCTCCTCCGTGACAGGGAGGCATGTTAACCACTACACCACTGGACCATAATTTTCCAAAAATAAGATGGCGGAGAAGGAGAGATTTGAACTCTCGCGCCAGTTTCCCGACCTATACCCTTAGCAGGGGCACCTCTTCAGCCACTTGAGTA
>ENA-OOZG01000074-OOZG01000074.1-human-gut-metagenome-genome-assembly--contig:-NODE-74-length-80687-cov-4.307967_pt1 | contig 80687 bp, 74 predicted proteins | sample MGYA00241706_ERZ501384 | MGnify/ENA primary metagenome ERZ501384 (study PRJEB25962, sample SAMEA2042742) | human gut metagenome | biome: human gut; feature: human-associated habitat; material: faeces...
GTATTAGACAAAGTATGTCAAGAAAAGGAAATTGTTTAGATAATGCATGTGCAGAAAACTTTTTTGGAATATTAAAATCAGAACTTTATTATATAAAAGAAAAAGAATATAAAAATATAGAAGAATTAGAAAATGATATAATTGAATATATAGAATATTACAATAACAGAAGAATTAAGAGCAAACTAAAAGGAATGTCCCCTGTCCAATACAGAAAACATTCCATGTTAGTAGCCTAATTTATACTGTCCAACTTTTTGGGTTCAGTACAGCATAAGACCTATTGCTTTTTTCTACCTAATAACTTATCTATTGAAAAAGGTTTATAGACAAGTGTTAAACTATACAAAAATGTTGTTGGTATTAAGTTTTTAGAATTTTCATAGTGTGCATAATTTGCTTGTGATGTATTGATTTTCTTTGCAACTTCTTCTTGTGTCATAGAATTTCTTTTACGAAGTATGCGAAGATTTTTTGATATTAAATCTATATCTATTTCTAATGGCAAATATGATTCATCATTTTTATTTGTTATACCAAACAAGTAATCAAGACTAAAGTTATAATGATTAGCATATTCAATTAATCTTCTTAATGGGATAGTATCTTTTCCAGTTTCCCAACCAGATATTGTAGTAAAGTTCAAATTAAAGAACTCTGCAATATCTTTTTGTTTTATATCAATATTTTCTCTACTATTTTTAAAGTTTTTAATTATCATTTTTTTCCCCCTATATAATTATTCCACTTACTAGGGCAAATATAATAATTCTAGGGAAAATAGACTATTGCGAACAGAAAATATTTGTATATTTGCACAATTCGACAAATTTTGCGATAGAAATATGATATATTTTTATTGAAATTACCAGAAAATATCGGAAAAAAGCATATTTTGATAGTTATAATCATTATATGAAATAGCATATTTCATATACTAAAATAAAAAAAATGACTTTTTGTATATAAATTTAGGCATTTCATAAACTATTTAGTTTTTGTGTCAAAAAATGTGGTACTATGTCGATGAAATTAAAAACGAAAGAGAAATCCATCAGATTACCAATGATGTTTTTTTAAAATCAGGGAGGGATAAGATGGATTTTTATTTATTATATAAAAATAATTTAGAAAGCATACACTAACTTTTAAGGGTTAATTGTGTGCTTTTTTGTTTTTATATAAGACAATTCCATTCTATGTACTTATTAAGCATAAACATGCTGAAGGAAAAAAATTATGAGAGATTTTTTGGCGTAGCTTTATAGAAATGTTTATGTTTATGTTCTAAAAATCTACGCATTAAGAGGTGTGTAGATTTGAGAATTGTCTTGATTGATTTCAATATAATTGCATATTTCAAAGTGAGTAGAAAAGATTTTATAGACTTTTCTGCTCATTTTGTGTTTTGAGCTCCTAAATGTAGAGGACCTCCTATTACTTGAATTAACTGAAATTTGAGTGAATAGGAGGTTTTTTTTATGTCTAATGAAGAATTAGAAGATGATGTTGTACTTGCAAAATTTATAAATTATATGCAAAAAGCACTTTATCACATGAGATTAAATTATTTTAGAGATTATGAGAGAATGAGAGATTATGAGGTTGAACTAGAAGAAATTGAATGTCCAAATTCAAAAGATGTTATAAATGAAGATATATCAATTATAGGAGTTTTAAATGATACTGAAATTAAATTATTAAACCTATTATATACACAGGGACTAAGTTATAAGGAAATATCTGAAATAACAAATGAAAATATAGAAACTTTAAAGAAAAGGCGAACTAGAGCCTTAAAGAAATTAAAAAAGGTTATGGAGGAATGAGAAAATGCAATATAATACAGAGTTTTATAAATTATTAAGACAAGCTGTATATGATGATACAGCATTAGTAAGAGTATTAGACAAAATAATGAAACTTATAAATAGTAATTCTAAAGATGATGATGGGGAAATTAACGAGGATTTAAAGAGCGAATTGATTACATATTCTATTGAATTGATACGAAATAAAAAAATTTATAAAAAATTTGAAATTTGATGTCCACTTTTTCGATTTTTTTGTGCTGTTCATAGTAGAAGGGTTAAAAAACTTCTACTATGGTATGCACATTGAAAATTGAATAGATTTTATTAGAACGACAAGAACTACATTCTAGGTGGGGTAGCAACTATTTAGATATCTAATAAGAATGTTATCTTATTATGAAGTAGTTTGGATACTTTTGTATAGTCATAGAACGAGCGTAAAGTTATAGGAATAGACCATAATGTTTCTATAATGGTGCGTCCCACGCAATGAGTACAAACCAGAGTTCTGGGTGGTAGATAACCAATGTTGCTAGAAACAATAGCAATCTAATAAATGAATGGAACAATTAAAGTTAAAATAATTTAACTATTAAAATGGAGGCTAAAATGTTAGATATTATTTCAATGATTATAATATTATTCTTTTTAATGGGACTACCTATGATTTTAATAATTATAGGTGGCAGTAAAAGTAAGTCAGAACAAGAAAGAACTTATGAATTAGAAGAAGAAGCACAATACTGGAGAGATTATGAAAAAGAACAAATAAGAAAGAAAAAAATTAGAAAAATAAAAATTAGGAGGTTTTTCAAATGGGTAAAGAACTTTATACATGGGAACAAGTAAGAGCTTATGGAGAAATTGCATTACATAATTTAACAAAATCAGCAAATGAAATAAATATGAGAAATTTTAAAAAGTGCATAGATCCACTACAAACTTTATATGCAAAAGATGGAGTGGAAGGAATGGCAGAATATTTAATGAATAAATATGAAAAATAAATAATAAAGAAAGATGTTAGTTTTTTACTAGCATCTTTTTTGAAAGGAAAAGTTATGGAGGAAATTAATCAATTAGAATACAAACTAAAGAAAAGCAAAGAAAATTTACAAGCAGATATTGCAAATAGAAGAATTGATAAAATTGATAATATTAGTATAGATTCTAATACTTCATTAGAATCGAGAATACTTAATTTCTTTCAAAAGATTAAAAATCCTTATGCAATTAGAGTTGGAAATATAGTAGTGGAAATGGAGTTTTCAGATAATTCTAATATATCTCCAATGGAGTGTATAGACGCTACTTTAATAAATGAATACAAAATGAGAGAAATGTCAAATGTGTAAATTTTAGAATTGAGGAATTTTAGTAAAATAGGATAAAATCAAAGGTTATGCTACTATTTGGGTGTATGAGGTTTTAGAAAATGAAAAGAGGTAGAAAAAGTAAATATGATATTGAAATAAATAAATCAAAAGTTTGGAATGTTGCTGTATATATTAGATTATCAGTTCAAGATGGAGATAAAGCAGAAAGTAATAGTGTTATCAATCAGAAAGAACTTTTAAATATGTATTTGGAACAAAATAAAGAACTTAATGTTAAAGAATATTATATTGATGACGGATTTTCTGGAACAACTTTTGATAGACCTGCTTTCAAGAAAATGATGAAAGATATAGAAAAAGAAATAGTAAATACAGTTATAGTAAAAGATTTATCTCGTTTTGGAAGAAACTATATTGAAGTTGGAAATAAGATAAATTCATTTATGAAAGATAATATAAGATTTATATCTGTTTGTGAAAAGATAGATAGTTATAAAGATAAAAAGTCAGTAGATGATATTATTTTTCCTTTAAAAAATATAATGAATGAAATGTATTGCAAAGATGTATCAGATAAATTGATAAAGACATTTGAGGTTATGAAAAAAGAGGGGAAATATATAGGAGGAATACCACCTTTTGGCTATATAAGAGATGAAAATAATAAACACAAACTAATAGTAGATAAGGCTTCAGCAAGTGTTGTAAGAAGAATATTTGATTTATGCGAATCTGGAATTGGTAATGTGTTAATTACTAAAGAATTAAATGAAAAAAATGTATTAACACCAAGCGAATATAATTGTAAGATTTTAAAAATTACATCATCAAGTAGTAAAGTTGCAAAACAATGGACAGCAAGTATTGTCGGAAAGATATTAGATAATAGAGTTTATTGTGGGGATTTAGTTCAAAACAAGACAAGAGGAATTAGTTATAAAGTACATAAGAGATTAAAAAACGATGAAGAAGATTACATTATAATTGAAAATGCACATGAACCAATTATAGAAAAAGAAAGATTTTTTAATATACAAAAAATAAGAAAAGATAGAAAGTTTAATTGGAACAGAAGAATAGAAAATATTTCTATATTTGACGGAATTGTATTTTGCAGTAATTGTAATAAGCCATTAGTAGCAACTATAAAAGAAAAAAGTATGATAAATAATACTGAAATTGATAAATATGTATTGGAATGTAAAGAATGCAATAATCAAAATGATAAACCTTATGTAATAGATGTGGACAAGTTAAAAATATGTATTTTTAGAAGTATTAAATATCATATAGATTTACTAAATGGATTTGAAAATGCAAGATTATCTGTTAAAGAAAATAAAGAATATGCAGACAAAATAAAAGAGAATGTTGAGAATTTAAAAAATAAATTAGAAAGACTTGATAAAGAAAGAACAAAATATTTCACAAAATTCAGAGATATGGAAATTGACGAGCAAGAATATATTGCTTTTATCAGAGAGAATGTTAAAGAGGAAGAAAATATAAAGGAACAAATTAAAAAAGAAAAAGCAAAGTTAATGGAGGCAAGATTAAGTTATAAGAATGTTGCTGAAAATAACTGGGTAGATACTTTAATGAAATATAAAAATCAAAGGAAGATTACAAAAGAAATGTTAAATGACTTAATAGAAAAAATTTATATCAATAATGATGGTAGAAAAATTAAATTAGTATTTAAGTATGAAGACGCTTTTAAATTAGCAATGGATTATTTGAAAATTGTAAAGGAAGGGGGAAATACTAATGCCTAGACAAAGTAAATATAATAAAGAAGAAAAAGATAATGTGAAAAGTTATCAATATAAAGCAGCAATATATATAAGATTATCAGTAGAAGATGGAGATAAAGAAGAAAGTAATAGTATAACAAATCAAAGAATGTTATTAAATCAATTTTTAAAAGATAATTCAGATATTGAAGTATATGATTATTATACAGATGATGGATTTTCTGGAACTACTTTTAATAGACCAGGATTTGAAAAATTGTTAGAAGACTTATATGAAAAGAAATTTAATACTGTTATTGTAAAAGATTTATCAAGATTAGGAAGAAACTATATTGAAGTTGGAAATTATATTGAAAAAGTATTTCCTTTATATAATATAAGATTTATTGCAGTTAATGACCAAATAGATAGCATAAAAAATCCTGAATCAGTTAATAGCATAATTGTACCTTTTAAAAATTTAATAAATGACGAATACTGTCGAGATATATCAAATAAAATAAAGGCAGTATTAAATGTAAAAATGAAAAAAGGAGAATATGTTGGAGCTTATGCACCTTATGGATATATCAAAGATCCAGATGATGTACATCATTTAATTATTGATGAAGATGCAGCAAAAGTCGTTAGAATGATATATGAACTTACTTTAAATGGATATGGAAGAACAGCAATAGCAAAAAAATTAAATGAATTAGGAATATTAAATCCAACAGGACATAGAGCAATAGATTTAAAAATGAAAACACCATTTAAGAATAATACCGATAAAGTTACATATTCTTGGTGTTCAACAACAATTAGAGATATTTTACGAAATCAAATGTATTGTGGAGATTTAGTTCAAAACAAAGGAAAACTAATTAGTTATAAAATACATAAAAGAGTATTAGTACCACAAGAAGAATGGATTATTGTAAAAGATACACATGATGCAATTATAGATAGAGATACATTTAATAAGGTACAAAAAGCAATACTAAACAGAGATACAAGAATGAATACAGATGGAAAAATATCCATATTTGCAGGACATATTAAATGTGGAGATTGCCAAAGGGCAATGAGTAAAAAGATACCAGGAAAATATAAAGGACAACCTAGAAATTATTATCATTATATGTGTTCTGCATATATGAGGTCTGGTGGAGAAATTTGTACAAAGCATAGTATAAAAAATGATGAATTAGAAAAAGCAGTTTTAGAAAGCGTAAAAGTTCAAATTGGACTTATAATAGATATGAAAAGAATAAAAGGACAAATAGATAGTAAAACATTTAATGATAATCGTAGAAGTTATTTGCTAGAAAATATCAATAAATGTGAAGAAACATTGAATATTAAAAGAAAGTTAAGAAAAGAGGCTTACGAGGATTGGAAATTAGGCATTATTACAGAAAAGGAATATAATGACTACACCCAAGAATACGGAAGGCAAATAAAGGAAAATGAAGCATATATTGAAGAAAACTATAAAGAATTACAGAATTTAGACAAAATGAGTACCTCTGGAGAATGGATTGAATATTTTGAAAAATATCAGAATGTAAATTCATTATCAAGAGAACTTATAGATGGACTAATAGATGATATATATGTTTATGAAGATAAGAAAATTAAAGTTAAGTTTAAATATGAAGATGAATACAATTATTTAATTCAATATATAAAAAGAAGAAAGGGAGATATACTTTAAAGAGAATTTATCTCTCTTTTTTCGGTAATTTTATAGAAAAAAATTAAATTTTATGATATAATTTGAAAAGTTTTAAGGAGGTTATATATTATAACCGCAAAAACTTAAAAAACTTATGTATGAACACTTACATAAGATTATGAAAAATACGAAAAACAAGAAAAAATGGCGAATAAAAGCCTCAAAACCCTTGATATTATAACTGTTTTAATGAAGAACGACAGGGTACGCGAATTTGAATGGTTAGATACGAGGAGTTGAGAAGAAGATAGATATAATAAGCAGATTATGAAAGACCAAAGAAATTTGATTAATAGTATAGGTGAGACAAATTAGTTGGACTCATAATGTTATGATATTAGGTGCGACTGATTCAATAGAAGAAAAAGAATTCTATATAAGAATGTGCATAAAAAACAATTATATATTATACCGATGCTTTAATAAGAACAAAAGAAAAAGAAAATTGTGACATAAAAAATGGAGAGTAACGTATAAAGAAAATGCTCCGGGGTATTACCCCGGAGCATACTCTTTTGCGCAAAAGAGTTATTCTGCCGTGACTGCTGTTGAATAAACGCTCTGCATGTTGTCTTCATCAAAGATGACTTCGTAAGGAAGACTGATGTCGGTCAACTTTTGCAGTAGCTTGTCAAGCTTCGCAAGTGCTCCAATTTGCTTGAGGTTCAGCTCTTGCATTACTGTCATGTGCTCTGAAATGAATGGAACAAGATCTACTTCACTATCAGAAACTATTGGAGTTTCCTTAAGAGGACTTTCGATTTCAATAACGCCGTTGGCGTAAACCCATACGATAGCCTTCTTGGATTCCTCAATTCTCTGACGTAGAGCCTCTAGCTCCTTCTTGTGATTGCGTATTCTCTCGGAAAGTTGAGTCATTTCTTCTGCTTTGAGATTGAACTCTGTAACGATTTTAGTTGCAGAAGATTGGTACTGCTCAATCATTTCTTGTAGAGAAGCAAGCTTTATTTCAATCTCTCTTAGATTGTCAATAAGCTTATGCCGGTCTTTCTGAATTTGTTCGTGAGCGAGCTCCATATGAATAAGCTCATCACTCATCACAGACTCTTTCTTCTGCATTTCTGAGAAGGTCTCAAAGGAACTTACAACGGAAAAAGTTGTTGCTTCAGAAGCTTCGGAAGTAACAGGTTCTTCGGATGCAGATTTATCTACATCAGTCGAAACAGACGTTTCGTCGGCCTGTACTACCTCAGATTTCTTAGACTTACGAGAAATAGTTTTCTTGCCGGATTTCTGAAGCTCTTTAATGAACATTCTGGCTTCACCAGGGGTTATCTCCCGAATCAGGGAGAACAATTCTTCTTGAGAAGAAAGTCCGTAGCGGGCCAAAAGCTCATCTGTTGTTACGTGTCTCTTGACAAGGGTGTGTAGGTCGCGAGATGTGATTTGTACATTAGTAGGCATTATTATTCCTCCTCAAAACTGGCAATGATTTGTTTGATTTTTTGTTGTGCCTCGCTTATGCTATTTTTCGCATTCTCTAGGTCTTTCAACAACTTTTCGGCGTCTACCTTGAAAGCAACTTCTTCTCGACGAATATGGGTTTTGCAAGATGTCTTAACAACTTTCAAAAGTTCTTCCCGAGTTGTGCCGTTTGCTTCAGCGATGTCTTGCAAATGATAATAGACCGTGGTTTTATGGATGTTAAATTTTTTCGCAATATCAGGGATTGAAAATCCTTGATAATGAAGATCCATAAAATTTTGCTCCATTTGTAGGACTCGTTCGCTGAGCCAGGGTGCTTTGATAGGTGTAGTCGTGCGCAAAAGAATTCCCTCCTTTTAAAATTTTTTTCTAGGATTTTCTAAGGGACTACTATGTATAGTATACCATAAAATAGAAGAAAAATCAAATTATGTAAAGCCTACAGCAAGGATAAAATCAGGATTAAACAAAAAAACAAATAGAAACAGATAAAAAGCTTTAAATAAAACAATTTTCATTACTATATTTTCAATAAATCCTTGACATTTGGGCTATTAAAAAATAAAATATAGCTAGAAAAAAAGCACTATCAAAACAGCTACAAAATTAATAAGAAAGTAGTGATAAAATGAAAAGTAATTATAAGTTTGAAAATAATAAGGTAATTGAACAAGTAAATGTAAATGGAACGACATACACTAAAATAAAGGAAATAGAATTTGCAAATGATACATATGTTGAATTTAGAAATAATGAGCAAGGCAGAATAATCTTTATGCTGAAAAAAAACGGAGAATACGAAGAAATAACGGACGAAAGAAAACTCAGAAGAATGCTAGAAAACAATTATATAATCAAAAATAATATAAATATTATATAAACTAGGGAGCATAAAATATGGAAGAAATACTAAAAATACTAGAAACTAAACATTATAGTAAGCAAACACAAGACTATATAGTCATCTTTATAGATGCATTTGGAAAAACTTATGGAGACTTTATAACAAAAGAAGATGTGGCAAGAAGAATTACAAGAAATTTGGATTCAGATATAGAGTTTTCTGATAAAATGGAGAAAAATGTTTCTGGTATATATAATCCAATACTAAGAAAGATTATAATATCTAGCAAAGTAGACGAAAAAGAAAATGTAATAATACATGAATTAATCCATTGTATAACAAGATACAAGTCTAACAAAGGAATTTCAAAAGTTGGATTCTCTGATTCAATGAGATATGTGGATGGAGAATTTATTAATTCTGGAGAAGGAATTACAGAAGCTGTAACAGAGTTCATGACACAGGAAATCTGTACTAATTGCAATATAAAACTCTCGAACAATGGATATACTCGATTAATGGAGACAGTAAAAGCACTAATGAAGTTCACAGGAAAAGAGATGATAATTAGAGAAATTTTAAATCCTGAAAATGATATAAATGAAATTATTGATGAACAAGGATTAAACTCAAATTCTTTTATATATTATACAGATAAAATAAGACAAGAGGAGTTAAGCCAAAAGACAGTATTAGATGTGGATAATTCTGCTGTTCAGTACACTGCACTGGCGTTATCGGAATTAGCAAGAATATACCCACAAGCTAATAGCGTGGAGGAACTAATCCAAAAATATGAGTTCTACAAACAGATGACAAAGCAACTGTATGTGTCAAGCGAATACGATATATACATTTATTTGGTGGAAGATATTAGAAGACTTCGTATGCAAGGAATAGATGTATCAAGGATTGCATATATGATGGAAGATGAGGATATACAGCAAACTTGTAATACAGACAAAAAGATTAGAGAATTGCTATCTCAAAAAAGAGAAGATGCAATAATGAATTTAGAAAGTGTGTTATTTGATGATGAAAATGACGAGAATAGCACCACTGTAATAGCAAACAAAGTATTTCCGTATTTAATGTATAGAGAAAATAGCACAGTAAAAGGTTTCCCAGACGAGTTTTACAATTTGTTCTCTGTAAGAGACTACTTGGAAGAGCATCCCGAAGTGGATTATAGAGAAATTTCGTTTAGAGTTTTCCAACATTCAGAAGTTTGCGTTGCATATGACCTAAAAGGAAACATAATCAATATGTTTGATCTTGCCAATGGGGAAAGTATGGAAAAAATCAATGACGAGTTTACAGATATAGAAGGAAGAAAAATTCATATAAATGAAGATGAAACACTTTGCATAGAAAATATTCCAGAAGATGGAGAGTCAACGTACTTTCAAGGTGTACTAGAATATATGGAAGAACAAACAAAGGGACAACAGAAAAGATTAGAAGAATTTGAAGATCAGCAGGCTCCTGATGCAATAATTAATAATGCAAAAATAGTATTAGAGGCAAGAAAAAATAAAATAAGAAATTTGCAAGAGGAAATATCAGAAAGCAAAAAAGCAAGACAAATGACTAAACAACAAAGCCAAGATCAGAGAGATGAAAGATAAAAGAAAGAGGTATAGATTTGAAAAGTAATAGATTATTAATAATAGATGGAAACAGCATAATGAATAGAGCTTTTTATGGAATTATGAACACAAAAGCTCTAATGTCAGCGGATGGAACATATACAAATGCTATTTATGGATTTTTAGCAATATTATTTAAAGAACTAGAGGATTTAGAACCAGAATATATAGCAGTAGCTTTTGACTTAAAAGCTCCAACTCATAGACACAACATGTATAAAGAGTACAAAGGTACAAGACATGCAATGCCAGAAGAGTTGGCTCAGCAAATGCCTATTATTAAAGAAATATTGAGAGATATGAATATAACCATAATAGAGAAGGAAGGTTATGAAGCGGATGACGTATTAGGAACAATATCAAAACTAGCAGAAAAAGAGGGAATAAAAACAACTATACTTTCAGGAGATAGAGATACTTTCCAACTTGCAAGTAAGAATATCACTATTAGAATCCCAAGAACAAAAATGGGAAAAACAGAGACTGAAGATTATGATGAATCAAAAATAGAAGAAGAATATGGTATAAAGCCAGTACAGCTAATACAGGTAAAGGGACTAATGGGAGACGCGTCTGACAATATTCCGGGAGTACCAGGAGTAGGAGAAAAAACAGCTTTAAAGCTTATCAAAGAATACCAAAATATAGATAAATTGTATGAAGAATTAGAGAGCGGAAATACTACAATAAAGGGAGCTCTAAAGGAAAAACTAACTAATAACAAAGAATCAGCAATTCTTTCAAGAACCCTTGGAACAATATTACTAGATGCTCCATTAGATGTAGAAGTAAAAGATTTAGCCGTAAAGGATTGGAACAAAGAAGCAGTAACAAATAAATTTAAAGAGCTTAGATTTAATAGGTTTATAGAAAGATTTGACTTAAACGGTCTAGGAACAGCGAAAGTTAATAAAAAAATAGATGATTTGTTTAAAATAGAAGAAGCGGATATAAAGAAAATACTAGAAGTAGCTAAAGAAAGCAAGGAACTTATATACTATTTTGAAAAAGAAAAAATGCAAACAAATGGTTTGATAATAAACGAGAGTATTAAATCTATTAGTATATACGACAGAAAAGCGAATACAGTGTATTACTCAAAGAATATAGATGTAACTACATTAAAAAACTTATTTGAGGACTCTCAAGTAGAAAAAGCAAGCTACAAAGTGAAGACAGATTATATTTTACTTAAACAAGAGGGAATCGGATATAATAATATTAAATATGATGCAGAAATAGCGGGATACAATTTGAACCCTACTGATAAAAATACAATAGATGAAATGGCAAAAAAATATTTAGATATAGACATAGAAGAATATATGGAAAACGAGTTTGAATCTTCTAGTAACAATAATAGTGCGCAACTAAACTTATTTGATACAAATACTAACAATGAAGAAGAATTGAAGAAAGAAAAGTATAAAAATTCACTAATATGCTATATTATAGCAAAACTTCAAGAAGTTACGATAAAGAAATTGGAAGAAGCGGGAGCGAGATCTTTATTCAACAATATAGAAATGCCGTTGGCACAAATACTTGCTGATATGCAGTATAACGGAATGTATGTCGATGAAAAAGAATTGAAAAACTTTGGAAATGAATTAAAAGCCCAACTTCAAACATTAACAGAGGAAATATATAACTTAGCAGGAGAAGAATTTAACATTAATTCTCATCAACAGTTAGGAAAAATCTTATTTGAGAAGTTACAATTACCAGTATACAAGAAAACAAAGAATGGTTATACCACAGATGTTGATGTGCTAGAAAAATTAAAAGGTCAGCATCCTATAATAGAAAAAATACTAGAATACAGAACATTGATGAAATTAAATTCAACATATGTAGAAGGATTGATTCCATATATAAATATTAAAACACATAAAATACATTCAAGCTTTCATCAAACTATTACAGCAACAGGAAGAATCAGTAGTACAGAGCCAAATCTACAAAATATTCCAACTAAAACAGAGCTTGGAAAACAAATAAGAAAAGCATTTAAACCGGCAGAGGGAAATGTGTATATAGATGCAGATTATTCGCAAATAGAATTGAGAGTGCTAGCACACATTTCTCAAGACGAAAATATGATATATGCTTTCAATCATGGAGAAGACATCCATAAGCAAGCAGCCTCTAAGGTATTTAATATTCCAATAGAAGAAGTTACAAAAGAACAAAGGTCTTCTGCAAAGGCTGTAAACTTTGGAATAGTCTATGGAATCAGTGATTTTGGATTAGCAAATCAAATAGGAGTAAGTAATAAAAAAGCAAAGGAATATATACAACAATACCTAGAAAAATATAGCGGAATAAAACATTTTATGGATGATATAGTTGAAAGCGCTAAACAAAAAGGATATGTAGAAACACTGTTTGGAAGAAGAAGATATATTCCAGAAATAAAATCTAGCAACTATATGGTAAGACAATTTGGCAATAGAGTTGCTATGAACACGCCTATACAAGGAACTGCGGCAGACATTATGAAAATTGCGATGATAAATGTTAAGAATGCATTGCAAGAAAGCAAAATTCATGCTAAAATTGTATTACAAATACATGACGAATTGTTATTAGAAGTTGCTCTTCAAGATAAAGAAAAAGCAAAACAGATATTAAAAGAATCTATGGAAGGAGCAATGAAATTATCAGTACCTTTAGAAGTTGAAATTTCAGAAGGAAACAGCTGGTATGAAGTAAAATAAACAGAAGAGTGGTGCAAAGAGAAATTTTGAAAAAGACATATAAGGTTATACTTGTAGCAATAGTATTGATAATATTACTAGGAGTACTTGCAAAAGTATTTAATTTAGAAGATAAAATCTTAAAAAAGATATATCCAAAAACATATGAAGAGTATGTGGAAAAATATGCAAAAGAGTATAATGTTGATCCTCTTTTGGTATTCTCAATCATAAAAGCAGAAAGCAATTTTAACAAGGATGCAAAGTCAACAAGCAAAGCAAAAGGCTTAATGCAAATCATGGATTCAACGGCTGTTGAAATTGCAAATAAAATCGATGAGCCGATTGTGGACGAAACATTATTTGATCCAGAAAAAAATATTATGATTGGCACAAAATACTATTCTGAACTATTAAAATTGTATAATGGGAACATGCTATTAGCACTTACGGCATACAATGCAGGGATAGGAAATGTAAAAGAATGGATTGACAATGGTATAATAAAAGCAGATGGAAGTGACATTGAAAACATACCATACAAAGAAACAAATATGTATGTAAGAAAAATTATAAGAAACTACAAAATCTATCAAAAGCTAGAAGAGAAAAACTAAGGAGTAACTGAAAGGAAGAAGTATATGAAAACTAGAAAGGTCAGTATTAGTGTATTTCAGATATTAATTTCAATAATTGTTATAATAGCAATAGTGCTTGGAATTATTGCAGTTAAAAATGTAGTAACAAAAAAACAAAATGCAAATAAAGAGAAAACAACTTTTGAGGGAAGCGGAACAAGTGAAGATGCATACCAAATATCAAAAGTAGAAGATTTAATAAACTTGCTATTAGATATCAATAAAGGAAGAACTTATGATGGTAAACATTTTGTCTTACAAACGAATCTAAATCTTCAGGAAGATTCATCTTATAATAATCCTAATGATAAAAGTTTTGGTGATTTGAATAATGATGGAAAAACAGAAGAAATAAAAAAAGAATTAACAACTGGAGATGGTCTTAGACTAATAGGAAAAAAAGATTTAAATAGCAAGAAAGACAGAGAAGTAATTTTTAAAGGTATATTTGATGGAAATGGAAAAACCATAAGTAATCTAGAAATAAAGATATCAGATGATAATACAAACCAAAACATCGGATTATTTGGAGAAAATAAAGGAACAATATTAAATTTAAGAATAATTGAAAAACTAGAAATAACAAATATAGAAAAATCTAACCTAAATATAGGGTTGCTTGCAGGAAAAAATTCAGGAATAATACAGAAATGCAAAACTGAAGGAGAAATTAAATTAGTTACAGAAAAAGAAACTGAGACATTAGTAGCAGGACTAGCAGGAGAAAATGTTGGTAAAATAATAGACAGTGTAAATGAAGTAAATATAGAGTCGAATTGTACAAAAGCGGGAATTACTGCAAAAAATACGAAGATAGAAGGAACTGAAGATAGTGGAGTAATAACTAATTGTACAAGCAATGGCATCATTAGTGAAGAAAAAAGCTATAATAAATATACAGCAGGAATTGTTGCATTAAATGAAAAAGGGACAATAACTAACTGTACAAACAATGGAAAAATTTCTGGAAAGAAAGTCGGAGGAATTATAGGTTCTTCAACAGGAGACGTCATAGCTTCGAAAAATACAGGAGAATTAAATAATATAACCAAAAATCTAGATAACAACGAAATAGCTGGAGGAATAGTAGCAACATTAGAAAGTGGAACGATTGAAAACTGCAAAAACACAGGAAAAGTCACAGGTGTAACTTATATTGGTGGAATTACAGGCCAAAACAAAGGAGTTATAACTCAAAGTCGAAATGATGGAGAATTAAAAAAGATAGACCAAACATCTGTGGGAAATGTTTATCTAGGTGGAATAACAGGATACAATTATTCAGGTTCTAGAATATCGAACTCTAAAAATTATGGAAATATAAAATCTGATCAAGATAATTTAGTAATAGTTGGAGGGGTATGTGGCTATCTTGAAAACAATTCATTCATAGATTATTGTGAAAATAATAGCTTTATAACAGCAGTAGGAAAGATAATTACTCCAAATGAAGATACTTCCCTAAAATGTACTTCGTGTGTAAGCAATGGAGGAGGCAAAGCAGGAACATCTGAAAGTGGAGAATTATATATAGGACTAATTTATGGTAAATGTCCAATAGAAAGTGAGGAAGAATAAAATGGCAATATTAGTAACAGGTGGAGCAGGCTATATAGGTGCTCACACAGTGGTAGAATTATTAAACAAAGGAGAAGAAGTAGTCATAATCGACAATTTCAGCAATAGCAAACCAGCAGTATTAGAAGCTATTAAAAAAATAACAAATAAAGACTTCAAGTTTTATGAACTAAACTATTTAGACAGAGACAAGCTTGAAAAAGTATTTGAAGAAAATAAAATAGACTCAGTAATTAACTTTGCTGGATATAAGGCTGTTGGAGAATCAGTAGAAAAGCCTTTAGAATATTATGAAAATAATGTATCAGGTTGTATAATACTTCTAGAGACAATGAGAAAATACAATGTGAAAAAATTTGTATTTAGTTCTTCAGCAACTGTATATGGAGAGCCAGAAAGAATACCAATTACAGAAGATTGCAAGATAGGTGGAACAACAAATCCTTATGGAACAACAAAATTGATGATAGAACAAATATTACAAGACCTATATAAATCTGATAATTCATGGGATATATGCATCTTGAGATACTTCAATCCAGTAGGAGCACATGAAAGTGGATTAATTGGAGAAGAACCACAAGGAAGACCAAACAACTTAATGCCATATGTTGCAAGAGTTGCAACAGGAGAGTTAGAAGAGTTATCAGTATTTGGAGATGATTACGATACACCTGATGGAACAGGAGTTAGAGATTACATACACGTTGTAGATTTGGCAAAAGGACACCTATACGCATTAGATAAACTAAACAAAGAAGGAAAAGGATTATATATTTACAATCTAGGAACAGGAGTAGGATACAGTGTTTTAGATATGGTAAAAGCTTTTGAAGAAGTAACAGGAAAGAAAGTACCATACAAAATAGTAGCCAGAAGACCAGGGGATATAGCAACTTGCTATTCTGATCCAAAGAAAGCAAAAGAAGAACTTGGATGGTCAGCAGAAAAAGGAATTAAAGAAATGTGCCAAGACTCATGGAATTATATGATTCATAAAGAGAAGTAATTTAATGTAAAAGGAGAAAATTTTATGCAAAGTCAAATGCTAACTTCCAGACTGGGTGGAGAGCTAATAAGCTACAAACTAGATGGAATAGAGAAAATTCACCAAGGACAAGAGTGCATAGATGAAAATGGAAAAGTATATTGGAAAAGACACTTTCCAGTATTATTTCCTATTGTGGGAAAACTAAAGCAAAATAAAACAATTATCAATGGTAAAACATATGAAATGTTTCAACATGGTTTTGCCAGAGATATGGAATTTGAACCTATAACAAAATTGAACGATTTCCATTCATATGTGTTGAGAAGCAATCCAAGTACTTTGGTTAAATATCCGTTTGACTTTGCTCTGTACATTACATACAGAACAGATGGAAACAAACTAACTACAATATACAAGGTAGTAAATGAGGGCGACAACAATATGCCTTTTGGAATAGGAGGACATCCTGCATTTAAAATTGACCAAAAAGCATTATTAGATAAAGAATATTATTTGGAATTTGAAGAAGACGAAGAGAAAATACACTTTTTATATTTGGTAGACGGATTAGTGGGCACTGAATATGCAAAAAATGTTATGTCAGATTCAAGAAGAATTCCAATCGATGGTAACACTTTCAAAAATGATGCATTGATAATGAAAGGTATAACATCACATAAAATCAGTTTAAAACAAAAAACGGGAAATAAAACATTACTTACAATGGATTTCGAGGGATTCCCATATCTTGCTGTTTGGTCAAAACCAAGAGCACCATTTATATGTATTGAGCCATGGTACTCAACAGCAGATAATATTAAAACAACCGGTGTATTTGCACAAAAAACAGATATAATCACACTTGCACCAAAAAAAGAATTTGATTGCAGATTTACAGTAGAATTTTTCAATTAAAAGGGGATGTAGAAAAATGGGAAAATTAATTTTAACATTGCTAGGTGCTCTAATTATTATGATTGGAGTTACAATGCTATTTGACGCAAGAAAAATAGCAACTAAAACCTTTAGCTCAGGAGAAACAAATGAAACAACAAAGATACTAAAAATATCAGGAATAATAATTTCTCTTGTAGGGTTAGGAATTATATATATAATTAGATAAAAAAGTCTTGCTAAATACGAGTTTTCGTAATATAATAACAAGGTAAAATATACAACAGTCGAAAGGAAGAATATAAATGGGACTATTTAAAACATATAGTGAAAAAGAAGTAAAAAGAGTAATGCCAATAGTGGCAAAGATAAACAGTTTAGAAGAGGAGATTTCTAAATTATCTGATAGCGAATTAATAGCGAAAACTCCTTATTTCAAAGAGCAATTAAAAAATGGTAAAACTCTTGATGATATATTACCAGAAGCATTTGCAGTAGTAAGAGAAGCTTCTAAAAGAGTATTAGGTATGCGTCACTTTGATGTACAATTAATAGGTGGAATTATCCTACATCAAGGAAGAATCGCAGAAATGAAGACGGGTGAGGGAAAGACACTTGTTGCAACACTTCCAGTATATTTAAATGCATTAACAGGTGAGGGTGTTCATGTTATAACAGTTAACGACTACCTAGCAAAAAGAGATAGCGAATGGATGGGGAAACTATACAAATTCTTAGGGATTTCAGTTGGATTAGTTATAGCAGGAATGAATCCGGCAGAAAAACAAGTAGCATATAGTTGTGATGTAACATATGGAACAAATAATGAATTTGGATTTGATTATCTAAGAGATAACATGGTTATATACAAGAATCAATTAGTACAAAGAAAACTAAAATATGCTATCGTAGACGAGATAGACAGTATCTTAATTGATGAGGCTCGTACACCACTTATCATATCTGGTAGAGGAGCAGAATCTTCAAATCTATATCAAAAAGCTGATCGTTTTGTTAAAAAACTACAACCAAAAATAATAATAGAAGAAGACGACAAAGATTTAGAGCAAAGTGAAGATAACGAAAAATACGATTATATAGTAGATTTAAAATCGAAATCTGCAACACTTACACAAAAAGGTATTAAAAAAGCAGAGCAAGAATTTAACTTAGAAAACTTTAACGACCTAGAAAACTCTGAATTAGTACATGATGTAAACCAAGCATTACACGCAAATGGAATAATGAAGAGAGATAAAGATTATATCGTAAAAGACGGACAAGTTCTTATTGTAGATGAATTTACAGGAAGAATTATGTATGGAAGAAGATATAACAATGGATTACATCAAGCAATAGAAGCAAAAGAGCATGTAAAAATAAACGATGAATCTAAAACACTTGCAACAATCACATTCCAAAACTACTTTAGAATGTACGAAAAATTATCAGGTATGACTGGTACTGCTATGACAGAAGAAGCAGAATTTGAAGAGATATACAAATTAGATGTTGTAGAAATTCCTACAAACAAGCCAATGATCAGAAAAGATAATCCAGACATTATCTACAAAAACGAAGACGTAAAATTCAGAGCAGTTATAGAAGATATTAAGCAAGCACACAGCAAAGGACAACCAGTATTAATTGGTACAGTATCAATAGATAAATCAGAAAAACTAAGTAAATTATTAGACAAAGAGGGAATTCCTCACGAAGTATTAAACGCAAAATATCACGAGAAAGAAGCTCAAATCATAGCACAAGCTGGTAAGTATGGAGCTGTTACAATAGCAACAAACATGGCTGGTCGTGGTACCGATATTATGCTTGGAGGAAACAGTGAATATTTAGCAAAACAAGAAATGAAAAAGCTAAAATATTCAGATGAAGAAATAGAAGAAGCAATAGCTCACAACGAAACAGACAACAAAGCAATACTTGCAGCAAGAGCAAAATTCGCAGAATTAGAGAAAAAATACGCAGACGAAATCAAAGAAGAAAAGAAGAAAGTTATCGAAGCAGGTGGACTAAAAATAATTGGTACACAAAGACATGAATCAAGAAGAATTGATAACCAGCTTCGTGGACGTAGTGGACGTCAAGGAGATCCAGGAGAATCAAGATTCTATATTGGACTAGATGATGACTTAATGAAAATCTTTGGTGGAGATATGATAACAAGAGTATACAACACTCTTGGAGCAGCAGAAGATTTACCAATAGAATCAAAGACAATTTCAAGAGCAGTTGAAAATGCTCAAAAGAAAGTAGAAGGAAGAAACTTCAGCATCAGAAAGAATGTATTACAATACGATGACGTTATGAATGTACAAAGAACTGTAATATATGCTCAAAGAAGAGAAGTTCTAGATGGAAAGAACTTAAAAGACAGCATTTCTAAGATGATGGATTCAGTTGTAGAATTAGTAGTCGCAACACATTTTGTAGACGGAGAAACAGTAAACAAAGAAACTCTATTACAAGATATACAAAATACATTTGGAATATCAGAAGTAGAAGCACTAAAATCAGACAACTTCACACAAGCAGACGTAATATCAGAATTACAAGACAGAATTCATGAAATCTACGATGCAAAAGAAAAAGAATTTGGTGAAGAAAATCTAAGAGAACTTGAAAGAGTTGTAATGCTTAAGATAGTTGACCAAAAATGGATGGATCATATAGACAACATGGACGAGTTAAAGAAAGGTATTGGACTTCGTGGTTATGGACAAAAAGACCCAGTTGTACAATACAGACTTGAAGGAACAGAAATGTTTGACGATATGATAGAAGACATCAAAACAGATGTTGTAAAAATCCTATTAAACATTCGTAAAAAAGAAGGACCTATTCAAAGAACAGAAACAGCAAAAGTAACAGGTGCAGGCCTTGAAGATACAGCCATCAATCTAGTTGATGGACACCTAACGGAAAAAGAAGGCGGAATGAACAAAACAGTTGTAAATGAAGGCCCAAAAGTAGGAAGAAATGACCCTTGTCCATGTGGAAGTGGCAAAAAATATAAGAATTGTTGCGGGAAGAATGCTTAAATAGCTTGTTACAAGGAATTAAAGACGTTTAAAAATTGGTGTCAAAAATTAATTTGTCACCCAAAATATAAAGATAATACTGAAAAGTATTGGAAAATAAGGAGTGTATCCAAGTAAAAATGGATGACACTTCTTTTTTGTTGTTTATTATATAATAAGATAAGAAAGAGAGGTAAAAAAATGAGTAGAATTAATGTAAGAAAAAGAGGAAAAGTATATGAATACTTTTTTGAAGGAGCAAAAGTAAATAACAAAAGAACTAGAATTTCAAAGTCAGGATTTAGAACCCAAAATGAAGCTTATGAATATGGATTGAAAGCTTATAATGATTATATAGGAGGAGAAATAAGACCTAGTGAATCTAAAATGTCCTATTCTGATTATTTAGACTATTGGATGAAAGAATATTTTTCTATCAATTATAAATATTCAACAGCCAAAAGGTATAAAGAAACATTTAAAGTATTGAAAGAAGAAATAGGAAAATACAAATTAAGTTATATAACACCTTTTCTATTAAATCAATCATTATTGAAAATTGCTCAAAAATGTAAAACAAAAGAAGGAGTAAGAAATTATCAAAAAGTAATAAAAAGTTCTTTCAGAGATGCAGCAAATTATTTTGGATTTTTGAAATATAATCCAGCAGTTGATTTACAGATTCCTAAAGTACTTTCATTTGAAATAAAAAAAACGGCGTAAAACATGTTTATTCTCAAGAAGAAATTGATAAAATTTTGTTAAGATTCAAAAATAACAAGACATTTATATGTGCGTTTTTAACAGCTTGTTATACAGGAATGAGAACCGGAGAGATTTTTGCATTAACTTGGGATGATATTGATTTGGAAAAGAAAATTATAAAAATAAATAAGACTGTGTATTCCAAAATAAAAGATGATAAAGGAAGATGGTTCTTAGGAACAACAAAAACGAAGGGAAGCTGTAGAGATGTTTTTATATGTGATACTTTATATAAAGTATTATCGAAGTACAAAGAAAACCAAGAATTGTTAAAAAAGAAATATGGTAGAAAGTATAAGAAATATGCATTAGAACCAATTAAAAACAAATACGGTAAAATAAATGAATATAAAGTTATTGAAATTAATCATAAAAATGCAAGAAGTGTAGAAATGGTATTTACAAAAAATAATGGATTATATGTAGGAACAGATATTATAAAGTATCCATTTAAAATAATTCATAATGAGCTTGGCATAGAAAATTGTAGATTTTATGATTTAAGAGGAAGCTATGCTACCAAAATTTTAAGAAAAGGAGCAGAAATTAGAGATGTTGCAGACATTTTAGGACATAGTAGAATCAAAACTACTGAAAATTATTATATAGCAAGTTCAGAAAAAACAAGAAAAGAGGCAAATAATATATTGGAAAAAATAATACAAGCTGATGTTATATATGAAGTTATAAATTATTAAAATTTTGTAAGAAGAGAAATAAAAAAAGATTGTAATATATTGAGTATATTATTATAATAAAAAAGAAAAAGGAGGCTTGAATAAAGTGAATGATACAATAATATATTTAGTTAGACATGCTGAAACTGTTGACGAAAATGGTATTAGAAATACAAATGAGGATTCTCAAATGATTAATGAAAAAGAAATATTATCAGTAGAAGGAGAAGAACAAGCAAAAAAATTAAGTGAAAATGACGAATTAAAAAATTTAGATATTATATGGTCAAGTAGCTATACTAGAGCTAAAGCTACAGCAAAATATATTGCGTATGAAAATGATTTACCTTTTAATTTAGACAATAACTTAAGTGAAAGAAAATTAGGAAATTTAAAGGAATTAGGAGAATTTATGAAGGATAAAAGTACAAGAGATCCTTCACAAGAGCAACTATTAGATAGAACATTTAGAACATCTAATGGAGAAAGTGCAGAGCAAACTAGAGAAAGGATGAATAAATTTTTTGATAAAATACTTAAAGAATATGAAGGAAAAAGAATTGCAGTAATTAGTCATGGAGGCTCAATAAAGTTCTTTTTATTAAACTGGTGTACAGTAAATGAAAATGTTAAACTTGTCTATAACAAAAATACAATATTAAACATAAAATCGCCATGTTTGTTAAAGTTGACTTTTAGAAAAAACGAGTTGATTAATTTAGAACAAATAGATTAATTGAAAGCCATAAAATGGATTTTATTATAAGTCCATTTTATGGCTTTTGTTTAAAATTGATGTAATTATATATATTTGGGGGAATTTTAAGAAAAATCAAATTTTGTGTATTTGAAGCATGGAATATTGAAAGATCAATTAGTAAAAACATAGAACTAGATAGATAAAAATACCTAGTTCTATGTTTTATAGCCAATTGTTGTCAGATAAAACTTGTTTTGTTATATCACTTAATTTTCCTAATTTGTCTAGTTCTTTGATTTCTTCTTTACTATAAAATTTAGCATCTACTAAGTCAGTTGCTGAATGGACTGAATTTTTATCATAATCTGCTGACCAGTAAATAATAATTCTATGCTCATCTGGCTTATTAATAATCTCATATGTTTTCAATTGTTTGATATTTGAGATTTCTAAACCTGTTTCTTCCATTATTTCTCTTTTTACAGTATCTTCCATTCTTTCAAATAATTCAACACCACCTCCAGGTGTAATTATCATTCCTTTATTTGGCTCTTTATTTCTAATTCCTAATAATAATTTGTTATTTGATTTTATCAGAACAGAGCAACCTACTCTTATATTATTCAAAATATCGCCCTCCTATGAATAAAAGAATATAATAAGAATTATATTTTGTCAATATATTTAAAATATGAAAAATATATGGTATAATTCAAAAAAGAAAAAAGTGGCAAGAAAAATAATAACTGCTATGGAAATAGCATAATTAAAAAAAAGGAGAAAAAATTATGAGATATTTTAAAAAACTTGTAGGAGATAGAATATACTTATCACCTAGAAATAGTGAAGATGTAGAAATTTTTACAGAATGGCTAAATGATTTTGAAACAACTGATTATATAGGAAGAAGTAGTGCGATTGTTTCTCTGGAAGGAGAAAAGAAGTACTTAGAAGAACACAGCTTTGTGGAAGCAGGATTTGTAATTGTTACACTAGAAGAAGACAAAATGATAGGAACAGTTTCATTAGAAAAGATAGATCATATTAATAGAACTGCTACACTTGGAATATTTATAGGCGATAAATATTTTAGAAGCAAAGGATATGGAACAGAAGCGATAAAATTAATATTGGAATATGGCTTTAAATATTTGAATCTAAAAAATATTAAATTGGATGTAATGGAATTTAATGAAAGAGCTTTGAAATGCTATAAAAAATGCGGATTTAAAGAATACGGAAGAAGAAGACAGAGTAAATTTGTAGATGGAAAATATTATGATTCGATCGAGATGGATATTCTAAACGAAGAATTCAATGAAAGTGTCATAAGGAATAAGAATATATAAGCTAATATAGGAGAAATAAAATGAAAACTCTAAGAGAACTATATAAAATTGGAAACGGTCCATCAAGTTCACATACAATGGGCCCTAAAAGAGCGGCTGAGTGGTTTAAAGATAAAAACCCAGAAGCAAACAGATTTGATATTTATTTGTATGGCTCGCTAGCTTTTACAGGAAAAGGGCATTTGACAGATAAAATAATTAAAGAGACGTTAAAACCAATTAAAACAAATATAATCTTTGATACAAAATTTGTGTGTGACAAACATCCTAATACAATGGATTTGATAGCGTATAAAGATGATCAAAAAATATCCCAAGCAAGAGTGTACTCGGTGGGAGGAGGAGTAATAGAAGTTGAAGGCCAAAAGAGAGCTATTGTCCCAGATATATATAAATTAAATCATATGCAAGATATTAAAGAATATTGTAAAGAAAAAGATAAAGATTTGGTTGACTATGTTGTGGAAACAGAGGGCGAAGATATAATCGAATTTCTAAGAGAAATATGGCATACAATGTATAATTCGGTAAAGACCGGAATTGAAAAAGAAGGTATAATTCCTGGAAAATTACAGTTGCCAAGAGAAGCAAAGATGATTTATGAGAATACGGCAGAAGATCAAAATCCAATATTAAAAAGAACTAGACTACTTACAAGCTATGCTCATGCAGTAAGTGAAAATAATGCGTCTGGAGATATAATTGTGACAGCTCCTACTTGCGGAGCTTCCGGAGTTTTACCAGCAGTCTTAACGTATATGTATGAACAATATAATATTGAAGAAGAAAAAATTATAAAGGCGTTAGCCATAGCAGGTGTCATAGGAAACCTAGTAAAAACAAACGCATCTATAAGTGGAGCGGAATGCGGGTGTCAAGCTGAGATAGGAACAGCTTGCTCCATGGCGGCAGGAGCAGCAGCTTACTTAATGGATTTGGATTTGGAAAAAATAGATAATGCGGCAGAAATTGCAATGGAACATCATTTGGGACTTACCTGTGATCCGATATACGGATATGTACAGATTCCATGTATAGAAAGAAATGCTGTTGCAGCGTTAAGAGCTGTGGATGCTGCTAATATGGCAAAAATTACAACAGGAAAAAGATTTATATCATTTGACTTAGTGGTTGATACAATGTACGAAACGGGAAAAGATTTAAACTCTCATTACAGAGAAACAAGCAAAGGTGGACTTGCAAAGAAATATTGTAGAAATAAATATATAACAAAGCAGCAGGATGTAATCGAAGAATAAAATGTTTGACAAAAGTAAAAGTTTTATAGTATAATAGAACACAAGTGAGGAGATATAAGCTGAAAAGTGAGCTATCTCGGGTAGAATACTTACACGTAATTAAAACACGGAGTCACGAATAAGTGACTTTGTGCTTTTTTATATAATAAAATTATATGCTGTCAATATTATAAAATAAAAGGGAAAGTCACAATAAAAAAGAACGGGGATGAGATTATGGCAATAATCGAGGTAAAAAATTTATCAAAAGATTTTAAAGTAAAAATTAAAGAGAAAGGATTAAAAGGGAGTCTTAAAGCTTTTATTAAGCCAAAATATAAGATAATAAAAGCTGTTAAAAACATTAGTTTTGAAGTAGAAGAAGGAGAAATGATTGCGTTTATAGGCCCAAACGGAGCAGGGAAAAGTACGACAATAAAAATGATGACAGGAATATTGTATCCGGGAGAAGGAGAGATCAGAGTTCTTGGAATTGACCCTACTAAACAAAGAAAAAAGCTTGCGTATGAAATAGGAACTGTGTTTGGACAGAAAGAACAATTATGGACACATTTGACAGCATATGACAATTTTAAATTTTTCGGTGCGGTATATGATATTCCAGATGAAGTGTTAGACAAGAAAATTGATGAATTAATAAAGCTGTTTGAACTAGAAAAGTTTATAAATACACCAGTTAGAAATTTAAGTTTAGGTCAAAGAATCAGATGTGAAATAGTGGCTTCTTTAATACATGAACCAAAAGTTTTGTTCTTAGATGAGCCAACAATAGGCTTAGACCCTGTTGTAAAAGAGAATATTCGTAAGCTGATTAAGAAAATGAACAAAGAACTAAACACAACAATATTTTTAACAAGTCATGATGTTTCGGATATAGAAAAATTATGCAAAAGGGTAATAATTGTAAACAACGGAACTATTGTATTAGATGATTCTATGGCAAATCTAAAATATCATTATTTAAACAAGAAAATAGTTGAAGCAAAGACAAAGGAAAAAATAAGTCTAAAAGATACGGTTGGGATTACAGTTATAAAAGACAAAGAGTATAATTTAAAGCTTGAAGTTGATACAACAAAAACAAGCGTTGCTGAGGCGATAAAACTATTAAATCCAGATAATATCGTAGATATAAACATATCGAATATTCCTTTGGAAGATATTATAAGTAGTATCTACAAGGAGGTTCAGCCATGAAAAAGTACTTATACATTTTTAAATCTGAACTGATGAGCAATTTACAATACATTGGTAATACTTTAGTAGGATTTATTGGATATTCTATTATGATATTCATATTCCTTAATCTATGGAATTATATTTACAGCGATGCAAGTGAATTAATAAACGGATACACTAAGACGCAAATGATATGGTATGTTATCATAACAGAAATAATCTGGAAATGCACAAGTGGCAGAAGTTTTTGTAAGAAAATAATTGACGATGTAAAAAGCGGTAATATTGCGTATAATTTAAATAAACCATATAGTTATGTTGGATATGCGCTTTCAAGTCACCTTGGAAGTTCTGCAATAACAGCAGTTTTGTACATACCACTTGGACTAATTTTGGGAGTATTATTTTTGAAGAGTATTCCAGTATTAAATCTACTACAAGTAATCATAATACTAATTTCTGGTACGCTTGCAGTGGTAATTAGTTCGCTACTAATAATTTTAATAGGTCTATTTTCGTTCGTAATAGAAGATGCAAACCCAATTTTCTGGATACACAGCAAAATTATTCTAATTTTGGGAACATTATTTCCAGTTGAATATTTCCCAGCATTTTTACAACCACTAATTATAGCTAGTCCAATATTTGTAACATGTTATGGTCCAGCAAGATTATTTGTAAACTTTACTTGGGAAACATGTGCTTCAGTACTAATAGCACAAATAATTTATGTAATTGCAATATACTTATTATGCAGTCTAATATATAGAAAGGGAGTGAAGAGAATTAATGTTAACGGAGGCTAAAAATCAAATAAAAATATCAGTATTATCGATTAAGTATGCTTTAATGAGAGAAATGCTTAATAAAGTGACTTTTATATCTAATGTATTGTTCATGATACTAAACAATGCAAGTTTCATTGTTCAATGGGTTATACTTTTTGCAATAAAAGACAACATAGCAGGCTATGGAATAAAGCAAGTTTTGTTGCTATGGGGAATCGCCTCTGGAACATATGGAATATCACATTTCTTTTTTAAAAAAGCATATAGTTTATATGACACAATAAATAATGGAAAACTGGATGCTTTTTTGGTACAACCAAAAAATGTACTTCTATCGGCAATAACAACAGATGTTGAGACTTCAGCGATAGGAGATATATTATATGGATACATAATGCTATTTATATATGGATTTTCAATATCAAAGTTTGCATTATTTACTCTATTTATAATAGCTGGAGGAATTATGATGACAGCAATCACAGTAATATTATCAAGTTTGAGCTTTTGGCTAAATAAATCGGATATTATAGCTGAAACAGGAATTAGTATGATGACGCATTTTGCAACATATCCTGATGGAATATTCAAAGGTATTACTAAGATATTACTATATACTATAATTCCTGTTGGAATTATAAATTATATTCCTGTAAAACTATTAATAGAGTTTGACATAAGATTGTTCTTGCTGGTAATGTTGGCAACAGTAGTCTTAACAACACTTGCTTTTTTGGTTTTTAACAAAGGATTAAAAAGATATTCATCAAGCAATTTGATGAGTGCAAGAATTTAAAAAATATGTTATATAAAATTGTAAAAAATGATAGACATTTTCCTCTCGTTGTGCTAAGATTAACACAATGGGAGGTTTATTTGTTATGGACGAAAACCAAAAGAAAATAAATGACTTAATAGAGCAATATACAAGTATAGACACGTTTTTAAAATACTTAGATAAAGAGGAAAAAGAAAGCCTGAAGTTAGGAGAAGAAAATGAGTAAATTGTTAGAGAAAATTGAAGCTGATAAAGAGATATTATCTACAATGCCAAAAAATAATAAAAAAAATATAGCAAAATATATTCAAAAAGTACAAGAGCTAAAAAAAGAATATGAAACAGAAAAAGAAAAAACATATAAAGAAATAAGTAAAAATTATAAAAAAATTGTTGAAATTGCAGAAAATACAGAAATAGCAAAACTAAAATCTGAACTTGAAGAAATTTCAACTTTTCTTCAACTAATAGATGAAATACAGACTTCTTATGAAAAAATGGGATTGGACAAAAAAATATATAAGCTTAATCGATTCTACAAAGAAAATTTGGAAAGTGTTAATTCGGAAATATTATCATGCATAAATAAATTTGCAGAAGCAGGAGTCACTCTTACTAAAGATGATTTTAATTACAGCATATATGCTCACGAATATATGGAAACTTTTTTCAAAGAAATAAATGATATTAACTCAGATACATTAAAAGAAAAATTTGAAAATATGTATTGGAAATGCCCAGATTTAATAATACATATAGAGTTAAATCTAAGACATATCTATATGAACAACAAAAAGAATATAGATAAATATTATGAGAATCAAAAGCAAAATGTATTAAACAAATTAAATGCAGACACTGCAAAAGTTTACGAAAAATACAAAGCTACAAAGATTAAATTATACGATATAATAGAAACAGATAAATTTACTATAATCAATCATTTTTTAGATGGACAACTAGTAGAAAAAGATTATGAAGAAGATAAAATTAAACAAGAATATAATAAAGTTTTAGCAAAGGGAATAACTCAAAGTACTTCTAAGAAAGCAATTAAAGAAATAAGTGAAAATGCCATAAAATTCATAAACAGCTTGGAAGAATATAAAAACTTCTTGAAATATCAATTCATATATGACGATATAAAATCAAAATACAAACAAAGAGAAGACCATAAAAATAATTATGCTACAACGAAGAAAGAAATTACATCTAAAGAAAAACAATTAAAATCATTGAATAAAAAAATAAACAGTAAAGGTATTTTCTCTAAAAAGGAAAAGCAAGAGAAACAAATAGCTCAATATAATGAAACAATAAATCAAATACAAGAATTGTATAAAAAATTGGATGAAGAAGAAATATACCAAAAAATTATTGCTAATCTAAACGATGATTCAACCATTTTTGATGCACTTTATTTTGCAAGCAAGTTCACTAACTATTTAACTGAGTGCATTATAAACAACAATAAAACAATAACACAACCAGAAATAGATGAACTTATAGACGGACTTAGAGAATTCCTAAGTAATCCATATATAATAATTATCAAAAATATAACTATTTTAGAAGATAAGAATATACCGATGATAATATCTGATAGATATAAACTGCTTAACTTCGAAATAGAAAAAGAAGATATAACTGACTCAAATATTGATACATTGATTTCTGGACTTCAAAAGATTAAGAACTATTATAATTTTCAAAAAGCAGGAATTGATTTAGAAAAAATGAAATTTATTTGTGAAGCACAGAAGGTTTTGGCATAATAGATAAAATAAAACAAAAGGAACTAAACAATGAAGAAAAAGAAAACATATTTGATAAATAAAAAGAGAATATTTATTTTAATATGCTTAACATTACTAGTAATATTTGAAGTTGTTGCTTTGCAGAGATCAAAAGCTGCAAAGGTAATTGAAATAACAGCAAATGTAGAAGACAATGAAAAAAACATACAAAATGTTGAAGTGATGTTAGAAGCTACAAATTCAGGAGCAAGTGGATATTACCTTGCTCTTCCTGAGTATGTAAACGGAAAAAGAATTGGACAATATTATATTGTTGAAAAGGATATACACAACAAAAAATCTGATAAAGAAGTGACGAAAAATGAAACATTGCAAGAAAGCGTCAATGAAGAGTTCTTAGTTACCAATGAGGAAGTTCTAACTAATACAAATCAAGAAGAAATGACAGAAAATACAGAAATAGAGACTCCAAAAGAAGAAACAGAACAAAATATAGCTATTATGTATCCGGGAGAAAAGTTATTTTTGACAGATGATGAGATTGCAGATAAAAAAATAACATTAAAAGTTGGATACAACACTCTTACAAAAAATGAAAAGGTTTTATATGAACAAAAAATCGAAGCACAACTGGATGATGATAATGATGGACAACCAGATACAAAAATCATAATAGAAGGTTTTATGCCATTAGAGTCGACAATTTCTGCAACAAGAGTTGAGATAGAACAAATACAAGACTCAATAGAAGAAATGCTTTCAAAAAAAGTCTCTTTTAAAAAGGCTTATGATATAAAAATTATAGCAGGGGAAACTGAATACGAACCAACTGAATTTGATACAAATGTCAAGGTTACAATCTCGGGATTGGAAAAAATTGATGAGAATAACCAAAAATATAAAGTAGTTCATATTGAAGATACTGCACAAGATACAGATAAAGCAGCAGTAACTGAAATAGATGGAGTTCAAACAATAGAGGACGAGATAAGTTTCCCGGCGGAAAGCTTCTCAACATATGCTTTATTGTTAGAAGATGGATTAGGAAATGTTGCAACATTTTCTTCTGATTTAAGTCAGGCAAGCGTTTGGGACGGAACATCTGCAACAGAGTTTAAGTTTGGCAGTGGAACACAGGAGAATCCATATTTAATAACAAATGGAGCTGAGTTAAGATACTTAGCAAATCAAGTAAATAGTGGAAATGCATATGATGGATCGTATTTTGAACTTATATCTGATATTAACATTAATGATAAAGAATGGACTCCAATAGGAAACTACACAAATCCATTTAAAGGAGCATTTAATGGTGCGGGACACACTATTGCAAACTTAACAATACCAACATCTTCATCACTTCCAACATCAATTACTGCATATGGAATTTTTGGAAGCATTGGGGATAGTAATAGCAAAACGATAATTAAGAACTTGCAAATTGACAATGCAAAAATTGAAATTAATGCAAATGGAACAATGTCGAATTCTTCAACAGAAAAGGGTTATACAATAGGAATCGTAACAGGAACAATATTTAATAATGCTGAAATAAAAAATGTAATAGTAAACAATAGTAGCATAGTAGATAACTATACAATAACAATCAGTTCAAATTCTGATAAAGTAAATGTAGGAGGAATCGCTGGCTATGCAGTAAATTCTAGAAACTCAACTTCTGATCCAGGGACGGACAAGAGATACAAAATAGAAAACTGTTATTCAAATACAAATATTGAATTAGATATGACTCTTACCTCTAATGGATGGAGCACAAGTTACTATGTAGCCGCACAATATAATGTAGGAGGAATCATAGGATTAATAAGAGGACAAGCTGTTTGGCCAGAAAATTGCTTATATACAGGTGATTTGAATGCAACCAATGGATTCACTGGACCTATATTGGGAGCTCTACGAAACAACACTACGCTTGGAACGCGAAATAATTACATTTCTCAATTTAACACTCTATGGCAAGGAAATGATGCAGGAAATCTTACAATGAACAGTTATTACACATCATACAGTACAAACAATAGATCTTTTACAACTACTGTTGCATCAGGAACTTCTTCAAGCAGAATAACTACATCAACAAGATATTTTCGTATAGGATATGTACAGGGTGTAAACAAGGGATTATATACAAATAATGTACAAAACATGTTATCAAATTTTAATAATTATGTTACAAATGGTTCAACAAGCAAATTATTAACATGGCATTATAATTCAAACACTAAATCTTATTATTTTGTTCCAGAACTAAGTGTTACAGTAGAAAAAGATAGTCCAAGGTACATATTGCATGTACATGACTCAGCTTCGACTGGAAATTATTCATATATTTGGTTTATAGATGGCACGTTAGATTCAAGTATTACAGGAAATATCGCAGTAATAAACTCAACTTGGACAGAGGGACATGATGTATCTGTATTAGTAAGCAATGGACAATCTTATACAATGATAAACTTTGAAGTCCCATTACTAGAGTTACATGTGTCATTTGAACACAACCAACAAACAGGAATTCTAACAGGAAATATAGATGGAACAGGATTAGTAGATCCTAATTTTAACCTAAATGACTATACATACAAATGGTATAAAATAGATATATCTGGTACAGAAGAAGAAATAGATTCAACAACCAATCAAATTTCTGATCTTGAGAATGGTTTGGAATACAAACTGATTGCTACAAATGCAAAATATTCATACATGTCTGCTAAAGGTACATACATGTTCGGAGAAAGAACAGTAATATATTGCGATTATAGCAATGGCTCAGATTATAATGATGGATTTACTCCAGAAACAGCAGTAAGATCACTCTCAACTGCATATGGGAAATTTACTAGCCAAACAACAAGAAATGAAAACGTAATAGTGCTAATGGGAACATATACAGACACTAGTTACTTAAATTCTGCCACCTCAACAACATATAGAAAAAACGTTACAATAACAGGTAAATATAACGGAACAGATTATACAGGAAAATTGAATTTTGAATCATATGACAACTATAAGTACTTAAATGGAAATACCACATTTATGTATATGTCGTTCATAGGAAGTGAATCTAGTTATTGGGGAGGAAGTACGCCTGGACAAACATACTTCTATTTACAAGGTTATAGCCTTACAATGGGCGAAGGCATAAAAATGGAAGAGTATGCTACATCAAATGTAAACCAAGGGTTAATAGAGGGAAATGCCCCAGCGTTCCACATGTTTGCCGGATGGATGCAATATGATGAAACAAGCCTTCCAAGAACAGGTGCTGAAATCGTAATAAAGAGTGGCACTTATGGAAGAATACTTTTAGGTGGAAGTTCAGGAACTAGTAGTGCATCAAGTATAACAAAATACAATTCCCATAATTTTATGGGAACATCTCTAACGGATGATTTATACAAATGCAAAGCAATTATTGATATAAAAAATAGTACGACAGATTCTACTTATGCTTATGACATAAATCTCCTTGGTGGTGGAAGTACTTGTGGTAATATCTATGGAGATATAGAGATAAATATAAAAAATGGAAAAATAGGACGTCTATTAGGAGCAAGTATCGGAGACTCGAGTTATAGGCCAAACAACTGGCAATACCCAATAAATACTTTTATTGGAACAGCGACAATAAATATGTATGGCGGTTCTGTAACAGAAATGTACGGTGGTTGTCTTGGAAGAAATATGAGCGCCATAGGTGGTAGCTCTTATAATCCTATAAAATGTGACTCATATTTCTATGGAATTGTTAATATAAATATATCTGGCGGAACAGTCAGCCAAACTATTTATGGCGCAGGAGCTGGAGGAGTTTCAGGATATAGCACAAATTCTACTGACGCATATAAGAGTTATGGACAAAACATTGATACTGTTATTAATATAAATATAACAGGAGGATTAATAGATGCTGATATATATGGTGGTGGCTATGGATATACTAACTACTTAACTGCAGACTCTACACAAACTGATGGTGGCACACTGTATGGAAACAGTAATATAAATATATCAGGTTCGCCAACAATAAATGGAAGTATTTATGGTGGAGGTAGAGGTTACGATTTAGCAAGTAATAAACCGGATTTAGCGCAAATGGAAGGAGAATCAACTCTAACAATATCAGGCTCACCAACAATAAATGGAAGTATTTATGGTGCGGGAATGGGACTTACAAATTACGAGAATATGGCTAAGTTCACAGGAACGACCAACATAAATATCAACACAGATTTGTCAATTAATGCATATGGTGGCGGAAATATAGCAAAAACAATAGGAACTGCAAATATTAATATTAATAGTGGAACACACACACAATCAATATTTGGAGGAGGAAATGTAGGAGTTCTAGAAGGAACTTCAAATGTTCAAATAAATGGTGGAATTTCTAGCCAAGTATATGGTGGAGGAAACCAAGCAGAAGTTACAACACCAACTGTTACGATTAATGATGGAAATAATGAAAATGTGTATGGCGGTGGAAATCAGGCCGAAGTTACAGATTCTACGGTTACAGTTAAAGGTGGAAAAAATCAAAATATATATGGTGGTGGTAACCAAGCAGGTGCACAATCTACTAAGATAGTTGTATCGAGTGGAGACTCAAATGCTATATATGGAGGCTCTAATGCGAGTGGAGTAGTAGTTTCTTCAAACATATTGATGCAAGGTGGAAATACATTAAACATTTATGGTGGAAACAACGAAGGTGGAACTACACAAACATCAAATATTACAGTAAGTGGAGGAACCTCAGGAAATGTTTTCGGAGGAGGGAACAAAGCAAATACAACAACTTCAAATGTTACTGTCAATAATGGAAAAATTACAAATGTATATGGTGGCGCAAACAAAGCTGATGTTACAACTACTAATGTCATCATCACAGGTGGAAATATAGAAAAAGCATTTGGTGGATCAAATCAAAGTGGAACAGTTACTCAAAGCAATGTAAGTCTAGAGGGAAGTAGTGGACAATCTGCCCTGGGCGGAATAAAAATGGAAGTCGACTACAAAGCTGTTGCTATGGAAGATTGGAGAAAACAGCAAAATCCAGGATACGAAACATATGTGACAGTTAATATAAAATACACTAATAATACTAATACTACAATAAACAAATGGAGTTCATATATAAATGCTCCGGATTCAAAATTGCTTGATAATTATAGCTCTGATAGCAATATAGTAGAAGAAAATGGAAAATACACTATAAATCAAGACAGTAGATGGTCCTCAGGGAATATACATTCTTTACCAGCAAATGGTACATATGAAATTAGGGATGTACATCTAGCTTCAAAAGTTGTTGCTAGCGAATTTTCACTAGTATATAATTTTGAAGGACAAGGAAATGATGGCAATCAATATCAAGATACAAATACAGGATTTACAATCTTTGGCGGAAACAATCAAGGTGGAGAAACGACAACTAGTAATGTGACTATAAAAGATGGTTATTGCTTTGCTGTATATGGAGGCAACAATGCAGGTGGTACAAACCCTACAAGTAATGTTACAGTTGATGGTGGAGAAGCAAATGAAGTATATGGTGGAAACAACTTAGGCGGAACAAACTCTACAAGCAATGTCATAATAAATGGTGGAAAAGTAACAAATGTATATGGTGGAGGTAATAAAGCAGTAACTACTAAACCGAACGTTACAATACAGAATGACGCAAATATATTAGAGTCCGTATATGGTGGAGGAAACCAAGCAAGCATAAGAACAGACACAAATGTTGACATCTTAGGCGGAAATGTTGTAGGAAATGTATATGGTGGTGGAAATGAAGGAACAGTCATTGGAAACACTTATGTACATGTAAAAAATGCTAATGTACAATCAAGCGTATATGCAGGCGGAAATGGTATTACAGCTATTGTTTATCAAAATGCTAATGCAACAGTAGAAGGAACTTCTACTAAAATTACGGGAAGTGTATTTGGTGGAGGAAATCAAGCTGCAACTGGAACAATAGATAATAACAATTCGCTAAGTAAAGTAAACATTGTAGGAGCAAGCATAGGCAAAAATGTATATGGTGGAGCAAATACATCAGTAGTATACGGAAATACTCTTACAAACATAGGCTATGAAGCAGTAGGAGATACTACACTTGAACAGGGAGATATAATAATAGAAGGAACTGTTTTTGGTGGAGGAGAAGCTAACGCTTCTGGTTCAGAAATATATGATTTCTCATTTATAAGTGTTACAGTTGGAATAGACATAAACATTAATGGAACAGGACATAATAAATGTCAAATAAAAGGAAGCATATTTGGTTCGGGAAATGCTTCAAGTACAAGTGGTTATAGCTATATAAATATTAAGAACTATGGTTCAGTATATGCACCACAAAAAAATATATCAATTCAAAGAACAAATGTAGTGACATTAGATAATTCTACAATAGCACTTTCTGGTACTAAAGATAGAACAAATGAATATTCAGATGTAGACTTCACATTAAGTAGAATTGATGAACTAAAAATAAAGAACAATTCTATATTATACTTAGATTGTGGAGCAAACTTATTAAAGAAGTTTACAAGTTGCGTAGATGAAAATGGGGAAGAGGTAAAAGCTTCTGCTACAATAGATGAAGAAACAGGAAACACGACAAGAAATGTAGATAACAGAATATATATGCTAGAAGGAAAGAACCTAAACATTGCTACAAACGAGCAAGTAACAGCTTATGGAGAAGTAAGCGGAATGACATTCTTTGGAATATATACAAATTCAATGAGCCCAAGCACAAGCACAGGTTTGTATAATAAAGAATATAACAATGGTGACAAAATCACAAATGCAGGAACATTTTCATCTAACTCATATGTAAGAGGATTACACAAAACAGACCATGACATTACAATAGACGGATTTTATTCAAACTATGACGAAAAAGAAAATCAAGGATATATTAGAACTAGATATATAGAACCAAGTCCAAAAGATGACGTTTACTATATTTGGTTAATAGGTTTAGATATGGATGTAACAACATTTGAAGTTGCACTAACAGCTTCGAAATATGCTACATTAGGAACATATGAGCTAGGATTAACAGGATTTTCGGAATCAAATATCAAGTTCTCACTAACAGGTTTTTCGGCAGGACTTACTGATGGTGTATCGTTAGTAGATCCGAGCACCATAGAAAGCGTTGCACTAAATCTAGATACTGCAAATAATGTATTTGGATTAACTATGAGAACGGGTAATAATGGCTGGACAAGTAATAGCCAAACAACATTCTTAACTGCAAATGGCGGAACATACACCGGCTCTACTGCGTATGATAGCGATAACTCTACATCCACTCCAGCATTAAACTTATGTTTTTATCACTCTGAAAATATTACTATTGCAAGAAAACTTGGAAGTGTAAAAATAAGACTACAAGCACAAATTCCGGAAGATGACTTAAATGTAAGAATTGCATATATAGATATAATCATAACAATGTCGACAGCACTTTATCAAAACGATTTCTATGAAGCAGCAATTACACCAGGAGAAGAATTTGGATTATTTACAACAACAGAAACAAATATAACAGATTCAAGTGTTTTCTCAACGTATTATTCATTATACATTCCAGAATTTTCAACATCTGATTATTATGATAAATACAAAGAAGATAAACACGTAATAGTATCAAGACTTAGAACCGGCGAAAAATATGCATTCCCAGAGAAAACAAAAATAACAATGATTGACATGGTAACAAATCAATATTATTATTATGTTGTTACACAAGCTGACGAAAATCAACAAAAATATGTATACAATCTATCAGACTTTGTTGTAATGGGAAGTGATAGTACATATTATGATGAGGTTGCTGCTTGCGACAAATACTATAATACTGATCAAGATTTAATCTATGAGAATTTTATATTTCACATAGATTTTGGAGAAAATGATATTCCTTCAAATCTAGATCAAAATTCATTATTAATGGAATTGAGAGATAGTGAGGGACAGACGCTTTTAGGAGTACTTGGAATTCAAAGAGATGCAATGGTGTACAGCGTTTACAAAAATAAAGATGCTAAAATAAATGTTACAGCAAGCGTAAACAAAGACTTAGTTTACAGGGGAAAAGACTTTACATTAACTGTAGAAACTGACTTTACACAGGATATAGTACAGTCAAAAACAGTATATGATACAAGATTCTTTGACAATAAAATGGGTATTAAAATATCAATATATGACAATAATGGTAATAGACTAAACAGTGATTCGCTACTTGGTGTGAATTTTACGCTAAATGGCACAAAATATTATCCAAGAATAGATGGAACCGTAAGAATTTGTACTGCTGAAAAAGTTTCAAATGTTTTATCTAGAATTAAGGTTGATACAGCAAACAATACAGTTTTAGCGACAGGGGACTACACGATAAAGATAGAAAGTTTTGGATCACCAGACGGAATTTATTATGGTATCGAATCATCTGATACTGCTGAGGTAAAAATTACCATTGTAGAATCAACATTTGGTTTGAAAGTAACAACAATAGACCAAGAAAAGATAATAAAAAAAGATACAGGAAGAAATGAAAATAATAATACAAATTTGGATGTTAATATAGAATACTCATCTGGATTAGATAATCCAAACCTAACAATGTCTTTATACAGAAGAGACTATTCGTCCGTATATTCACAAGTTTATGAGCTAGTGGATTTAGCCGACTATGTAAATACTGTACCATCACAAACAAAAAATGAAAATGAGTATGTAATAAATCAAGTTCCGTCAGGAGTGATGAAATACTCTTTGAGTATGAAAAACGCATTAACATCAGGAACGTATAAAATAGTTATCAAACTGTATGATGAAGATGAGTATATTGGCGAAGCTTTTGACTATATAATAATAAAATAGAGGAGAGGAGGAGTAGAGATGAAATATGATATTGATGACATACAAAAAAGAAAAGAACTTCATGCAAGAATAAGAAAACTAGTTTACATCTTCTTGGTAATAATTTTATATAATATTGTATTACTATATATGTCTTATATAGATAAATTCGATACTCCTAGCTTCTACATTTATAAGGCTTATGTTATTACAACAAATAGCATGGAGCCAGAATTAAAAAAAGACGATGTGGTTGTAATAAAAAAAGCAAAGGCAGACAACTTAAAACAAGGAGATATAATCACATTCAAGCAAAATGGAGAAACAATAACTCACAGAATCGTTCAAATAGACGATATAGAAGATGGCAAACTATATATAACCAAAGGGGATAATAATAATGTCCAAGATGAGCAAGGCCTAAGATTTGATCAAATTGAAGGAAAGTTAGTTATAAAGATTCCACAGTTAGGTAAGATGGTCGCATCATTTAAGAATGGTATAATTATTGTTTTGGTATTGTTAATCTCTGCGATAATTTACTTAAATAGAATTACAGCTAAAGAAAGAAGCAATATAAGAAGAGCAAAGAAAAAGCTAGAAGATAATAAATATATAAACGAAAATAATAAGTAGTGTTTCGCTACTTATTATTTTTTTACCTTACTCACAACTGGTAAAGATTGATATACAATTTTGAAAAAGCGGAAATCGTCTAATTCGTTAAACTCTAAACAAGAAAGATAAACATCTAACTCGTTTAAGTTTTTACAAGCTGTAATTATAGCTGGATGAAGGCTATAATTAGAAAATAATTCAACAGCTAATTTTAATGCTTCTTTTTTAGTTCCATGTTCTCTATCCATTATAAGTTTGTAAGCTTCTTTAAATCTTGCGACAGCCGAAACTTTATAGTTGCTCAAAGGAATAGTATATTGATCTAAAATTATATCTGATAAAGATGTATATTTTTCCGGATTTTTTCTAAGAATACGTTTAAGGTCTGTAACTTTATATGGAAGAGTAACAGTTCCATCTATTTCAGAAATAATTAAAGTGTCATCTGTTAATTTTGAAGTTGACTTTCTCTTTCTAGTAGTTTTAGTAGGTTTTTTTGTATCTTCCGGTTCAACAGTTTCAGCAACCTTATCTAATGCATCAATAGAAATATATTCTGATACATCAATAGAAGACATTGAATGAATAAATTTTTCTATATCCTCATTGTTATGCATGATTTGAGTAGTATTATTACTTAATTCTTTATTGTATTTAGTTATTTCACTAACAGTGATATTATATTTTACAGTATCAAGGTTGTTTTTTATTGATTCTAATTGCTCTAATAAATTAGTATAAATTTCTATGTTTTTATTTATTTTAGATAAATATTCGCTAGCATCTGAAATGAAATTATTAACATCATTAGAAAAAGTTGAATCAATATCCACATTACCTAAAAAATTCTTTAAAAACACCAAAATTTGCTTAGAAAAAGCCTTTTGTGAGCTTAATAAAGAATGAACAGAAGTGATTTCCATATCTATAAATTTGATAACATTGTCTTGATTTGTTTTTGAATTTAATTTAATCATTTGTGTTCCTCCTAAATCTTAACAACATTATAAAGGTTTTTTGAAAAAATAGCAATCAATTTTAATAAAAATATTGAAAAAAATAAAAGCGTATGATATATTATTTACAAATGTCGGAAAAGACTAAAATTTATTTGACCATGGAGGCAAAAAATGAAAAAAATAATTCAAAATATCATTATTATAATTTACACAGTAATAGCTGTTTTTACAACAGTATGTCTATTATCTTATAATGAATATAAAGTTAGCACTTTTGGAGATCACTCATTAATACTAGTTACGAACGATGAACTATCACCAGATTTCAAAAAAGGAGATTTGGTTGTAGTTACTGCGGGAAACAAAAGTAAAATTGCAGTAGGAGATAAAGTTTTCTTCTATAACACTAGAGACAAAAAAGTAGAAGTAGCGTTAGCAGAAGTTACAAATAGAGAAATAGTAACATCAACAGAGATAACATTTACAGTAGGCAAAGATCATGATGTATCAAGCCAGTATGTTCTTGGAAGTTCAAAAGATACTACTGTAATTCCAGTAGTTGGACAAATTTTAAGTGTATTAGAATCAAAATGGGGATTTTTATTCTTAATAGTCTTCCCATCATTAATAGCATTCCTTTATGAATTAACAGTTGTATTTTCAGGAATTAAAGAAGAAAGAAAAAAAGCAAAAGAAAATTCTAAATAAGGAAATATAATGAATAAGAAAATAATCAAGAGAATCTTAATTATAATATTATTATTTATGATTTTTGTAGTGGCATATAAGTTAGTAAACACGTATGCCCTTTTTTATAGTGAAGGGAACGGAGTAATTGAACAAAAGAATGCTACATGGAGAATTTATGTCAATAACCAAAATATAACCTCTAAAAACAGTAATAAATTCACAGTGGACACTTTCAATCTAGAAGAAAATAACCATGTTGCACCAGGGAAAATAGCACCAAATACAACAGGAAGTTTTAATTTATTAATCGACCCTAAAAATACAGATGTATCAGTTAAATATTCAGTTAAATTGGATAAGACAAAATTGATAAATGATAGAATCAAAATAGTATCTGTACAAGAGACTACTGGAAACACAAGCTTGATAATGACTGACGAGGATACTTATACAGGAGTAATGAAGTTAGAAGAGATTAAGGCAGGAAAAACAAATAACATCAAGGTAATAATAACCTGGGAAAATGATGAAAGCAATAATAAAATGGATACAGCCGTTGGAACAGTAAATAACTACAAAATAAGTATTCCAATAGAATTTATAGCAACTCAATATCTTGGCGAAGAAATAAAAGAATACATACCATAGGAGCAAAAAATGAAGATATTAAAGAAAGTAATATTGCTAATATTAGATATATTAATTGTATTTATATCAGTTTTAGTGATAATAGCAATTACATATGTATTTCAAACAAAAATACTTCATAAAAAATATGCAGACATAGTAGGCTTTACAGCATTTAGAGTTATAACTGGAAGCATGGCGGACACGATAAATATAGGAGATATAGTTGTAATAAAAATAACAGATAAAGTAAAACCAAACGATATTATTGTATATCAGGACAATGACTATTTTGTAACACATAGACTTGTTCAAGAAAGTGGTGAGAGTCTGATAACAAGGGGAGATGCAAACAACAGCGAAGATGTACCAATAAGTAGAGACCAAGTTTTAGGAAAAGTAGTTATGAATATATCTTCATCAAAAAAGAAAATAGAAATTACAGAAGGAAAATAGAATGAAAAAGAGAATAATTCAAATATTAATATTAATTTTAATATTGATTTTATTAATAAGAATAATATCTTTAACTATTTCAAAATATGAAAGCAGTGCCATATCAGACTCTGCAATACAAGTAGCATTCTATGTATTAAATAGGGATTATCAATCTATGAGTCTAAACTTGGAGTCATTATTTCCTAGAAATGAGCCGTATGTATATTATTTTTCTGTATCAAATTCAAATGGTGATAAGACGTGTGAGACAGACATGGAATATGATTTAACAATAAGGACAACAACAAATTTACCAATAGAATACGAATTATACAAGAATGAACAATATACAAACGATGCAGCACAAAGCATAATAAAATCTGATGATATAGTGCAAGATGATGACAATACATATTTTAGAGTTATTACAACTGAAACAGAGACATTTTCGTACAATGAAGCAAAGAAAAATATATATCAATTAGTTGTGAGATTCCCAGCAAAGTATAACACAATCAATTATCAAGATATAATCGAAGCGATTGAAATAACAGTTGATTCGAAACAAATAATATAAACTAAGGAAGGGAGAAGTATGCAAAAAAAGAGTACAAGAAACAAAAACTTGAATAGACGAAAAACAATAATCTTGCTAATTTTAATTTTAATTTTTGCAATAGCGACTCCAACTCTTGGAAGATATGTAATTACAGGTATAAACAACTTTTTCCTTAGAACAAAAGAATTTTATTTTTATAGCGACAAATTAAAAGATATAAGAGCTGTGTATCAAATAGATAACTGGACGGGAGTAGACCCATATACAATTACAGTACATATGAACAGCATTGAAAACAACTTAAAAAAATCCACATATGATATAAGTTATTCGATTTCATATACATGTTCGCAAAATGCAACTTGTCAATTAAGCAAAGAAACTGGAATAATTCCTGCAAATAACAATGACGATTATTTCAATATAATAATCACACCTAATATAGGTTTAACTACGGGTGATAAAGTTAGTGTTGAAATCATAGCGACATCAACATCTAAATATCAAAAGAAACTAACTGCAATGTTTGTGTTGGTCGTAGGAAAAGAAAAGACATCTTATGAAATTGTAGACTCTGTTAATAGCAAATATTTGGATTTGAATATAACTAATACACTTTCATATTATAATGTAGAAACAGCATTTGGAAATTATAGTGTAGGGGATAGAATAGATGTTGATACATATCTTACACTTCCAGAAACAGATAAGCAAAAGTGCTATTCTGCTTTAATAACACTTAAGTTTGATCCAAAAAAAGTATTGCTGGATATGACAAACACCAATTATTTAAATGCGATATCTACTAGAACAACAAACATCAATGGTAGCAATTACATTAGTGAAATAACATTTAAAGTGGAGCCAATTTCTAGTGCAGTTGTTCGATTTTATAAGCAAGACGTCACAAAAGATTACACATATCCTATTATAAACTCAAATTCGATAATAGACTTTGAATCAAGATAATGGATACCATTAATAGAAAGGTAGGAAATATAGATGACAATAAACGTAATGAAGGAATATTTAAAGATAGTACAAGAAGAGCTCACAACATATATGAAACTAATATTTGAAAAAAAATATAATAGAAAAATCACACTAAGATATTTAGACGCATATATGAATGTAAGATTCTATAATTTCTACATAAAAGATGAGAAACTAACCTTTCGAAAAAACTATTTAAATGCGATAAAAGAAGAAGAACAAAAAATTCTAGCAGACATGCCTAAAAATAAGAAATTAATAGAAAATATGGGCTTGTTCTTCTACTATATACTTTATTTTGATAAAATTTCATACCGTGTTGATACAGAAGAAATAGTAGAAAAACTATATAAAATAAGAAAAAGAATTCTTAAAAAAGACAATCCAGAATTCAAAAAAGATTTTTACAATGCATATAGAATATATACAAATAGAAAGAATCAGTTTTTAACAACTTTTGACACAGACAAATTTATATTAAAAATAGCAGACTATGAAGGAACTAATAACGCCAATAGAGTTGTTCTACGATATATCATAGAAGAGCCAACTCTTTATAATACACAGGCATATGAAACAGCTTTCTCGGAAGGGGTCGTTTCTGAGGACAAGCTTTTTGTAGAATATTATTTAATTACAACTCAAGTAATACATGATATTTTAAAAGGTAACTTTAAAAAACAATATATAGTTGAATTCAATCCTAGTTTATTAAAAAAGAATAGAAAATTAAATCAATTACTAGAAATAATAAACAATTCAGCAATACAAGACAAGGTAAATATAAGAATAGAATATGCTGATTTTATAAAAAACAAAGACAAAGTTTATGATTTGATGAAAAACGGTTATAGACTAGCAATAGTGTTAGACAATACATTTGAACCAGAATATTCAAATTTCCAAAGGCTGAACGCTTTTAACTATATTTTGGCTAGTAAAAAACTAGAATATTTTGACAAAATACTACTTAATGAACAAGAACTCAATGGATTAATAAAAATATAAAACAGTGAGGTAAGAAATGGAAACTTTTACAAAATTTTTATATGACTTCCTTGGACAATTCTTTTCTGGAATTAGAATAATTTTTCAAGGATTAGGTAAGGGACTAAAAGAAACGGTAAATATAGGTTCTTATTCTAACATTATACAAAAGTACAAAGGCGACTTCTCAATGCCAGAATGGATATTGGTAGCAATCGCTGTTGGCCTAATATTATTGATTTTTGTCCTTGTTGGACTATTGATATTTTTAACAATTAGAAAATATGGAAAGATTCGCAAAAAAACAATAGATCAAGATGCAATGTTACAAGAAATTGCATCACTAAATGGACAGGTTGCAAAACTCGTAAAAGAAAAAGACGAGATACTTGCAATGAAAGTATCTCAATTAGGATTAAAACCACTAGAATCTGCAGAAGAAGAACAAGAAGAAAACAAAGAAGAGGAAGATACCTCAGGACAAGGATATAGATTTGCAAAATTAATGACAATAGATGAAGAATTTGCAAACTATAAAAAACAAAATTATGGAAATACATTTACACTTCCAGAATTGTGCGAGCATTTTAGAAATTTTGCAGCATCCAAATTAAGACTATACTATACTATCGACATGATGAGACTATTTATATCAGCTCTTGCATCAACGAAATTAGTTATATTGCAAGGTATTTCTGGAACAGGTAAGACATCACTTGCATACGCTTGGGGAAAATTCTTAAAACATGACTCTTGTGTTGCATCAGTTCAACCATCATGGAGAGATAGAACAGAGTTATTTGGATACTTCAACGAGTTTACAAAAAAATTCAATGAAACCGAAGTTTTAAAAGAAATGTACAAAGCTGGCTATACAGACGACGTTTATACAATAATATTAGACGAGATGAACATCGCACGTGTTGAGTACTATTTTGCTGAAATGCTATCAATACTAGAGATGCCAAACAAAAATGAATGGGTTATAGAAATTGTTCCTAGCAGTTGGAAAACTGACCCTAAAATGTTAAAAGAAGGGAAACTTAAAATTCCACCAAACATGTGGTATATCGGAACAATCAACAACGATGACTCAACATTCATGGTTACAGATAAGGTTTACGATAGAGCAATGCCAATCGATATTAATGATAAAGGTAAAGTCTTTACACCAATAGAAATGGATGCTATGGATATTAATTATTCTTATCTAGACCAATTATTTTCAACAGCTATGCAAGAACATCAAGTATCAGAAGAGACATTGGCAAAAATCGAACAAATGGATGACTATACAATCAAACATTTCCGTATTGCATTTGGTAACCGTATAGTAGCTCATATGAAAAAATTTGTGCCAGTATTTGTTGCCTGCGGAGGAGACGAAATTGAAGGCGTTGACTACTTTATGGCAAAAAAAGTATTAAGAAAATTTGAGCAGTTAAACATATCTTACATAAGAGATGAAATAACTCCATATATAGATTTCTTAGATAAAACATTTGGAAAAGGTAAAATGAAAGAATGCATAGATTATATGATGAGATTGAAGAAACTTACTTAATAAACTTTGGAGGAAAAGAATATGGAAGATTCAAAAATATTAGACATATGTCAAGGCGCTACGGGAAAAGAAGAATCTCAATTCAAAAAAAATCTAGAATCTAAACTACATGTAAAAACAGATTATGAAAAAGTAATAAAAGATACAGAGTGGATAGGAATTATGGAAGAAACAATTCCATATTTAGATAACATTTTTAGAGCCCCTAATAGATTTATTATAAATGAAGAAGAAATCGTAAAAATAGAAAGAGCAAGAAGAATAACCGTAGAAAGTATAAAAAACTTGTCAAAAAATACTAGTTTTATACAAGAAGTTGATAAAAAAACAGGGGATGTAAAGCCATCTAAAATTCTTAACATAGATAAAGAGGAAAGCTATGACACCTATGAAAACAGATTAATTTACACTCTTATCCAAAACATGAAATTCTTTTTAAGTCAGAAGAAAAAAACATTGGAACAATTTCAAAATGTGGACTCAAAAAATGATAAATATTTTGACTATAATGGAAGCTCTTTGGTAAATGGACAAAATGTAAATATAAATCTTTCTTTAAATGCTACGACCATGTGTGGCGATGCAGGAGAAAATAAGGCAGATGACGTATTAGATAGAATAGCACAATTAGAGGTCAGAATACTAGACTTAACAAGCAATGATGTTTATAAAATAATAGACAAAAAGCATATTTCATTGGTAAGAGAACCTATAAAAAAGACAAACGTAGTATTGAAAAACGTTAATTTTCAATATGCTATGAAATTATGGACATATCTAAGAGAAAACATGGATGACAAAACAAAAAAAACTAGTCAAAATGAAGATTATGAGGACAACAGTAATTTAAAAGAGTTAATGGACGATGCATTCTTTATAGATTATCTTGTTATGCAGACCATAGACAAAGATAGGGAACAAACAAAAGAGCAAGAAGAGGAAAAGAAAAAAGAAAATCAAGAAATAATTATAAGTAAAATGCTAGAAAAAGTAGTAGCTATGGATAATAACTTGTCAATAAAAGATATAAAAGACATTATTGGTGAAAAATATGCTGTTATAAGATATAGAAATCAAGCTAGCATAAAAGAAGTTCAAAAAATATTTAGCCAAAGTATAGACGAATATCTAACAAAAGTAAAAAATAATATTGGAGGAAAAAATCTTGGATAAACTAAAAAATAATAAAGCTTTAAAAATAATTGGAAATATCTTATATTATCTATTAGTAATTTTTGTATTATTAATACTACTAGTAGTAATATTTCAAAGAGTAACTAAAAACAGTGCAAGTATAGGCGGAATCAGAATATTTAACATTGTTACTGAGAGTATGGTTCCGGAATACAATGTGGGAGATATATTAGTATCTAAAACTATTTCGCCAGACAAAATTAAGGTGGGGGATGATCTAGTATATTTAGGAAACAAAGATTCATTTACAGGAAAAATTGTAACACATAGAGTAATTGCAATAGACAAAAACGAAAATGGACAATATGAATTCCACACAAAAGGAATCGCCAATACTGCAGAAGATCCTGTAGTATCAGAAAGTCAAGTTTATGGAACAATAATATACAAAACACGTGTTTTAAGCCTTATTAGCAAAGTAATAAACAATTTATATGGATTCTATTTCTTAATATTTGTTCCACTTACAATTCTTATAATTGTAAAAATAATTAAGATTCATAGAGAAAAAAATGAAGACAATGAAGAAATAGAAGAAGACAATTCAAAAAAAGAATAGAAGAGGAAACTAGTGGAAGAAAAAAAGAAGAAAATAACTTTTAATAAGTATTTAACTTTAAAAGCGCTAATAATATTAGTTGTATTATTAGCTTTTAACTCATATGCTTGGTTTGTATTTGCAACAAAAGTTTCTGGTGGTCTGACCGCTAGTGTAGTAGCTTGGGACATTACCTTTCAAGTAGGCGATAGTGAAGCAATTACAAACGTAGAAATAGATGTAAGCAAAATATATCCGGGAATGGAAACCTATATTAAACAAATATCTGCTAAGAATTCGGGAGAATCAGAGGCAACTTTAGCATATGAATATAAATCATTAACACTATTAGGAGAAACATTTACAGTAGGAGAAAATATAACACAAGAAGAATTAGAAAATAAAATTCAAAACGAATATCCTTTTAAAATATCAGTAACAGTTGATAAATCAGAGCTGACAACAGGATTTGAAGAGGCTCACTTTACAATAAAAGTAGAATGGGCATATGAATCAGGAGATGATGATGCAGATACATACTGGGGAGAAAAAGCTTATGAATTTAAAAAGAATCATCCAAATGAGAGTTGTTTAAGAGTAGGCCTAGTCTTATCAGCAGAGCAAAAAGATAAGAAAATATAAAAAAGTTGGAAAAATTCCAACTTTTTATTGATTTATACAACTTGAGTAAGTGCGATTTTGACATTTAAAATTGCTGAATTAGTTGCTTGTAATGTAGAAGAAGTATCATCAATATTATTCATCGATGAAGTATCTGGATCATCATTCCACATAATAAATATACGCATACTTCTTGTTCTTACTGCATCAGAAAGACTTATTGTATCTGTAAGTGGAGTGCTAAAATCTGAAACTGTAATTTTGTCCCCGCCATTTATTGAATAACCAGTTATTACAAGATCAGAAACGGCACTTTCTTGAGAAGTCTCTATGCTAATTTCATACTTAAATGAAACATCTACATTAGTATAGTCAAGATTTAAATCAAAGTATCCTTCGGCTGTTGGCGCAATAACATTACTAGCAATATTCTCATTTCCAGGGAATACTGGAGTTATTTTAGAAGAAATATCCTGATTATTTTTAATAGATGCTCCATTTAATTTTATATCCCATCTAGATATTGCAATCTCAGCTCTTCCGGAAACTGCGGTCCTATACTTTGCATAAACCTGAGAAACAAAAAGTGCTAAAATCGCAAGTAAACTGCAACAAATAAGTAAAAAACTAATTCTTTTAAAAATTTTCATAAGTTTACCTCTTTTAACTTGATTTATATCTATCATATATATTATAATAAATTGTACTATAAAATAAAAACTAAATCAATATATTATAATATTTTCAAAAGAAAAATAGGAGAGACAAGATGAAAAAGAAAGAAAATAAAGAACAAGGTCAGAACGTGCCGGAAAAAGATAAACAAAATAAAAAAGAAGATAAATGGAAAGCAGAGTTGAACTCGGAAAAACTCAAAAAAAGAGAGAGAATCATTAGAATAATAAAAATAAGTTTATTAATCATTGCATTATTTTTAATAATAATATATTTCTTATTAAGGCTATTCTATGACGGGGGAGCGTTCACAGTTGCATTAGATGATGCTCTAGCAAAAAAGAGTGGATTAATAATGTATGAAAAATTAAACGAAAAAGACGAGAGAAAAATATTAAAAGTAGATCAATTAGAGTTTGTCGACAATATATCGATAAACTGGCTTCCTGCAGACATAGATTCACAGGGAGAAGGAACACATAACGGTCCAAATTATATTGCCTATACATTTTATCTAGAAAACAAAGGTGCAGATTCAATTAACTATTGGTACAAAATTGTCGTAGATGATGTAGTAAAAAATGTAGATGAAGCAATAAGAGTAATGATATATCGAAATGGCGAAAGAGAAGTTTATTCAAAGAAAAATTCAAGAACAGGAGAAGCAGAAGCAGGAACAATAGCTTTTAAAGATGACATAACCGTAACAGACCAACAAAGAACAGGTTTTAATCCAGGAGATATTGATAGATTTACAATAGTTATTTGGGTAGAAGGAGACGACCCTGATTGTGTAGATGCTTTAATAGGTGGAATGATGAAAATGCATATGGATATAACAGAAGAACATACATATTAAGCAACAAAATATTACATTATATTACAAAATGTTACAAAGATTACAGTTAAATTACAAATTAGTCGTATGTATTGACTTGATATGAAGAATATGGTATCTTTGTATTAACACAACAAATAAAGAAAAGAGGAAAAAATAATGAGTAAAAAAAATCAAAAGAAAACAAGTTTAAAATCAGCAATACTAGTCTTATTGCTAATAGCCTTATTGCTAATCACATCATCTTATGCATGGTTCACAGCTAACCAAATAGTAACAGTAAGCCAATTACAAGTAAATGTTAAAGCATCGAATGGTCTACAAATATCAGCAGATGCACAAAGCTGGAAAACAATACTTGAAAAAGCTGACTTAGATAAAGCAGGAACAGCTTACAATGTATTAATAAATCAATTACCTGAAGACAATTTAGAGCCAGTATCAACAACCGGAAATGTGTCAACTGGAAAAATGGATATGTTTTATGGAGTAGCAGCAGCAAATGATGCTGATGGTGGTAATTTCTATATATCATCTACAAAAGAAACAGATACAACAGGAAAAACTGGAAAATATATAGCATTTGATTTATTCTTAAAAGTAGATCAAGATACAACAGTTTATCTATCATCTAACTCAAAAGTAACAATAAATGGAGATACTGATTTAGGATTACAAAACGCAGCACGTGTAGCATTCGTAAAAGAAGGAACTCTTACAGCTGATAAAGACCCAGGAAGCATGAGGGAATTAGCACTTGCTACTGGAACAGCAGATATATGGGAACCAAACTATGACACTCATACTGCAAAAGGTGTGGCAGCTGCCCGTGATACATATGGTGTAACAACAACTACAACTAATGGCGCTAAAATACCATACTTCGGAATAAAAGATATAATTCCTGTAAATACAGTTCCTATGAAACAATCAACAACAACAAATCCAAATGAAACATATTTTGATTCAGTTACAACAAAATGGCATACAGCAGCAGCAAATTCAACAAACTTTGAATTTGGAAAATTAACAGCTGGTGTTACAAAAATCAGAGTCTACATGTGGGTTGAAGGACAAGATGTTGACTGTGAGAACTCAGCATCAGGAGCAACAATCAACTTTGACTTACAATTTACAACAAATAATGGATAAATAAAAAATTAAGGCCATCTTTAAAAGGTGGCTTTTTTTCTGTTCTAAAATAGACAAGACCTGAATATAATAAAATATACAACAAACAAGAAAGAGGGAGTTTTCTATGGAAGACAGAAAAAATGTTGTTCAAAACAATAGCAACAATATAATCCAAAATTTAATACTAGAAAATAGAGAAAAACTTACAATAACAGGAGTTGTGGACGTACTAAGCTTTGATGACCAAATAGTAATTGTAGAAACTCAACTAGGTTTGCTTACAATAAAAGGCGAAGAACTTAGAATAAACAAATTAAGCTTAGATAGCTCAGAAGTTATAATAGATGGCGAAATCTTTAATTTAGGTTATAGCGAAGCAGGAATGAATAAGAAAAGCAGTGGAAGTATATTAGGAAAAATCTTTAAATAAAAAAGAGATGAGGAATTTATGAATAATAATCAAATCTATTTATTTTCGATATACATGCTTTGCGGAATTGTAATTGGAATTGGATTCGACATATTTAGAGTATTGAGAAAATCATTTAGAACATCTGATATGGTAACATATATAGAAGACATATTATTTGGAATACTTACGGGAATATTTCTAATAATAATGCTTTTCATATTTAATAATGGCCAATTACGATTTTTCATATTTGTAGCCATATTCTTAGGACTGCTCTTATATTTATTAACAATTAGCAAATACTTTATAAAAATAAATGTAATAATCTTAGCTTTCATAAAAAAACTGGTACACATGATGTTATATCCTATTCAAAAACTTTATAAAATAATGACTAAACCGTTTTACTTCCTTATAATCAACTTAAAAAAGCTTCATATAAGAAAAAGTAAAAAACTGTCAAATAAATAAAGGATTTTGCAAATTTATGTAGAATAATATATTATATGAAAAAATAAAATATTTTTTTGGAGATAATCAGATGAAAAAAATTTACAGAAATGTCATAATAGCAATATTTTTAATATACTTTGTTGTAACATTAGTTTCTCAACAAAAAACTTTAAATCAATATAGCTCAGAAGCAGAAATATATGCAAAACAATTAGAAACTGCTACTGAAGAAAATAAAGATTTAAACAAAACAAAGGAAGATGTAAATTCAACAGAATATATTGAGCAAATGGCAAGAGAAAAATTGGATATGTATTTACCTAATGAAAGAGTATATATAGATATGAACAGATAAGAGAGATTTTCTCTCTTTTTTATTGCCTTTTTACAGAAAATAGTATATAATAATTAAAATTTATATCAAAAAATTAATTAATCTTAAAATTTCCCAATAAATGAACTAATAAAAATTAAAATAATAACGGAGGTATTGTATATGGATTTAACCAAATGTACATTAGTAGAATTGCGTCAATTAGCAAAAGAACAAGAAATTAAAAATGTAACTAAATTAAAAAAGGAAGAGCTAATAGAATTGCTGACAAAGCTTGAATCAGAAAAAAATGTCGAAGAAGAACAACAAAAAGAATATCCAGCAATAGACAATGATGCAAAATATCAAATAGGAGAAAACGCAAGAGACGATTCTGATTTGTCATATAAACTTACTAATCCAGACGATTTTATAGCAGAGGGTGTATTAGAAATCTTACCTGATGGATATGGTTTCTTAAGAGGAGAAAATTATTTATCGAGTCCAAAAGATGTGTACATATCTCCTACTCAAATAAAAAGATTTAAATTGGATCAAGGAGACAAAATAAAAGGAATTGCAAGATTTCCTAAGGAAGATGCAAGATTCCCAGGGCTTATATATGTAGGAGCCGTTAACGGAGAACTTCCTGAAAAAGCTTATAAGAGAAAGAAGTTTGATGATTTAATACCTATTTATCCAGACGAAAGAATTAGATTAGAAACAGTTCCTACCGAATATGCTATGAGAATGATAGACTTAGTTTGCCCAATAGGAAAGGGACAAAGAGGAATGATAGTTGCACCACCTAAAGTTGGAAAAACAACATTATTAAAGAAAATTGCAAATAGCATAACAGCAAATCATCCAGAAATAGAATTAATAGTGTTATTAATAGATGAGAGACCAGAAGAAGTAACAGACATGAAAAGATCTATAAAAGGAGAAGTAATTTATTCTACCTTTGACGAACTACCAGAACATCATGTAAAAGTAGCTGAAATGGTCTTAGAAAGAGCAAAAAGACTAGTAGAACATGGCAAAGATGTTGCAATTCTCCTAGATAGCATAACAAGACTTGCAAGAGCCTATAACTTAGTAATACCTTCTTCAGGGAAAACTCTATCTGGAGGAATAGATCCAGCAGCACTTCACAAGCCAAAAAAATTCTTTGGAGCAGCTAGAAACATAGAACATGGTGGAAGTTTAACAATATTAGCAACATCGCTTATTGATACAGGAAGCAGAATGGATGAAGTAATCTTTGAAGAATTCAAAGGAACAGGAAACATGGAAGTACATCTTGATAGATCACTTTCAGAAAAAAGAATATTCCCTGCTATTGACATTAACAAATCAGGAACAAGAAGAGAGGAAAAGCTGCTTTCACCAGAAGAACTTGCTACAACATTTGCATTGCGTAAAGCCCTATCAAGTATGCCGGTAGGAGAAGTTACAGAACAAGTCATAAATCAAATGCTTTTAACAAAAAACAATGAAGAATTTATAATTAAAATGAAAAGGATATTACCTGGATTAAAATAAAAAATAAGCAAAAGTAAAATTTGTACCAAAATGGGGAAAAGGCCAATACCACATAAAATACTTGAAAAAAGTGCATTTATGTGGTATAATCATATTTACGGGAGATTTTCTCTTGTTTTTATATAAAGAATTTCCAATTTCATTCTTGAAAGGAAGGGGAGTTGAAAGATGACAGACGATATGGTAAAGGATTTGAGCAATGAAGAGTATCATACTCTTCGGAAACTGAACTGGGAAAAAATCGGTGTTGTAGAAGGAGTAATGAAGATCGAAGGAATTACTCTTGATACTCTATCTGAGGCCACAGGAATTTATCCTACGACACTGGAGATGTGGCTGGATTACCAGATTCTGCTCGATAAGTTGCAGTTAGATAATATCTCTACTGCGCTCAATATTCTTGCTTAAAAGCAACCATATTACATTTTCAACAACAGAAATAGAGAGGTGTACAGTAACCTCTCTATTTTTGTTTATAAAGTTTTTTATATCTTTAGCTTTTACAATTTCATAAAGCGCTACTTGAGTAAAAAGGTTTAACTCATTTCTATTTACTATGGGCTTTAATAATTTATAAAATTTTAATTCATCAGATGTCAATAAATAAATTTTCTTGTCATAAAGAGAAGAAAGGGTAGGGGGAGCTTGTATCATATTAATATTATCTGAAGTCTTAAATTTATTATCCTTTTTGGTTTTTATAATATACACTATTAATATAAGAACAACCCAAGCTAAAACTGTTTCCATTTCTTTCCACCTCAAAAGAATAATAACATATTTAAAGGGAATAAGTATTTTTTTAAAACAAAATGTATATTAATGAACAAAACAATATACAAAATTTCTTTATATAAGAAAGATACAATTTGATAACAATTAATTGCATTAATAGTGTATTGACAAAATAATTTTTTTGGTATATATATTTATAGGGTAGTATAGGAGATTACCTTTTATAATCGATATATAACATTGCACAAAATCAAAGTTTTGCGCAAAAAAGTAATAAATAAAATGGCATTTCACTGATTTAAGTCCTTCCCAGTTATTTCAGTACTTTCAAGCCATTTTCATTATATATCATTTATTATATAATTATTTCTATTGTCTTTTTATATTATTATTTATTTCTTATATAATCTTTATTTATATCGTTTTAAAATCCATTTTAAGACTTTTAATTATTTTACTTATATAATTAGTTCTTGTACTTAAATTTTATTTTATTCTTTAAAATTTTTTATAATCTATTATTATAATTCTGTAATTTTATCAAAAATCCTCAAACCGCTCAAATGCCTCTATTTGCCGCATTTTACAGACAACAAACTATATGTCTAAAAAATAAAAACGCCTTAAAATCGATTCTCGTGCGTCGCTTTTTTACCCTTTTTTTATATATTTTATAATATGCTGATATTTCAGCAATTTTTGTGTTTTGTATTAGTCAAATATATATTGGATATATTTTTACTATATTATTAGACATATAATTTAATTGCTTGATTATAAAAATGTCTTAAAAACGATTTTCATGCGTCCATATTTATAATTTATTTTAAGTTACAAATAAATTATTCTAATAGATACTTTAAATGATATATAAGTTTAATTTTTTATAAACTACTAATTTATTGTAATAATAATGAATCAATTTATAAATATCAAAAAGAAAAAAATTTATGTTTGCAAAAATTAAATCTAAAAAAATGTTTGATTTTAAATTTATATATTTTTATATAAAACTTTGCACAAAATCAAAATTTGAATTATTTATATAAATTTATAAATCTTTAAATAAAACTTTAATTATAAAATTTAAAAATTATTTTTTATTTACTTTCTATTATATTTTTTATTTCATTAAATTAGTTTTTGTTATAATTTTAAAATTATTAACAATCTTTTTTAGTAATTTAATTTTCTTTATAAATGTTTTTTATCTTTTGCTCCCCTACTCCCTCTTGACTTCTTTATAGAAATTCATTAAAAATAACACTATACTATTCTCTTTTGTTTTTTTCTTTCCATTTTAATTGTAAAGAATAACTTATTAATTTTCATCTGTCTAAATCCGATTCTTTGTTTTCTGCTGAAGTTATGTCTTTTTTTCTGTCATCAGATTGATTATCAAGTTTCACTCTATATTGTTCCATTTTGGTAGATCGTTCTCCAGAATATGTTCTTTGTAAAAATCCATATTTCTGCTGTAATTTCTCGTATTTTGTAGTATCTGATTTTTTAAAAGGTAGTAGTCTCCTAAAAAATCTCGCTAATTTGCTGTTTTTCGCCATTTTGTTGCTATTTTGAAAATCAATGAATTCCTGTGTTTTTGTAGAAAAAGTACTACCAACAACTATGTTGTCATTGACCTCCGCTTGTAATTCTTCTCTGCTTGTTGCACTTAAACTCTTAATCATATTATAGAATCTATTTGCTTTTGGAGAAAGATTTGCTTCATGTTCTTTCGCTTCAATTCCTGTTCGCATTTTGTAAAAAAGTTCGCAGCAGTTGTAATTGTATGCATAAAAAGCTAATCCTCTTAATTCTTCATCTGGGCACAATTGTTCATCTCTTATTCTCACTCCAGATGATATTACGATATTTGTCATATCTTGTATTTGTGCCAATATATTTTTAATGAATGGCAGAGAATTATCATTAATAATCATTCCTAAATATGGACTACCATTTTCTTGTTCATGTCCACCACATGATGCAAAAGTTGTTATTCCATTTTCCCAACAAGAGCAAAGTAGTTCATATAAATATCTATTTCCTTCAGACCATTCCAAAAAATTCTTTTTTTCTTCTGCTGTTAATTTCTTCATAAAGTCCTACCTATAATATATTTTCAATTATAGTATATACCACAAAGAATTGCTTGTCTAGATATTGAGCAAAATTTGTTACTTTTATATATTAAAAGACTTACCTTTATAGTAAGTCTTTTAGTTTAATTTTTAACTGTTTCCATATTTACGACATTGCAAATTAGTTCAACAGCATTGTCTATACCAACAGCATCACTATTAATACAAATATTATAATTAGAAGGATCTTTCCATTCTCTTTCTGTATAATTTTTGTAATGGTTTGCCCTTAATTTATTTATTCTTGTGATTTCCTTTTCTGCTTTTTCTTTATTCATTCCATAAAACTCTGTTGCTCTTTTGATTTTATTTTCCATATTATTATTTATAAATATTTTAATTACATTTTTATTGTCTTTTAGGATGAAGTCTGCGCATCTTCCTATAATTACACAAGACTCTTTGTTTGCTAGTTTCTTGATAAGGTTTGATTCTTTTATGAATAACTCATCAGAATTGTTTAATCCAGAGTAATAGCCATTATTAAAGTTATCCAAGGCAGTTCTTTTTTGTTCATTGCTCTCTATATATTCTGCTGATAAGCCTGTTTTTTCTGCTAACTTTTCTATAAATTCTTTATCGTATAGTTTTATTCCAAGTTTTTCAGCTACTAATCTTCCAATATATCTTCCACCAGATCCATATTCTCTTGCAATTGTGATTACTACATTACTATTCGTACTTTGTATTTCAGGCAATTTCTCATATTCAGCATTTTCTGCAACTTTGCTACCAGCCTTTAGATTTTTAGCTTCTTTAATTAATAGGATTAATGCTAATACGAATGCTATACCATCTGCAACTGGTCCTGCACTTAATATTCCCATAATTCCATAGAAATGACTTAGAATTACCATTGCAGGAATTAATATTGCTATTTGTCTTGATAAAGATAATATTGCACTCTTTGTACTTTTTCCAATTGCTTGGAAGAATATTCCTGAAGGTATTTGGACACCATTACATATACATAATAGTAAGTATGTTCTGAATGCCAAACAAGCAAATTCCATATAATTTGAATCGCCACTTCCAAATATTAATATTAGTTTATCTGGTATTGTTTGGAATAGAATAAATGCAATTGTGCTTATTACTACGCTTAAGCCTAGTACGATTTTTAAAGTTTCTTTAACTCTATCAAATTTTCTAGCACCGTAATTGTATCCTAATATTGGTTGACTTCCTACTGCAATACCAATTATTATACTATTTAATATTTGATTTATTTTCATTACAATTCCAATAACTGTAATAGGAATTTCTGCTCCATATTTACTTTGTTCTCCGTATTTTCCAAGTAAATTATTTTCAACTGTCATAACACAAACAAAGCTCATTTGAGTAATAAAACTACTTATTCCAAGTGCTGCAACTTTTCTGCATACAGAAGCTTTTAATTTAAAGCACTCTTTTGATAGTTTTATTGTTTTGAATTTCTTTATGTATGCAACATTTAGTATAAATGTTGCAAATTGGCTTATGACTGTAGCTATTGCTGCTCCAGCTACTCCTTGATTAAATGTAAATATAAATAATGGGTCTAATATTGTATTTAATATTGCTCCTGTCATCATACTTATCATTGAATATTTTGGACTACCATCAGCTCTTATTATTGAGTTTAAGGTTGTTCCTATCATTGAAAAAGGAAAGCCTATTGCTATAATTGTTCCATACGTTGTCGCGAATTCTTTTAAGTTCTCTGTACATCCAAATAATTTTAATAGTTGTGGTAAGAATATTAATGTAAGTACACAGAACAATACTGAAACAATTGCTGAAATTAGTATTCCGTTACCTACTCCTACTTCTGCTTCTTTTTTCTTTTTTTCTCCAAGTTTTAGGCTTAAATATGCAGACGAGCCATCTCCAAACATTAATGAGAATGCAAGCCCTATCATTACTAGAGGAAAAACTACATTTGTAGCCCCATTTCCTAAAAAGCCTACTCCCTGCCCTATAAAGATTTGGTCTACTATATTATATAGTGAGTTTACCAACATAGAAATTATGCAAGGAATTGAAAATTTTCTTATTAATTTTCCTATTTTTTCTTTTCCTAATATGTTTTCTTCTTTATCCATTTTTTCCTCTCTTTCTTATATTTTTTATAACCAACTTATCTATTTTATATGAAATTTTTTCAAAAGTCAACCGCTATTTAAGTATCATTTTACAAGAATGTAAAAAAACTAGGAGATTATTTGGCTCCTAGTTGATTATTTTATCGTAATTTTTAATCAATATTAATCAATTCATATTCTCTTGTTCCAAATCCTAAATCAGCTGCTGCTTCTATTGTATGAACTCCGTGTTGTCTCTCTATTCTTTCTACTAAATGATCTCTTCCTGGGTCTTTTGAGTTGTACACTAAGTCAATACAAGCTTGGTCAACTGCTATAGGATCTAAACTTGCAAGTATTCCTATATCTTTCATACAAGGATTTTCTGCAACTGCACAACAATCACAATCCACAGACATATTGCACATAACATTTATATAAGCTATATTTCCTTTAAATTTATTATGAACTGAAGATGCTGCATCAGCCATTGCTTCTAAGAATTTATCTTGCTCTGGTAGGTTGTCCCATAATTTTGTTTGGTCTGTTTCTGCTCCTGCTGTATGAATCCATGTTTTTCCTTCTGATGAGGCACAACCTATTGATAGTTGTTTTAATGCTCCTCCATATCCTCCCATAGGATGTCCTTTAAAATGTGATAGTACAAGCATTGAATTATATTTTTCTAAATCTTTTCCTACATAATTTTTGTGAATTACTTTTCCATTTGGTATATCAAGTTCTAGATTCTTGCCTCCCGCATCTAGGATGTCTACATCAAAATATTTAGTCCATCCGTGTTCTTCCATTAGCTTTTCGTGCTTTTCAGTGGTATTTCTAGCTCCACCATATGCTGTATTACATTCTACTACTGTACCATTTACTTTTTCTATTATTGCCTTCACAAATTCAGGTCTAATATAGTTTTGATTTCCTTGCTCACCAGAGTGTAGCTTTACTGCTACCTTGCCACCCAAATTTGCTCCTAATGTTTCATATATTTTTACTACTGCTTCTGGAGTAATCTTCTTTGTAAAATAAACTTTTGATTTTTCCATATTCAATCTCCTCCTTAATACATACATTTATAACATAAAAACAAGTAACTTTCAATTACTTGTTTTCATTTTTTTAATAAACTCTTTCAATATATCCATCTGTTGGTTTTGTGTACATATCATCTGTTATTGATTGATATCTATTTCCTTGATAATCGTCTGTAAATCCATTGTATGCCTTGTATATTTCGCCTGTATCTGTATCATATACTCTTTCGTATCCAAGAGTTGCATCACTTTGCTTTTGGCTCATTCTATCATAAGCAGCACTTCTTGATTCCCAAGCTGACATTATTATGTCAGATGTCTGATTACATATAGCTCTTACGCTTTGGAAGTTTTGCATAACAGCATCTTGTTGGTTTCCATACTGATTCATAAATGTGTCGGTGAATTCCAAAGATGCATTTATTGTAGATAATGTTTGTTCCCAATCTACAAGCTTATCTTTTGGAGCAGAAATAAACATTGTGTTATATACATTTAGATAATATATATCAATTTGTTTTCCGGACATAACATATTCATTTACATAGTATGGTCCTGGATCATATACATATGCTGTAAATATTCCCTCTGCATCTTTACCATTTGCATCTTTAAAGCTAGCTCTTAGCACATCTCCACCTATTGATGCAGGTCCTAAGTTATCAAGAACTGTAAAATCTGTTAAAGTTGGGAATGTAAATGTTGCACTATTATTTAAAGTTCCTAAATCATTGAAAATCTTATAAAAACCTTCTGTTGTTTTTTCAGAAATTACTGATGTTTTTGCAAACATGCTGTTTGGATAATATCTTTGTTGAAAGTCCTTCGCTTCTTGTGATTTGTTATATCCTTCTGTCTTTAGATTTAAGAAGAATTGATATGTTGGATTTTCTGGGTCATATACTTTTATAGTATAATGAATATAATCTCCAAGAGTATCTACTTTCCATCCCTCTGGAACCTTTAATTTTATAAGTCCGTTATCAAAATCAGTGAATTGTATATTCTTAGTTTCACTTGGTTTTATTTCCACTTTGTCTTTTTTACCTATACTTAAATTACCACTTTCCATATTTCTACCTATTAAAATACCTCCTATTATAAGAATTGCAACAGCCACAATGGCGCTTACTGCTATAATTATTTTCTTTGTATTATTATTTTTCTCCATAATACCCTCCTTCTTAATTATATTATCATAAATAAAAGTTTTTTCTATCATTTTTGCCATTTTTTCCGTGACTTTTTGGCGAATTGTTTTTATCTTGTCTTGTGAGCTAATTGAGGATTAGCTGATATTGGCAATTCTAGTATTCCCCAAGAAGATATTTATAATACAAATTCGATTTAAATGAATATATTCGATTTGACTAATTAAAAGTTTCTAAGATACTTGTACTTTTTTTCTTAAAAATATATAATATAGATAAATTTTAATTGTTCATTATCTTTTTAAGATATTTTAACAAACAAAGGAAGGTATATTTATGATAAATACAGAAGGGAATCCAGAATTTTTAAATTCTTTTTTAGATTATACTACAACTATATTAAATAAGTCTCCTAATACAATAAAAGAATATAATTACGACCTTAATAGATTTTTGAAGTATCTCATGTATCATTTAAGATTGACAACAGAAAAAAATTTAGATGATATAGATATTCATTCCATGACATTAGAAACAATGAATAAAGTTACTTTAGATGATATCCACGCATATTTATTTTATTTAACAAACACGTTTGACAGCAAACCTGCTACCAGGGCTAGAAAAGCGGCAAGCATTAGAGTGTTTTTTAAATACTTGGCTCAAAAAGGTATGATAAATCAAAATCCAGCAATGAATTTAGAATCACCTAAACTTGGTAAAAGAATGCCTAAATATTTATCTTTAGATGATAGTAAAAAACTTTTAGAAGTCGCAAGTAACACAAATGATAGAAATAATGAAAGAGATTTTGCTATTATAACATTATTTTTGAACTGTGGTATTCGTTTATCAGAACTAGTTGGAATAAATATTAAAGACATTGTTTTTTCTGAGGATAAATTAAATGTTATTGGTAAAGGTAACAAAGAAAGAACTATCTACTTGAATAAAGCCTGTGTTAATGCTATAAATTCTTATTTAGCAGTACGCCCTAGAACAGGAATTAAATCAGGTTCTGAAGATGCATTATTCTTAAGCGAAAGATTAGAAAGAATTAGTAGAAGAACTGTTCAATATATTGTAAAACAAGAATTGTTAAAAGCAGGTTTAGATGCTAATAAATACTCTGTACATAAATTAAGACACACAGCAGCTACTTTAATGTATCAGTATGGAAATGTTGATATAAGAGCTTTACAAGAATTATTAGGTCACGAGAGTATATCTACTACTCAGATTTATACACATGTCAATAATGAACAAGTTAGACACGCAGTCGAAGACAACCCATTAGCTAATTTATAATGGTTACAAGTTGGTAAATAAAAACTTTTATATCGAAGAGCAATGTATATTTATTTTAGCGTACAAATCCCAACTGCGAACCAAATGTATAAGAAAAACCGACAAGGCATTGCCGGTTTTTCTACATTTGCTACCTTGTCGGTCCCCACACAAGTTTGTACTAAAAATAAATATACATTCACTTCGTAATTAGGATATATTAAGTTAAAATTTAGTGTTAAAAAATACAATGTAACCATTATAAATTATTTTATTAGGTCTAGTGTGTCTTGTGCAATCATTAATTCTTCATCTGTTGGAACTACCCAAATCTCAACTTTTGAATCTTCTTTAGATATTTTTCCTTCACTTCTAAACTCATTATTCTTTTCTTCGTCTAAGTCAAGTCCCATAAATTTTAGTTTTTTGCAGATTTTACTTCTTATTCTAAATTGATTCTCTCCAATACCGCCAGTAAATACCACTGCATCAATACCTTCCATAACTGCCGCATATCTAGCAATATATTGAGCTATTATAGATACAAATTTATTGATTGCAATAATTGCATCTTCATTTCCCTCATTAGAAGCATTTTCGATTTCTCTGAAATCTGGAACTAATTTTGAAACAGCTGTTAATCCTGATTTTTTATTTAATATACTTTCTACTTCATCTGCGGTTAGATTTTCTTTTTTCATAATTGCTGTTACAACAGAAGGGTCTAAGTCTCCTGAGCGAGTAACCATAGTTATTCCACCAAGAGGAGTTAATCCCATAGATGTATCTACACTTTTACCGCCTTGAACAGCACAAAGGCTAGCTCCTTGGCCTAAATGGCATGTTACTATTTTCAAGGCTTTAATGTCCTTATTCATTAATTTTTCTACTCTTTGTGTAACATATTTATGAGAAGTTCCATGAGCTCCGTATTTTCTAATTCCATATTTTTCATAGTATTCATATGGAATTGGATATAAGTAATTTTCTTTTGGCATTGTTTGATGGAACGCTGTGTCAAACGCTGCAACCATTGGAACACCTGGCATTGCCTTTTGACAAGCTTTGATTCCCAAAATTGCTGCTGGATTATGTAATGGTGCTAATTTTGAACAAGCTTCAATTCCTTTTAAAGTTTTTTCGTCTATAATCACAGATTTATCAAATATTTCTCCTCCTGCAACAACTCTATGACCAATGGCATTGATTTCTGAGAGATTCTCTATTGCTCTATGATCTGGGTTTTGCAACTCTTTCATAATTAAATTTAGAGCTTCCTCATGGTTCATTGCAACTTCGTTATATACGTATTTTTCCCCATTCATTTTATGTGTTAAAAATGATTCTTTTTCTCCTATTCTCTCAAAATTTCCTTTTGCTATAACTCTCTCTGTGCTCATATCTAATAGTTGATATTTCAAAGATGAGCTTCCACAATTTAAAACTAAAATTTTCATGTTTATTGTATCCTTTCTTTTATATTATTTACTTTGATGTTGTGCTTGGACTGCAGTTATCGCAACTACTCCGACTATGTCACTTGCACTACATCCTCTTGACAAGTCATTTACAGGTCTTGATGTTCCTTGACAAAGTGGACCATAGGCCTCTGCATGACCAAATCTTTGAGTTAATTTATACCCAATATTTCCAGCATCCAAATCTGGGAATATTAATATATTTGCTTTTCCTTTTAGATTGCTGTTTGGAGCTTTTAGCTTTGCAACTTCTGGGATTATTGCTGCATCTAATTGTATTTCTCCATCACATATTAAGTCTGGTTCTTTGTTTTTTAATAGAGAAGTTGCTTCTACGACTTTTTCTGTTAATGGCGATGATGCGCTTCCTAATGTAGAATATGAAAGCATTGCAACTTTGGGTTCTGCTCCAATAAGTTCTTTAAAACTTTTAGCTGACGAAATTGCAATTTCTGAAAGTGCATCAGCATCTGGATATTCATTTAATCCGCAATCCGCAAATACAAATACTCCATCTTCTCCAAACTCTTTATCTGGAAGAACCATTACAAAAAAGGCAGAAACCAATTTTGTATTAGGTGCTGTTTTTAATATTTGGAGTGCTGGCTTTAATGTGTCTGATGTAGGATGAGAAGCACCTGAAACAAATCCATCTGCATCTCCCTCTTTCACCATCATTGTAGCAAAATATCTACTATTGTCTTTTAATATCTTTTTTGCTTGATTTAATGTCATTCCCTTGTTTTTTCTAAATTCATATAAATCGTTTGCATATTTACTAAAGTTATCAAAGGTGTTTGGGTTTATTATTGTAACTCCTGACAAGTCCAGATTGTTTTTTAAAGCAGTCTCTTTTATAATTTTAGCATCTCCAATCAAAACAATATTTGCAATGTTTTCGCTTGTTATTGTTTGCGCTGCTTGTAATACTCTTATATCTTCACTTTCTGGTAGTACAATTGTTTTAATATCTTTTTTTGCTTCTTCTTTTATTTTATCAATGAAAGACATTCGCTAAATTACCTCCTTTTGATATTATTAACAAGTCTATTATATATTGAAAAACCAAAAAGTACAATATTTAAATAACATAAAAATACAGTCAATTAAAAACACTACTATATGTCTTATAGTAGTGATATTTTTAATATATAAAAGTAAATCTGTAAGCCGGGTTCTGTCTAGAATGGCCATTTATCTAGCACATATATTACTATATGTTTCAAGCCACCAAATTAAGAAGATGACGAGCAGTCTTAGCCTTCTTGTCTCGGTGTTGCTCCAAATGGGGTTTACACAGCCTAATATGTCACCATATTAGCGGTGAGCTCTTACCTCGCCTTTTCACCCTTACCATTTCTGGCGGTTGTTTTCTGTTGCACTTTCCTTAAGGTTACCCTCACTGGACGTTATCCAGCATTATTGCTCTGTGGAGCCCGGACTTTCCTCGTACGCTGCCTTTCGACCTTGCTATACGCGACCATTTAATTTACTCTCTTTTTCTATTTTACTCTAAAACACTCAAAAAGTCAAATAGATCTAGTTTTGTCGAAGCTTCTTGACACTAATGGTTTTCCGTTCACCTTCTCCATGTCATAGCTTTATATAATATTTTTTCTATATTTATAATAATCAATTAATCCCCTTTTCACAAATTTGTTTTCCTAACTCCTTATCTTTATTTTCTGTTTAACTTTACTTTCGCACTCTCCTCTTTTGAAAAAATTATAGCATCGCTATCTCATATTTGTCAAATCTCAAAAAGGAGAGCGGAGCAAGATTATTAATCCTGCTCCGCTGTAAGCTTTTATGACTTATAAATAATTACCGTATACCCGAGCCAAATGTTACTATATAAGAACTTGGCTTTGTCTACTGGCATATTGACGCAACCATGGGAACCGTCTGTTTTATAGATATCCCCACCGAAAACGCCATAGCGCCATTTTGCATCATGAAAACCATTACCATTATCGAACTCCATCCAACGGTCTACATGTGACGTGTATGGTGTTCCGTCATTTTCATAGCCCCTGAGAGTTTCATCAGTAGTCATTTCATAGACTGAAAAAACTCCAGTTCTTGTGCCATGCCCTGTTGCAACATTTCCAGTAACACACGGAGATGCCATGATACACTCTCCATTGCGATACAGCCAGACTGTTTGTCTTGTGATGTCCAATTCAATGTAATCACTTAACGGAGTTGCTTTCGCAGAAATGGTTGTTTCTTGCGTTTCTCCCAAATTAGATTTTATCCAATTCGAATACTTGTCTTGGTCAATCACATAATTGGTTAGACCACCAATTTCAATCTGCCGATCGAGTCCGCTGGGTTGGAAATATGTGGGATGCTTTTTATTTTCGACTATTTGGGCAACTTTTGCGACGAATTCTTCAACGTTGCCATCAATCTGAATAAAAGGCTGTCCCTCATCATCCATTTTGACCCAATTCTTTATAGTGCTTGCATCAAGAGAACAAATAGTTTCGCCATTTAACACGAATTGCAGATTTGTATCAACAATTATTGGGTTAATATGGTTCAGACTCTCTACTAATGTGTCTTTTCTTTCAGACCACAGACTTTTTTGCAGTTTCTTAAAATCAATATTGGTTACTCCGTTATTGATGTTATTTACTGTATAATCAGTCATTTGGTCTAATGTCATTCCAACATTAGCAAGCTCATCTACAATAACATATTTGTTCTTTTCGCTATTCCATTCAATCTGTGCATTAAAATTACTAGAAGAACCAAAGCCTGTCCGTTCTAAGAATTTTTTTAGAGCTTCTACGTCCACACTGTAAAGATTTGTGATTGCTTCTTCTTGAAACGGAAGATTCTTAAAAGAGTCTTGTTCTCTCATGATTTGCTTAAGATCTTCTGCTAGGTCGGTTTTGTTTAAACTAGGATTCAATTTGCTAAGAGTTACAACAAACCTGTCATCTCCATAGGAAAAGTTTATTGTAGCTGTATCAAACAGCTCATTTTTGATTTTTTTCTCTGCCTGCTTAACTGAAAGGTTCGAGCAGTTCACCTGATTAATGAATGTGTTCTGAAGGAAAACATATTTGCTTCTGATCTGCATTCCAACAAGCACAATAGCAATGATGATGAAGACACATAACGTCACTCTCAGAAACCAGTCATATGCTGATTTCTTTCTTTGTTGCCGGGTTTTTTGGGTTTTCATTTTAGTCTCTCCTTTTTTCATTGATTTTAATTAAAACCATTTTTCTTCCTGCCTTCAAACATTCTTATTATAACATATTTTTCCAAATAAGTCAAAAGGAAAGCCCGAAAGATATTAAGTTCAGGCTTTTTCAAGTTCAGCTATTAAATTCATGTATTTTACATAAAATAAATCTATGTTTTTTTCATTACCTGTTTTGATGAGTTCTCTTAATAGAACATAAGATTTATCTACTGTCGACTTTTTGAAATTTCCATTTACATTTCCTGTTTCCATTAGATTTTTTAAGTCCACTTCCGCCTGAGATAAAAACTTATTAATGCTATCCCAGTCCCCAGTATCTAACATGGCGTACGAAAACAAAACATTTGCTTTTACTCTCCTAAAACTAATGGCATTTGAATCTTGCGAAGTTTGCTCCATATATTTAGGAAGAGTACTATACAAATTAGCCAAACATATTTTGGAGTTCTTCTTATCCTTGTTTTTTAGGGAATTCATTAAATTATCCAAGTTAGTGTTAAACATCAAAATATCATTTTTTGAAACATTTTGCGAATTTAAGTCAATAGTAATAGTTGCCCAAGAATTATATAAACTTTCTGCCGTATCTTCTAATTCTCTCCAATCTATGTCATCTTTATCCTTATCAAGTACTGGCTCCTGCATCAATTCATATTTTACTATGTTTTGTTGCTTGCTTTGATTGCTAGAACCTTGGCTATCACTAGAATCTTCACTTGACGAACCTTCAGAAGAGTCGCTTCCTTGAGAAGTGCTTTGCGAACCAGATCCACTACTTTCATTGCTAATTAAAAGACTTGCCGTATTTAAGTTGCTTAACCCATTAAGCATAGAAATTAATGTTGTGTCTAAATAAGTTAGCTCATCTGTAATTTTATCATTAATATCTAAAGACTTAGCAGTAGTATTTTGATATAAAAATATCATTACTACAGTAATAATAACAACTATTATAAACGAAATAATTAAATACTTAATCCATGAATGTTTTTTCATCATTTCCCCCATTTTTATTTTTATTTTGCCAAAATAATTACATTTTATTCTATGTATATAAATTTTTATAAAACAAATAATAATTATAAATGTTGAAAGGAGTGAAATTTATGTATTCAATTGCTAAATTTTATAGCAAAAAAGATGGAGAAATATTTAATTTTTTGACAAGGTACTATAATAATATAACCAATTTAAACATAGATTATCATTCCTTAGAATGGAAACAAGAATTTCCAAATCCTGTTGAAATGGCTACTATGCTTGGCGTGTTTGCTGATAATATTGATAGTTTTGAATTAGCCATGTGGATTAGTATTGATAAAGGCGTATATATAAATATAACACCTAACAACGCTGATAGCATCATTAGGTATTTATACGAAAGATATCCTTATTAAATTATTCCGATTTCTTATCTCTTGTCATTAATAATGTAACAGCTTTTGAAGGCTCTAGTCCATTATATAGTATGTCATACACAGCATTTACGATAGGCATTTCTATATTATATTTTTTTGATAATTTATATGCAACTTCTATATTATCTATACTCTCAATTACCATTCCTATTTCTTTTTTAGCTTCTTCTATTGTATAACCCTTCCCTATTAATCTTCCTGCTCTTCTATTTCTGCTATGTTCACTCATACAAGTTACAATTAAATCTCCAAGTCCTGAAAGTCCATAGAATGTATCGTGTCTTCCTCCCATCGCCATTCCAAGTCTTGTTATTTCCACTAATCCTCTTGAAACTAATGCTGCAAAAGTATTATCTCCAAGATTAATCTCAGTAGCAATTCCTGCACAAAATGCAATTATATTCTTTAAAGCTCCTCCAAGTTCAACTCCTGTAACATCATCAGATGTATATACTCTCATTTTTTCGTTCATAAACAATTGTTGTACCATATCTTGTATCTCAACATCTTTAGATGCAATAACAATGGCCGTTGGTATTCCAAGAGAAACTTCCTCTGCATGGCTTGGTCCTGAAAAGATACCATATTTAACATTGGGCATTTCTTGTTCTATCACTTGGCTTAATGTACAAAGTGTATCTGCTTCAAATCCTTTAGAACACATTATTACTGGCTGATTTGTTACATATGTCTCATATTTTTTAATTGTTTCTCTAACAAATTTTGAAGGGGTAACGTGTAAAATTATATCAGAACCATCAATTACAGTTTTCATATCTGTATAACATGTGATATTTTCATCTATAACAGCTTCTGGTAGAAATTTGCATTTTCTTTCTGTATTTAGAGTATTAGCTTCCTCTTCCGAAAAAGACCATATCTTTATTTTATTTCCTTTTTTAGATAAATGTATTGCCAACGCAACTCCCCAAGTTCCGCTTCCAATTATAGCTATATTTTTCATATGATTACCCTCTTTAATTTATTTTGTTCCCTTAAAACTTAATTTGTTTTCTTTACCTTCTAATAATCTTTTAACATTTGCTCTATGGTTAAATACAACAAATGCTCCAAGAAGAAGTGCAAATATTATATAACTTCCATCTACAATATAATGTGAATGTATGAATATTGTTAGTACTGGAAATAGTATTGCAGCAGATACTGAACCAAGTGAAACAAATCTTGTTAATGCCATTAATAGCAAAGCAAATACTAAACATATTAAACCAATTTGCCAGTTTATTATTAATAATACTCCAAGAGATGTTGCTACACCTTTTCCGCCTTTAAAATTAAAGAATATAGGAAATGTGTGTCCTAGAACAACGGCAAGTCCTGCTAACTGTACAAGTAATGCTCCATCTGTGTTTTGTGTAGTCTTGCTTACTATATAAGCTATTAAAACTGCGATTACTCCTTTTAAACAATCACAAATAAGAGTTAATATTGCTCCTTTTTTTCCAACTGTTCTTAGAACGTTTGTGCTTCCTGCATTTCCGCTTCCCTTTTCTCTAACATCAAATCCAGCTAATTTCTTACTAATTATAACTGAAAAACTAATGCTTCCTAATAAATATGCAATGATTACTACTAATATGTATTTTAACATATAGATCACTCTCCTTATTTTATCTTATAGTTTTTTGATTTTATTTGTATATTTTCCCTAACTTGGAAAAGAATTAAATTTTGGCTAGGAAAACAAGTTGTAAATTTATGAGGCGTACTTGTGGTACGTTGATTAAATTTGCAATGCAGTTTGACAACGCCAAAATTGTAATTATTTTTCAAGTTTCTCTCTAACAATCATCCTAACAGGCGTCCCTACCAATCCAAACTCTTTTCTTAGTTGATTTACTAGGTATCTCTCATAAGAGAAATGGAACAACTTTTTGTCGTTCACAAATACTACAAATGTTGGTGGCTTTGTTGTAGCTTGTGTCATATAGTATATTTTTAGTCTTCTACCTTTATCTGTTGGTGGTTGAACAACTGTAACCGCTTCTGCTAGTACTTGGTTTAGAACTGATGTTGAAACTCTTAAAGCATTTTGTTCAGCAACCTTATTTATTAAGCTAAATAGCTTGTCTACCCTTTGTCCTGTTTTTGCTGATATAAATAATATTGGTGCATATGATAAGTATGGTATTTTCTCATATACAGCTTTTGTATATTTTTCTAATGTCCCATTTGTCTTTTCATATTCATCCCATTTATTGACTGCTATTATAACACCTTTTCCTGCTTCGTGAGCCTCTCCTGCTATTTTTGTATCTTGTTCAGTAACTCCTTCATTTGCATCTATCATAAGAATACAAACATCTGCTCTCTCTATTGCAAGTAATGTTCTTGCTACACTGTATTTCTCAATTTTCTCATCAACTTTGCTATGTCTTCTTAATCCCGCTGTATCTATAAGTACATATTTGCCATATTGATTTTCAAAATTAGAATCTATGGCATCTCTAGTAGTTCCTGCTACATTACTTACAATTAATCTATTCTCACCTAAAATTTTGTTTATTAGAGATGACTTTCCAACATTTGGTTTACCTATAACAGCTACTTTTATCTCAAAAGAATCATCTTCGCCTTCTTGAGCTTCTGGTAAATTATCATATATTGCGTCTAATACATCACCAATGCCTATTGCATTAACTGCAGATACTCTATATGGATCTCCTAGTCCTAGATTATAAAATTCATATATTTCTGGAGAATCTTTTCCATAATTATCAGCTTTATTACATACTAAAATAATTGGTTTGTTTGATTTTCTAAGCATTAACGCAATTTCATTGTCAGAGCTTGTAATTCCCTGTTTTGCATCTGTTACGAATAATATTACATCAGCCATTGATATTGCTATATCTGCTTGTTGCTTCATTTGAACAGAAATATCATCTTCTTCGCTAAAATCAATTCCACCTGTGTCTATTAATGTAAAGTTTCTTCCTCTCCAAGAAGCTTCCCCATATACTCTATCTCTTGTAACACCAGGAGTATCTTCTACTATCGAAACTCTTTTTCCTATTATATAATTAAAAAATGTTGATTTACCTACATTTGGTCTTCCAACAATTGCTACCATTGGTTTTGACATATTATCACCTTCTTTATTTTTATTGCCTATTTATTTTACTATATTTTAACAAAAATAACAAGTTTTTTAGTCTTTATTCTTATGATTCAGAACAATTATCGTTGCAAATGAGATTATTGATACTGCATAGCTTATTAACATTTCATTTGTTCCTAAATATTTAACTTTTATTTGTGAGTCTTTGGCTATATTTATTTGGATAAATCCATTATCTGATTCTGTGTATTTTATTTCTTGGCCATCGGCATATACTCTATATCCAAGATAATAAATATATGGAAGTTCTATTGTTGTTTCTTTATTAATATTTGATATTTTGCAGTTCATATTAGAGGCTTGTTTAGTATAGTCAGATATAACCGCTTCGTTATTATCCAATACTATCACTTCATCCTTTCTATTTGCAATATATTTCAAATTCTTAAATGCTTTTGTTGGTAGATATTCCATACTAGCCATTCCGGCATGAACTCTTCCTGTATTTTCTGTAATCCTTACACCATTTATTAGTCGTTCTTCATTGTCTTTTAAATTAAAATCTAATTTTGATTTGTATGGTACTAGTAATAAGATACTTATTGTTAATAGCACCACTATATCAAGTGTTTTGAAGTTCTTTATTAATATTGCAAAGTTCGTTGCTACTACAAAAGCAAAGAAGAATGATGTAAATGTAAATAGTCTAAATGTAAATTGCAACATTGTAAGAGCTTGTGGAAGTTTCTCGAATGGGAATATTTTTAATGTCATTCCTATCAAAACAATTCCTGTTATTAAGAAAAACATATATGTTTTTTTATATTCCTCTGGTATCTTTTTATATGCTATTGGTGTTAGAACTAGTCCAATTACTGATAATAATCCTATTGCATATATCATTGTTTGCTCGCTACTTGTAATAAATAACTGAGAGAACTTTGCTTTATAAAATATTAGTACCTCTTCCCTTTCCATTCTTCCAGGAACAAATACTTCATAACTTGTACTAAAGTAATGCTGTAATAATCCTACCCAATAAAAAGATGTCATTAATATGCAGAATAGTAGATTTACACCAACGTTCTTTAATACTGTTTTGCTCTTTAGCTTTTTGAAAAATACTATTAAATATGCAAAACATATAATTACTGTATACATAGCAATTACTTGATGTGTTAAAATAAGTCCCGCTGCTCCTAAGGCTAATTTATAAGACTTTTTCTCTTCATTTACTATTATATACAATCCTTCAAATACAATCGGAATAAATATAAATGACGCAAGTTCTGCAAGAGCAGTTCTTATATACATATCTGTTATTCTATATGGAGCTAATATATAAATGATACTCGCTAATGTAGCCAATTTTTTATTTTTTGTAATTCTTAATGTTAATTTATACATTGTAAGCCCTGATAGTAACACTATCACAAACATGCATAGCTTTAGGCAGTTTACATACGAGAAATTAAATATTCTAAGCACTACAGACATATATGCTGTTAGTGGAGAATAAAATATATTCCAAGAATATCCAAAGTTATTGCATAAATTAGACATTATCATCGGTAAAAACTGCTTATCTGCTAATGTTTGTTCTGTTCCAATTATTCTACATATATGTTGAATCCCATCGTCTCTATAAATATTTAAACTTTTATTTGCAAGAGGAATACTAATAATTATCGAGGCAATAATTATTAGTATATAATTTATAATTTCTTTCTCTTTACAATATTTAATTAGATTTTTCATTCTGTTTCCTTTTCTCTTTTATTACATATCCTATAAATCCTATAAAAGCAAGTAATGATATAACATAAGAAACTTTTTCTAATGTGGTTCCAGTATATGAAACTGTTATATCTGCTTGGCTCATATCTTCCTCTATCTTAACAGCAATAAATCCATTATTAGACTCAAAATAATTTATTTTGGTCCCATTAATTTTTACTTCATATCCTAAATAATATAGATATGGCAATTCTAATGTAGTATCTTTTTCTATGTTTGTCACTTTAGCCGATAATGTTAAGTCTTCTTTGTTCTCTTGTATAATATCTGCCGAGCCACTAACCACAATAATTCCTTTTTCTCTTAAAGACATATTGGCATTTCTGATATTATCAGTTAAATATTCTCTGTTTATTTGCATATGTTGAATCGTTTGTTGATTTAGCATTTTTGCTTCATATTCTTCGTCTGACAATGTTTTTTGACTCTCATACTTATAATCATAACTAATCTTTGCCATACTTGCAATTATTAAAATTACTGATAGTAATAACATCCAGTCTTTCAAGTTCTGCTTTGGTATCAGCTCTATTAATGTATATAAGTTAATTGCTGTAATTATTGATATTGCAAATCCAAAGAATGTAAGCATTCTCCAAGCAAATTGAAGTCTTGTAAAGAACTGTGGCACGTACAACCATAGGAAATATTTTGTGGTCATTAATAGCGACAATACAGCTATTAATAGCATTATTAAGTATTCATCTTTGTATTCTTTGTTGATTCTCTTCAAGGCTGGAATGCCTAATAATATTAGTATTATTAATTGTACTCCCAACTTATAGTCCATATCATACTTTTCCATAGTTCCAGTAAAGAAATACTTTATAGGAACTGTTGACTCGTATACTTCTTCCGGAGTTGAATGCATTTTCCATGAATCAAGTATTATATAATCCCCTGCTAGTTTATGTTCTATTAGTGGTATTGAGAAAAATGCAGTTATTAATAATACAAAAACTAAATTTATTGCAAGTTTCTTTATTATTGTTTTATTTATTTTCTTAATGTTTAACAATATATATAGTAGTGAAAATAAAGCAGCATAGAAGGTTGTTATTGTATGTGTTAGCATTAACAAAGAAGCGGAAATTGCTATATAATAATGCTTTTTACCATCTCCATTAAGTAGGTTATATAATCCTAAGAATAGAAGCGGTAAGAACATAAATGTCGAAAACTCTCCTATTGCAAATCTGTTATATATGCTTTCTAGTCTATATGGAATAAATATATATATTATTGCTGAAAGAACTGAAATTTCTCTTTTCTTTGTTATTTCATATACGAACTTGTACATAGTTATTCCAGAGATAAATATTGTAAAAAAGCTATATATTTTTAAACAATTATAATAGTGTCCTGTAAATATTTTAAACAATAAAGGTCCATATGTAACTAATGGTGGATAGAATAAATTTATAGCATATCCAAATCCATCACAATACCTTGAACAAATATATGGTGGAAATGTCCCACTTTTTAAAATTTCGTCTACTCCCATAATTCTTAAAATATGGATAAACCCGTCATCTGTTCCATATATTCTTAAGTTTATTAGTGGTATTCCTGCTATTGCAGCTGCTAAAAATATTAATATGTAATGTATAATTTTATCATTTTTTAAATCATCAAAAAACTTTTTCATCTGTAATTTCCTTTGTCTAAATTTTATAAAGATTATATCATTATATTTTAGAATAATAAATAGAAAATAAAAAAAATAACAATACTTTTGGTATTGTTATAAAAAATATATTAGTTTTCAGATGTTTCTGTTGATAGTACTTTTTTTCCATCATAGTAACCACAACTTGGGCAAACTCTATGTTGCATCATTTTTTCGTGGCAATGTGGACATTCAACTAAATTTTTATTTTCTAATTTCCATGTTGATCTTCTTAATCCTGTTCTTGCTTTTGACCATCTTCTTTTTGGTTGTGCCATTTTTACTACCTCCCTTGCATTTCGCTTATGTTATATATTATATATATCTTATTAACGTACTATAAAATTATACTAGTATTTGAAAGTTTTGTCAATACATTTTGTAAAAATCAGTGTCTTATCAAGACATTTTTTACTTTTTATTGTATCTTTCCTCCGCCAACTAGAACATCCTCTATATAAAATACAGCTGATTGTCCTGGTGTTATTCCTCTTTGTGGTTCTTTAAATTCTACTTCAATTTCTGTATCAGAAACTTGTTTTATTGTGGCTTTTGCTGGTTTGCTAGAATATCTTATCTTTACATCAACTTCTATCTCATTATCTAGTTTATCAAATAGTAGTAAATTTATATTATTCACTTTCATATGAGTCTTATATAATTCACTCTCTTCTCCAACGATTACTTCATTTCTTTCCTTATTGAAACCTATTACAAACAATGGTGCTTTATAAGATATTCCTAGTCCTTTTCTTTGTCCTATTGTGTAATTATATAGTCCTGTATGTTTGCCAAGAATCTCTCCTTTTGAGTTTACTATGTTTCCTATTTTAGGTTTTATATCAGAGTTATTTTCTAGGAATTTCTTATAATTTCCGTCAGGTATAAAACAAATATCTTCGCTGTCAGGTTTATTAGCAACTTTTAAATTGTTATCTCTTGCTATCTGACGTATTTCTTCTTTGTCCTCATAATCAGCCAAAGGAAATATTATATGTTCAATTAAATCTTTTGGAATATTCCACAAAACGTAGCTCTGGTCTTTTTTTAATGAATTAGACTTTTTCAAAACCCATCTTCCATATTTTTCACTATATTCTGTTTTAGCATAATGTCCAGTTGCTACATAATAGCATCCTAACTCTTTTGCCTTCTCATACATATATCCAAATTTTAAATATTTATTACACTCTATACATGGATTTGGTGTTTGACAATTTGCATATGAGCAAATAAAATCATTTATTACATTTTCTTTAAATTCTTTTTGATAATTAAATATAAAGTGTGGTATTCCTATTTGATTACATATATTCTTCGCATCCATATATGTGTTTGTATTACAGCAACTGCTTCCTGCAAATAATTCTAGTGTAACTCCTACTACATCATATCCATTATTCTTTAATAACAAGGCTGATACACTACTATCTACTCCTCCACTCATTCCTAATAATACTTTATTATTCTTTTCCATCTGTTTCTCCTATCATTTTGATATGTTTTATTATACCACAAAATATTGTTCTATTCAATATTTCTTTAAATACAAAACTACTCCGTGCTAGATTTCTCTAACACGGAGACTTTTTGTGATTATTTGGTACCTATTTTACCCTAGTGCTACATCTAATAACATCATTATAATAAATCCAACAGCAACACCTATTGTAACTAAACTAGACTTTTTTTCTGATTGTGCTTCTGGTATTAATTCATTTACTACCACATAAATCATTGCACCTGCAGCAAATGACAATAAATATGGTAATATTGGTACAATTACCTTTGTAAGCAATATGGTAATAACAGCTCCTATCGGCTCTACTAGACCAGATAAAACTCCTCCAATAAAAGACTTAAACTTTCCTTTTCCACTCGCTAGAAGCGGTAATGAAATTATTGCTCCTTCTGGTATGTTTTGAATTGCAATCCCTATCGCCAAAGCAAATGCTCCAGCTAATGTTATTCCTGCATTTTGTGCTATTAATCCAGCAAAAGCAACTCCTACTGCCATACCTTCTGGTATGTTATGTAGGGTTACAGCTAATACTAACATACTTGTACTTTTCACTGTATCTTCTGTATTTTTTAGAGCCTTGCTTTCCATTTTGTCTGCAATATTATTTATTAGTATTAAAATAATTACTCCTAGTGCAAATCCAACTGTCGCTGGAACCCAAGCTATTTTATTTTGGTTTTCTGCCATCTCTATTGCTGGTAATAATAATGACCACACAGAAGCGGCAATCATCACTCCTGATGCGAAGCCTAACAATATTTTTTGGATTATTGGTTTTATTTCTTTTTTAAGAAAAAATACTAATGTAGCTCCTAGTGATGTTCCTAGAAATGGCACTAATATTCCTATAATAGTTTGGTCCACTACTGTTATATTCACTTAAAATTCCTCCTTAAATATGAAATGATGGCTTATCTTATTGTATAATATTCGCTTTACATAAGATATGTTTCATATTTAAAAAATAAGAAGAGTTTTACCTCTTCTATCGAATTTAAAATCATTTATCTGCTAGCCAATTTGCAATATCTTTTACTAAGATTCCTTCATAAGTATAATCATCATGCCTTGTTCTTGCAATTAACATTTTAGGATATGCATCTTTTATTTTTAATAGTGAATCTATCTCTCTTTTAAATGTTTTTTCTTCACTTATGTTATCTGATACTTGAATGTAGATTTTCTCATTATGTTTCTGAGCAACAAAGTCTATTTCTTTATTATATAGCGTTCCTACATATACATCATATCCCCTTCTCATAAGTTCTATTGCCACAATATTTTCATAAGTTCTGCCATAATTCATATTAGTTATCCCTAACATAGCATATCTAAAAGAATGATCTGCCATATAATATTTATCTAATGAAGTTAGATATTTCTTTCCCTTTATATCATATCTACCTATTTTGTAAAAAGCAAAAGCATTACATAAATAGCCAATATATTTATTTATAGTCTTATCGGTTATATTATCTTCTTTATTATTAAGTTCTTTCGTAATATTTAATGTAGATGTAATATTAGAAACATTATCCATTAAAAAGTTACTTAGGTTATTTAGGACTTTTTCATTTCTAATGTTATATTTTTTCTTTATATCTCTTACAATTAAAGTATTATAGACATCTTCTATATATTTATATTTGTCTGCTTGTTCGGTATAAACATACGAACCTGCCATACCACCCTGTATCACATATTCATCAAATACCTTGTCTGCATCATCATATCCATAGTATTTCATAAATTCCAAAAATGAGAACGGATATACCTCAATAGGAAATGTTCTCCCTGTAAATAAAGTAGCTAAATCACTGCTTAGCAAAAATGCATTTGAACCAGTTATATATATATCATATTTTTCTTCGGCATGAATCCAATTTATAGCTGTTTCAAATCCATCACACATCTGTACCTCATCTATTAGAACAAAGTTGTTCATATTTTCTCTATAGTTACTTTCTATATACTCATACAATTTATGACATTCTTTTAATTTGTCAAATTTTGATAAACTATAATTTATGTGAATAATATTATAATCTTTTATATTTTCTTCAATATATTTTTTAAACGCTTCTAATAGTTTTGATTTTCCTGAACGCCTTATCCCTGTTATTACTTTTATATCAGGAGTTCCGATAACACCAATCAATTCATTTAAATATTTCTCTCGTTTTATTAATTTCACTAAAATCACCTCATATTCATTATATACTATATTCCGAAAAAGTCAATATTTTTTATTTTTTCGGAATATATTTTATTATGCTTTTTTTATTCACTTTTATTCAAATTCTTCTTTTGAATTGATATTTAAATATATTAGTATAAATGTTACTTTCGAAAATCCTATGCTTGTCCACTACTGTTATATTCACTTAAAATTCCTCCTTAAATATGAAATGATGGCTTATCTTATTGTATAATATTCGCTTTACATAAGATATGTTTCATATTTAAGAAGGATTAATTTATATGTTATATTTAATTACTCTTTCTTCCGCATTCTCTTCAATGCCTGTTGCTATAACTGTTACCATTACAGCATCATGTATTCTTTCATCAACTATTGTTCCAAAAATGATGTTTGCTTCTGGATCTAAGAATTCTTTTATATATCCAACTGCTGTGCTAACTTCACTTAGTCCTAAATCAATTCCGCCAGTTACATTTACTATAAGTCCTTTTGCTCCTTTTACAGATGTTTCTAGAAGCGGACTATCCATTGCATCTATTGCTGCATCTAATGCTCTTTGGTCGCCTTCTGCAAGTCCTATACCCATATGAGCTATTCCACTATCTTTCATTATAGTTTTAATATCTGCAAAGTCGATATTGATAAATCCAGGAATTGTAATTAAGTCTGTAATTCCTTGAACACCTTTCTTTAGAACTCCATCAGCTTCACTAAAAGCTTCTACCATTGTTGTTCCCTTTGGAACAGCTTTTAGTAAGTTGTTGTTTTCTACAACAATAAGTGCATCAACGTTTTTCTTCATTCTTGCAATTCCGTCTTCTGCATTATTTCTTCTTCTTTTTCCTTCAAAGATAAATGGTTTTGTAACAATTCCAACTGTTAATATTCCCATTGATTTAGCAATTTCACATACTACTGGTGCTGCTCCTGTACCTGTTCCTCCACCCATTCCGGCTGTAACAAATACCATATCAGTTCCTGTAAGTACACTTCTAATATTTTCCTCGTCTTCTCTTGCTGCCATTTCTCCAAGTATTGGATTAGAACCTGCACCCAACCCTTTAGTTGTGTTTTTTCCTATATGCATTTGAAAATTTGCTTTTGATTGAGCTAGTGCTTGTTCTTCTGTATTTATAGCTATAAATTGAACATTTCTTATTCCTTCTTCAATCATTCTATTTACAGCATTATTTCCTGCTCCTCCGACACCTATTACTTTTATTTTTACTAAGTTGTCTTCATTATTTTGTTCAGAATATCTCATCTTTAACATCCTTTCTTACTTTGTAATATTCGCATTTATATCTTACTACTTTTTTTATGATTAATCAACTGTTTTAAAGAATTTTCCTAAGTTCCGGCAATTTATGTATTGTTGTTATATTCTCCGTATTAATATCTTCTTCTGATGTTTTATTTAGATATATTGCTTTTATTCCTGCATTAACTGCTCCTTTTATGTCAGTTTTTAAGCTATCACCTATCATAATACATTCGTCTTTTGCATAACTTCCTATGGCTATCTCAAAACTTTCTTTGTTAGGTTTCATTGGTATATCTTCTGTTATATAAAAATCAGAAAAATATTTATATAAATTAGCATTTTTTAATCTTCCAATTTGTGAATCTCTAAGCCAGTTTGACAAAATTGCTAAATTATATTTTTTACTTAGATATTCTAAAGTTTCTACAATCGAACTATCAATTTTATCAGGTATACAAGTTTTTAAATTTTCTGACCATCTTTCCATAAAGTCATCTGGCAATTTATATCCCAATTCATCTTCAACAGTCTTTTGCATTTTTTCTTTATTATATGTAATATTTCTTCCATCTTCATATATATCTATAGCATGCTTTACGGCATCCATATCTTTGCTTGTATATTTTAATCCTAAATCTTCAAAGCTTTTCTCTACTGCTCCCCAGTATTCTTCTTTCCAGTCTATTAATGTATTGTCTAAATCAAATATTAGTCTTTTAATCATTTTGTTTTACCTCTTTCGTGCTCAAATTATATAATGGTAAACATTAAAAGTCAATGGTTAGCATACAAAAATAGCCATCAAAACTATTGTTTTTAATGGCTATTTTTGTATAGGTATTATTTTGAGAGTATAAACTTAAGTGTGTAAAATCAAAAGAAA
>ENA-OOZG01000076-OOZG01000076.1-human-gut-metagenome-genome-assembly--contig:-NODE-76-length-80471-cov-4.246294_pt1 | contig 80471 bp, 102 predicted proteins | sample MGYA00241706_ERZ501384 | MGnify/ENA primary metagenome ERZ501384 (study PRJEB25962, sample SAMEA2042742) | human gut metagenome | biome: human gut; feature: human-associated habitat; material: faeces...
TCTGTACGACGTCTCTATTGCCGGCTGACTTCACTCAGCCGGAGCCTGCAAATAATTTTGCGCATAAATCTTGACGGCACCCAATAGTGTTAGCTTTTGTTATAGAAAGCTATAACGCTTTACGACACACAACAAAAAGAGGCCGGATTCCCGGCCTCTTTGGGCTAAACAGTACCTACAGAATTCCTGAAATGGTGTGTGGTAACTTCATTCTACCGGAGCCTGCAAACTATGTCTTCTCTTGTGAGCAACTTATTGTACCTTATCTATTTCCAAAGTACACAGTGGAATTTTTGACGCGAAAGCAAGCTTCCCAGACAGCCAGAATTGCAAAAAACGCATCGCGTGATTTCATCTTCTCTACCTTTGGCCACTTTATATACCCACTCTGGATCTGCTATTAACTGCCTTGACATTCCGATATAATCTAATCTACCTTTTTCTATCAATTCTTCATTTACTTTTGGATCAGTGAGCTTGCCGGCACACGAAACAGGCAACTTGGTATGTTTCTTAATTTCGTCAGAAATATATAGAAAGCAACCCTCCTCTTTAAAATTAGCATGGTTTCGTGGTGGAACCGTATCGTTGATGTTCAATCTGTTTCCCATTGCTGCTTGAAATGCATCAACACCAGCCTGCTCCAATTTTTTTATGAATACTGAGAGCTCGCCCAACTCCGGTCCTCCCTGACCACAAGGGACACTGTCATCATGAATTGGAATTTTATATTCTATCGGATAATCATCCCCCACCTCGTTGCGAATCGCTTTCACGATCTCACACGCAAGGGCTGCTCTTTTTTCTGTACTTCCACCAAAGTCGTCGTTCCTACTATTGATATAGCCAGAGGAGAAGCTACTGATAACATGGCCACCCAAAATCTGAACCATATCAAACCCAACATCTTTTGCGGATTTCGCCGCCTGTGCAAAATGGCGGATAATTTCATGGACTCTTTCCAAGGGCATATCTGTTACATATTCATTAAGGTGGTCGTTCTTAAAAACATTCATTTCTTCTCTGGTGGCTCCGGATTTTGCCAAAGCAAAATATTGCTCCATGTCATAATCCCACAAATAAAGCTGTGCTCCAACCTTTGCTCCGCCTTTATGCAGACGCTCTATCATCTTACGGCATCCTCCCAATCCAGTTTCCGTCAAAAGATTCATGTCGCTTTTCATATTGGGAATATACTCAACACCCATATCACCAATATAAATCAGAGCAACACCTCCATCAGCTACTCTGCCAAGAAAATCAATTTTTTCCTGTAACGAAAGAATCATTGAAGTAGGCGCCATAACGATTCTGTTTTTCAATTCCATATTTCCAATTCGAATAGGAGATAACATTTTATACATTCGTCTTTTCCACCTTTTCTTATCTGTCAAATAAATGGCACGCGACAGTATATCCTGGTTCTATTTCACGTATCATAGGTTCTTCCGTGTAACAACGCTCACTGGCATAGGAACATCTGCTTGCAAATACACAACCTGTGTTTTTTCCTTGCGTTGTTGCTTCACCTCTTAATAAATGATATGGCCGCTGTCTTTCTATAATAGGGTCTGCAACAGGGATAGATTCCAACAACGCTTTTGTGTATGGGTGCTGTGGTTTTTGGAACAGCTGTTCTGTCCGACCCATTTCAACAATTTTTCCCAGGTACATCACTGCAACCTTATCTGAAATGTGGCGCACCATCGCAAGATCATGAGCGATAAATAGATAAGTTAATCCTCTGTCCTTTTGCAATCGCATTAACAGATTCACAATCTGTGCCTGGATGCTGACATCCAGCGCTGAGATTGGCTCATCGCAAAGAATAAATTCCGGTGAAACTGCAAGAGCTCTGGCAATTCCGATACGTTGTCTCTGTCCGCCGGAAAATTCATGGACATAACGCATTGCGTGTTCGCGCCTCAGACCAACCAATTTCAGTAGTTCCTGAACAGCCTCTTTCTTTTCGGCATTACTGCTGACTAACTTGTGGCTAATCAGTCCTTCTGAAATAATATCAATAACTCGCATTTTGGGGTCCAAGGATGAGTATGGATCCTGAAAAACAACCTGAACATTTTTGGTAAATGCTTTCCGCTCTGAGCCCTTAAACAAATGAATATCTTGGCCTCTATAGAGAGCTTGACCTTCGGTCGGTGCATATAATCCGATGGCTGTTCTCCCACAGGTTGTCTTACCGCAACCAGATTCTCCTACCAAACCTAATGTTTCGCCTTTCGCAATGGAGAAGCTAACGCCGTCTACCGCTTTGATAATCTTTTTATTCTTCATTGCAAAATGCTTTTTTAAATCCGATACCTCCAACAGGACTTCTTTTTCATCTTTCATGTTTATTCTCTCTCCCGTTTAATTGGACTGTCAACCTTTGGTGCCATAGGATGGTTCAGCCAGCAAAAGGAAATATGCTCTCCCTGCACTGTGGCCTGAGGTTTCTTTTTTTGCAGATTTCCATACAATACGGACATCTTGGATAAAACACACAGCCCGTTGGTAGTTGAATCAAATCCGGAGGGGTTCCCTCAATCGTCATCAATTCCTCATCCAACTTAACATCGATTCTGGGCACAGCATTGATTAATGCCCATGTATACGGATGGCGGGCATAATAAAAAATATCTGTGCTAGAGCCTTGCTCTACGACCTCTCCACCATACATAACAACCAGTCGATCCGCTGCCTTTGCGACAATTCCTAAATTATGAGTGATTAGGAGTACCGCTACACCGCTTTTTAATTTCATTTGCTCCAATAGCTCTAAAATTTGAGCCTGAACCGTCACATCTAAGGAGGTTGTCGGTTCGTCTGCAATCAATAACTTCGGAGTACATGCCAGTGCCATCGCAATCATGATGCGTTGTCTCTGGCCTCCAGAAAATTCGTGCGGAAATTGATGGTATCTCTGCTCAGCTTCTGAAATACCGACTGTTTCCAGCAAGCGAATCACTTCATCCTTGATTTGAGATGCATTCATTTTGGTATGAAGCTTCAGCATTTCTCCAATCTGTTTTCCTATTTTAATGGTAGGATTTAAGGCAGCTAAAGCATCTTGAAAAATAATGGCACACTTTTCACCGCGATATTCTTCCCATTCTTCCTCTGTAAAGTCAAAAATATTTTTCCCTTCAAACAGAACCTGACTGTCCGGATCCACCCTACCTGGAGGGCATTTTACTAAACCCATAACTGATTTTGCAGTTACAGTTTTCCCACAGCCGGATTCCCCTACAACTGCAACGGTCTCCCTTTCTTTCACCCGAAACGATACATTTCTGACGGCTTTTACCACTCCTGCATATGTATCAAACGAAACCGATAAATTGTTTATACTCAACAGTGCTTCCATTTTACCACCCTTTTTACTTATTCAACTTTGGATTCAAAGAATCCCGAAGCAAATCTGACAACACACTAATACACAAAATTGTAAGTAAAATAAGGACACCGGGAAAAAAAGCCAATAATGGCCTGTCCAAAATATAGCTCTGTGCATTCTGTAGCATGCCTCCCCACGATGGAATTGGCACGGAAACACCGTAGCCCAAAAAGCTTAAAGAGGATTCAAGCATAATAGAATTTGATACACTGACACTGGCTGCAACGATAACATGGTTCATCAGATTCGGTATAATGTGATGAACAATAATCCACCAGTGACTTACACCCAAAGCACGCGACGCCAGTACAAAATCTCTCTTTTTTATGGAAAGTGCTTCAGCTCTTGTAATTCTTGCAACACTCTGCCATGTAAATAAACCAATTACAATAATAAGTGTTACGATATTCGGGGTAAAAAATGTATTGATGATAACAATGAGTAAAAAACTGGGAATGGACATAAAAATATCCACAAAGCGCATCATATAGGCATCCACTTTTCCACCTACATAGCCGCTGATAGTTCCGTAAATAGTCCCAAATGTAGTAGAGATACACATAGCAGCCAAGCCTACCAGCAAAGACACGCGTCCTCCATACAGCGCTCTGGTAAGATAATCTCTTCCCATATCATCTGTACCAAACCAATGGGTAACGGATGGCAAAGCCAACTTTTGACTTCCTACTGCTATATCATATGGGTCATATGGAGACAGAGGTGCCAGTACGGCCATCATTACTAAAAACAGCAAAATACCGACAGATAATTTAGCAGAAAAACTGGCTTTAAAATTTTTTTTGAGATTTTTAAATACACTACGCTCGTAAACAATTTCTTCCTCTTCCTCCTGATCTGTTACAAACAGGAAATCTGACTCTTGCAACAACTCTTTATTCTCCATCAACCTCATCTCCTTCTTCTTGATTGATTCTTGGGTCACAGACACCGTATAAAATGTCTGCGATAAAATTGCCAAAAATAAGGATAACACAGGATATCATTGTGAAACCCATAATAACAGGATAATCTCTGGCATTAATCGCAGCCATTCCCAAGGTGCCCATTCCCGGCCAGCTGAAAACGGATTCAACGATAAAAGAACCAACCACCAATCCAGACAAGTTCATCCCCACTAATGTAATAATTGGGAGCAAGCAGTTTTTCATTACATGGACATAAACAATTCTTTGTTTAGAAGCTCCTTTAGAGATAGCCGTGTCTACATATTCCTCCTCCATCTGGCTGATTGTGTTTGCACGAATATATCTTGTAAATACAGCTGTGTTCTTTGTACTTAAAACGATCGCAGGCAAAATACCATGCTTTATAACATCCCATGCAGAATCAACACCCACTGTCCGCATTCCCATGCTCGGGAGCAAATTCAATTTTAAAGAAAAAACAATAATCAACATGATACCAAACCAGAATGGTGGTATAGAAATTCCGATATAACTGATGTCGCTAATGATTCTGTCGATTGGTTTTCCCTTATTCACTCCAGAAATCAATCCCAACGGTATCGATACGACAATAGAAATCACTAATGCGGCACCCATTAATCCAACTGTCGCCGGCAACTTTTCTTTTATCTGCTCAGTTACGCTGCGGTGATTGATCTGAGAATATCCCCAGTTTCCTTTTAATATGTTTTTTCCCCAACCGCAAAACTTCTCTACAATTCCCTTATTTAATCCTAATTCCTCTTTTAGATCCTCTATCTCTTCATTGGTCATATTCGGTCTAATATAGTGCATCAGCACATCCCCAGGCGCAATTTCGATAATAGCGAACGAGAAAAAAGCAACAAGGAAAAGAACCGGAAGCATTTGTAAAAGCCTTTTCAAAATAAATTTTGTCATAAAAATCTCCCAATCCAAGAAAATCTGATTGATTTAAAACAAATCAATCAGATTTTCCATTTCACAATATTACCTTATTCTACCATATAGATCTTCATATAATCTTCAAACAGTGGAATCTTTTTGATGTCATCTACACCGCGAATATTTTTATGGGTTACGATGCATGCTCTGGAAGTCAAGACAGGATATACGCAGTAGTCGCTAATAATCTGATCCTGAAGTTTCTTATAAATTTCCATTCTTGCATCTTTATCTAATGTAACATCGCCTTCAGTGAAAAGGGCAAGTGCTTCATCGGAAGCAAACAGGTTCTTTGTGAGGAATCCGCCTTTTTTGTACATAAAGGAAATGCTGTTTGGATCGTTCTTTGCAGGATAAACATTGACGGCCAAGTCCCAGTCGCCCTCTGTTGTATAGAAGAAGGTGTTATTGAATCCCTGGGAATCCATAGCGGTTACTTCTACCTTGATGCCGTATTTAGCCAGCTGGCTCTGAACTGCAACTGCGATATCTTCCAGGTACAGGTGGCTCTTGTCGCAAATCAATTTATATGTCTGATTTGTTGCTCCAAGCTTTTCAAACAGTTCTTTTGCTTTTGTTCCGTCATGCTGATAAGATGTATAATTTGGGTCAAAACCATCAGTCTGAGGTCCGTAAACAGAAGCGTGCTCTACTGCAAGATTTTCGTCTCCAGCTGCTGCCTGATACAGAGCTGCACGGTCCAAGGCATAGGTAAATGCTTGTCTCAGTTCGATATCCTGCATCTTTTCGCTGTTTGCGTTAAATGTGAAGTAGCTTACTCGGTTATCTGGAAAGGAATAAACATTGCAGTTTTCGTCTGCTTTGTATTTCTCGTATTTCAGGCTATCGGAAACCTCGATGAAGCTCAGCTCATCTTTTTGGAAAGCCACTTCCTGAGTTGCAGCTTCCGGTGCAACCTGGAAGATTACTTTATCGAAGTTTGGCTTTCCTCGATAGTAGTCATCAAAGCGCTCCAGTTCGATTGTGCTTCCTTTTGTCCAATTAACCAGCTTGTATGGTCCGGAACCGATTCCATTTTCATTTTCCAGAGTGGTACGGAATGGTTCACCGTTATTATAACGATGTTCCGGGAACATTTTAAAGTTTCCCAAAGTAGAGAGATAGGATGCAGATGGCTGTGGGAGGGTCAACCTAACAGTCAAGTCATCTATTTTTTCACAGTCAATTTTTTCTCCGTTGACACCTGTCATACTTTTTAGTTTTTCGTTCCACATGAGATCAAAGTCAAACAAGAAGTCATCCGCATTGATCGGTTCTCCATCGTGCCAGAACATATTGTCTTTCAGCTTCAGGGTAATAGTCAAACCATCATCAGAAACATCATAGCTTTCTGCCATATAGTATCTGATTTCATCATTATCAATCACAAACAGCGGGTCGTACATTGCTCGCATAACCATTTCAACTGATTTAGATTCAGTAATTGCCGGGTTAAAGTTGTTGATGTCTGCCGAAACAGGAACCACAAAAACTCCGCCATCTTTTTTTGTTTCCTCAGCAGGTGCTTCCTCCTGTTTCTTCTCTTCTGTTTTCTTTTCTTCGGTTTCCTGCTTCACCACTGTTTCTGTTGCGGCAGTTTCCTGATTTCCCTTTGATTTATTTGCATTTGAGCATGCACTCAGAGTCATCATTGCTACTGCCAGAATAACAGCCATTAATTTCTTCATGTTACTCTAACTCTCCTTTAAAATTCGCTGTGACCTTATGTCACGCAAAGTTATATTACCATTTTATGAATAAAAAATACAATAGAAACTTACCACGGTCTAACCACTTCTAAAACCCTGCAATTATGCTGTTTTCAGAGTAGTTAGAAGTGGATAAATGCCGAGAAATGTAGGCAACTCGTGCATTATTTCTACACTACTCATACATCTATATTCCTACACAAAGTCAGCCTCCTCGTTGTGCTGAGTGCCTTTGTTGGTGCTCCCACTTCGGGGAGGCTTTTCTTTGTTTTTACAAGCTATTTTATTTTTTCGATTTCATCTTTCAACCACTCAAATTCTCTTTGGGTGTAAACCTTTTCAGTGATGTCAGAAATCTTGTGACCGACCATATATTTGATTGCATACTCGTCGACGCCGTACTTCTTAGCCATTGTTACAAAATGTTTGCGACCATCATGCGGTCTATGCTCGGGGTTCAAATTCAATTCGTCTCGAATCATACAGAATCCTTTTTGGTATCGAGCATAAGTAAGTGCAGTGTTTTTGCTACGAGCATTCGGATTAACATAGTTGAGCAGATACAGACTTCCAAGTTCCTGAGCCTCTTTATATTTTCGCTCAACCAAATGACGAATCTTCGAGTGAATTGGAACGACACGATCGGTACCAGCATCAGTTTTGATACCGCCTCGAAAAGTCCAGTTTTCCAAATCTACATTTTTTAGTTCAAGCAAACCAAGTTCTTGGGGTCGCCAACCAGAATAGCACTGAATGAGCAGGACATCTACAAGCATTTTATCATCAGCGTGTTTCCAAAGCAAGTCCATCTCTTCGTCCGTAAAAGGAATATGCTCGTTCTTAACTGTGACGATTTCTTTGATTGTTTCCTCACTGAGGTTAAAAGTTCGCGAATAGTTCCGGTCAACAAGCTCATACTCCAAGGCATAATCCAACATCAAGTTAAACAAAGACTTAATCTGGTTCTTCATGGATGCACTTGGTGTCTTCTCTTTGCCTCGAACCTTCGATATACCTTCGTCCATACAACCTTTTACATGACGAGCGCGGACATCTTTGACTCGCATATCATATAAGGCCGAGCAATACCCCCATGCTGAAGCTACCGAACGAGTGCTTTTAACTGTCTTCTCGTATTCGGCAAGCCATTTCTCGTAAAGCTCTTTCATAGTGATAGACGGTTCAAGGTCGTAAGGGTTCTTATTGTACTCGACGAGAGCAGCATATGCGTCGTTGTATGTTGGAAAATAGGACTCCGGTTTAAGAGGCTTGCAGATAGGTCGTCCGTTCGAATCCTTTCCAACACTTATCATAGCTCGAAATGGATTGCGGAGATTCCGATTTTTGATCTCACTAATCTGCCCGAAACCGTTTGGCAGTCTACGACGTTTGTTGTTCTTATTTCGAGGTTTTCTTGGCTTTATATTTGGCTGCAATGGAAACCCACAGTGAGGACAAGAAACTGCTTTGTCGCTTACTTGTAATTCGCATTCAGGACATTTTATCAGCATTATTATCACCTTCCCCATTGATTTGCTATTAGTAATCATATATCATAAGTGTAGGAATGTCAACTCCTACATTCCAACTTTTCTTATTAGTTTAGGGAGAAATGAGATATGATTAGTGATAACCAATCAATTTGCCCAAAATGTGGAGGGCAGCTTAAATACTACGATCATGTTCAAAGATTGGTACGGATGAAATTCGGAAACAAAAAATGGGTAGCTATTAGAAGACTTCGGTGCTGTAAATGCCATGCAGTTCATCGAGAGCTTCCTGACTTTATATTTCCGTATAAACAGTATGAAGCAGACATTATTATCGGCGTGCTCGAAGGTCTTATTACTTGTGAGACTTTTGGATTTGAAGATTATCCTTGCGAAATGACTATGATTCGCTGGCGCTTGTTTCCACCGAGGTTGTTTTTACTAACAGCCGTTCCTAACCTAAAATAGCGATTGAAAGGAGGCAAACGCCAATGGAAGAAATTATATTTGCATCGGGGTCTGTCCCGGTGGCAGTTGCAGCACGAGTCTACGGGAAAGACGCATCCTGGATTCGAGCCGGCATCGTATCTGGGTGGCTACCGATCGGAAAAGCTACTCGGAGTGGGAAGCTCGTTACGAATTTAGAGGAAATGAACTCTAAGTACGGACGCATCAACTTTTATATTTCACCTAAGCTCCTCTGGCAGGAGACCGGCTATATATGGAGGGGTGAACGCGCATGAGTACATTGATACGTCCAGAACTTTCCGAGACTAATCGTTACTGGATTGAGAAACACCGCTATTACGAATTGAAGCATTTCTGCTTACAATACCCATTATGGCGTCATGCGTACAATTCGTTAATAGACTATCCGGGTTCATGGCCGCAATTAGTTCCGCCCTGTAAAACGAATGTTGTTAGTGATCCCGTTACCAAGCACATTGATGAGAGGCTGTACTATGCCGATCGCATGAAGATGGTGGAACAGGTTGCAAAAGAAACGGACGAAGAGCTTTCATGTTATATTTTGGAAGCTATAACGGAGGGTATTTCATACGACCATTTGAAAGCCAGAACTGGCATCCCATGTTGCAAGGATGTTTATTACGACTTGTACAGACGGTTTTTCTGGCTACTTAGTAAGGAGAGACAGTAATGAAGATTGTAGATATTGCAGTGAAAAAAGTCTATCGCTTCAACTGCCCGAATTGCCAGAGTAGGCTTGAAGCCGACAGCAGTGAACTGACAGACATCGGAGGTAAAGTAAGCAAGTTCTATTGCCCCGTATGCCGTAAAGACCGATATATAACCTGGTCTGACTTACGGAAGAAGATCGTCTACGAGGGTTCGCAAGAATAACAGTGTCCTTTATGGAGAAGTGAGAGCTGATGCACTATAGCATTGGCTCTTTCTTTTTCTAACTTAGATTAAAACCGGACGGAGGTGACGGGTATCTGTGTTAAATTAGTATCTGGAAAAATCCCCGGGTTGAAATTTTTGAAAAACAATTTGAAAGGAGATCACCGTGGAAGTTGTCTATGTAGTTGTCGGAATTATGATTGGGTTTGTCGTCTCATCTATCATTCGCCGAAAACATCCAGTTGGTTTTCTGCGTATTGACAAGTCTGATCCGGACGGACCCTATCTTTTTCTTGAACTGAAAAAGAGCGTTAATGAAATTATAGCTCAAAGAACTATCCTATTGGAAGTGAAGCGTGAAGACTTTATTCCGCACAAATAACACTTCCTTTTATGGAACCCTATTAAAATGAAAGGAGAAACGAATATGGGTGAAGAAAACAGAAGTTTGTTGGAAGAGGAGATCAAAGCCGAAATTAAGCGCTTGGGATCTCTCGAATCTGGAAGCCAGGAGCATACCACGGCAGTGGATAGCTTGACGAAGCTGTACAAACTGAAGCTCGAAGAGGATAAGAATACCTATGAGCGTCTGGACAAGATCGAGAATCGTGAAATCGATCAGGAGTCCAAGACGGCTCAAATGGCAGAATCTGTCAAAGATCGATACTTCAGATTTGGTATGGCTGCCGCTGAGCTGGTGCTGCCGTTGATGTTCTACGGCGTTTGGATGAGACGAGGTTTCAAGTTCGAACAGGACGGAACTTTCACCTCCCAGACATTCAGAGGTTTATTCAGTCGATTCAGACCGACTAAGAAATAAACCGGTTCCAAAAGCGGAGAGTTCGTGTATACAACACGTTCTCTTCGTTTTTCTCCTGCTCGAAATTTACAAGGGCTATTGTGAGAGATGTAAAAGTGCTTTTTATCTCTTGATAAAATACTGATAGCCGCTATACTTAATAGTGCCACACAATATCAAGGAGGTAATTTGCAATGAGCTTTTTTAACGACGCGCAGAGAGACGGTTTACTTACTGGACGGTATATTTGCAGTGAATGCGGAGGACTTATGGAATTTGAAGACGAGTGGGAAGATACTTTAGTATGTCCTGCTTGCGGTCACTCCGTCGATTTAGAGCATTATGGTATGGAGAACGATGAAGAATATGATGCTCTATATCCGACCAGAGATCAAATCTGCGACGACTAATTAAGACTATTAGCAAAGGGGAAGGAGTCCTGACGAGGGCTCTTTCTCTTTTCTTTTTATAGGTGATGGATATGCGATACCACTTTGACAAACCGGAAATTTACTTGTCCTTGTATGGCGAGCGTTATATTTGCGAGCATCCGGTTTACAATAGCTGCACTCTCTACAGAATTGAGAAAAGAGGTTTAGCAGTAATTCAGCAACGATTTGACTCCGAGACGAAAAGTACATGGTGGAGCGAAGTTGACCCTTGGATTACTGACGCTTTATATTTGCACCCTGATTTTCGAGAATACTTTGAAATGAGGGCTGGGGTGTGTACGGACGGAATATACCCTACTGTAACGGTTCGCCAAATTATGTGGGCATTAAAAATGAAACCAATTCAGAAAGAACGATGGGAAACCGTATTCGATAGACGGGATATCTAAGCGCAAAAAACGCATCTCCCTTTATGAAAACCATTGAATTTTGAAGGGAGACATGAATTATGAAAACACTAAAGAACAAGCTATATGCTGTAGTATTACTTATTTGTGGGTACTTACCGGTACTTATTGACAAAGATGCAACAGCGTTAGTATTCTTTGCATTTATCGCAATACCGTTATTCTTTGCAAAAGAAAACTGGATTTATTGAGGATTGAGCCGCTAACAACGGCTCTTTTCTTTTCGCCAAAATTACAGCTCCTGTTATGGAAAACGATGCTATTTGAAAGGAGTAAAAGGAGCATGGACGAAATGAAAATTGGTTCTAAATTCACTACGAACATTATCTCGAAATTGGCGAGTTTGGCAATCCGAAAGAAATTTGGTTATAATGTAAAACTGAATTTGAATGAGGTAAAAGCCACAGTCGTTGACGGAAAGACGCATGTTCATCTGGATATAGATGCCGATCTTGAGAAAGATGAACTTACTAAAATCCTGAAAAGTATTGGTTTGTAAAATCTGAAAGGAGCTGCTAACAACGGCTCTTTTCTTTTGCCGCGCGAAATTTACAAGTCTTATTATGAGAGACGGGTTAGCTCAGTTGGTAGAGCGCCACACTTCCGTGGAGGTCGTCGGTTCGAATCCGATACAGTCTCTCTTGCTTTTTATTTTCGCATGAAAGGAGAAAAGACATGAGCATCGATCAGCTTGATTTAATCTTGTATGACATGTACCGCATGGACGCTTGGCTGCCGCCTTTGTTTGGTAAATGGACTGAAGATTATAAAAAAGCGAGTTACTCACAATGGGCTGTCGACGAGCTCAGAGATTTTATCGCCGAACGGATTTACCCTCGAAAAGAAGGGTCTATTGATGAATTCTGTAAGCTCACGCATGAATTCATGATGAAGACCGCTAAGTATGCGAGGGTGAATCCAAACACAAGTCTTATGTTTCGATCTGCCAGTGAAATGGCAGCGAACATTTTAGATCTTCTAAGGGCCATGGAATAACAAAAACATGAAAGGAGAAAAGACATGAGTAAAAACCAAGCAATTCAAAAGTTGCTGCATAAGTCAGGGCTTTGTATCAGGAAATACTCGCCTGTTGCTTTGTCTTGTGTAGCATCAGCCGGCGTTATGGTCACTGCAATCGCCGCAGCCAAAGTAACCCCACGAGCAGTAGCATTGGTTTACGCAGACAGTCGCAAAAAACATGATGGTGATCCATATGCGTACACCAAGAAAGAGGCGTTTATCGCCGCATGGAAATGTTATATTCCGGCAGTAGCATTTGGAGCTTCTACTATCGCTTGTATTATGGGTGCCAATGCACTAAACCGACGCCAACAGGCAGCACTAACAAGTGCGTATGCGCTCGTCCAAAGTTCTTATAAGGAATATAAGGACAAGCTGAAAGAACTCTATGGAGAAGAAGCGCATAATGCAATCATGGATTCCATCATCAAGGAAAAGTGCAAGGACATCAGAATCTCTGCTCATGGAGGTTGGTACGATTCTTCCCTCGATTTTGGTGGAGGTATGGAACCAGAAGTCTCCCGCACTTTTTACGATAGCTTTTCGCAAAGATATTTTGAGTCAACCATCGAAAAGGTCATTCAGGCTGAGTACCATCTGAACCGCAATTTCATGTTCGCAGGAGTCATCCCACTTAATGATTTTTATGAGTTTCTCGGACTTGAAAAGACGGAACTCGGAGACGCTGTTGGATGGTCAAGCTGTAATGGTGATATTTATTGGATCGACTTTAACCATCACCGACTCACTTTGGATGACGGCATGGAGATCTATGTTATTGACATGGTTTTTGAGCCGACAGCCGAGTGGATGGAAGATCTGTAAGTTCGCAAAAAATACATTTCACTTTATGAAAACGAAAAGGAGGTTTCGCTTTATGAATAATGCAAAATTAGTTAAAATCCTGGGTCTTGTCGCTACCGCAGTAGGTATGGGGGCTACGCTCCTCACTGACTGGGTGAACGAGAAGAAGATGGAAGAAAAAATTGATGAACGCATCAATGAGAAGCTTGCCGCACTTAGCGATGAAGAAGACGAGGAGTCCTAACAAGGGCTCTTCTTCTTTATTTGAACGATATGTGCGATGCAAGCACGGCTGTTTCGATTATTCAACGATATGTTGATGAGCATCTGTTCAGTCCATCGTTCACATGGCCAAAGTATGAATTCAGAAAAAGGTCATATCAGCAATGGGCTGCATATGAAATCTGTGATCGAATCATGGACAAGCCTTTCGACGATCCAATCACCGTCATCGAAAGCTTCATGTTCGAGATGGCTATGTATGCTTGTTACGGCGAGGACGAGCAGCGTAGCTTTATATTTCAGAGCGCAGTCGAAACAGCCGAAGAACTAAGTTTACTATTTGTTTAACCGAAAGGAGAAAATCATGCCTAAACAAAGTTTAGCAAGCATTGCCAAAGGTGTACGGACGGCAATGAAAAAACATAGTCCTGAAATTCTCACCGGTATCGGAATTGCCGGCATGATTACCACCACTGTTATGGCGGTAAAAGCAACACCAAAAGCCCTGATTCTGCTTGAAGAGAAAAAAGATGAGCTGGATACGGATAGACTTGAGCCGAAAGACATCATCAAGACAGCTTGGCCTTGTTATATTCCGGCAGCTGTTGTAGGCTCCATCTCTGTCTTCTGCCTGATTGGAGCAAGCTCGACTAATCTTCGTCGGAATGCTGCTCTGGCAACGGCGTATACCCTTTCAGAGTCTACTTTGAAGGAGTATCAGGAAAAAGTCGTTGAGACAATCGGTGAGAAAAAGGAACAGTCTATTCGAGACTCCGTATCAAAAGACAAGATGGTAAAGAATCCTGTTCGAGAGGTCATCCTCACCGAAAATGGTGGCAACACGATTTGTTACGATGTCTTGTCCGGACGATATTTCAAGTCTGACAGAGACAAAATCACCAGAGTCATGAACGAATTGAATCGTCAGATGCGTGACGAAATGTATGTCACGCTGAACGATTTCTACTATGAACTTGGTCTGGATGGAACCAAAATGGGCGATATGCTCGGTTGGAACATTGATAAGGGCTACATCGACCTTGCATTCTCGTCTCAGCTTGATGCAAATGGTACCCCCTGCCTGGTGATTGACTATCAGGTAGCGCCTGTTTACGACTATCAGTAAACTTGCCGCGCGAAATTTACAACTTATTTAATGGAAGAACATTCCACAATTTTACACATTTGAAAGGAGATTTCACAATGAACAACAATGAGATTATGAACAACGAGGTCGTTGAGGCTACCGAAGAGGTTATCGAGAACGCTGGTTTGAGCAAGGGCGTAAAGATTGCTGCGGGTATCGGCTTGAGCGTGGTTGTAGGCGTGGTTGTCTACAAGTATGTAGCAAAGCCGGTGATCGCGAATATCAAAGCCCAGATCGAGCAGAAGAAGATGGCTGCTGAGGAGAAGACGGTTATCTTGGAAGAATCTGATGTTGTCAGCGAAGACAACTGAAAATGCGAATTTGAGAAGTTCGGATAAGGGAGAGTACCTGTAACAAGGTGCTTTCCCTTTTTTCTTTATCTCTCGAAAGGAGGAAAAATTATGCAGCAGTATCAATACGACGGTCCGGTTATGCGATTTGATGATTGCGTTCAACATCGTTGGAAAGCAACTACTGTTGCTCCGACAGAGGCGAAAGCAAAAAGCAATCTCGCCTATCGATATAAAAAAGAAAACGGCTTGATGCCGAACACAAAAATCACTCTGCCCGGTAAGCTGATTCCGGCATAAGAAAGGAGATCACCCAGTGGAAGATTACAAATCCAATTCTGATAAAGCTCGTCAGGAGCAGCAGTCAGAAAAGAAAGTTGAGGCGGTTATTACCGGGGCTGCAAAAACTCGAAAGAAAGGCGAGATGCAAAAATTTGCAGATGTCTTTATCGCCGAGGACGCCAACAATGTCAAATCTTATATTTTGATGGAGGTTATTGTACCTGCTGTCAAAAAAGCGATTTCTGACATTGTCACCACCGGTATCGATATGATCCTGTATGGCGAGGCAGGTCGCAGCAAGAAAAACGGAACGGCATCTAAGGTGTCTTATCGGAACTATTACGATCAAGGCGGAGATAGAGTGCGTGCCGGCTCTGTTGGTAATAGACGCAATACACCTGACTATGATGATATTCTCTTTGACACCCGTGGAGACGCAGAAGCGGTTCTTGATGCGATGAATGATATCATCAGTCAGTATGGAACGGTGAGCGTGTCTGATTTCTATGATCTCGCTCGTGTTCCCAACGATAACTTCACTATGAACCGCTATGGCTGGACAAACATTGGCGGAGCAACTGCGGTACGAGTTCGAGACGGTTATATTCTGAAACTGCCTCGTGCTATCCCGCTGAATTGAAAGGAGAAAAATAATGCTTGAATGCAAAGTTTGTGGCACTAAGTTTAACGCCATTATTGAAAGGCACTATCTTGCTCGTGATAACGGAAAAACTGGGCTGGCAGTTGCCTTTGGCTCTACTGCTGAAGAATGCCTGTATGATGCATTTGACTGCCCGATGTGTGGCTGTCAGGTAATTGCTAAGGAGCGTAAGCGTGACTATATTCCGTTTATTTCTACTGATAAGGAGGATGCAGATGATGACCAGATCTGAGACTCTCGATAAAGCAAAGGCTTGCGTATGTGGGCAGAGAGAGAACGAATACGGCTCTCCGGAAGATAACTTCACTGCTATTGCAGGCTTCTGGAGCGTCTATAAAGGCGTTGAATTTACCGCAAATGATGTTGCCATGATGATGGCACTTCTTAAGATCGCACGAATCAGAACAGGAACGGCTACGGACGACAGCTATGTCGATTTGGCTGGATACGCTGCCTGTGGTGCTGAAATCAACTCTAAAAACTGAAAAGGAGAATAACAAACCATGAAAAATAAAACTGAAATCATGAAGAGCGTGAACGGCGTGGCTTCCAAGACCGTTATGAAGCTCAAGAAACACAGCCCTGAGATTCTCGTTGTGGCTGGTATTGCCGGTACGGTCGTAAGTGCCGTCCTCGCCTGCAAAGCTACCACTAAGGTGGCAGAGATTCTCGATGAAACTAAGGATACTCTTGATACTATCCATGAGGGTATGGAAACTGGTGCAATCAACGGTCAGGAGTATACGACTGAGGACGGCAAGAAGGACACGGTTGTGGTCTATGCTCAGACAGGAATGACGCTCGCAAAGCTTTATGGCCCCGCCATCATTCTTGGCACGCTGTCCATTACCAGCATTCTGGCATCCAATAATATTCTTCGCAAGCGCAATGTTGCTCTCGGGGCGGCTTATGCTGCAATCGATAAGAGCTTCAAGGAATATCGTGGTCGGGTCATCGAGCGTTTCGGTGAGCAGGTCGACACTGAACTGAAATATGGCATCAAAGCGAAGAAGTTCGAGGAGATCGAAGTTGATCCCGAGACCGGTAAGGAGAAGAAGGTCAAAAAGACTGTGATGGTCGCTGACCCTAATCTCCAGAGCGATTATGCTGTATATTTCGACAGCAAGAGCCGCAACTACGAAACCAATCCCGATTACAACCGCATGTTCCTCAAGGCACAGCAGGCATTTGCAAACGACAAGCTTCAGACCCGTGGTCACCTCTTCCTGAATGAGGTTCTGGACGATCTGGATCTTCCTCGTACCCCTGCTGGTCAGATTGTCGGTTGGACAAAGGATGGTCCGGACGGCTATGTTAATTTCCGCATCGTTGAGGTAGAGCGTGAGACCGAGGATGGTCGTCATGAGCCAGCGCTTCTGCTCGACTTCAATGTTGAGGGTAACATCTGGAAAAAGATGTAATCAACCACCTTCAGACTTGGACTGGGGGTGATATTTTTAATGTAAAGGAGTTTTAATAATGCGCATCAAACCACGAGCGATAGCCGCCGTTCTCTACATGATATTCTTTGTTGGTTTTGCAGTATGCGGTGTGGTTCGCTCTACAGATAAAGAAACATCGGAGATCAAGCAATCTTATCCGGTTCTTGCGGAGGCAGAGCCAGTGATTATGGCGGATCTTCTGATGGAATCTCCTAACTTAACACCTGAGGTGAAGAATGAGCCGGACTATCCTCTTACACAAGAAGAAATCGACCTCATAGCACTCGTAACCATGGGTGAAGCTGAAGGAGAAACAGAACTGGGAAAACGCTTAGTCATTGATACAATTCTTAACCGTATTGACCATACATCTTTCCCGGATACTGTGTACGATGTTGTTTATCAACCCAATCAGTTCAGCGTAATGTGGAACAGCAGGATTGACCGTTGTTATGTCATGCCTGAGATTGTTGAGTTGGTAAAGGAAGAACTTTTGGAACGGACAAATTACGATTGTGTGTTCTTCATGGCCGGAGGATACAGCCAGTATGGTGAGCCTTTGTTTCAGGAGTGTTGTCACTACTTTTCGAGTTATGACTGAAAGGAGAACATAAAATGAAAGCTTTGTTTTCGTACATTCTTTCCACTATGGCAGGGCTTTGTCTCGTAGGAGGCATTGCTGTTCTCTCTGGTGGAAAGGAGTAAATGATGGATATTTTGGATGATTTCATCTCAACCGTCGACGCCATGCTGGACAGTCGGCGGAAAAGACACATTACTGGCGGGATTCTCCTGAGTGCAGCATTGCTGTTCGGAGGTCTCGCCATTACTGTTGTCACAATTCAAACTGACGAGGAGGAATACGAAGATGAGTAAAACCGGTTTTGCCATGTTCTTAGCTGGGGCTACAGTAGGCGCCGCAGCGACGTGGCTTTGTCTTAGACGGTATTACGAGCAGATCACACAGGAAGAGATTGATTCTGTGAAGGCAGCATTTGCCGAAAGAAAGCCCGTAATCGCTAATATTGCCAAGGACGAAAAGAGCAATGAAAAGCAGGAGGAGAATCAGCATAAGGCAGATATTGCCAAGCTGAAACCCGACTTGGTGAACTATGCAGCTAAGCTCCAGGAAGAGGGTTATACCAATTACACAGAGCATAGCAAGAAAAATACTGAAGAAAAAAAGGATGAGCCTATGCCCAATGAACCTTATGTCATCTCTCCGGACGACTACGGTGAGAATGACAATTACACGCAGATCAGTCTGGTCTATTATGCTGGTGACGGAGTCCTTGCCGACGATGAAGATGAAGTCGTCGAGGATATCGAGGACACTGTTGGCGAGGACTTTGCTGAACATTTCGGAGAGTATGAGGATGATTCGGTCTTTATTCGTAACGATCGCCTGAGATGTGACTATGAAATTCTCAGAGACAATCGCTCTTTCTCCGATGTGGCGGAAGGCTCCAACTACTAATAGGAGGATCGAATGACTGAAATTGAGCTGAACAATGAATATTTTGAGTGGATGTGTCAGCTCGTATGTAACGAACGATATAGCCGGAGGCTGTCTTATCAGAAGCTTCTTCGTCATCTGCATAATATTGATTTTCAATATATGCTGCCGATGGACGGAAATCGAGCAGAAGATGGGATAGACCTCCGGTATCGTTTTGGTTATGAAAAAGAATACGAGGGTCCTATGATTGCCAGTTATCTGGATAACCGCCCTTGCAGTGTATTGGAGATGCTTATTGCCTTAGCGTTTCGTTGTGAAGAACATATTATGACCGACCCAGATATCGGCAATCGCATGGGACAGTGGTTCTGGAACATGATTGTCAGTCTGGGTTTAGGGTCGATGAGTGATTCTCGATTTGATGCGGCGTATACGGACGATGTGATATCTCGATTTATGAACCGCAAATACAAGCGAAATGGCGAAGGCGGTTTGTTTACCGTCGAACGCTGCAAGTATGACATGAGAACTGTTGAAATCTGGTGGCAGATGAATTGGTATTTGGACAGCATCCTATGAGGGAGAATTATCATGATTCATACGCAAGTGTACGGGTTTTTTCAGACATGCTTACCCGACCAGGCAAAGGAGGTAAAAGAATACTTCCCAAATGGTAAAAACAGCATTCGAATTCGCAAAACCAACGGACAGGAATTTATATTTTCGTTGAGAGAGCCGAAGGCTTGGAAGTTTGAAACGATCGATCAATTTCTTGCCGACATGAAAGGAGAAAAGAAACATGGATGAAATGATTCGTTATATTTTCGGCAGTCTTCGCTGCTCCGAAACTGCGATGCATGTGTTTGCTAAGACGCTCAGAAAGCAGAGGTCTTTCAATCGCAGCACCGTCATGGTTGCCACAGTTATGACTGTGAACATGCTTATCCAGGACTTGGAGATTCGCAGTATGCGTGATGAGATCGGGAACCTTAAAAACGAAATCAAGGAGCTTAGAAAAACGGAAGGAGACTAAAGAACTTCGATGATCGACTTTTTAATGATTTCGACCCGTAGTACGAAGCGTGGTGTAATAGAAATCTATCCGAAGTTTATCATTAAGAAAAGCTCCGACCTGATGATTAGAGGCGGTGACTTCTATGCTATTTGGTTAGAAGACCGAGGTTTATGGTCTACGGACGAGCAAGATGCACTCCAGCTTATTGACCGGGAACTTGACAAGTATGCAGAGGAAAACCGCAAAAGCTTTGATTCAAGTATTAAAGTTCTGCACATGTGGGATTCCGAATCTGGAATGATCGATTCATGGCATAAATACTGTCAAAAGCAGATGCGAGACTCTTTTCACATGCTTGATGAGAAACTTATATTCTCCAATACACCGACGAACAAAAAAGACTATGCAAGTAAGCGGCTGAACTATCCTCTTGAGGAAGGGACCACGGATGCATGGAATAAGTTGATGTCCACAATTTACTCTGAAGAAGAGCGAACGAAAATTGAATGGGCTATTGGTTCTATTGTCTGTGGAGAGTCGAAAAAATTGCAGAAATTTATGGTTCTATACGGTGCAGCAGGTACGGGTAAGTCTACTGTTCTGAACATTGTTCAGCAGCTCTTTGAAGGATATTACTCCGTCTTCGACGCGAAAGCACTGGGTTCGTCCAGTAATTCCTTTGCATTAGAGGCATTCAAGACGAATCCTCTTGTGGCAATTCAGCATGACGGTGACTTATCTCGCATCGAGGATAACACCCGACTGAACAGTTTGGTTTCTCACGAGCTGATGACAGTAAATGAAAAGTTCAAATCGACCTACGCAAACCGCTTCAAGTGCTTCCTGTTCATGGGCACCAATAAACCGGTCAAGATTACGGACGCAAAGTCAGGTCTTATCAGACGATTGATCGATGTGTCCCCTTCTGGAAACAAATTAAGTCCCAAGGAATACAAGGCGGTGACAAAGCAGATCGAATTTGAACTCGGTGCAATTGCTTATCATTGCCAGGAAGTCTATCTGGAGAATCCGGGAAGATACGATGATTATATTCCCGTGACGATGCTTGGTGCATCTAATGATTTCTATAACTTCATTATTGATTCTTACCATGTTTTCAAGAAAGAAGACGGGACAACTCTCAAAGCCTCATGGGAGATGTATAAAACCTATTGCGATGAGGCAAAAGTTACCTTCCCATTCTCTCAGAGGATATTTAAGGAGGAACTGAAAAACTACTTCCGGGATTACAAGGAGAGGTTCAATCTCGATGACGGAACTCGTGTGCGAAGCTATTACATTGGCTTTCGAACCGAGAAATTCGAGGATAAGACACTTACCGAGCAAGACGAGCCTGAGCATAAACTGATCGAGTTCTTAAAACAGAAATCGGTATTTGACAGAGAATGCGCAGATTGTCCTGCTCAGTATGCTTCGGCTAAAGAGACACCAACTTCCAAATGGGATGAAGTTTCTACTAAGTTGAGCGACCTGTCCACATCCAGATTGCATTATGTGAAAGTCCCGGAGAACCACATTGTTATCGACTTTGATATTCAGGATATGGACGGCAATAAGTCATATGAACTGAATCTTAAAGAAGCGAGTAAATGGCCGCCGACCTATGCTGAACTCAGCAAAAGCGGTCAGGGCATCCACCTTCATTATATTTATGCCGGTGATGTCAGCAAGCTCAGCCGAGTGTACGACGATCATATTGAAGTGAAAGTCTTCACCGGTAAAAGCTCGCTGCGCAGAAAGCTGACAAAGTGTAATGACTTGCCTATCGCAACGATCAATTCGGGTTTGCCACTGAAAGGAGAAAAACAAGTGATAAATTTTGAAGGGGTGAAGAGCGAGAAAGGGCTTAGAACGCAAATCAAGCGAAATCTCAACAAGGAGTACCATCCGGCAACAAAGCCCAGTATCGACTTCATTTACAAGATTCTTGAGGATGCTTATGCAAGCGGACTCAATTATGACGTGACTGATATGCGCAATGCTGTCTTGGCATTTGCAGCGAGCAGCACACATCAGGCGGATTACTGTATCAAGTTAGTCAACAAGATGCAGTTTAAGTCCGCAGACCAGTCAGCAGGAGCAAAAAATGATGATGCCAAGCTCGTGTTCTATGATGTTGAGGTATTTCCGAACCTGTTCTTGGTGAACTGGAAAATCGAGGGCGAGGGTAAGCCGGTGGTTCGTATGATTAACCCTACCCCGACTGAGATTGAAGAGCTGATGCGATTCCGTCTGGTTGGCTTCAACTGCCGTCGATACGACAACCATATTCTCTATGCTCGGCTGATGGGGTATACGAACGAACAGCTTTATAATCTCTCGACAAAGATCATCAACGGCAGCGCAAATTGCTTCTTTGGCGAAGCCTATAATGTATCGTATACGGATGTATATGACTTTTCCAGTAAAAAGCAATCTTTGAAGAAGTTCGAGATTGAACTGGGCATTCACCATCAGGAACTTGGTCTGCCTTGGGACAAGCCTGTGCCGGAGGAGCTTTGGACTAAGGTTGCTGAGTATTGCGACAACGATGTCATTGCGACAGAAGCAACCTTTAATGCTCGTAAGGCGGACTTCACGGCTCGTCAGATTCTGGCAGATGTGGCGGGGATGTCCGTCAATGATACAACGAACTCGCTGACTACCAAAATTATATTTGGTAACAACCGCAAGCCTCAGGATCAGTTCAATTACCGTTTCATGGGTGACGAGAGTCAAATCTTCGACCCTAATGCGGATCTTCCGTTTACAATGGGGCTTGAAGACTACGACGAGTTCACACAGTTCGATAAAAACCATCGTCCCATCTTTCCTGGCTACACATTCGAGGGTGGCAAGTCTGTCTACAGAGGTGAAGAAGTCGGTGAGGGCGGCTATGTATATTCTGAACCCGGTATGTACAGTAACATTGCTCTGTTGGATATTGCCTCTATGCATCCGAGCAGTATTGTAGCAGAAGAACTCTTCGGACCGGAATACACAAAGCGATTCAACGAAATTCTTCAGGCTCGTATTGCTATCAAGCATAAGGATTTTGACAAAGCAAAGAAGATGCTGGGTGGTGCATTGGCTAAGTACCTGACTGACGAGAATGCTGCGGCTGACTTGGCACAGGCTCTGAAAATTGCAATTAACTCCGTGTACGGTCTGACCTCAGCCGGATTTGAAAACCCGTTCCGGGATAACCGTAACAAGGATAACATCGTTGCGAAGCGTGGAGCTCTGTTTATGGTCAATCTCAAGCACGCTGTTCAGAGTCAGGGCTTTACTGTGGCACACATCAAAACCGACTCCATCAAGATTCCGGATGCAACGCCTGAGATCATCAAGTTTGTAACTGAATACGGCAAGCTGTATGGGTACAACTTTGAACACGAAGCAACCTACGACCGTATGTGTCTGGTAAACGACGCAGTTTATATTGCTCGATATGCTACGGTTGAGAAGTGCTGTGACCTGTATGGGAAAAAGTACATCGACTCTGCAAAGGATATTTGCAAGGAGAACAAGAAGCATCCGTATGCGTGGACAGCAACCGGTACACAGTTCCAGATTCCTTATGTTTTCAAGCCGCTCTTCAGCAAGGAGAACATCGAGTTCGAGGATATGTGCGAGACGAAATCTGTAACTTCCTCGCTCTATCTTGACATGAACGAGGCTCTGCCGGATGTAAGTGCCCTTGAAGCGGAAAGAGATAAACTGTGGAAACAGATTACCGATTCTAAACGCATGACTGAGCCGATGCCTACTGAATGTGAGCGTGTCGAAGAACTAACGGACAAAATCGCTAAGGGGCACGACTACCACTTCATCGGAAAGGTCGGTCAGTTCTGCCCGATTAAGCCCGGCTGCGGAGGCGGCATCCTGCTTCGTGAAACAGAAAACAAGAAGACTGGTGAAAAGGGTTACGCTGCTGCTACGGGTTCTAAGGGCTTCCGCTGGCTTGAGTCCGAGATGGTCAAGCAGCTGGACAAACAGGGTGACATTGACCGTGGTTATTACAACAACATGGTAGACGAAGCAGTCAAGTCTCTGTCTGTTTATGGTGACTTCGAACGCTTTGCGGCGGACGAACCGTATGTTTCGGATAACACACCACCGTGGTTCGGAGCTGGCGAGCCTCATGAGGACGATACTACGCCGTTTGATGTGAGGTAATGCTTATGATTTTAATTCTGTTAATTGCTGTATTCATTTATATTTTGTGCACGGCTGATTCTACCGAGTCCTGTATTCCCAATGAGGAGTGCAGGACTTGCCCATTTCCATGCAACAAACGCAAAAATTGAAAGGAGAAACTAATTATGGCTTATAAAGCAGTAGACAACATCATTATCGAGAATGCTCGAATTATCTTCCGCAACTTTAAGGGTGAGGAGTCCAAGTACAATCGTGCTGGCTCCCGCAATTTCTGCGTGGTCATTGAAGACCCTGATATGGCGCAGAAGCTTATTGAGGATGGTTGGAATGTTCGTGTTCTGGCTCCTCGTGATGAGGATGAGGCTCCTCGCCATTATATTCAGGTGGCGGTCAGCTTCGACAACATCCCCCCGAAGGTTATTATGATTACTCGTCGAGCTAAGACCCAGCTGGATGAGGAGTCTATCGGAACTCTGGACTTCGCAGAGATCCGCAATGTCGATCTGACGATTCGTCCCTACAACTGGGAGGTCAATGGCAAAACCGGAGTCAAGGCGTACCTTAAGACGATGTATGTCACCATTGAGGAAGACGAATTCGCTGAAAAGTATGCCGAAACTGAGGGTCCTGAGGAGATGCCCTTCTAAAGGTGAATAGGTGCCAGCTTAGTACATGTCTGGTTAAATGTCCAGTAAGGTCTCGATTAGGTGTGCACGCCTATGATGGTAAGAGGAAACGGCCTATTCCCCTTTAGTAACCGAAAGGAGGTAAAGCCATGTTGTGGCAGAAAAAGAAGAAACGCAAAAAGGCTACTAAACCTAAAGCAGTTACTTTAGTTGCTCCTCAGCAGCCGGTGGAAGAGATTCCGCAAACGACTGAGCATGAGGAAAAAGAAGAAACGCCAAAGCAAAAAAAGCCCGCTGGGGAAAAATACAAAAAGGTTTTGTCTCCGGAAAAAGCTTTCTTAGATGCATTCGGACGATTGACCAATCGACATCGGGCTTGGGATGTTTGGCGTGACTTCATCACTATGTTCGCTTGTTCGCTATCTAATCCTCTCGATAAGGAACATCGGGATAAGCGAGAAGCGTTATATTTGAAAATCATCAAAAAATACAATAAGAAGGAACAAGAGATGTTTCCTGAACTGGCTGCTCAGACTGTCTTGGCTTTGGAAGAAAATCCGGAGCAGGACTTTCTGGGCAGCATTTTCATGTCCCTTAAGCTCGGTGACGAGCATAACGGTCAGATCTTTACACCGTATCATGTCTGTGAACTAATGGCTGAAATGACGATGGATGATGTTGTAAAAAAGGTAGAACAGGACGGTTATATTTCAATCAACGATCCTTGCTGCGGTGCTGGAGCCACATTGATTGCCGGAATCAACGCTGCAAGGAAGCAGTTGGAAAAAGCAAATCTGAACCATCAAAATCATCTTCTCGTCGTTGCACAGGACATAGATGAAACGGTGGCGCTGATGTGTTATATTCAGCTTTCGCTTTTGGGGGTAGCGGGATATGTAAAGGTCGGAAATTCTCTGACAGAGCCAATGACAGATAACGACGACAAAGAGAATTACTGGTTCACTCCAATGTATTTTTCTAATGTCTGGGTGCTGCGTCGGATCTTCGGAGGGCGCTGATGGCAGGTATATCACTTCGAGACTATCAAACAGATGCCGTTGAGAGAATGAAAAACGGCTGCATTCTCTGTGGCGGTGTCGGTAGTGGTAAATCCAGAACAGCTTTAGCCTATTATTACAAGCAAAATGGCGGTAAGCTCGGTACAAAGAATTATATTCGGATGCCAGATACGCCAAAAGACCTGTACATCATCACCACGGCAAGAAAAAGAGACACTTTAGAATGGGAGGGTGAGCTTTCGCCCTTCCTTCTCTCCGTTCATGCAGAAGTCAATACCTATAAAAATAAGGTCATCGTTGATTCCTGGAACAACATCGGGAAGTATGTAACGGTTACGGATGCGTTCTTTATATTTGACGAGCAGCGTGTTGTTGGTTCAGGCGCATGGGTTAAGGCATTCCTGAAAATTGCCAAATTTAACGAATGGATTCTACTATCTGCCACCCCAGGAGACACATGGGAGGATTATATTCCTGTCTTTGTTGCAAACGGCTTTTATAAAAACCGGACTGCCTTCAAGGAAGAACACATGGTCATGACTTGGGTAAACGGAAAGTATCCAAAAGTAGACAGATATTTGGGGGTAGGACGACTCATCCGACTTCGCAATCGCATTCTTGTGGATATGGATTTCAAGCGGGAAACCTGTTCGCACCATGAGGATATTTATGTCAATTATGATGTTGCGAAGTATAAAGAGACAAGTCGTCTTCGCTGGAACCCATATAAAAACGAGCCGATTGTCAACGCCGGAGAGCTCTGCTATGTATGGCGACGCATCGTAAATGAGGACGAGTCCAGGCAAATCGCTCTAATGGAACTGTTTGAGAAACATCCTAAAATGATCGTCTTCTACAATTTCGACTACGAGCTTGATATTCTGAAAAATCTCTACTATGGAGAAAATGTTGAGATTGCAGAATGGAACGGTCACAAGCATCAACCGATTCCGACTTGCGACAGCTGGGTGTATCTGGTTCAGTATACTGCTGGAGCCGAAGGTTGGAACTGCATTAGCACAGACACCATTGTGTTCTACTCGCAGAATTACTCCTACAAAATTATGAAGCAGTCAGCTGGGCGAACCGATCGCTTAAATACTCCGTTCAAAGATTTATATTACTACCATTTGAAAACCCGTTCCGGCATTGATTTGGCTATCAGTCGAGCGTTAAGCGAGAAGCGGAATTTCAACGAAACCAAGTATGTCGGCAGCTATAAACCCAAAGCTGCCTGAGAAAGGAGAAAAGATGATAACAATTGATGTCGCGGAGTATTGCTCTGCTTGCATGGACTTCGATCCAGATGTTCAACGACCGCAAAAAGCATACGGAATGAGTGAAGAGATCGTCATATCCGACACGGTCATTCGATGCTCAAATCGAAATCGGTGCAAAAACATTGAGCGATACCTGAGAAAGAAGGTGACGGACGATGGCGTTGGCAAGACTGACGAAGCAATGCCGTGAATGTCCTTTTGTCGAGACCTGTGAGCACAAGGAAATGGAAGCATTGGGATATTTACCAGAACCGATTATGGCAGATGCCAAAGCCCCGGTTACTGCTGATATAGCAGCTCCCATTTTGAGAGAAACTGTAAGCCGTGTAGTAGACGGCAAAGTTGTAACAATGTATAAGGACGAGTTGGAGAAGATCCTTTATAAAGATTTATATTCTCATCTCGGACTTCAGATTGGAGGATAATATATGCCTGAATACGGAAAAGATACATTATATCGTCCCGAAACGAAGAAGAGTGACAGCCTTGCTTATAAAATCGGGCAGGCTATCGCTATTCTGATGTCTTTGTGTGCCAGCGCGATTATCGTAGCGGCGACGATCAAGCTTATTATGTGGATTTTGTAAGGAGTTTTTGCAGATGAATGAAGAAAAGGAAGTCTATTTTGACCAGTATTGCAAATCGTGCAAGCACCACGGTCTTGAAGAGTCCAAAGACCCGTGCAATGACTGTCTCGCAGAACCCAGCAATACAAATTCCCACAAACCAATGAACTATGAAAGCAAAAACAATTCTTGATGCCGAGAAAAAGGATGCGATTGATATTGCAACGGAACTTTGCTATAGCGAAGAAGTTAAGAGAAAAATTGCACAGGTAAAATCTGTTTATGAAATTGGTCGCATCCTTAAACAGGCACGGCTCGATCAAGAGTGATATTTCTGAAAGGAGAAAAGAAACATGAATCTTGAGGAGTTCAGAAAGGCACTTTCGTCAGATGCTACTGAAGAGAATACACAACTGAAAAGACAGTTGTCAGACCTTCAGACTGAATACCATGAAAAGCTTTCAAAACTCGAAAATGAAAACGATTCACTTAAAGAAAGTTGTCGGGTTTTATGCAATCGATGCTTTACTCTTACGAGAGGTGTTACTTGTCTATTTTGTGGTCTCGATTACCCCTGCCCTCATATGCCGGGGCTTGAGGAACAGGTGGCTATGGCTCATAAATTGAGAAAGGAGATCGAAAAAAATGGCTAATGGGTATCGTAATGCTCTTGTTCAGCAAATAAAAGACGCAGGTCAAGAACTTATCAACCGAGCTGAATCGATGGTGCATCCCGAAAATGATTTAATCACTGATTTTTCCATAGTAATCCATTTCGAGCAGCATGAGGTACCTACAATCGACTACACAACCAGCGTGGTAAACAAAGTTGCTTGCGATCGGGTTATCTATCAGAAAGGAGAATCCAATGTCTCAAAAATATGATGAATATCTGGAAAAACACAGGCAAGCTGTAAAAAAGGCTTATCAGTGGATTGCTGCTTATATTCCAGAACTGACAGATGTGGAGGCGACTCGAAATATTGAGTTCCATGATATGTCGAAGAATACGCCAGATGAGTACACGCCTTATGACAACTATTTCTATGGGGAGCAAACCCCAGCAATCATCGAGGCGTTTAACCGGGCATGGCTTATGCATATCCACCGAAACCCCCATCATTGGCAGTATTGGGTCTTAATCAACGACGAACCTAAAGAAGGAACTATCCTTATCGAAATGCCGTATCCATACATTATTGAGATGATCTGTGACTGGTGGGCATTCAGCTGGATTAAAGGTGACCTTTCCGAAATGTTTGCCTGGTATAAAGACCATGCCGATTATATTAAGTTACACAATAACACTCGTTCGATTGTAGAAGAAATTCTGGAAATGATTCGGACGAAGTTTACGGAGGTAGAAAATGCTGAAAATTGAAAACACCGAGGTTATTGGCTGGGAACACGCCATTCGTGGTATGCGGAACCCTAAGAACTCTTGGGAGAAGAGCGATAGTGGTGTTTGCGCCACGCATGGTCCAGCTCATTGCGCAGATTGTGTATACACTGATTGCCACGCTGACGATGTGGAGATTGGCACAAAATATATTCTCGGGGGCGATGATTTAACACTCATGACCACCCTCCGCAATGCCGGCACTGACCATCGCAAGTTCATGCGGATGATTACCGTCTATCTCGACATCACTGCCCCGCTGTACTGGTGGAAGGAGTTCGACACCTACAAAGTTGGTACGGTTGCTAACTCCTGCTCCACGATGCACAAAATTGCAGCGAAGAAGTTTACACTGGAGGACTTCAGCCACGAGCATTTGCAGGAGGACTCTGTAGCTGTGCTCGAAACGGTTATTCATACCTTGAATGTCCATCGAGATTGGTTTAATAATAAGGTACTGGATGACCCCAAGATCGATTGGTGGCAGATGATCCAGCTTCTCCCCAGTTCCTACAACCAGAAGCGGACAGTCATGCTGAACTATGAGGTTCTGGCAAACATCTATAAATCCCGTCGGCATCACAAGCTCGACGAATGGCACACGCTTTGCGACTGGATTGAGAGTTTGCCTTATTCTGAGCTGATTACTGGCAAGGAGGAAATGGCGGATGTTTGATGGTGGAGTAAAAGAAACCTTGTGCACTCGCTGTGCTCATCGAGATGTCTGTGCACATAAACAGGACTATTTTGATATTCTCAAAGCGGTCGAAAATGCAACTGTGACCCGAGATACGGGCGATGGAAAGATCACATCAAAGAAAGTGATTCACTATGACTTCATCAGCGGCATCTCTGTTGGGTGTAAGTATCACCAAAATTGGACAGAAACCTATCGTTCCGGAGAAGCAATCCTCTGAAACTGCACGAAAAATACACCCCCTATTATGAAAGGAGGTAACGCACATGAATTATTTTCTGGCAGTTAATGATCGGCAACTCGGCACTTGTTTGAGAATGCTGTTTGCTGAGAAACTTCAGCCTGCTGTCCAAACCGTGTTGAACGAAAAGGGCAAGATTGAGTTTCACATCAGCATTGCAGCAGATCAAGAAGTGTTCGAAGAACTGAACGAGCGCTACAAGATCATGATTTCGTAAGTTACTCGATTTCAAAGGTAAAAGGGCCGTAACAAGCCCTTTTACTTTTGTTATATTTATGGTAAAATACTACGAGGAGGTCGTCAAATGAGAATTATTCGAGACATATTTTGGATATTATTGATTATTACTGTGCCGGTAGCAATCTTTGATAAATTCTTTAGACCTTATTGCATGACCGTTATTGAAAGGATGTGTAACAAGGATGAAAGTTAAATCCAGAATGTCCTGTCCTGTTCGAAGGAAAGACGGTACATGGACTACTGTTATCAAAGAATTTGAGGAAGATATTCCAGATCTCGGGCGAGAAGAACTTATCTGCAACAAATGCGGACGCCCAGATTATCCGAAATGCAAGGAAACGGTTTGTGAAGCCTGGAAATACCACGAATCGAAAAAACAATAACTCATGTAAGAGCTGAGGTTAAACCTTGGCTCTTATTTTTTGTGTAAAGGAGAAAAAAACATGCTTGCCAGAGAAGCGACAAAAGCGGATATTCAGGCTGTTCGTGACCGTCTGCGGGAAGCAAAAGAACAACGTCAGCTTGATATTCAAATAAACCAGGCTATTGCACTGGTGAATCGTAATCACAGGAGGAAAAAATATGACACCGAACGATTATCAGCAGGCAGCTCTTCGCACAGCCCCAGGAGATTTACCGCCTGAGAAACTTCTGCTCAATGGCTTAATGGGACTGAACGGAGAAGCCGGCGAAGCAATTGATATTTTGAAAAAGCATCTGTTTCAGGGGCATGAGCTGGACACTGCACATATGGCTAAAGAGCTTGGAGATGTGGCTTGGTATCTCGCTGTAAGTGCAAACGCTATTGGGTATGACCTTGAAACCATCATGCAGATGAATGTGGATAAACTGAAAGCCAGGTATCCGGATGGTTTCGACGCTGAACACAGTCTGCATCGCAATCAGGATGATATTTAAGGAGGGTTTTCTATGAATGAACAATTCGGAGAAAAGGTAAAAGCTATTTTTGATAGTATTACCGTTCTTCAAGCAAAGGACAGCGACTTGAAACGAGATAACGCCAACATCAACGGTGACTCCCCTATGGGGGCTATGCTGCAATATGGTGCCAATACCGCCAAGGAGTACAATCTGGAGTATTTAATTAAACCTGCAATTGCAGAACTTCACCGCGATGGATGGATTCATATACACGATCTTGACTTCTATGCATGGACGACGACCTGCACGCAGATTGAGCTTCGCAAGCTCTTCAAGAATGGATTCAATACCGGACACGGTCATCTGAGAGCACCAAAAAGCATCGGTTCGTATGCTGCTCTGGCTGCTATTGCCATTCAGTCGAATCAAAATGACCAGCATGGCGGACAGAGTGTCGTGGACTTCGATTATGCTATGGCCGAAGGTGTCCGTTACACCTATCAAAAATATCTGAAAGAAGGCTATGAGATTTGCGAACGCCTCAACGATCTGAAAGATAAAGCATGGATTCTCGACTATGCTATGGAAAAGACCACCCGTGATACCTATCAGGCTATGGAGGGGTTTATTCATAATCTGAATACCATGCATTCCCGCGCCGGCGCGCAAGTTCCATTCAGCTCTATTAACTATGGCACAGATACATCTTGGGAAGGTCGTCTTGCTATTGAACAGCTTCTGCTTGCTACGGAAGCAGGACTCGGTCATGGCGAAACACCAATCTTCCCGATTCAGATTTTCCGTGTCAAAGAGGGTGTCAACTATAATCCGGACGATCCAAACTATGACTTGTTTAAGCTGGCAATGAAGGTAAGTGCCAAGAGACTGTTCCCAAATTTTGCTTTCATTGACGCTCCATTCAATCTCCAGTATTACAAACCCGGTCATCCTGAGACGGAGGTGGCTTACATGGGTTGCCGTACTCGTGTAATGGGTAATGTTTATGACTCGTCTCGTGAGATCGCTCCCGGTAGAGGCAATCTAAGCTTCACTTCTATCAACCTGCCTCGACTTGGCATTGAATCCAAAGGCGACTATCTCACTTTCTTCAAACTACTGGATAAAATGCTCGACGCTACGATGCAGCAGCTTCTCGACCGGTATAAAATTCAGGCTTCGAGAGTAGTTCGCAACTTCCCATTCCTTATGGGAGAAGGCGTCTGGATGGATTCTGACGGGCTTTCTCCTGATGACACGGTTGGAGAGGTCTTGAAGCATGGAACGCTATCTATCGGTTTCTGCGGGCTTGCAGAGTGTCTTGTAGCGCTTAATGGCAAGCATCACGGTGAAGATGAGTTCTCCCAGGAGCTTGGCTTGCGTATTGTCGGCTATATTCGTGACTATTGCAACCGTAAGAGCACAGAACTCAGTATGAATGTAACCTGTCTTGCTACTCCCGCTGAGAGTTTAGCTGGGCGGCTGCTTCGATCTGACAGAGAAAGATACGGAATTGTCAAAGGTGTTACCGACCGTGAATACTACACCAACAGCTTCCATGTTCCGGTATATTACCATCTCCCTGCACTTAAGAAAATCGATATTGAAGCTCCGTATCATGCTCTTACCAATGCCGGTCATATTTCCTATGTAGAACTGGACGGTGATCCGACCAAAAACCTTGCAGCTTTCGAACGAGTTGTAAGACACATGAAAGAAGCCGGCATCGGCTACGGAAGCATCAATCATCCTGTAGACCGAGATCCTGTCTGCGGTTATAACGGAATTATCAACGATGTTTGCCCCTGCTGCGGACGAAGCGAGGCTGATGGAGTTCCGTTCGAACGCATCCGTCGTATCACTGGATATCTGGTCGGAACTCTTGATAAGTGGAATGACGCTAAGCGTGCGGAGGAGCGAGATCGTGTCAAGCATGAAGTTGATTCGAATTTCGGGAATTGAATCGGAGTCCATTGTTGACGGGGAAGGAATCCGGTATGTGGTATTCACACAGGGTTGTCCACATCATTGCCCGGGCTGCCACAATCCTCAAACTCACCCGTTCGGTGGCGGAAAGCTTGTACTAATTGAAGATATACTCGATGATATTTCAAAAAGAAAAGATTGGATAGATGGTATCACTCTTTCCGGAGGCGAGCCGTTCTGTCAGATTTACCAGTGTGCTCTGATTGCTGAGAAAGCTCATGAAATGGGGCTTAGCGTTTGGTGCTACACTGGTTATCTTTTTGAAGACTTGTACAGACAAGGCATCGAGCTTCTAAAGTATATTGATGTGCTCGTTGACGGTCCGTTCGTACAGGCTGAAAAATCGTTGGAGCTTGATTTCAGAGGAAGCCGCAATCAGCGAGTAATTGATATTCCGGAAAGCTTGAAAGAAGGCGTAGCAATCTTGAAACGAACTTAGAAGAAAGGAGTACCTATATCATGGCGAATACTACTAACCCTCGACGAAATGCCGAAGGATATTCTGACCCGACCGCTTACGAAGCCCTCAAGAACATTGAGCGTGAAGAAGACGAAAGATTTCATAGGCTGCTACATACACTGTTTTACTTGTGTGAGTTGGCTGACTTCGAGATCGAAGGTCGGATTATTCTGGTTGATAAACGGAACGGACGGGTTTGGAGATGAGAGAAATGAGTCCGTACATACTTGAAAATTGTGTAAATTTTAGCCCACTTTTGTTTGGCGGATTCGGGCAAAAGCCCACTTTTGAAAAAATTTTTGAGCGTGTACGGACAATTTTCCTGAAAAAAGCCCAGAAAAAGTGGGCAAAAGCCCGGTTTTGAAAACCAAAAGTGGGCAGAAAAATTTGGAGGCATTTTCTGAAAATGGCACTTTTTGAGCGTTTTTTGCCCCAAAATGGCCGATTTGCGCCGATTTGAAATTTTTCTTGTGAAAAAAGCCCACTTTCCCACTTTTATTTCTTATTTAATTGTGATAAAAAGTTTTAATAAATATATAAATAGGGCGAGAAAAGTGGGCATTTGACCAAAAGCCAAAATACATAGCACAAGTCGATGGAAATGTCAAGACTTTTTACCGAAAGTTCTTTCTTTTTCTTTCAGACTGTGCTATACTATAAGCGCCACACAATCTAATATGTTCAAGTCGTTTAGGGAAAACTGCTTTGGTAAAAAGTGTTTTCTCTCTTTACTCATTTCATTTGTCCCTTTGCGGCTTGATTGAGATTGTGTGGCAACAATGAGGGTTGACACTTTTTCAGTGCGTCTCTCGTTGTGGGGGCGCACTTTTTTAATGCCCTCGGAAAGGATGGGATAATGAGATGAGAAAGTTCTTGGCAGCGTGCATGGCGATTGTCATGATATTTACGATTGCAGGTTGCAGTTCAGAGGGGCATGAAGGAGAAGCTAAAACTCCATCGGGTTCCAGTATTCAAAAAGGCAAGGATTATCAAAAAGTAGTTGACGAATTTGAAAGTAGTGGTTTCACAAACATCAAACTTGAAAAACTTGACGACCTTGTTACCGGTTGGCTTACAAAAGACGGTGAGGTTGAATCTGTTTCCGTAGATGGCGATACTGGATACTCTGCTGATACTTGGTATCCGGCTGATGCCGAGGTCGTAATCACATATCACACATTCCCGGAAAAAGAAACTTCTGAAACAGATAGCGAATTCGTTTCAACCGAAGAGCCTGCTGTTGATATTTTGACAGTAGATAATTCTCCAGAATTGGCAGCAATGCTTTCTCTTAAAGCAGATATGGATCAATCGTATGCCGATTTTGCAGAGGCTTATAAGAATCAGGTTATTGAGTTTGATGGCTGTATTACCTATCTTACAAACCACGATAATTACGACACCCGATACGATTTGCTAATCAGTGCTGGAGACTATGTGGATGAAAATACTGCAAACCCTGGTCCAACTTTTAAGTTTAAGGATGTTGGGGTATATGATTTAGGAGACGGACTTACGCTTGCTGATTATATCAAAGTCGGCAGCAATGTAAGAATACAGGCTAAAGTGCGGAGCTACAATTCTGATACCGGTCTCTTTGAACTTGACCCAGTAAGTGTAGAAGCTCGATAACAAACAACTTTATATTTGACCGAGATGCTTAAACGGTGTCTCGGTCTTTTTTTATGTCTTTTTCCGCCGCGCGAAAAATACATTCCCTTTTATGAAGAGAGGAGTAAAAAAGCTATTTTTAAGAATAGACATTCTCTTTTCAGTTTTGAAAAAACTACATGAAAGGAGGCTCATTTGCCAATGCTCGAAAGTCAATTTCAATCGAAGCTCATTAAGGAGCTTAAGAAACTTTTTCCGGGTTGCATCGTGATGAAAAGCGACTCTGGATATTTACAGGGCATTCCTGATCTGCTTATTCTGTTCAATGACAAATGGGCTGCTCTGGAATGTAAACAACACGCTGGCGCAAAAAAGCAACCGAACCAAGAATATTATGTGGGCAAGATGGACGAGATGTCTTTTTCCAGATTTATTTGCCCCGAGAACAAGGAGGAAGTGCTGCATGATCTTCAACAATCATTCCAATCTTGAAGGGCAACACGCTTTTCTTGGTGCCAGCAAGTATCATTGGATTAACTATGATGAAACAAAAGTAGCCGATGCTTATTCAAAGTTTTTGGCCACACAGCGAGGAACCGTTCTACATGATTTTGCATGTCAATGTATCACTTTGGGGCAAAAACTCCCCAAGTCACAGAAAACATTGAACATGTATGTCAATGACGCAATTAGTTTTCGTATGGTGCCTGAACAGATTCTGTTTTATTCAGAAAATTGCTTTGGCACCGCCGATACGATTGTGTTTCGGAATGGTACGCTTCGTATTCACGATTTGAAGACCGGTGTCGTGCCGGCGCACATGGAGCAGCTTGAAATATACGCTGCTCTTTTTTGTTTGGAATACAAGGTGAAACCATCGGAAATCGAGATGGAACTTCGTCTGTATCAGAACAATGAAATTCTATATCACACGCCTACTGCCGAAGATATTGTTCCAATCATGGACAAGATTATTACTTTCGACAAGGTTATTAGAAAAATCAAAGAACAGGAGGGTTAAACCATGAGTCTCACGGATGATATTTTAATGCATTACGGTATGCCCAGAAGGTCTGGTCGTTATCCTTGGGGTTCGGGTGATAACCCTTATCAACACAGCGGCGATTTTCTCTCTCGTGTAGAAGAACTGAAAAAGTCTAATTTCACCTTTACCGATAAAGATGGAAAAACCTACACAGGAGAAGTAGCCATTGCAAAATCTATGGGTCTGAGCACAACCCAATTTCGTACCCAGATGAGCCTTGCAAAGGATGAACGCCGTTCTGCTGATGTCGCTACGGCTAAGGCTCTTCGTGCTAAGGGTTATAGTTTGAATGAAATCGCTGACAAGATGGGCTTTGCTAACGATTCTTCGGTTCGCTCACTTTTGAATGAGAGTTCCGAAGCTCGTATGAATCAGGCAAAGCAGACCGCTGAATTTCTGAAAAAACAGATTTCGGAAAAAGGCATGATCGATGTCGGAACCGGAGTCGAAAGAGAGCTTGGTATTTCGAAAGAGAAAATGAACCAGGCTCTTTATATTTTGGAAATGGAAGGCTATCACATCTATGGCGGCGGTGTCCCTCAGGTAACAAACCCGGGTAAGCAAACAAACATCAAGGTTCTCTGCCCTCCAGGAACAGAGCATAAAGAGATTTATAATTTTGAGAATGTTCATTCTGTCAGAGACTATGTGTCTCATGATGACGGCGAGACTTTCGATAAGTTCGTCTATCCCAAAAGCATGGATTCAAGTCGCTTGAAAATCCGTTATGCAGAAGACGGCGGAATTCAGAAAGATGGTGTCATTGAAATTCGTCGCGGTGTAGATGACTTGTCTCTTGGTGATTCCCATTATGCTCAGGTTCGCATTCTGGTGGATGGTAATAGATATTTGAAAGGAATGGCTGTCTATTCTGATGATCTTCCTGATGGCGTGGATGTAATGTTCAATACCAATAAGAAAAAAGGCACCCCGACATCGGATGTTCTGAAGAAGGTCAAGGATGACCCTGACAATCCGTTTGGTTCACTTATCAAAGCCGGTGGGCAGAGCTATTACATCGATGCTGATGGCAAACGACAGCTTTCCCTTATCAATAAGCGTGCCGAAGAGGGCGACTGGGGTGAATGGGCAGATAAACTCCCCTCCCAGTTTCTTTCTAAGCAGAGTTTGAGTCTGGTCAATAAACAGCTGAACTTGGCGGCATCTGATAAAATGGCTGAATTTGATGAAATCTGTTCACTGACAAATCCGACGGTCAAAAAATCATTACTGAAATCCTTTGCGGATGATTGTGACTCTGCTGCTGTGCACCTTCAGGCAGCTGCTCTTCCTCGTCAGAAATATCAGGTGATTCTACCTATCACTTCGATGAAAGACAATGAAGTGTATGCTCCGAATTATAAGAATGGTGAAACAGTAGCTCTGGTTCGTTATCCGCATGGCGGAACTTTTGAGATTCCTATCTTGACAGTGAATAACAAGCAGGCAGAGGCTCGCAGAATCCTTGGTAACACCCCTAAAGATGCCATCGGTATTAACAGTAAGGTTGCAGAACGGCTTTCAGGTGCTGACTTTGATGGTGATACTGTCATGGTCATCCCCTGTAACTCTGGTAAAAGCAAGGTCAAGATTACTTCCACTCCTCCTCTGAAGGGGCTTGAAGGATTTGACCCAAAATTGGAGTATGGCGGAAAACCTGCTGGCACTTTCAAGCCTATGAAGAACACACAGAAAGAGATGGGTGTCATTTCTAATCTGATTACCGACATGACTTTGAAGGGAGCTACGCAGGATGAGCTTGCAAGAGCAGTTCGTCATAGCATGGTAGTTATTGATGCCGAAAAACACAAGCTGGACTACAAGCAAAGTGAGATCGACAATGGCATCAGCTCTTTGAAAAAGAAGTATCAGGGTACAGTTGATGAGGATGGAAGATACCATGAGGGTGCTTCGACTCTGATTTCCCGTGCTAAGTCTGAGACTTCCATTATCAAGAGGCAAGGTAGCCCAAAAATCGACGAAAAAACTGGTGAATACATATGGAAAGATGTAGATGACCCTGTTTACGTTGACAAGCGAACTGGCAAGGTCAAAGAGCGTACTCAGCCCAGCACTAAGATGGCTGAGGCAAAGGATGCCTATACCCTGGTATCCGAAGCTGATACCCCCGTGGAGCGTGCTTATGCTAACTATGCCAACAAAATGAAAGCCCTGGGCAACCAGGCTCGTCTTGAGATCCTCTCCACCGGAAAAGTACCCTACTCCGCAACTGCAAAAGAGACCTATCAAGCTGAGGTCGATTCTCTGAATGCTAAGCTCAATGTAGCTCTGAAGAATGCACCCAGAGAAAGGCAGGCTCAGACTATGGCTAATGCGGTAGTGGCTGCTAAAAAGCAGGACAATCCGGATATGACAAAGGGTGAGCTCAAGAAAGCAAGCCAGCAGGCGCTTACTCAGGCTCGTGCCTCTGTTGGTGCAAAGCGAGAGACCATCAAGATTACAGACCGTGAATGGGAAGCAATTCAAGCTGGCGCTATTAGCGAGAATAAGCTTACCCAAATCATCGACAATGTGGACATTGACAGTCTTAGACAGCGTGCAACACCGAGAGCGACAACAACTCTCAGCACTGCAAAGCAGAATAAGATCGCTTCGATGAATGCTTCTGGCTACAGCACATCGGAAATTGCTGAAGCTCTTGGGATTTCAACAAGCACAGTGTCTAATTACTTGAATTGAAAGGAGTGACTGGTATGAATGGTTCTTGTGCCCTTACCACATTTGACAACCCTTATAATCCATTTGAACAGTTCTCCGATTGGTTCCTGTTTGATGTAGAAAAAGGTTACAACACTTGCGCTTATCTCGATCGAATTGCTCACACTTCTGACCAATTCTCTGAAGAAGAGAACAATCAAGAGATTGAAAGAGCGATTGACGAGATCATTCGTTACGACTTCATGAACATTTACAAGAAAGTTAAGAGAACGAAAACAACAAAAGCAGACAAGGCTTGAACTATAGGTTGAGGTCTAATGCTCTTTGAATAAAGTTTTTGTTTTCTTCTCTGAAAACATTTGAACTTGAAGTCAATACAAACAAATAACCACTTGATCTGCACTGCTGCCACAGGGCTTAAAGACATGGGGAGGGGGTCTCCAAAATCGCACCCCCTACCTCATCGCGGCGGTCTTAAAAAAATCTCCGGAGGGATATTTTGGGAATGGGGTTTACCCCACGGGTGCAGTATTTGAACGAGCTTACAGGGTTGAGACATTTTCCATAAAGTGTGAACATCTCTTTTCATGTTTCTTTTCTCCTTTCGGTGATTGGTGGAAATTCAGCTCTGTAAGTTCTTTCAAATACTGCACCTATTCTCACCTAAAAGAGCATCGGTTCAGATAAAAAGTGCAGTACAAGTATGCGGATATGGCGGAACTGGCAGACGCAATAGACTCAGAATTTATTGGAGGTTATCTCCGTGCAGGTTCAACTCCTGTTATCCGCACCAAATTTTTTAAGAGAGGAGGCAGTACCAATGCCAAAAGGTAAAGCTGCAAGCTCTTCCGACTCAAACAGCCCATTGAGACCACCGACATCTCTCGAAGCGCAAGAGAACTTAATGATTTCTTTGGCGGTTCAATGTGCTGAAAAGCAGCTCAGAGACGGAACTGCTTCTTCTCAGGTCATAACACATTATTTGAAGCTCGGTTCCAGTAAGGAACGAATTGAAAAGGAGATTCTGGAGAAGCAGAAAGAGCTTATCGAAGCGAAGACCAAGAATCTAAATTCCAACAGTGAAGCCAAGGAGTTGTACAACAAGGCTCTCGAAGCGTTTAGGAGATATTCCGGTGCAGGCGGTGAAGACGATGAGTATTAAAACCTATTCGGAGTTAATTACATTGCCGACATTTGAAGAACGATTTCTCTACTTAAAGCTTGATGGTTCCGTTGGAAAAGAAACTTTCGGTTTTAAGCGATGGTTGAACCAAGAGTTTTATCATTCGGATAAATGGCTGCAATTCCGAGATGAAATTATCATTCGGGATGAAGGTTGTGATCTTGGTATGCCGGGTTATGAAATCTTTGGTTCCGTATTGATCCATCATCTGAATCCGATTACTTATGAAGATATCTTAAATCAGAGCCCCTGCGTTTTCGATCCGGAGAATGCAGTTTGCACCAAGTTGAATACACACAATGCGATTCACTATGGTGATGAAAGCTTACTGGTTCTTCCACCTGTTCAACGCACACAAAATGATACCTGTCCCTGGCGAAAATAATGAAAGGAGAAAATTTCAATGACTAAGGAAATCTATGAAAACTCTGTTCTTGATGAATCGACCGATAACATCGAGGAGCAGGAAGCAGGGTTTTGCGAAGATGCAGCTCGGAATGTGATCGGTGTCGTCACTGATTGCCTGAAGCTGAACATTCGTGAAAAGCCATCTAAGGATTCCAGAGTAGTAACCGTTGTGACCTGTCTTGACGAATTGGAAATTGACATGGGCGATTCCAATGATGACTGGTACGCTGTCTGCACTGCTGCCGGCATCGAAGGATTCTGTATGAAGAAATTTGTAGCCGTCAGGCAGTAAGGAGAACGCGATATGGATAGTATACTGACATCGATTAAAAAGCTGCTCGGAATTGCTGAAGAGTATGAGCACTTTGACCCGGACATCGTAATGTACATCAATTCGGCATTCTCGGTCTTGACGCAGCTCGGTGTCGGTCCTGAAGAAGGATTCCGTATCGAAGATGCAAGTAAGACCTGGTCTGAATTCTTGTATGATGATCCTCGTCTTGAATTTGTAAAAACTTTTATCTACCTGAAGGTAAAACTGACATTTGATCCGCCTTTAAGCTCAGCCGTCATGGAAGCAATCAACCGACAGATCAGCGAGCTCGAATGGCGAATCAATGTAACAGTTGATCCGGATTAAATGTGAGAGGAGGATTTCAAAATGGACAATACAGCACTTACCCATCACGGCATTCTCGGTCAGAAATGGGGCGTTCGCCGTTTCCAGAACAAAGACGGTACTCGCACCACGGCTGGAAAGAAAAGAGAAAGCTCTTCTAAATCTGATGCTCCTGCTCATGAGGATTATACTAAAGCCCATAACAGTAAGAGCGTTAAATCTATGAGTGATGCAGAGCTTCGCAATCGGCTGAACCGACTTCAGATGGAGAAACAGTACAGTCAGCTGTCTTCGACTGATGTAAATCGTGGAAAGGAATATGTATCGAAAACACTGAAAGTTGCCGGTACAATTGCAACTGCTACTTCGACTGCTCTGACCATTTACAATAACTGTGGCAAGATCAAAGAAATTGTAAACGGTATGGCTAAGAAGGCCGGATAAGGAGGTACTCATGGCATTATCAAACACTGCCGTTCCCAAGTATTATGGTATGTTTCGTGATGCCGTGATTCGAGGGGAAATTCCGGTTTGCAAAGAGATCTCTATGGAGATGAATCGCATTGACGATCTTATTGCTAATCCGGGTGTGTACTATGACGACCAAGCTGTTGAGGGATGGATCGCTTATTGCGAGTCCGAACTCACTCTAACAGATGGGTCAGATCTTAGCCTTTTGGACAGTTTCAAACTATGGGGTGAACAGATCTTTGGTTGGTACTACTTCGTCGAACGAAGTGTTTATCAGCCGAATCCCGATGGTCATGGCGGGCATTATGTTCGTAAGAATGTAAAAAAGCGGTTAATCAACAAGCAGTATTTGATCGTTGCGCGAGGTGCCGCAAAATCAATGTATGGCTCGACTCTGCAAGGTTACTTCCTGAATGTTGATACATCTACCACTCATCAGATCACGACCGCACCTACAATGAAGCAAGCTGAGGAAGTCATGTCCCCTCTTCGTACCGCTATCACCCGTTCGAGAGGACCGCTGTTTCAGTTCCTGACAGAAGGCTCTTTACAAAACACAACTGGTTCCAAAGCGAATCGCACAAAGTTAGCTTCTACAAAAAAGGGCGTTGAAAACTTCCTGACTGGTTCGCTTCTTGAGGTCAGACCTATGAGCATCAATAAGCTTCAGGGTCTACAGATTAAGGTCGCGACTGTTGATGAGTGGCTTTCCGGTGACATTCGAGAGGATGTTATCGGTGCCATTGAGCAGGGTGCATCCAAGGTGAATGACTACATCATCGTTGCAATCAGCTCGGAAGGTACAGTTCGTAATGGAAGTGGCGACACCATCAAAATGGAGTTGATGGACATCCTTAAGGGCGACTACATCAATCCCCATGTTTCGATATGGTGGTACAAACTTGATTCCATTGACGAAGTCGGAGATCCGGAAATGTGGCTCAAGGCTAATCCGAATCTCGGAAAAACCGTAAGCTATGAAACTTATCAACTTGATGTTGAAAGAGCTGAAAAAGCTCCAGCTGCCCGAAACGATATTCTTGCAAAGAGATTTGGGCTGCCTATGGAGGGCTACACCTATTACTTCACTTATGAAGAAACCCTTCCGCATCGAAAGAGGGATTTCTGGCAGATGCCTTGCTCCCTCGGTGCAGACTTGTCGCAGGGCGATGACTTCTGTGCCTTTACATTTCTATTTCCATTGCCAAACGGTTCCTTTGGCGTTAAGACGAGAAACTACATCACCTCTACAACTTTAATGAAGCTGCCAGCTGCTATGAGGATCAAGTACGATCAATTCATGGCTGAGGGCAGTTTAATTGTTTTAGAGGGCGCCGTACTTAACATGATGGATGTGTATGAAGATTTAGACAATCACATTCAGGAGTGCGGATACGATGTTCGTTGTCTTGGATTTGACCCTTATAATGCGAAAGAATTCGTAGCGAGATGGGAATCAGAAAACGGTCCGTTTGGAATTGAGAAAGTCATCCAGGGCGCTAAAACCGAGTCGGTTCCACTCGGAGAACTGAAGAAGCTTTCTGAAGAAAGAATGCTTATCTTCGACGAGGACCTTATGACCTTTGCTATGGGTAACTGTATTACACTTGAAGATACAAACGGAAACCGGAAACTTTTGAAAAAGCGGTATGAGCAGAAAATCGATGCTGTCGCGGCAATGATGGACGCTTATATTGCTTACAAACTCAATAGAGACGCATTTGAATAAGGAGGTGGTCAAGTTGGATGAGATGTACCATCACGGTATTCTCGGTCAGAAATGGGGAGTTCGTCGTTTCCAGAACAAAGACGGCACTTTGACCACAGCTGGTCAAAAGCGTTTGGAAAAGAAAGACGCAAAGTGGGCTCATAAAAATCACAACAAAATCGTGACTAAAGCTCGCAAAGAAGTTTCCAAAGAACTCGATCAGTACGCCAATCAACTATTAAAAAATCCTTCTTCCATGACATCGAAAGGTAAAATCAGCTCCTCGGCTATCAATTCCTATAACCGGAAAATGGCTGAGTTGATGAATGAGTCCGTTAAAAATGTTACCGCACCTTCAGGGCGTGTCGTTCAATTCGTTGCGAAACGAGGCGAAGTCGGTGTACATATGGCTCTGGCTGACAGAGGCTATGATATGCAACAGCTTAAGAATGGTATCTGGGCTTCCGGTCGAGTTGCCTATAAGAAGAAAAATGTTGATATGGTTTAAGGAGGTGATGATTCAAAATGGAGATGTCTTTTGGTTCCAGACTAAAACATGCTTGGAATGCATTTACCGGTAATATTCAAATGAACTACCGGGACTTAGGTATGAGTTACCCATATCGAGCTGACAGACCAAGAATGTCCAGAGGCAACGAAAGGTCAATCGTTACATCGGTGTATAACCGAATTGCACTTGATGTTGCAGCACTGAATGTTCAGCATGTCCGTCTGGATGAAAATGGGCGTTTTCTTTCGGTCATCGATGACGGATTGAATAATTGCCTCACTCTGGAAGCTAATGTCGATCAGACAGCACGTTCGTTCATTCAAGATGTAGTTATTTCTATGTTTGATGAAGGAAGCGTAGCAATCGTTCCGGTCGATACAACGACTGACCCGAATGTGTCCGGTTCGTATGACATTCAGTCTTTGCGTGTCGGACAGATTTTGGATTGGTATCCGCAATATATTCGTACTCGTGTGTACAACGAACAGACGGGCAGAAAAGAAGATATTGTAGTGCCAAAAAGTGCAGTGGCTATCATTGAGAATCCGCTGTACGCAGTTATCAATGAACCGAACTCAACTATGCAGCGGCTCATTCGTAAACTTAACCTACTTGATGTCATTGATGAACAAAGTGGATCTGGAAAACTCGATTTGATTATTCAGCTCCCCTATGTTATCAAGACTGAAGCAAGGCGCCAACAGGCCGAAAATCGGCGTAAAGATATAGAAAGTCAGTTGTCGGGTTCTAAGTATGGTATTGCTTATACCGATGGTACCGAGCATATCACACAGTTGAATCGTTCCGTGAACAACAACCTGATGTCCCAGATTGAATACTTGACGAGTATGCTATACAGCCAGTTGGGAATCACTCAGAGCATTTTGGATGGAACAGCGGACGAGAAGACAATGCTGAACTACAACAACCGGACAATCGAGCCGATCATTTCCGCTATTGTTGATGAGATGAAACGAAAGTTTCTGACCAAAACTGCCCGATCACAACGACAGTCGATTTCGTTCTTCAGAGATCCGTTTAAGTTGGTTCCTGTTAATGAAATCGCTGAAATTGCTGACAAATTCACGAGAAATGAGATCATGACTTCGAATGAAATTCGTCAGGTCGTTGGTATGAAACCTTCTGATGACCCAAGAGCAGACGAACTCAGGAATAAAAATCTGAGTGAACCGTCCGGCTCCGATCAGCAGTCGGAAGAAGCACCAATCACCACAGACAATTCAGTTGAAGAGTCAGCAAGTGATTTGGACGACAAAATCTCTAAGCAAAAATCGAAAAAGTAAGGAGGAAATTCAAAATGAGTAGACCTTTTTCGGTTGAGGCTTGTGATTTCAGCGGCTGGGCAACCCGAAATGACCTTAAGTGTTCCGACGGGCGAGTAATTCGTCGGGACGCCTTTAAGAATAACGACGGTATTAAAGTCCCGCTGGTCTGGAATCATCAGCACAACAGTCCTCGTGATGTTCTCGGTCATGCATGGCTTGAGAACCGTGAGGAAGGTGTTTACACCTATGGCTTCCTCAATGACACCGCTGACGGTGAAATTGCGAAAGTCCTTATCAAGCATGGTGACATTTGCGCTCTGTCCATTTACGCCAATCAACTTCAGCAGGCTGGTCCTGATGTACTGCATGGTTGTATTTGTGAGGTGAGTCTTGTGCATAAGGGTGCTAATCCTGGTGCATTTATTGACTTTATGCTGAAGCATGGTGAAATGTCCGATGATGAAGCTATCATCTATACCGGAATGCCTCTTTGCCTTTCCCATTCTGCCGAGTCTAAGGATGAGCAGAAAGAGGAGGAAAAGAAGGAGAATACCAAAGAGGACAAGCCTGCCGAAAGCAAGGAAGAGAAGAAGGACGATGAAGAGACGGTTGCTGATGTAATCGACTCTATGTCCGAAAAGCAGCAGAACGTCATGTATGCACTTATTGCACAGGCTCTCGAAGGTGAACCTGAAAAGGAATCCAAAGATGATTCCGATAACAAATCTGAATCCAATAAGGAGGATAACACAATGAAACATAATGTCTTTGACAACGATCAGCAGAAGAAGACCGAGGTTCTGTCTCACGCTGACCAGGCAAGCATCATTTCCATGGCTAAGTCCAACAGCGTCGGCAGTCTTCGTACTGCTATGGATATCTATGTGGAGCAGAATCCTGACAGCGTTCTGGCTCACGGCATCGATGGTATCGAAACTCTGTTTCCTGAGTACAAAGATGTCCGTCCCGGTGCTCCTGAACTGCTCACTACTGACCAGGGTTGGGTAAACGAGGTTCTGAAGAAGGTTCATAAGAGCCCTATCTCCCGTATCCGTACCCGTCAGGCTGACCTGCGTAACATTGAGGCTCTTCGTGCCAAGGGTTACAAGAAGGGCACTCAGAAGGGTTATGTCGGCAACATCCAGCTGCTCCACAGAACTACCGATCCTCAGACCGTGTATGTGAAGAGCAAGCTTGACCGTGACGACATCATCGATATTCAGGACTTTGATGTGGTGCAGTACCTGTACGGCATCGACCGTATGAATCTGAACGAGGAGCTGGCAACGGCTATCATGATCGGCGATGGTCGTGAGGTTGGTGCTGACGGTAAGATTGCTGAGGATAAGATCCGCCCGATCTGGCTGGATGACGAGCTGTACACCATTCATGCTGATGTCGATATTGCCGGCATGAAGAGCACGCTTCAGGGCACCAACACTTCCGCTAATTTCGGCGAGAATTACATTTATGCAGAAGCCGTGATCCAGTCTCTGTTGTACGCTCGTGAGAAGTATAAGGGCTCTGGCACTCCCGACTTCTACTGCACGCCTCATCTGGTCAATGTCATGCTGCTTGCCCGTGACCTGAATGGTCGCCGCATCTATGACAAGGTCAGTGATCTGGCTGCGGCTCTGAATGTCGGTCAGATCATTACGGCGGAGCAGTTCGAGGGTAAGACTCGTACTACTACGGACAGCAAGACCAAGAAGCTTCTGGGTCTTATGGTCAACCTGGCTGACTATTCTCTGGGCGCTACCAAGGGCGGTGAAATCACTCACTTCACTGATTTCGACATCGACTTCAACCAGGAGAAGAGCCTGCTGGAGACTCGTTGCTCCGGTGCTAACACTCGTGTTATGTCCGCTATTGCTCTGGAAGAGGATGTCACTGACCGCCCTTAACGAGTCTCACGGTTGAACCTGCGGACGGTGAGACGGAATTGCTCGGTAAAACCGCAGCAGATTTGCAGGAGAATGTTGCAATCTCCGGTAGAGAAATTACCGGTACGCTGAAGCTGGTCACCGATTACACGGGATTCAGCAGTGCGACCGATGAGCAGAGTGGTAACTATCTCGCTCTGCATATAACTCAGGAACCGGAAGATGCAACGGTTACAGTGGAACTGATTGGCGGTAAGAATGGAGCAGTCGAACTGGACGACGATGGTTTGATTGTGCTGAAGATCGCCGATACGGCAAAGCAGTCGGTAAAGGTTACTGTCACCAATGGTGAAGATACCGCCACAAAGACTTATAGTCTTAAGGGACTGACCTTGGCGACTGAGTAAGGAGTGAAAATTCAAAATGGCTAAATTTTATGGAGTAATTGGCTACGCTGTAACAGAAGAGACTAAGCCGGGCGTTTGGACAGAGAAAATCATCGAGCGTATGTACTATGGTGATTTAACTCGTAACACTCGTAGGCTTCAGTCTGCGGAACAACTCAACGACAACATCAATGTTGCGAATGAGATCAGTATCGTAGCCGATCCATTTGCCAATGAGAATTTTCATTCGATGAGGTATGTTGAGTTTATGGGTGCTAAATGGAAGGTGACAAGCGTTGAAGTTCAGTACCCAAGACTTATACTGACTGTGGGAGGTGTATACAATGGCGAGCAGGCTTGATCTGCAAACTTTCCTGGAAGAACTCCTTGAAAGCAAAAATGTGTATTTTCAACCTCCTGAGTCGGTAAAAATGAAATACCCCGCTATCGTTTATGCACTTGATGACATCGAAAATGTGCACGCCGATAACGGGGTTTATTCATCTCACAGACATTATTCGGTCACAGTCATTGACTCTGATCCGGATAGTGAGCTTGTCGGTAAGGTGGTTGCTATACCTACCTGCCGATTCGAACGATATTATACAAGCGAGAATCTGAATCACTGGAATTTCTCGCTCTATTTCTGATAAGGAGGAATATCTTTATGTCCAAAATCATTTGGGATAAAACTGGTGAACGCCTGTATGAAACTGGCTGTGACCATGGCGTTCTCTATCCGATGCAGCCCGGCGGCGTTTACAACAAGGGCGTTGCATGGAATGGTCTGACTGCCGTTACCGAGAGTCCTTCCGGTGCTGAGGCTTCCCCGATTTACGCCGATAACATCAAGTATGTGAACCTGGTTTCCAACGAGGAGTTCGGCGCTACCGTCGAGGCATATATGTACCCCGATGAGTTTGCTGAGTGCGATGGTTCTGTTGAGATCATGCCTGGTATGTATGCCGGTCAGCAGTCTCGTAAGACTTTCGGTTTGGCATATCGCACCATTCTGGGCAATGATACCGATCTGAACGATTACGGCTACAAGCTGCATCTGGTCTACGGCTGTCTGGCTGCTCCTTCCGAGAAGGGTTACAGTACGGTCAACGACAGCCCTGAGGCGGCTACTCTGTCCTGGGAGATCAGCACTACTCCTGTCTCCATCAACAAGCTGGTCAACGGTAAGAAGCTGAAGCCGACTGCTACGCTGACCTTTGACTCCACTAAGTTCAGTGCCGAGTTCATGACCCAGCTGGAAGAAATCCTGTATGGTAAGGACCCGACTACCACTGGCGGTAACGATGGTGTCGAGCCTCGCCTGCCTCTGCCCGATGAGATTATTGAACTGTTCGATAAGACTCAGAATCCGGAGGGCTAATCTCTAAAATCATGGAGCCGTATTCAGGTAAGCTGGCGGCTCCAACTTTTTTAATTTGAAAGGAGAAAATTTCAATGACTAAGGAAACTATCACTTATACCGATCTGAACGGTGTTCAGAGAACCGAAGATTTTTACTTCGACCTGTCTAAGCCTGAAATCGTAAAGATGCAGGCGAGCGCTAAAGGTGGCTACGATGTTCAGCTTAAGAGTATCGCTGCCAGTCCGAATGGTGCGCTTATTATGGAGTTCTTCGAGAACTTTATTAAGACCGCTTATGGTGAGAAGAGCGATGATGGCAGACGCTTCATGAAGTCCGAGGAGATTTCCAGAAGCTTTATGGAAACTCCCGCTTACGAGGTACTGTTCGAAAAGCTCGTCACCGATGCCGGTGCTGCATCCGAATTTGTAAATCGTGTGATGCGTGCTAACGGCAATAAGCAGGCTGCACCCATCGCATCTAATTAAAGAAAGCTCGGAGGACTAAGGAATGCTGAAAATTACTGTGCCGGCTGCCGAGTTTTGGGATGAAATTCACGAGGAATTTATCTACAAGAAAGAGCAGACTTTGCAGTTGGAGCATTCCTTAGTCTCTCTTTCAAAATGGGAAAGTAAATGGAACAAGGCATTTCTCGGTAAGCAAGAAAAAACTGATGAGGAGATTCTTGATTATGTACGATGCATGACTTTGACCCAGAATATCGATCCCGAAGTATATACTCGGCTGTCTGCTGAAAACTATGCCGCCATCAATGCGTATATCGAGGCACCAATGACTGCAACTTGTCTCATTGAAGATAAGCAAGCCAGAGGTCACAAGGAAACGGTTACATCTGAGCTTATTTATTACTGGATGATTTCTTATAACATTCCTGTAGAGTTTCAAAAATGGCATTTGAATAGGCTGTTGACTCTCATACGGGTGTGCAATGTCAAGAATTCTCCACCTAAGCGAAGAAGCAAGCGTGAAATGTGGAATCGGAATGCAGCCATCAATGCCGCCAATCGAAAACGCTTTGGTTCTAAGGGGTGATTGAATGAACAGACGATGCCGAAAATGCTTTTTTAAGAAGGTTTGCCATAAAAAGCCATCTTATAAAGCATGGCTGAAAACTTATACCAAAAAAGCAGTTACAGCGATTCTTGTTATTGCATTGATCGATCTGCAACTGTCTTATGTACTTGCATTTATGGGGCAGGTACAAATTGCAGAGTCTCTTTCCAGCACTATCGCCACCACAATTGTGGGTGTTATGGTTGGCTATTTTCTGAAGGCCTTGTTTGAAACTTTCTTTGAAAAAAGAGAAGAGAGATTGAACAAAGAAAGCGAGTCTGCTGAAAATACGAATTATGAGGAGGTTTAGTTATGCCTATCAGTTTTTTGACTACAGCACTGTTGATCGTATCTGTTATCACAAATCTGACAGTGGAGGGCATTAAGAAGTTGCTTGATGGAACGAAGGTCAAGTATTCTTCCAATGTTCTTGCGGCTATTTTATCCGTCCTGATCGCCTGTGCTGTCAGTGTAATTTACCTTATCATGACTGACACCGTCTTCACCATGAAGATCGGAGTTGAGATCGTTGTTCTGATGTATCTGGGCTTCTTGATCTCTACGGTTGGCTATGACAAGGTGATTCAGATGTTGAAGCAGATTCAAAGCGTGAAGGAGGAAACAAAAAATGAGTAACAGTCCTCTGGTATCCTATACCAAGTTGAGCCCGAATCATTCCGGGCAGAGAACTCATGCCGTTGACCGTATTACACCTCATTGCGTAGTCGGTCAGTGCTCGGTAGAAACCCTGGGCAATATTTTTGCTCCGACTTCCCGGCAGGCTTCTTGTCAGTACGGTATCGGTGTAGACGGTCGAGTAGGTATGTATGTGGAGGAGAAGAATCGTTCCTGGTGTTCTTCTTCCAATGCTAACGACCAGCGTGCGATTACAATCGAGTGCGCCAGTGATGCTACACACCCCTATGCATTCAATGATGTTGTGTATGCCAAGCTGATCGAGCTTTGTGCGGACATTTGCAAGCGTTATGGAAAGACCAAGTTGCTGTGGCTCGGTGATAAGACAAAGACTCTGAACTATGAGCCTGCTTCCAATGAAATGGTTCTGACTGTACATCGTTGGTTTGCCAATAAGAGCTGTCCGGGTGACTGGATGCATGCTCGAATGGGTGATCTTGCATCCAAAGTTACAGCGAAGCTCGGAGGTTCTACCGGTGGAAATGATAAGCCGGTCGATAACCAGGTGCTTTATCGGGTTCAGACTGGAGCTTTTGCCAATAAAGCAAATGCTGACGCAATGCTTCAGAAAGTAAAAGCCGCCGGTTTCGATACTTACATGGTCAAGGTCGATAACCTTTACAAGATTCAGGTCGGTGCTTTCAGCAAGAAAGCGAATGCCGATGCAATGGCTGCAAGGCTGAAAGCTGCTGGATTCGATACTTATGTAACAACCAAAAGCGGGACGGCGGTTTCGGCATCTTCAGCCAAGAAAAGCACTGACCAGGTTGCCCGTGAAGTGATTCAGGGGTTGTGGGGTAACGGTGTGGACAGGACTAATCGGCTGAAGGCAGCTGGTTACGATCCTTCCGCAATACAGAATCGGGTGAATCAGCTTCTTAAATAAGGAGGTCCGTGAATGATAAGGTTCAGTCACAAGGGAGACTTCTCTAAAGTTACACGCTTTTTGGAGAGGGCAAAGGAAGTGGTCCATCTCGGAGACCTCGACAAGTATGGCCGAGAAGGGGTCGCCGCTCTTGCGTCTGCAACGCCTGTCGATTCCGGTTTGACCGCCAGTTCATGGTATTACGAGATCGTAAACCGAAATGGATCTGCAAAGATCACCTTTTACAACTCAAATATTCAAAATGGGGTTCCAATTGCGATCATTCTGCAATATGGTCACGGGACTCGCAACGGGGGCTGGGTACAGGGTCGAGATTACATCAATCCTGCTATCCAGCCTATTTTCGATAAAATTGCAAATGAAGCATGGAAGGAGGTTACGAAGCTATGAGTAAAACTATCGACGAAAGAGTCGTAGAAATGCGGTTTGACAATAAGCAGTTTGAGAGCAATGTTCAAACCAGTTTGTCCACCATTGAAAAATTAAAGAAAAGTTTGGATATGGACGGCGCTACAAAAGGTCTTGAAAGCATTGACAGTGCTGCTAAGAAAGTCGATATGTCGGGGCTTGGCTCTGCGGTTGAAACAGTAAAGACTCGATTCTCGGCATTGGAGATCATGGCTGTAACCGCCCTTGCAAACATCACCAACTCAGTTGTAAACACCGGTAAACAGATGCTCCGTTCCTTGACAATCGAACCCATTAGTCAGGGTTTTGAGGAATACGAGCTGAAGATGGGGTCAATTCAGACCATCATGATGAGTACCGGCGCCTCTCTTGAAGAAGTTAATAAGTATCTTCAGGAATTGAATACTTACTCGGATAAGACCATTTACTCCTTCCAGGATATGACTTCCAACATCGGTAAATTTACCAATGCTGGTGTCGGTCTTGAGGATGCAGTAATGGCTATTCAGGGTGTGTCGAATGTTGCCGCTGTGTCCGGCGCCAATGCAAATGAGGCATCCCGTGCCATGTATAACTTTGCGCAGGCACTGTCTGCCGGTTATGTCAAGCTGATCGACTGGAAGTCAATTGAGAATGCTAATATGGCGACCGTTGAATTTAAGACTCAGCTTCTTGAGTCGGCTGTTGCCTGTGGCACCTTGACTAAAACTGCCGACGGCATGTATAAAACGGTTAAGGGTAATGTCATCGATGCTACACATGGCTTCAATGATTCTTTGCAGGATCAGTGGATGACCACGGAAGCTCTGGTCGGTACTCTTCGTAATTATGCGGATGAAACGACTGAAATCGGTGCTAAAGCATTTGCGGCTGCACAGGATGTTAAGACATTCACTCAGTTGATAGATACTCTCAAGGAAGCCGTAGGCTCCGGATGGGCAAATACATGGGAAATCCTGTTTGGTGATTTTGAGGAAGCCAAAGAACTTTGGACTGGACTCAGTCAGGTTATCGGTGGATTTATCGATGCCCAAGCAGATGCTCGCAATGAGATGTTGCAAGGGTGGAAAGATCTTGGCGGAAGAACCAAACTGATTGAGGCACTTAAAAATGCTTTTGAAGGCGTTCAGAGTGTTATCAAACCGATCTATGAGGCATTCCGTGAGATATTTCCTCCCACCACAGCCCAGCAGCTTTATGATATTACTGAGAATTTGCGAAAATTCACAGCAAATTTGAAGCTCAGTGATACAGCTTCAGCTAATCTAAAATCCACTTTCAAAGGCTTGTTTGCGATCTTGGACATCGTTAAACAAGCCTTTTCTGCTATATTTACGGCAATTAAACCGTTGTTTGGCGGGTTTGGAACACTCGGAGATGGAATTCTTGGTTTCACTGGCGGGATTGGCGATGCTATTGTTGCGTTTGATGAGTTTATCAAAACCAGCGGAGCATTCCAGAAAGTTGGTGAGGGTATCGCTACGGTCATACAGACAATTATGACAGCTTTATCCACACTGAAGAACAAGATCAAAGAAAAATTTGAATCCGCCAATTTCGAATTGTTTCATTCTCTGCTTGAGCGAATTCATGAGAGGATGACTCAAGTCGGAGAAGCAGCCGGTGAGATGAAATCTGGGGTTATCGTCGCCTTTGAGGTCATTGGTGAAGCTCTTGCTAATTGCCAATTTGTTCAGCTTCTCTCTGCTGTGTGGAACGCCGTTAAGACAATCGGAAGTGGTATCGTTAAAATCCTTGGCGAACTCGGCAGTTCTTTAGCAAAGAATCTCGGTGAAGCTAATTTCAGCGGAATTATTGATCTGCTGAATGGTATCTCGTTCGGTGCTATTGCTGTCGGTATCACAAAGTTTGTCGGCACCTTCCGAAAAGCTATTGAAGATATCGGCAGTTTCAAGGAATCTTTTATCGGAATTCTTGACAGTGTTCGAGGATGCTTTGAAGCTTACCAGACTCAGTTGCAGGCTGGTACATTACTGATGATCGCGTCGGCTATTGCTATTCTTACTGCATCTTTGATTGCGCTTAGTCTTGTGGACAGCGAAAAGCTGAATGTAGCCCTTGGAGCAATCACTGTGCTATTCGCTGAACTTCTTGCTTCGATGGCTGTATTCAACAAAATCAGCGGTCAGGCAACTGGTGTGATGAAGAGTGTAACTGCTATGCTCGGAATTGCTACGGCAGTGCTGATTTTAGCGAGCGCACTTAAAAAGATTGCTGATCTGGATGCAAAGCAGCTTACTACTGGTCTGATTGGCGTTGCAGGTTTGACGACTATGATGGTTGCCGCAGCCAAAGCTATGAGTTCCAACAGTAAAACCATCATCAAGGGTGCTACTCAAATGGTGATCTTTGCAGCCGCAATCAAGATTCTTGCTTCTGTTTGTGAGCAACTTGCTAAATTGGACTGGAACCAGCTTGCGAAAGGTCTTGTCGGCGTTGGTGTATTGCTTGCCGAGGTTTCTCTGTTCCTGAGAACCGCAAAATTCAGCGGTAAATCCATTACTACGGCTACAGGTATTGTAATTCTTTCAGCAGCAATCAAGGTGTTGGCCTCTGCCTGCAAGGACTTCGGCGAGATGAAATGGGAAGAAATCGGTAAGGGGCTTGCATCTATTGCAGTGCTTCTTGCTGAGGTTACAGCTTTCACCAAGCTTACTGGTAACGCTAAACATGTAATCTCTACAGGTGTAGCGCTCATTGCTATCGGAGCAGCCATGAAGATATTTGCATCGGCTGTAAAAGACTTCTCTGGAATGCAGTGGGACGAAATTGCAAGAGGTCTTATTGCTATGGCCGGGGCTTTGGCGGCGGTTACAATTGCCGTCAACTTCATGCCGAAAAACATGATCGGCATCGGCACTGGTCTTATTGCTGTCTCTGCGGCTTTGCTTATACTTGCCAATGCTCTTAACCAGATGGGTTCAATGTCTTGGGAGGAAATCGCCAAGGGTCTTATCACTCTGGGCGGCGCAATGGCCATTCTTGCAATCGGTCTGAATGCCATGACAGGCACTCTTGCAGGTTCTGCGGCGCTTCTTGTTGCTGCAAGTGCCCTCTTGGTGCTTACTCCGGTACTGGCTATTCTCGGCGCCATGAGTTGGAGTTCCATCGTGAAAGGTCTCGTTACCCTGGCAGGTGCATTTGCTATCCTCGGTGTTGCAGGTGCTGTATTGACTCCGTTGGTTCCTTCCATTCTCGCTTTGAGTGGCTCGCTGGCACTAATCGGGGTAGCAGTTGTCGGTATTGGTGCCGGGCTTGCTCTGGCAGGTGCCGGTTTGTCCGCCTTGGCAGTAGGCTTAACAGCTCTTGCTGCTGCGGGAACTGCCGGTGCTACAGCCATCGTCGCTTCTTTGACTGTTATCATCACTGGTGTCGCAGCCCTTATTCCTGCAATTGTAGCCAAGATCGGTGAGGCAATTGTCGAATTCTGCAAAGTTATCGCTGATAGTGCAGGAGCCATTGGTGAAGCAGTCAAGGCGGTTGTCCTTATGCTGGTGGATGTACTTGTTGAGTGCGTTCCCGCTATCGCTGATGGGGCATTGAAGCTCATTGCAGGTGTTCTTGAAGCGTTGGTAGAATATACCCCGTCTATCGTTGATTCCATCTTCCAATTCCTTATCGCAGTTCTTGAGGGCGTCGCTAAGAATCTTCCCAGTTTGATTCAGGCTGCGGTGGATGTATTGATGGCGTTCTTCTCAGGCATTGTGGATGCACTTAAGGGTATCGATACAGAAACTCTTCTTCAGGGAATTGCCGGTATCGGTCTGCTTGCCGCAATTATGGCTGCTTTGAGCGCAGTAGCTGCTCTTGTTCCTGGCGCCATGCTGGGTGTTCTCGGTATGGGTGCTGTCATCGCTGAGCTTGCTCTTGTACTTGCGGCGGTCGGTGCCCTGGCACAAATTCCTGGTTTGAACTGGCTTATCAATGAAGGCGGTAATCTGCTTCAGGGAATTGGTACGGCAATCGGTAAGTTTGTTGGCGGTATCGTCGGCGGTTTTATGAGTGGCGTATCCAGTCAATTCCCGCAAATTGGTTCTGACCTTTCCGGGTTTATGACCAATGTCCAGCCGTTCCTTGACGGTGCAGCTTCCATAGATCCGGCTATGCTGGACGGTGTTAAGGCTCTTGCAGAAACGATTCTTATCCTGACAGCCGCAAATATTTTGGATGGACTGACCTCGTGGTTCACCGGCGGAAGCTCACTCTCCGGCTTTGCTGAAGAGATGGTTCCGTTTGGAAAAGCTATGAAGCAATTCTCTGATGAAATCAGCGGTATTGATGGAGAAGCAGTTTCCAATGCTGCAATCGCAGGTAAGACTCTTGCGGAGATGGCTGATACACTTCCTAATACTGGCGGTGTCGTTGGTTTCTTTGCCGGAGAGAACGATATGAATGCCTTCGGTGAACAGCTTATTCCATTTGGTCGTGCCATGCGTAACTTTGCAAACGAAGTCGCCGGAATTGACGCCAGTGTTATTACTGAAGCAGCTACCGCTGGTAAGGCACTTGCAGAGATGGCAAGCACCGTTCCGAACAGCGGCGGCGTAGTTGGCTTCTTTGCTGGTGAAAACGATATGGATGACTTTGGCGAACAGCTTGTTCCTTTCGGCAGAGCAATGAAGGATTTCTCTGACGCTGTTTCCGGACTGAAAGCCGATGTAATTCAAAATAGCGTTACCGCAGGTCAGGCTTTGCTTGAACTTGCAAACACAGTACCGAATACGGGCGGTGTTGTATCCTGGTTTACTGGTGATAACGACCTTGAAACCTTCGGAGAGCAGCTTGTCCCGTTTGGTACAGCAATGAAAAACTATTCTTTGGCCGTTACAGGATTGGATGCATCTGTCGTCACAAACTCTGCAAATGCGGCTAAAGCTTTGGTTGAGCTTTCAAACAATTTGCCGAATAGCGGTGGTATCGTATCCTGGTTTACAGGCGATAACGATATTGCAAGCTTCGGCGAGCAGTTGGTATCTTTCGGTCAGTCATTTGCTGCGTACTACAACAGCGTTAGCGGAGTGGATGTGGCTAAGTTGAGTTGGGTGGTTGTCGAGTTCAGAAATCTTGTGGATTTGGCAAACGGCATTAAGAGTGTTGATACAAGTGGAATGTCTACATTTGCTCAGAATCTTACGAATTTGGGTAATGCTGGTATCGATGGCTTTATCAATGCCTTTACGAATGCTAATTCCCGCGTAAGTACAGCCGCAAACACAATGGTCACTACATTTATCAATGCCGCCAAAGCACAGCAAGGAAATCTGACAAGCACTTTCACCACAATGATTAACGGTATTGTCACTACTTTTACAAGCAAGTACAATCAGTTCACAATCATGGGGCAGACGATGATGACCAACTTTATCTCTGGCATTCGTACCGGCGATGCATCTGCTCGGTCAGCATTTGTCACAATCGTATCCGGTTGTCTGACAGCAATCCGGAATAAGTTCTACGAGTTTAACACCGTTGGACAAACTACGATGACAAATCTCATTGCTGGCATTCGAACAAAGAACCAGCTTGCGAAAGATGCCTTTGTTCAGATCATTAACAGTTGTCTGACAGCAATCCGGAATAAGTACACCGACTTCTATAACGCCGGTAAGTATCTTGTTGAAGGGTTTGCCGCTGGCATAACTGCTAACACATACATGGCTGAAGCGAGAGCAAGAGCTATGGCAAGAGCAGCGGCAGCGGCAGCAGAAGCGGAACTCGACATTAACTCACCGTCTAAAGTTGGCTATCGAATTGGCGGATTCTTTGGTATGGGCTTCGTCAATTCCCTGATCGACTACACCGATAAGTCTTACGATGCCGGTGCATCTGTTGCAAAATCGGCTAAGGAAGGACTCCGCAACGCGGTTTCCAAGATTGGTGATTTCATCGAAAACGGAATTGACTCTCAACCGACAATTCGACCGCTGCTTGATCTGTCTGATGTAACAGAGGGTGCTGGTAGATTGTCGGCACTTCTGAGTCGGAATCAGGCAATGAAGATCAGCGCTGGCATGGAACATGAGGGTACTGGTATCGTTCAAAATGGCGGTATTACACCTACCTCCGGAAACAACTACAATTTCACACAAAATAACTATTCGCCTAAGGCACTGTCGAGGATTGACATTTATCGTCAGACGAAGAATCAGTTCTCGGCGTTGAAAGGATTGGTGGAAACATGATTCACTCATTTGCTATCACCAATTACTTAGGTGATAGGCTCAAACTTGACTTGAGGGAGCCTGAGGTTTCGGGCTTCCTCATCAAGTCTGTAACCGGCTTAGGTCCGGTCAAAGCAACTGTCAACACGACAGAAGTCGTCACTAATGACGGCTCTATGTTTAACTCCGCCAGATTGAGTCAGCGGAATATTGTTTTCCAAATCGTATTTGTTGATACAGTCTACGGAGAAACGATCGAGGATGTACGGCAGAAATCCTACAAATACTTTCCGGCAAAGAAAAGCGTTGAAATCATTATCGAAACTGATAACCGATATGTACGAACAAGCGGTTATGTGGAATCGAATGAACCGAACATTTTCAGTTCGCAGGAAGGTACATCAATCTCAATCATTTGTCCTGACCCATTCTTCTATTCAGCCGGAGAGGATGGAAACAATGTAACGGATTTCTACAGTATTGACCCGATGTTTGAGTTTCCATTCTCGAACGAGTCTCTGACGGAACCTTTGCTTGTATTTGGCGAAATTCAGATCAAGACGGAGGGTGTCATCACTTACTATGGCGATGCCGAAATCGGCGTAACGATCTATATTCATGCAATAGGACCGGCAAGCAACATCAATATTTACAATACGGAAACCAGAGAAGTCATGAAGATCGATACTGTGAAGCTCCAAAAGCTGACTGGAAAGGGTATCGTCGCAAGTGATGATATCGTCATTAACACCTCAAAGGGTGATAAGAGCATTACTCTGATTCGTGAAGGCGTTTCGTACAACATCCTGAACTGTTTGGATAAGAATACCGACTGGTTTACCTTAGCAAAGGGCGATAACATTTTCGCCTTTACTGCTGACAGCGGTGTTACGAATCTTCAGTTCAGAATTGAAAACAAAGTCATCTATGAGGGGGTATAACTATGGAACTTTTGGTCTTAAACACCGACTTTGAGTCTATAGCCGTCATAGATACTTACGAATCCATGATATGGACTGACCGGTATAATTCATATGGAGATTTCGAGATATTCTTCGCTATGGATACACAACTCTTGCAGTATTTGAAAGAGGATTACTATCTTTGGCTGAAGGATTCGGAGCACTGTATGATTATCGAAGACATCAAGATCAATGCCGACACAGAAGAAGGAAATCATCTTATCGTCACAGGCAGATCGTTGGAGTCTATTCTTGAACGCCGCATCATCTGGGGGCAGCGAATCTTTAACGGAAATCTTCAAAATGGCATCCAGACGATGTTAAACGAATGCATCATTTCACCGTCTATTGCTGATCGAAAGATTTCCAACTTTGTGTTCGTGCCTTCTGCCGACCCTAAAATTACAAGTCTGAAAATCGACAACCAATACACAGGTGACTGCCTGTACGATGTCGTCAAAGGACTTTGTGAGGAAAACAATATAGGGTTCAAAATCGTACTGACAGATGAAAACAAGTTTGCATTCAGTCTGTATGCCGGCGTTGATCGCTCTTATGAGCAGACAGAAAATCCGTATGTTGTTTTCTCTCCAAACTTTGAGAACATCATCAACAGCAACTACTATTCATCCAAAGCGAGTTTCCGAAATGTGACTCTGGTCGCAGGAGAAGGTGAAGGAGCATCAAGGCGAACTGCTATCGTTGGCTCAGCTTCAGGGCTTAACCGGCGTGAACTGTTCACAGATGCTCGTGACATCTCATCCGATACTGAGGACGGGGCACTTTCCGATGCAGAGTATATGGCGCAGCTTCAGACAAAAGGTTTGAAAAATCTGGCTGACCATATTGTGACTACTGCGTTCGAAGGCGAAGTTGAAGTCACTCGACTGTTCAAATACGGCGAGGACTTCTTTATCGGAGACATCGTTCAAATCGCCAATGAATATGGAAATGAGGGATCAGCTTATATTTCAGAGCTGGTCATCTCAAACAGTGAGGAAGGATTGTCGATTTATCCGACCTTCAAAACTATTTCAAAGTAAGGAGGGAGAAACTGAATGAGCGTATCAAGCGGATTTTTCAATTCACTTAACGGTGACCGCAAATACAATGCTGCACAGATGTCAGCTATCTTTGACGGACTCATCATCGATGGTGTATTTGCTTCTATCGGAACCGCTTTTGCTGTGAAGGCGGCAGGCGGTCTTACCGTGAATGTCGGTATCGGCAAAGCCTGGTTTGACCATACATGGACGGTCAATGACAGTATCCTGCCGATGACTGCCCCAGAAGCAGAGGTGCTTCTTGATCGTATCGATGCCGTGGTTCTGGAAGTAAACGGAATGGAGTCAGTTCGTGAGAACACCATCAAATTTGTCAAGGGTAATCCGTCCAGTGCACCGTCGAGACCGACTTTGACGAACGAGGGAAATGTCCATCAGTACCCTCTCTGTTATATTTACAGAAAGTACGGCACTGCGGTCATTAACCAAGCTGACATTACCCCTATGGTCGGCACAGAGTCTACTCCATTTGTAACTGGCATTCTTCAGACGGTCAGCCTGGACGAGCTGCTTGGCAAATGGCAGGACGAGCTTGATCGGTTTACTGATGCACGATCTCAGGAAGTTGATGACTGGATTGCTCAGGAGGAAAGCGATTTCACAACTTGGTTCGATAAAATGAAAGCTGATCTTCAGCAGGAGCAGACGGTTCTTGACCAGTGGATCGCATCTGAGCAGGCTGATTTCCTTTCCTGGTATAACCAGATGAAAGACCAGCTCAGCGGCGATGTCGCCGGTAATCTGCAACTTGAGATCGACAAGGAAGAGGTCAAGCGGATTTTACTGGTTGGCTTTGAAGATGGAACCAAGGAATTTTCAGATGATGGTACTGTTATCACTTCGACTGCGAGCGATGGTAGAACCCTGACGAAGACTTTTTCTGACGGATTCCTGACCATGACAAATGTGCTGAAAAGTGCAGCGGGGGCAGAAGTGGCGAGAGCCGTCAAGACTTTTGACTCCGATGGCAAGCTTATCAGCACTGTTGTAACTTATTCTTAAAGCGAAAGGAGAACAATCAAAATGGCAGAAGAAGATCTGATTTTCGGTAAAAACCGACACTTCTTCGGCGGCATTGAGCCGTCTAATATGCTGGTGTTCAGTGTGGCTGTTGAGAGTGGCGTTGTGAAAGTTACGGCTACACTTCCCAATGACACAGTCGTGAATAACCAGACACTCTGCACCGTAGAAGGTGCGATTATCCGGAGGAAGACAACCGATTATCCTAAGGATGAGTTCGACGGCGATCTGGTCGCCAACATCAAGGCGTCTACTGTCTTTGCGGATAGTGGCGCTTCCCCCACCGGAACTTACTACTATGCAGCATTCCCTTATACCACACAGGGTGTATATAACCGGAATAAGGCTAACCGTGTAGTAGTCAATGAACCGGAGCCGATGCAGGAATTTTCCGCTAAGTCGGTGTATGTTTCTGCATCTGACACCGTCAAGGTTGAAATCACGGCAAAGTTGCCGAGTGGCGTTGCCGGTGCAGTCATCCGTAGGAGCACGACTGGTTATCCTACCAGTGAGACTGAGGGTGAACTGTTCAAGAACATCACTGCCAATGGCACTTATATGGATACCAATGTGACAGTCGGAGTGGCGTATTACTATTCCGCATTTCCTTACACCAGTACCGGTGCCTATAATCGCAGCGAGGCAAACAGAACCAGCGTAACGCCGAAGAAGAGAGATTATCTGTTCGGTTATGATTTGGTGAAAGCGACTTCCAGCCCCACAGGACGAGTAACTTATCCTTCTGATGTGGATAATGCAGCGTTTACTCCGGCGGCTATGAATTTCAGCACCGGTAAGTTCAATTATGGTGGTTGGGCGTTTGACCCGGGTGAAAAGTTCATGCCTCGTCCTTGTATGCTGACTTATGCAGGCGTTGTCGATCACTATCTCAATCCTAACGACTATACCAAGAAGGTCAACGGTTCTGCTTCCAAGGTCGCGGATACCTCCTTTGGCGGTAACGCCATGATGGAATGGCCGAAGATCTATACAAAGCGTTGGGAATCGAATGGTGTTTATCATTTCCGCTGCTCCGATACTCCTCAAGACGATACTTGGGATTGCTGGTGCAACTATGACCGTAATAACAACCAGATCGATCATTTCTATACCCCCATCTATTTCGGTTCTCTGGTTTCCGGTAAGCTGCGTTCTATCAGCGGTGCAGCTAACAGTGTAAACACCACGGCGGCTAACGAAATCGCCTATGCAAAGGCAAACGGTAATGACTGGTATACCGAGGTGCTGGCTGACAGACTGTTGCTCCAGGATCTGCTGGTTATGATGGCTCGTTCTACTGAGTGCCAGACTGCATTCGGCTATGGACGGTGCAATAGTTCCAATAGTATTGCTCCTGGTACGATGAACTCCAAGGGTATGTTCTGGGGTTCTAATGACAAGACTTCCGGTGTGAAGGTCTTCGGTATGGAGAATGTCTGGGGTAACCTGTGGCGTCGTACTGCTGGCTGGATCAATGCCAATGGAACTCAGAAGGTCAAGCTGACTCGTGGTACTCACGATGGTTCTACTGCAACCGACTACAACACAGACGGAAACGGTTATAAGACGATCGCAAATGCTACTCCGGCTGGCAGCTCCGGAGGCTACATCAGCAGCATGAAGACGGAAGCATTCGGACGGCTGCCTGTTAATGCAAGTGGTTCCAGCAGCACTTATGAGGCTGACGGCATGTGGTACAATAACAGCCAGGTCAATTACGCGTATGTCGGCGGCACCTGGGACGGTGGCCTTATGGTCGGTCCTTTCTGCGCTCGTCTGGACGTTACGGCGTCCAATTCGCACTCGGGCCTTGGCGCGGCTCTCTCTTGTAAACCGCTTGCTGCTGCGTAAGCAGCGAGGAGAGGACGGGAGAACCTTAGGTTCGCCGGGTAAACGAAAACAATTAAATATTAGGGGTATACACTGCGACCAGCGCGTATGTCGGCGGCAACTGGAACAATGACCTTATGGTCGGTCCTTTCTACGCTAATCTGAACAATACGGCGTCCAATTCGAACTCGAACAATGGCGCGGCTCTATCTTATCCATAAGAAGCTCTCCTTAATGCAGTGTATGCCGCCATTTCAAAATGGCAAGAGATATCCGCATCTCTTCCTCACCACTTGGTGAAAATTAACTCGGTGCAAGCATCTGTGAGTAGCTGAGAATAAGTCGAAAGCGGATGAGAGGATAAGAGAGAACATGAAACCCTATAACCACTTGTACGAAAAAACAATATCCGAAACGAACCGACGGTACGCTCTGTCTCAAGCAAAGCACAGCAAGAGATTCCGTAAAATCATGAAACACCGGCACATGTCTGACGATGCCGCAGTTGAACAATCCTTAGACTGGATAGTCAACTACGAAAACGCCGAGCATGTGCCGGTTTACATTTATGATGGGATTACTCGCAAGGAGCGCACTATTATTGTCCCTACGATGGAAGAGCTGCTTGTTCAGCATTGCATCGTAAATGCCATGAAGCCGATGTTCTGCAAGGGAATGTATGAACACAGCTATGCCAGTCTTCCGGGCAGAGGTGCCCATAAAGGAAAGCAGGTAATTGAGAAGTGGATCAGGACTGACCCGAAGAATTGTAAGTATGTCCTCAAAATGGATATTCGCCATTTCTTTGATTCCATCCCACACGATCGTTTGAAAGCCAAGTTGAAGAAGACCATTCATGACGAGAAGATGTTGGAGCTATTATTCCGCATTATCGATGTTACAGAGGTTGGTATTCCACTTGGCTTTTATACTTCTCAATGGCTTTCCAACTGGTATTTGCAGGGTTTAGATCATTTCATCAAGGAGCAGCTCTGTGCCGTGCACTATATGCGCTACATGGACGATATGGTCATTTTCGGAAGCAACAAGAGGGTTTTGCACCGCATGAGACAAGCAATTTCCGATTATCTGGAAATGGAGCTTGGCTTGGAACTTAAAGCGAATTGGCAAGTCTTTCGCTTTTCTTATGGCAACAACCAGGGGCGTGATCTGGACTTCATGGGCTTTCGTTTTTATCGTAATCGAACGATTCTTCGAAAATCCATTATGTACAAGGCCACGAGAAAAGCTCGCAAAATCTCCAAAAAGGAGAAAGCAACCATACTCGATGCTCGGCAAATGTTGTCTTATCTTGGGTGGATCGACTGCACCGATACCTATTTGATGTATCGGAAGTGGATAAAACCATGTGTTAGCTTCCAGCAATTGAAGCGAAAAGTTTCACGATATGACAAATACGATGAGAAGCGGGTATATCAAAAACTCGTCAGTCTTTACACTGCGAAAGGAGGAAAGTCGCATGGAGTTAAATTACAAGTACGCCGAGAGCACAGTCCAGCCAACGGCACTTGAGGTTACTGTTGGAACCGTGTATCTCCGCAAGGACATTACGAGTATTGTACGAATTTTCGAACAGGGCGATAAAACCACTTACTGGACTTATCAGGAAGCGGCGCTGACCCCTCGGGAGTTCAATGAATACACCAATCTGCTTATGGCTGAAAACGCCATTAAAGGAACGAATGATTCGGACAACATTGTTCAGCTCATGGCAGGTCAGGAAACTGGTGATTCCCAGCAGCTTGCTATCATGGAAGCAATTGCCGATCTGTATGATGCCGTCGCAGCAATGATTCCTGAATGAGGAGGTAGCAAAAATGGTCAATCTTTACGCCACGCTTATCATCAATAAGCGCAGAACCTTCGACCAGGTGCCTGAAAAATTTAAGGCAGATGTCGAGGCAAAATTGTTAGAATATGGCTACGATACCAACGGCGATCTTATCGCTGAGGAGGAGTAACCATGTTTTATATTTTATCCAAAATTTTGATAGGAGGTAACAACATGGTAGCACTGTATGTCGCACTCATCATCGCAGGTCGTCGGACCTTTAATCAGGTTCCGGCGAAGTTCAAGGCTGCTGTCAAGGCTGATCTGGAAGCTCTCGGTCTTGACGAAAATGGTAATCCTGTGGATTAACCGAAATTGGCAGGGAGTCTACTTCACGGTGGGCTCCCTCGCCTAATTAAAAGAGGTTTGGGGTGATATTTCCTACAAGCTTCTTAATTCATTTATGACTTCAAGGAGGATGATACATGGAAATGGAACCCTGGCTGCAAACGCTATTAACCATTTTGGGGACGATACTTGCTTCTTCTGGATTTTGGGCATATATCCAAGAGCGAAGCAAACGAAAAGCTGCTGAGAATAAGCACAACAATCTTGAAACGCAAATGCTCATTGGTCTGGCTCATGATCGCATTATTTATCTCGGCATGGCCTATATTGAGAGAGGTTACATTACACAGGACGAGTATGAGAATCTGTATGAATACTTGTACAAGCCTTATGAAAAATTAGGCGGTAACGGTTCGGCTAAGCGAATCATGACAGAAGTCGACCAACTTGCGATTCATAAATCAACTTACAATGCTTGAATTGGAGGTGAGATTATGAGTTACAACATTACTGGTACGACTATCACTTTGACCCGAGGTGATACATTTGAGGCTCTGGTCTCTGCCACCAAAAGGGACGGGACACAGTATATTCCTGTTGCAGGTGATACCATTCGCTTCGCAATGAAAGAGAATTACGATGACCCCCGCCCCCTTCTTGTCAAAGACATCCCGATTGACACGATGATGCTGACGCTTGAGCCTCAAGATACAGCAGATCTGAATTTCGGCAAGTATGTCTACGACATTCAGCTCACGAAAGCAAATGGCAAAGTTGATACCTTCATTTCGAAAGCAATTCTGAAGCTTTCGGAAGAGGTTGACTGAGCATGGGTGGAGTATGCGGAATCGGGTCTATTAAAGGTCGCCTTTCGCCCATTGGAAGCTTACAAGGAGCTTTATCTATACCTGTTGGCGGAGGTTTGGACTGTGATATTTATGAGGGCGAATACAATATCGTTCCCAGCGACACGGTTCAGGTACTGCCGACAGCCAACAAACTGCTGAAGCATGATATTGTAATCGAGGCAAACTCCGGAGGTCTTCCCGAAGGGAGTGAGATGGCTACGGACGACGATATTGACAGTTTGATCGATGATGTTTTCGGAACCGGAGTCAATCCTGATCCGGACGAGCCAACTTACAGTCCTGATGACATCGCAACAGAAAAAGAGCTGAACGATGCTATTACCGATGTCTTCGGCTAAACATTTTGTGGTCACAGCAGCGCCAAAACGCTGTGGCAAAAATAATTTTATTCCAATAGGAGGAATGTATTATGGCAGACACTATTAAGATTACTACCCTGGTGCAGTTGAAGGTTGCTCTTCAGGCAGCTAAGACTTACATCGACGGTCAGATCGGTGGTCTGGGTACCCTGGCAGGCAAGAGTGAGGTCGCCTACGACGATCTGGCTGCGGCTCTGAAGACTCTGATCGACGGTAAGGCTGCTCAGGCTACTGTTGACACCCTGGTCGGCGAGGATACCGGCAAGTCTGTACGCACTATCTCTTCTGAGGAAGTCGCAAAGATTGTGGCTGGTGCCGACAAGTCTTACGACACTCTGAAGGAGATCGCTGACTGGATTCTGAGTGACACCACGGGTGCTGCAAAGATGGCTAATGACATCACTCGTCTGGATGGTATCCTTGCCGGTATCGGCGGTACTGACGAGGAAGCTACTGTCGTGGCTTATGTCACCAAGATGATTAACGCGCTTGGCATCGGTGACTATGTCAAGACCACCACTATGACTGCCGAGCTGGGTAAGAAGGTGGATAAGGTCGAGGGCAGCCGCCTGATGACTAATGCTGAAGGTACCAAACTGGCTGGCGTTGCCGCTGGCGCTCAGGCGAACGTCATTGAAAAGATCAAAGTCAATGGCGTTGAGGTAACCCCTACGGCTGAGGATAAGTCTATTGCTCTGACTATTCCGACCGGCAAGCTTGCTGGCAAGGACATTGTCGCAGAGGCTGATCTGGATGCTGCTCTGAAGGAGAAGGTCAACGCCGCTGCTGAGGGCAACCACAGTCATGCAAACAAGGCGTTCCTGGACACCCTGTCTGGTGCTACCGACGAGGAAGTTACCGCTATGTGCACTGAGGTTTTCGGTGCCTAAAGACTGTAAGTCTCTGGGGAGGGCGTAACAGCCCTCCCTAAATCTTTCAAAGGAGCGTGAATCGAATGCCTGATTACAAGCTGGTATCTCTTGAACAAATGAAGATACTTGCCGGACAGACTAAGTCGTATGTAGACGGTAAAGTAGGTTCCGCCAGTGATATTCAGTCTGGTGACACCGTCAAGACTTTTTCAAAAGATTATAAGACTGTAACGACGGTTTACGCCAATGGGAACCAGCTTGTGAAGACTTTTTCGGACGATATGAAAACAATCACATCGGTTCTCACGGATTCTGAAGGAACGGTCATTGCAACGGAAACCAAGACACTGTCGGACGATGGACTCACCATCTCTACGGATGTGGTTTACGGCTAATAAATAGCAATACAGGGCAATGGAATGTAGGTTAGTTCTGCATTATTCCTACACTTTTACTCGAAAAGCCAGTAATTACGGGATATTTTGCTTCTATAATAGTTATTATTCATACTCATGGTTTAGCGGATAGATTTTTTAAATGATAATGACATTAGCACTAAAACCTGCTTTTTGAATAATCCGGGCTCCGTGTCCCTATTGTCCGGAAATAGGAAACTGCAAATCCGCTTTTAAGGAAACCACCATTCCGGTGGTGGAAACCTTTATCATAAATCCTTTAGAATGTAATCATGCACCAAGAGGTGTAAATACATTCAAAGGAGGTCATGACTATGACCAAGTATCGAAAGATTCTCAGACTTAGTGGTCTGGGACTCAGTCAGCAGAACATTGCCGACAGCTGCAATGTCTCCAAGAAGACGGTCAATCGCGTTTTAAGACGAGCTAAGGGATTAGATATTTCCTGGCCGCTTGATGGAAGCGATACCGATGCTGTACTTGCAGAAAAGTTTTTCCCTTCTGCAAATCAAGTCACATCTAATAAAAGGAGGCCTGACTATGAACAGGTCCGTAAAAAGTAGACAATAGACAAAAAGCCTCCCCGTGTAGGATAATAGAACTGCACGAGGAGGTTTTGCTATGTCCAGAAAATATGTAAAAATTGACGAGTATGAAAAGCAAATTTTAGAACAGAAACGAGCAGGTAAAACGAATCGGGAAATCGCCCAGATGCTTGGTGTAGACAAAGAGTGTATCAAAAACTGGGTGGTTCGTTTCAACCGGCAACAGCGGAAACTGGAGGCAGGTATTAAACTGCGTCCAAAAGGCAGACCACGGAAGGACACTCAGCCAAGAGATATTGTAGCAGAGCAGGCATACGAGATCGAGCGCTTAAAAATGGAGAATGAACTGCTGCGGGATTTTATGCGATCCATGGAAAGGAAGTGAAGCCGAGTTTCAAGTATGCAGTCATTCACCGTCACTGTGAAAGATATCCCGTAAACGAAATGTGCTGTTTCTTTGAGGTCTCAAGAAGCGGATACTACAAGTATCTAAAGCAGCTGAAACATCCTGAAAAAGATCTTGAGCTTGCAGAAAATATTCGTATAAAGCAAGAATCTTGTAAAAAGACATACGGCTATCACCGGATGAAACTCTGGTTGGATAGTGAAGGAATCATCAAAAATCCAAAGACAATTTTACGAATCATGCACAAATACGATCTTTTAAGCGAGGTTCGACGTAGAAAAAGGTGGCGAAAATTGGGTGAGGACAAGCACAGATATGACAACTGGCTGAACAGAGACTTCCATGCGGAACATCCCAATCAGAAGTGGGTCACAGATATTTCTTATATTCAAACGAAAGAAGGCGTTCTCTATCTGTCCATGATTCGTGACCTGTATGACAGAAGCATTGTTGCTTACAGAACTGGAACCAGCCAAACAGTCAACCTTGTATTGGATACCATCCATCTTGCGATGAAGTCTGTAAAAACAGAAAGTCGCCGGGAGTTGCACCTCCACAGCGACCAAGGGTTCCAATACACCTCACAAGCATATTTCGACCTGACTAAAGAATACGGCATTTTGCCGTCTATGTCAAGGTGTGGAAACTGCTAGGACAATGCTTTGGCTGAAAATTTCTTTGGAATCCTCAAAACGGAGTGTATCTACCGACACAAGCCGGAAACTTTTGAGGAAGCCAACAAAATGATCGATGATTACATTTACTTCTACAACCACGAACGCATTCAACTAATAACCGGACTGTCTCCGCTTTCGCTTCGTCAGTCCGGTTAACGCACACCCTACACAGGACGCTTTTTTATTCATGTCCACTAATTTGGGGGCGGTTCACATATCACATGGGTTTTACTACGACATAAAACAACCATTCCAACTTGCAGGCTTTGTCCGCAATCGGAAACGAAGAGAGATTTTTCCATGCATCTTGCAGTCGTATTCTGACTTGGCAATCAACACGCACACCCAACCTTCCCGGAAATACTCCAGTGGCTGAAAAAGCAGAGCTTTTTCAAAGGGTAGCGCTCCTTCCTTACAGCAGCGTTCCTGTGTGGGATTTGCATCCAGCTTCCTGCGCGGTCTATTTGACCCCGCAAAACTGCAAGACACGATTAAATCGACCTTATTATATTCGCCCGTTCATAGAAAGTCAATATTTACTGACACAAAACTTTTCACGTTTTACAGAATATACAGTAAAATTATAAAATTCCCAATAGAATTGTTTGATTTTGTGTGGTATCTAAAATTAGAACGTCAGCTACGCGGTTCGATCTTCTATGTTTTCCCTACCGATATTCACATGGAGTGCAATCAACCTAGTTGCTGCCATTCCGTCTTTTCAAAAAAGGAAAAGCGGGAGCACGGTGTCCCTCCCCCAAAAATCCAACCTTGAGGGGGCCACTGTGTCCCGCTGATTTTTTTGGATATGCCAAGGTGACTACCTGCACCAATGGAAGCCTCTCGTTTAATCCTTTCTGTATTTCTCCCGCAGCTTTCGCAATTTCAGACCGCAATAAAGAATCAGGTAAAGATACAGCAGGGCCATGATGAGGAAGAAAACAGTAAAGACAGTCGTAACCGGTTCGCTGGTTTCTACACCTCTGGCCAAGTTCGGAAGGATACAGCACAGAAAGACGATTAAAATCGGGAGCAACCGAGTTTTGATCACATGGTCAATCATATCAAGTCTGGATTCATTGTCGGAAAAGATTTGGTCATCACGCTCGGAATCCATCTCTGTGATTGGCTTGCGAAAATACAGCCATCCAATGCAGCGGCCAATATACTCCCATCCATAATCCTTAAAAATCTGGAAGTAGTTGCCGGTTTCCGTATTATTTTTATAATCCAGCCGATATGCCACCTCCGCCGGGATACACTTTTCGAACACATAGAAACAAGGAGGGGTCATTTTGAGCAGCTTCCAGCCATTTTTATGCTGATTGTGCAGCCACATTTCTTCCTCTTCATAATCTGCAATGGTGAAAAATCGGATGACAGTTTTTTTGCTACTCATGAATTTCCTCTCCTTTGCTGTTTTGATACAACCGCTCGATGCGTTTGAGCTCAAGCTGTAAAACTTCTTTTCCCAGTTCGGTAATTTGATAAAGCCTTCTTGTTTCCTCCTCACGTTCAAAGGCAATCAAGCCGTCCTTTTCCATTTTAGCAAGCGTTCCGTACATCGTTCCTGCACTGATGATCAATTCTCCGCCCGTCATTTGTTTGACCTTCTGGCCAATTCCGTAGCCATGCTGTGGCTGTTGAAGACAGAACAAGATGTAAAACCCGCTTTCTGTCATTGGTACATAGATTCTCTTTATTTTCTGATCCATCGGTACCTCCATACTATCTCACTTCGATATATCGAGCTTCTATCTATAGTATATCGAGACTCGATATACTTGTCAAGATTTTTTGAAATCGTACGCAGAAAAAAGACAGAGCTGACGGGTCAGCTCTGTCTACTCAAATGGATTCTGGTTGACAAACAGGAAGCGGGTTAATACCGCTTTCAAGAACCTCCTGCTATCTGCATTCCTTCAAAATCTCATAGATTTCGTCATGGCTCAGCTTCTTGCAGCAACCTGCGGTGAGGATGGTGGAATCGGCAACAGCACGCAGGTCGGTATCGGCAGGGATGCCAAGCTCGGCAAAGCTTGTCGGCAGACCGATTTCCCGAATAAACGCAGCCAGCGCATCGATTCCGGCAGCCGCTGTTTCCTTCTCACTGCCCTTCGGAGCAATCCCCCAAACATTCTGTGCAAAGCGGGCAAAGCGTGCCACGCCGGACTTGTAAATGTGGCGGTACAGAACCGGGTGAATCACCGCCAGTCCCTCGCCGTGGCTGCAATCGGTGTAGGCGCCGAGCTGATGCTCGATCATGTGGCACTGGAAATCGGTGACCTTGCCCATTTTCAAGATTCCAGTTTCTGCTACGGTGGATGCCCATTCCAGCTCGCTTCGAGCCCCGTAATGGTTCGGGTCGGTCAGCAGAACACGGATGTTGCGGATGATGCTGCGCATCACAGCCTCGCTCATGTCATCGGAGAGATTGTTTTCATCCGGCTTGCCGAAGTAGATTTCCATAACATGGCTCAAGGTATCGAATACACTAGAAAGGAACTGCTTCATCGGAACGGACATGGTGTAGGACGGGTCAAGAAACGAAAAATCCGGCTGAGCGCCCCAAACCGCACCCTTGATTTTCTGTTCCTCGTTGGTGATGACCGCTTCGCTGTTCACCTCGCTGCCGGTGCCGAACAGTGTAATGATGGTGCCGAGCGGGATAAACTGATTTGGAAGGGCATTCTTCGTATATTCCAGCTCCCAAATATCCTCGTCTAGCTTGGCCTGCGCGGAAACAACCTTGCAGCAGTCGGATACCGAGCCACCGCCTACGGCAAGAATCAGGTCAACCTGATGTTCCCTCGCCAGCTTTGCGCCCTCCAGCGCCTTGGTGTAGGTTGGGTTCGGCATGATTCCGGAAAACTCTACCACGCGCTTGCCCGCTGCCTTCAGGATTCCCATCACCTCATCGTATATGCCGTTGGAGCCGCCGCCATACGCCAGCATAACAGTATCACCATAATTTCCCAGCACGGCTTCGAGATGTTCGCCCACGCTCCCCTTGCCGAAATAAACCTTCGTTTGGTTCTGATAGATAAAATTGTTCATCTTCCTGCATCCTTTCCTTTTGGCTTTCGAAATCGTATCGCTCTCTCAGATTCTGAAGCATCGGTCTGTCTTGCTCTCTATTTTACAACGAAACTTGAAACTTGTACACCTTTTCTATTGCAATAACAGACCGATTGCCGTGTCAGCGGTTTTCTGATTCTTTGTACTGCTTGACTTGTTTCTTCTAACTGCATTGTACAAGAGTATCTGCCATAACACAACGATGTCAGCCCTTATATAGAAAAAGGACGCAACGGCTTTCATCGCCTCTGCGCCCTGATATTTTTCAGATTCTGTTCGAGAAACTGGAATTTGGCTCCCTGTTAAATACTCCGTTTTGCTGAAATTTTACGCCTTTTTTATCGGATGTCTAATAACTGTTTTCCATTTTTCGGGAGAAATCTTTCTTGCATCAGACAGATATATTTCATGATGGAATCTTTCCATATTCATATCATTAACATATCCATTCTGTTCCAAATAATCATCCATAAGTGCGACAGTCACAGGTTCATCATCAAATGCCCCCAAATGCAAAATCTGAACACACAACCCTTCATCAATCGCAAGGTATTCTGCTGACGAACAATCAAGTTTTTTCTTTTTAGTCGCTGTTTCTACCGCCCAATCAAAATCCTCTTTAGATACGAAGTCCGGTAAGCGAATAACAGATATCCAGTTAAAAGCAGATTTATTTACATAATCCACACCCTTAACATCATCTTGCCACCAAAAGCCTTCAAGCGGAGGAACAACATATTCAAAAAATCCCTCGATTTTATAATCCGTCTTATAACTCATTTTCAGTGTATATGCAATGGCATATAGAACACCGATTGCCTGCTGATATGCACCGCCTTCCTCATTAGGATCACCTTTTCCTCTGACAGCAATATAGTTAGCCTTCGGAATATTTATAATCTCTGGTTTGTTCTTCGGCATATAAAATTCTTTGTATTCTTTCTTAAAATCGAATGCCATAATTACCTCCACAACTTCTGATTTGCCACTTTGTCTATGCTACAAATTATATCACATCGGTTTTTGAAAATCAATGTACGCGAGGGCAACCTGAAGAGTTTCTAACATTTGCTCCATAAAAACAAGCAGCCACACACCGTAGTGCATGACTGCTATGTGACCGGTTGTATTCTATTTGAGAAGCTTCCCCTTGGAAGGCAATCGCAACCAATCGGTTATGATTCCATCTCACGGTATGTCTGGCTAACCTGCGTGCAGCCGGAGAAGTTTTTTCCGTATGTCCGATACAGATAAATTGCGATGAAGATTGTTACAGCCTCCGACAGCGGCATTGTCATCCAGACACCGGACACACCAATCAGCTTCGGAAGGACCAGTATGAACACAATGACCAGAATCAAGGAGCGCAGGGACGAGATCATCGCGGAGATAAAGCCATTTCCCAAGGCTGTAAAGTATCCGGACAGAAAAACATTCAGACCGATAAACAGGAAAACCGGGCTAAACAGCTTTAAGCCGTCCCATGTCAAGGAAAATACCGTTCCGTCTCCGACAAACAAATGAATAATCTGTTTTCCAAAGGCGAACGACACCATAAGAATCACCACAGAAGTAATGGCAATCGTGATGAAGCTGTATCGGGTTGTCTCTTTAATCTTGTTGTAATTTCGGGCTCCGTAATTGTAGCTGATGATTGGAGCGGTCGCAACGGCAATTCCCATATAAAACGAGATAAAGAAATAGTAGATGTACATGATGATTGTGACAGCCGCTACCCCATCCTCTCCAAAATATCGCATGATAATCAGGTTAAATAAAAATGTAGTGATACCGGTGGACATCTCCGTCAGCATTTCACTGCTTCCGTTTGTGCAGGATTTCAGAAGAACGCTCCAATTTGCTTTCGGTTTACAGAATCTGATTTGGCTGTGCTTCAGAAAATAAATCAGACCGATGACCATACTGACTGCAATGGAAAGGAAGGTTCCCCACGCTGCACCGAGCGTTCCCAAGCGGAATACCGCTACCAAAATATAGTCGAACACGACATTGAGAATCAGTCCGGTCAGGGACATCACCATTCCAATCTGCGCTCTTCCGTCCGTTCTTACAAGGTATTCAAAAAACAGCTTAAACGACATCGGAACTGCTCCCAAAAAGATCACGAATGCGTACGGCAGTACGTGCTCCAATAAGCGCTCACTGCTTCCCAAGAAGATACAGATTGGCTTCAGGAACAGGATGCCGCCAATCGTAAAGAGAACGGAAAGCACAAGCAGCACAATCGTGATAAAGGTGAAAATCTCATTGGCTTCCTGCTCCCGTTTTTGACCCAGCTTCTCCCCGATGATGGCGCCGGAGCCCGTTGCAAGCATGACGGACACTCCAAAAATCACACAGGTGATTGGAATGACAATATTAATTCCTGCCAGCGCGTCCGAGCCTGCATACCTGGATACGAAGAAGCCGTCAATCGTTGTGTAGAACGATAAGAAAATCATGGTCAGGACAGACGGCACCAGATACTTCAAGAATTGCGGATAGGACATTTTTTCTTCAAAACATTTCATTTTCATATTCCTCCTACTTGATAATGTTTTGTTATGAGTATACTATAAAGGATATAGCAACTATAGTGTCAAGGGGGATTTTATGAAAAATATGTTTTCGATCGGTGAGCTTGCAAAATATCAGAACATCTCTAAGCAGACGCTGATCTTCTATGACAAGATTGGACTGTTTCGTCCGGCCTATGTAGACCCGAACAATCAATATCGCTATTATACTGCGAACCAGCTCGATTATCTGGACACCATCTTGATCATGAAGGAGATGGGATTTTCGCTCGCCGAGATTCAGGAGCACATGAAATCGTATAACATTGATACCTCGCTGATTACCCTGAGAAAGCAATTGACGGTGCTGGACCAGCAAATCCAACATTTGCAGCTGGTGCGGAATCGTCTTGCCCACAGGTGCGCGCAGATGGAAAATGTGAAAGAGGTGCGCGACCGAAATCAAGAGGTCACAATCAAGGAGGTCAAACCAAATTTTCTTTTGTATGCCGAGGTGGATTCTCCGTACTCCTTCAGCGAAATCAGCATCGCCACCAAGAAGTGCTTTTCTCAGGCTTTGAAGGATTCACTCCCCATTTTCTTTCAAACGGGAGTGGTCGTTCCATATCGGAAGATTGTAGAAGGCAGATATACCGAAGCGAGCATTGCTTTTCTACCGATTGAAAACACCCAAAAGGCCCAGAACATCATCACCCTGCCCCAAGGACGGGCCGCAAGCATCTATCACTACGGCACCTATCCGTCTGTGGACCGTTCTTATCAAAAGCTGCTGAATTACTGCAAGGAGCATCAGCTGGAGATCATTTCCGATTCATACGAATTTTGCATCAATGACTACATCTCCTCCGGGGATGAGAGCGAGTATATTACCGAAATCTTTTTCTATGTGCAGTAAGATCGGGTTGGAGGGTAGGCCGTCTCCTTCACGGCTCCCGAGATCTGCCCTATTATAATCTCCCCAAAACAAAATCAGCAGCCACACACCGTAGTGCATGATTGCCAGACAAGCTCGTCATGATTCAAACTGATCCCAAAAGGCATCAAATTCCGCTTCTGTGATGGTTCCGTTTTTTGGGATTGCCCTTTCCCCTCACTGCAATATAATTTGCTTTCGGGACGGTAACAATCTCCGGCTTATTCTTTGGCATATAAAATTCTTTATATTCCTTCTTAAAATCAAATGCCATATACAGCCTCCATAATCAGAATCCATCTTGGCTCAACTTTTTTATAACACTAAATAAAGGTCAACACCCCAAACACAATATGAATCCGATGGCACCAACTGCCATAAAGATCAGGCCGATTCCGGCGGATTTTTTCCTTTGCTCCATCAGCTGCAATTGTTCATTACTTATAGAATTAAGCGGGTATTTTCTTCTCTGCATCAGATACAGCAGTAATCCACTTGCATTATTTCCATTGGTTGCAAGCAGTCCCCATCGTTTCGGATGTTTTAATCTGCGGGCTACTGCATCAAGCACCGTCAATTTGTAAATCTGATAAACCGTTTCCACCATTCCCACAACTGCGACTGCACCAAATATTACAGCCAAAACAAGATTCCACCCCATGATAAAATCCTCCTTAAATCCGTTTGATCATCTGATAGAGCAACACTGACGAGCTTACAATAGCCAAACAAAACACCACAAGCAAATAGCAGCTTTTATCTGGCAAAAGCATCCCGAAAGCAATCAACAAAATTACTGTAATTACATGCAGTATGATTGCCCCTATCAATTTCTGAGTGCTTCTGACAACATTTGTACATTCGTCCAGATGTTCCATCATTTTCTGATCTCCTTTTAATAACTCATCGAGACTAATGGAATAAAGGTTGCTTAACTCAATGACGCTGATAATATCCGGATAAGATTTTTCATTTTCCCAGTTTGAGATTGTCTGCCTGGACACATTAATCTGTTCTGCAACATTCTCCTGTGTGAATCCAGATTTCAAGCGAGCGTCCTTGAGTTTTTTCCCAATTTCCATATTTGCATTTCTCCTTTCGGGAACATCTTGCCACATTGCACCTCTAATGTCTATCAAACAGCTTTTACACGAAGGGATTTTGGCTGTCAAAATTGTTTTACATCGCATATTGAAGCGGTTTTTTCAGAATGACTTTTTCTCTTACCGCTCCTGATTTTTTCGATTCATCAGGCTGGGAGTTATAAAACAAATTTTTCCTTCATGAGTGCATACAAAATTTTCCTATCATCATCAAGCAATATACTCTCTTTTTTCAAAGCATAGTGATGCGCAAATTCTGTATCCATGTATGAGTGATTGTTAATTACAACGGCGTTTTTTTATATCGTGGTCTCACATGGATATGCAAATGAGGGTTTGGCACTGCTTCTTTGTAAAAGTTATTTAGCAAACAACTCCAATTGCTTAATTCGGCTCCCAATACCTCTTGATAGATCCATTCCAATTGATCTATCATTGTTTTTAATTCTATCCACTCAGAACTATCTAATCCTGAAAGGCTACCACAATGCCTATTCAACACCAAAATACATCTGCCAACATAATCCTGCCTATCAGCCAGATAGACCGACCAATATCGTGATTCATATAGCAACCACTCTTTTTCTTTATAATCACACCATTCGCAACCGCTCATCACATACCTCCACAGTTTTCAATTCATCCGTCTGCTTACGATACAAATTATATCACACCGATTTTTAAAAATCTATTTCTATTGGCATAAAAAATAGTAGAATTTTTCTCTCTCGCACAAGATGAATAGAAGCCCGTTAAGGGATAGGAAAACGCCGAAAACCCGCATGAACACTACGTTTTTGTGAGTTGTCAGCGTTTCTTTTACCCTCTGTTTTCATGGTGCTTTTTCCGTAAATGGTGCCCAAATGGTGCCCAAATTCCACGCGGGCATATAAAAGGTTGTAAAGAGCAGTAAAGAGATACAGCGGTTAAAGGTCTATTTCGCTGTGTTTTTTCTTTGCTGCCCGTTTTCCTTTTTTCGGCTCGGCTTCCTTTGGTTTCTCCGGGGCTGCTTTTTCCACCGCGCTATGGTAAGCGTCCAAAACTTCTTTTTTTCGTTCAAGCCGCACGTCCACATAACGGGCGGTAACAGCTTCAAAGTTCATGGAAAGCCCAAGCGACGCGCCGATACCCGCAAGCGTATGCCCCAAGACTTCGCCAACCGTATAGAAGTCGCCTGTCAGTTGGTGCATATTGGTCGCTGCCGTATGTCGTAAATCGTGAAAACGAATGTGCGGCATATCCAAATCTTCAAGCAGCTTTCCAAATTGAGAGGACACCCACGACGCGGCGATAGGTGCGCCGTCCGGCTTTGCTACAACAAGGTCATTGTCATAGTAAGGCTTTCCGTCTTTTGCTGCCTGTTCTTTCTGTACTTCCTGCATGGCAAGCTGTTTGAGGAAGAACAGGCGGGCAAGCTCCGTAATGGGTAGCTTTCTGCCGTTGGATTTCGGCGGTGCCATTTCTTCAATGACTTTTGTTTTTGGCGGTACCTTGAAAGGTAGCTGCTCGGTAACATCAAAGGTGTTGTTCTCCAAATCCACATTGCGCCAACGCAAGCCTAAGATTTCAGAACGGCGCATACCGTAAAGCCCGCCCAAGATAACAGGCATTTCCCAAACAGTACCCTCGACGCGCTGCATTAAGGCTTTCACCTGTTCCGGCGTGTAAGGGTCAGGGGTCTTGTCGCCTTTCCCAAACTTCGTAAGGGTATCTTTTGCCGCGTTGGTTTCGATATAGCGGTATTTGCGGGCATGGCTCAACGCCACACTCAAAACACGTTTTGCCCCGGCTGCGGTGGACGGCTTCAAGCCTTTGTCTATAATCTGCTGAAACATCTTGTCTACCATAGCAGGGGTAAGCTGATTGAGGGTAACGCCGCCGATATACGGATTGATATAGTTTGCAATCGTCTTTTTATACCCGTCATAAGTAGAGGGGCGCAAGTTCACTCTTGCATAGCTTTCCACCCAGTCATTGAGATAGGCAGCGACAGTCTGTTTCCTCTGTGAAGTAATAGAAGCAACTTGCCCCGGATTTTGGAGCTTCGTTTTCATTTCCGCTTCATGCTGTGCTGCTTCCTTTTTGGTGGCAAAGCCCTTTTTTGCATACGACTTCTTTTTTCCGTCCGGGGCGGTGTACTTTATGTTTACGTCGTAGACTGTGCCGGGTCGTCCGGTCAGTACGCCGTTGCTGTCGCGTTTGTTTTTTACCTGTCTTGTTGAGATTGCCATAACTTAACCCCCTTGCTCTGCCGGGGGCTTTACGGCGGTTTTCGCTCGCTCGTACCAATCCCATATAGCGGTATCGGCAATCAAGCGGCGGTTTCCGTTTTGAACGTATTCCAGTTCGCCGTTATCCATAAGCTCGCGTAATTTATTTTCTCCAATACCGCTAACCTTGCTCATTTGCTCTACTGTTTTCAGCATAGGCAAAACAGGGGCGGCATGGTTTGTAGTTTCCTTTTTAGCCATAGGAATACCCCCTTTCAAAATGGCTCAAAGGTATGTTTTTGAATAAAAGGGGCTTTAATCGAACGGCTATTAGCATAGCTCCACGAGAATTTCACTCCTGCGTGGTTCTCACGCAGCCCTACCCATTGCCTGCGACGCTTCTAACGCTCGGACTGTGGCTGTAAGGGAGTATCATTATCCCTCTTGTGTGTCGTCGCCCGCAAGCTGCTGACTTGCTTTGCGGTGTAGTGTTGTTCGCTCGTTCCCGAAAGGGAAGTCATGGCGCACCCGCCGTATGGCTCGGCACAAAAGGAACGTATCCGATTTGCCTTATGCTGCGTCGCCGTTCTATTGCGCCGCTTTCTTTGTCAAGGTTCAAAATGGCTGTGTTGCCGCATTAGCAGCGGAACGGAAAAGGGGGAGTAAAGACGTTCCACCGCCGATTGCGGTTATTTCTCTGTTCTAAAATTGAGGACAGCCATCATCAGTTTGGCTTGCAGCCGTTCCCGAATGTCGTTGTCTATACCAAAATAAACATTTCCACGCTCGTCATATAACTTTCGCATGGATAAACGGGCTATATAACCGCTGAAATGCTGCAAGACCATTTTCATAGCGTCCGGGTCGCCCTTTGTCGCTGCCACAATGACAGGATAAGGAACAAGGGCATTTTCCGGGTAGCCGGGTTCGTTACCATTCGTCCCATTCATCAGCATTTTCCTCCAGATATTTTCTTAATTTCTCAAAAGAGCTTGTCCGCCTGTACTGTATCGTGCTTCTCGATGTATTGAACAACTTCGCAATCTCGGTGTCGTTCATTCCCTCGAAATAGTACAGGAGTACGGCTTTGCGCTTTTCTTCCGGCAAAGTACGGATTGCTTCAAGAAGCAGCTTCGGCGTGATTTTCTTTCCGGCTTTTTCAAAGACGGTTTCAGCAGTTTCCCGTTTGAAATATTCATCAAAGGTATGTAGCTGTCGCGCTTCATCTAAGGTCATGTCGGAAAAGGTCACTTCCTTTGCCTTGTGTCTGCGAAGTTCTCTATGGGTGTCGCAAGCTTCATTGTGCAATACCGTATTACAAAACTTCTGAAAAGCACACTGTTTGTAAAACTCCCTGCTATTAGGTTCCACATTCTCACCTCCTTTCTCGTTGGAAAGTTGGTGGTGCTTCCCCCTTTTCGCGGGGCAATACTGCCTTTTGAAAAAAACGCCGAAGATTTTCGGATTTTTTTCAAAAAATTTTTTGAGCAGCAAAATACGCCTGTCCGAAAAGCCCGGACAGGCGTATAGGTATTGTAAGCAGTATTTAGATGATTAGACAGTTCATAGTCAAGGGTAGAGAGGTTCCCGGCGGTGGTCGGGCTTTTTTTGATATGTCAATGACCGTCGGATTTTGTCGATAGGGTATGTGCTTCATGGCGGCTACCTCCTTT